>Ga0265338_10010678_pt1 | contig 10731 bp, 7 predicted proteins | sample 42126metaG_FD_193579 | JGI IMG/M metagenome (GOLD analysis project Ga0265338, IMG submission 193579) | Rhizosphere microbial communities from Carex aquatilis grown in University of Washington, Seatle, WA, United States - 4-21-26 metaG | ecosystem: Host-associated > Plants > Roots > Rhizosphere >... | reverse complement strand
AGCGCCAACATCGGTAATACAAAAAATACCATTTTGGCTTTAACCGGAAACGCTACCCAGCTTATTTATAATGAGGATGTTTATCAATTGATCGACCAGGTCGGGCACCCTATTACACAGTATTATGGATACCAAACCAATGGCTTTTATCAAAACCAGGCTGACGTAAATAACTCGCCTAAAATAGCGGGCAATGTAGTTGGCGTGGGCGACCTGAAGTTTAAGGACCTGAATGGCGATGGCGTAATAAATTCAAAAGACGAAACCTTTATAGGGGATCCGTTTCCGCATTATACTTTTGGATTTACTTACCGGATAGCCGTTGCAGGGTTTGATTTAACCGCATTTGTACAGGGTGTTGGCAAAAGAGATGAATTTTTGAGAGGCGAACTTGTTGAACCGTTCCATTATAACTATGGCGCCACGGTTTATCAGAACCAGCTTGATTTCTGGACGCCTCAAAATCCAGATGCCAGGTTTCCAAGATTGGCTATCATCGGCTCGCCGTCAAATACCAACAACTGGCGTACCGGCTCAAACCTTTACGACTTTAATGCGGCCTATGCGCGGTTGAAGAACGTCAATATAGGTTATACGTTCCCAAAAGCCATGACCAGCAAAATAGGCATCGAACGTTTAAGGCTTTCAGTAGTCGGACAAAACCTGCTAACGTTAACCAAATTAAAGTTTATCGATCCTGAAACATCGGAGTTCGGTAACAATGTGAGCGCCACTTCGTCGTCAAACAGCGCCCGTGCCTACCTCCTGCCTGTATTTTATGGGATGGGCCTTGATGTAACATTTTAATGAGAATATTTAATAAGAAAGATATGAAATTACTTAAAAAACTCTTCCTGGTAACCCTGGCTATCATCATAGCGTCAGGATGCCGAAAGTTGAATATTGCGCCAACTGATTCGTATTCCAATCTCGATTTTTGGACATCAAGCGCAAATGTTTACAACGCGTTGAATAACAACTACAGTTTGATATTAAGCAGTTCGATGTATTTTAACCCTGAGGGGATGTCGGACAATGCGTATTCGCAAAGCAACAGCGACCTGCTTTTAATAGGCAGCGGAACCGCAAACGCGCAAACGGCTGAATTTGCCAACGACTGGGCTTACTATTACAAAACCATCAAATCGTGTAATGAGTTTTTGGCCAATATCGGGCAAAACAAAACATTGGATGCCGCTACCATAGCCCGGGTATCCGCTGAAACCCGTTTTATACGAGCCTACGAAGATTTTAATTTGACCAAATGGTATGGCGATGTGCCTTTAGTAAACGATGATATTACCGAAGATGAAGCGAAAGTTATTCCACGCACGCCAAAAGCTTCGGTAGTTGCTTTCATTTTAAGCGAGTTGAACGCGATCCTCCCTGCTTTACCGTCGCAGGATCAGCTTGCGCCAAACGAAAACGGCCGGATCACCAAAGGTGCTGTGCTGGCTTTAGAAGCAAGGGTGCTGTTATACCAGGGAGACCGCATGGCCGACGTGGTTACGGTTTGCGAAAGTTTGATGAATAACCAGGCGACCTATGGTACCTACTCGTTAAATCCGAACTACAGCAATTTGTTTAGTGACCCATCAACCAATAAATCAAACCCCGAAACTATCATGGCGCTGCAATACGTGCCAAATACTACACGGACATGGTCTGATTTTTGGGATTTTGCACCCAATAGCGTAGGCGGCCGCACAAGTGAGCTTGCACCCACCCAGGAACTGGTTAACGATTACGTTATGCTCAATGGTGCCGGTATAAACGATGCGGGTTCGGGATACGACCCTTCTAACCCTTATGTCAACAGAGACCCCAGGTTAACTGCCACTGTTGTATATGACAAATATTTCTGGAACAACGGCAACGGGGCAAACGGAGTAAGCAAAACTATTTATATAAAACCAGGCAGCGATCCGAGCCAGCCCGGCCCTGATGAGTACGTCCCGGGCCGCGAAAGTTCTTCGCCGACAGGTTATTACTGGAGAAAATATTTTGACCCGAGCGCGCAGGCAAATTTTGTGTCGGGGAATAACCTTTATTTATTCAGGTACGCCGAAATATTGCTGGACTATGCTGAAGCAAAAAATAGTTTAGGACAGATGAATGCTGCTATATGGAATGAAACCATAGGCGCCCTGCGCATGCGGGCCGGATTTACCGACCCCAACGCAATTGGCTATCCTGCTACCGGAGATATGACCACCATCATCAGGCGCGAACGAAGGGCCGAACTGGCATTGGAAGGCTTGAGAACAGACGATATCAGGAGATGGAAAACAGCCGAAGTTGTTTTAAACGGCTATGCGCATGGCGCGCAATTTTCAGGCGATCCTACTGTTGACAATGGCTTCATAAGGGCCCAGAAAAGACAGTTTAATCCTGCACGCGATTATTTATGGGCAATACCAAGCGGTGACCTTGGGCTTGATAAAAATTTAACACAAAACCCCGGCTATTAATTTCAGACATTAAATTTCAATAAAAGATGAAAAAAATAATTATGTCAAGCTTTGTGGTAATATTTATCATCATCGCTTATACCTCGTGTAAAAAAGATACGAAGGGGCAATTGGATACAAATGTGACGCCTGTAGGTAGTCTTACTGCTCCCTTAAATAATGCAAGCTTAACGCTTACCCCGGGCGGTGTGAGTATAACTTTTTCCTGGGCCACCGCGCCCGTACCGGATGGTTCAGACCTGGTATTATACGAAGTGGCTTTTGATAAGGCGGGAGGCGATTTCAGTAAGCCTGTTTATAAGATCCTGTCCGACGGTTCGGGCGTACAGGCCCAGGCAACTATTCCCCAGGATACGTTAAATAAAGTTGCATCGGTGGCAGGCATCGCCTCCTCAAGCACCGGAACTTTAAAATGGACGGTAATTGCTTCAAAAGCCACTACCAATAAATTGAGTACAGCGGTCAATACCCTGCAAATTACCAGGCCGGCAGGTTTTGCGGTACCGCCGGCAGCACTTTATATTACAGGGTCGGCTACCGAGGCAGGAACAGATGTTTCCAAAGCTATCGCATTCAAAAAGACGGCGGCGGGCACATTTGAATTATACACCTCGTTGCAGCCGGGTAGCTACCAACTGGTTGATGGCCTCACGGCTTCTGCCACTAAGTACTATATCGATGCCAATGGCGTTATACAACAAGGCAGCACAGCCACCACCGTAACCGCCGCAAGCTCACCTTACAGGTTAAATCTCGATTTTAATGTTGCTTCATCAAAGGTAGTAGCGATTCAATCTATCGGTTTATTTGTATCCGCCTATGATGCCGAACTTGGCCAGTTGAAATATATTGGAAACGGCACATGGGAAGCAGTAAAAGTTCCGATCACGTTCTACCAGTTTTCATGGGGAAGGGATGACCGTTATAAGTTTGCGCTGCACACTGCCAATGGCATAGAGTATTGGGGCAGTTCGCTTGCCAATAACGATCCGCCCGCAGGGCAGCCGGCATCGTATTTTTACCTTTGGCCGGTAACAAATGATCAATGGAACAATACTTATAAATTTCCACCGGCGGCAGATACACACAATATCACGGTGGATATGTATTTCCAGGCCAATGCGCCGTATACACATACGGCAACAGTGGTTAACTAATTACGAGTAAATTAACATCATGGTCCACCTGTGCGCGGGTGGACCTTAATACTTTTACCATGAAAAACTTTGTTTATAGCGGTTTTGCAGTGTTAGCGATTTTTGCAGTTTCCTGTAGTAAATCCAATGTTACACCCCAAAAAACCAACCCCATTGATACCACAAAAACACCTCCGCCTGTTTCGGTATATTTAACCAACGCCGAAGCAACACATGTATTCATCATTAATAATTACCTAACGCCCTATGGAAGCTATCGGGTAAACACCACAACTAACACAAACAGCGCTTTTGAGTGGTACAATGCCAGCCAGCTTTATGCCGACGCAGAAATGGTTGGATTGGGCAACGCGAGTTATTTGCCTTTAATGAACAATACTTTCGCATGGCTAAATAAGCTTATCGACAAATCAGACGTGAATGGAGGTTATTTTGCGTTTGCAAATTTAGATGGATCTGGCGGCAGCGGCACAAAATATGTCGACGATGATTCTTTAACCGGGGTGGCCTACCTGGCTGCCTATGACGTTACTACCGGTACCACCCAAACCGGTTACCTGGATGCAGCGAAAGCCTGCGCCAACTGGCTGATGAACAGCGGCCAGTGGGATAGTACATTTGGCGGTGGGTTTTGGTGGAGTACCGATAAAACAGTTAAGCCAACCCAATCAAATGCGATTGCTTTACAGCTTTTTTTGCGCCTGTACAAAATAACAGGCCAAACGGAATACCACGATTGGGCGGTGCAAATAAATACCTGGTTAAATACCAAAATGTTTAATAGCGCAAACGGACTTTATATATGGCAAATTGAAGCCAATGGGACGATTGATTCCACCAATTTTACTTACGATAATGCCATCATGGTTGAAGCTGATTTGTTATATGTTGATGCCATGGGCGATAATACCTACCTCACCAGGGCACAGGCTTTAGGCAGCGCGATAATTAAAACTTTGTACGATCCCAATCATAACGTTTTTATATTTAATACGAATGATATCCGGATAAACCCCTGCTATTGCGGCTGGGCCTCGCAGGCCATGATCAAGTTGTACGAAGCCGATAAAAACAGCAGTTGGCTTACTTATGCAACAGCAAACATCAATCAAATAAATGCGGTAATGAAAGCCGCGAATAATGGTTATTACCAATATGCAGGCCTGGATGGCGCCGGGCGTTACAGCAATATGGAAGGCGTTGACCAGGCATGGATGCAAAGAATACAGGCACTCCTTTCAAAATATAAATAATCGAAATTATTAATTTTCAGTACTTCTCTTAAAACTACAAAACCGTTTACATGGAAAAATCAATAAGATCACTGGTTTTTATTTTGGTGGCTTTGCTGTCTTCCGCCGGCGCAATGGCTCAAAATCTTTTAAAATATGTTGATGCAAATATAGGTACGGCACATAGCCGGTGGTTTTTTTATACCCCCGCTGCCGTGCCCGGTGGCATGGCCAAACTGGCGCCGTCAACCAATGGCCATTACGGCAACGCCCAGGGCTGGGAAGCTGTAGGATACGACACGCGCCAGAATTCTATCGAAGGTTTTGTGCATTTTCACGAATGGCAGGTGGGCGGCGTAAGTTTTATGCCAACTACCGGGCCGCTTAAAGTTAAACCGGGAGGGGTGGATACCCCGGGTAGTGGGTACCACTCGCACTTCGACCGGAAAAACGAATTTGCCCAGCCAGGCTACTACAAAGTATTGCTGGATGATTACAACATAACGGCCGAACTTACCGCAACTAAAAGAGTTGGTTTTCACCGGTATACATTTCCTCAGAGTGATCAGTCGCACATCATTCTTGATATCGGAAATGTGCAGGGAGAAAGCGGCCCGGTTACTGATGCGGGTATAAAAATGATTGATGCCACACATTTTGAAGGCTTCGTGAACACATATCCCAAATATGTAAAAATATACGAGCCAAAAGGCGTGGTGAATATGTATTTCTATGGCGAGGTGAGCAAAAAACCCATCAACGTTGGCTCGTTCACAGATAATGGTATCGTGCAAACATCAAAGGCAGCCAAAGGAAAAGGCGCAGGTTTATTTTTGGATTATAAAACTTCGGCAGGTGAAAAAATCGAGATCAAGGTCGGATTATCCTATACTTCCGAAGCAAACGCAAAGCTGAATCTGATAACAGAAGCCGCAACCCTCACTTTCGATCAGGCAAAAGCAAAAGCGCAGCAAACATGGCAGTACGAATTAAGCAGGTTAACAGTTGAAGGAAAAGATGATACCAGTAAAATTAAATTTTATACCGGCCTTTTCCATTCATTATTGGGCAGGGGAGTGGCGAGCGATGTTAACGGCGATTATCCAAAGCACGGGGGCGCCATTGGCCATATGCCGGTATCGCCCGCAGGGAAAACTTATAATTTTATCAATACCGATGCTATTTGGGGCGCTTTTTGGGATCTAACGCAACTATGGTCATTATCATACCCAAATAGTTATGAAGATTTTATCCATACGCAGTTACAGGTATATAAAGATAAGGGCTGGTTTGGCGATGGCATTGCCAATAGTGAATATGTATCAGGAGTGGGCACCAACTTTGTTGGACTAACTATTGCCTCAGCCTACCAGGTTGGGATCCGTGATTATGATGTTAACCAGGCTTACCAGGCAGTTAAAGAGAATGAATTAGGCTGGAAAAACAGGCTGGCGGGATCGGGTAAAATGGATGTTAAGCCGTTTCTTAAATATGGTTATGTGCCTTTCCTTGAAGGTGATGGCCGGAACTTTATTACAGATTCAACAGGGTCTGATTTTTCAGCGTCCCATACCCTCGAGTACAGTTTCAGCGCGTTTTCGGCCGGGCAAATGGCTAAAGTTTTAGGCAAAACTGAAGACTATAAAAAATTTGTAAAACTTTCAAATGGCTGGCGGTATTTATATAATCCGGCTAACAAACTCATCCAGCCAAAATATGCCGATGGAAAGTTCATCAATAAATTTGACCCTTATGCACCGTGGAGGGGCTACCAGGAAGGTAATGCGATGCAATATACTTTTTATGTGCCGCAAAACCCCCAAGCTTTAATCGCTGCCCAGGGCAAAGAATATTTCAACAATAATTTGGATGACATTTTTGTAAAATCAGAAAAAGATGGTTTCGGCGGCGGTAAAACCATCGATGCTTTTGCCGGGATCACTTCTATTTATAATCACGGGAACGAACCCAGTTTGCACATCAGCTGGCTGTTTAATTTCTCGGGCAAACCCTGGCTTACACAAAAATGGACAAGAGCTATTTGCGATGAGTTTTATGGCATTGAACCTATCCATGGTTATGGATACGGCCAGGACGAAGATCAGGGGCAGTTAGGCTCCTGGTATGTGATGACATCACTCGGTATTTTTGATGTTAAGGGCTTTACCGACGCAAAACCTATTGTAGAACTAAGCAGCCCGGTATTTAATAAAGCAACCATTACCCTGGGCGACAATAAAAAACTGATCATCATCGCTAAAAATAACTCGAAGACAAATATGTATATACAATCCGTAGTGTTTAATGGTAAAAAACTAAACAATTGCTGGTTGTACCGCGATGAGTTGATGCGTGGAGGTACGATGATATTTAATATGGGCGACAAGCCAAATAAAGCGTGGGGTGTTAAAGTGCCGCCGCCATCAGTACAATAAATTTAACCGAACTATGAATACGTTTAATAAAATAAGATTTAGCTTTTTTAGCCTGACGGGAGTTTTCCTTGCTATGAATGCCATACCGGCAAGCGGCCAGGAAAAACCATCAGCGAAATATTTGCACCGGGCCGAAAAAATGTATGCCGATATTTGGCAGCACTACCGCGTTCCGGCTTATACGGGTTTGTTTTCGGAAAATTTTCCATCCAATAAAAAAGACTCGCTCAATTATTTCCAGGGGAATAAGGTAAAGGAAAAGGAAGTAAGTTTCCTCTGGCCGTTTTCAGGCGTTCTTTCAGCGACTAATGTATTGCTCAAAATACCCGGGGAACGGCGAAAGTACATGCCGTATGTTGACAGCCTTGCTGCCGGTATGGAACAATACAGGGATAATAAACGCGAGCCGGCCGGTTACCAGGCGTATCCATCGGCTTTCGAAAAAGACGACCGGTATTATGATGACAACGGGCTGGTAGGGATTGAATACGCGGAGGCCTACCTGAATACCAGGAACCCGGTTTATCTTGACCGTGCCAAAGTGGCCTTTAAGTTCATCATCAGCGGATGGGATAACCAACTTGGCGGCGGCGTTTATTGGGTTGAGGGCCATAAAGATCAAAAACCGGCCTGCAGCAATGGGATGGCTCTACTTGTTGCGCTTAAGTTATACAAGGCCACTAACGACACCGCATACCTTACTTGGGGTAAACGCTTTTATGGGTGGATGAAAACCAATTTGAGTAACCCGGATGGTGTTTTTTATAACGATAAAAAAACCGCTGACGGCAGCATAAACGAAACCTACTGGACCTATAACTCCGGGTCGGTATTGGAAGCTTCGGTGCTTTTGTACCAGTTTACCAAACAGAAAGCATATCTTGATGAAGCCGAACTGATAGCTAAAAGTACATTCAGGCATTTTAGTGATGCAAAGCACGATCCGCACCTGAATATATGGATCGATACCCCCTGGTTTGTGGCTGTGCTATTCCGCGGATACGCGGCTTTGTACGGGGTGGATAATAACTACAGTTATATAGCCGCTCTTGGCAAAGACCTTAATTACGCCTGGGATCATTCACGGGACAAGTATGGGTTTGTAACCAAAAGCTGGACAAATAATCCCCTCGAATTAAAGAAACCAAAATGGCTGCTTGATGAGGCCTGCATTGCCGAAATGTATGCAAGGCTGAGCCTGTTGGAAAGCGGGCGGCGTCATTAACCATTATATGAAAAACTATTTTAAAAGGTATAGATAAATTTATGTCCGGACATTATAACATATAGCTATTGTCGGAAATTGAAATAAGGTAAGAAGAGCTGCAATTGATCCTCGGAGGTTCCGGGACAGTACGCAACAGATCGGTGTTTGAGGTAAAGGAAGTGAAACCAAAATTTAAAACTTAAATATGATGAAAAAACAAAACTTTATTAAGGTTCTGGCGGGTTTGATCCTTGTCGCCGGCGTAACGTCCTGCCAAAAGGATAGCCTGAAAACAAACACCAATCCGGCGCTGCCAAAAGGCAATTTCAAACCCTTGAACAGCAGTTCGGCTTACTGGAATTATGCCCAGCAAACGCATAGCTTTGTTGTAGGTAATATCCTGACAAGCTATAACAGTTACCGTATAAACACTACCACAAATAGTTGTTACGAATGGTATAATGCCAGCCAAATTTATGCTGACGCTGCATTTGTACAGGTAGGCGACTCGAGGTACGCGGCTTATATGAACAACAGCTATACATGGATGGGAAATATGTGGAATACCGGATCATCGTATGGGGGATATTTTTCATCGGCTAATACCGATGGATCTGGTGCAGGCGGCGATCAATATGTGGATGATAACGCGTTAACAGGTGTTACCTACCTGGATGCTTATGCAGTAACAACCGGCACTACACAAGCTAATTACTTAACCTCAGCCGAAGCAATCGCTAACTGGCTAATGAACAGCGGCCAGTGGGATACTACTTACGGCGGTGGCTTTTGGTGGCATACGGGTACCAAAGATCTTAAACCTACACAAACCAATGGCTTAACAATGCAGTTGTTTTTAAGGCTGTATCAAATAACAGGGCAAAGTTACTACCTGGCCTGGGCTAATTCGGTTAGAACATGGCTTGAAGGTAATATGTATGATAGCACGACGGGTTTGTATATCTGGAAGATTGACGGCACGGGGTCGGGCACAAAACATACCGAAAAATTTACTTATGATAATTCCATAATGCTGGAGGCAGATCTTTTATATGCAACCATTGCCGCGGCCCCTACTTACGTTACCAAAGCGCAGAATTTGGGTATTGCCATGAACACCGTTTTATGGAACACCACCTACCATGTTTACATTTTTAATACTACCGACGGCCGGATCAACCCTGCATGGTGTGTTTGGGGCTCGCAGGCGATGATAAAGCTTTACCAGGCCGACGGCAATACCGCCTGGCTTGACTATGCCCAGCAAAACATTGATTATATGAACAGTAAACTGCGCAACACTACAACTTACGGATACCATAGCTTCTGCAACTTTGATGGCAGTAACCTTATCAATGATTATGAAGGTGTTGACCAGGCCTGGATGCAGCGCACCCAGGCTTTGTTATCAAATTACCGTTAAGTTTTTATATAGATTTAGTTGAACCAGCATTATTAATGCTGCTGTTAAGTGTCCCGTGGTGAGATCCGGGACACTTTTTTTTGATACTTTATTTAGAAATGCTTACCCGAACAATTCTTAGTTAAATGCCGTTGACAATGACTTTATGTAAGGTAAAAGCATAATACCCCTCAAATATGTTTTGCACCAATGGCGTTAAAAACGCCTGTGATGCACTTGCAAGGATCTGTACCCACCTGATTTTAAATTTTATTGTTTTTGAGAAAACAAAAGCTGAAGATCTTAAAAACAAAAACCATCCGATTTTTGAGATTCCCAATCAGGGTCAGAGAAATCACACTCTTCTTACTCCATTTAACCAACTGTTTTACAAAATCCAATAAAAAAAGCCCTACTTGCCTAAGTGGGACTAAATCATTGATTTTAGAGCTCGCCAGGCTGGGCTCGAACCAGCGACCCTCTGATTAATCCCGCACGTGCGGGACTCTAACCAGCCGAGCTAAAATACCTGTAAATTCTTCGCCTTTAATTAGTTTCTCTATTAGCTTTCTGCTTTTTTGATTTTTAATGAATTTTTCAATTTTCACGGCCTCTGCCTCTACAATACCACAAAAATAAACGCATTTAAGTTGCCAGGGACGATGCTTGGAGGTGAAAGTTAAATCTTCAGTGTGGTTATGGATCAGGTTGAAAAGTTGGGGGAATAAACGTTAAGCAAAGATATTGGCAAGTCTGAAAAGGAAGAAAGTAGTATCTCTAACGCCTCTTGAAGTAGCCCTGAAAGCTTTGATCTTGGCGTTAAAAGA
>Ga0265338_10010677_pt1 | contig 10731 bp, 10 predicted proteins | sample 42126metaG_FD_193579 | JGI IMG/M metagenome (GOLD analysis project Ga0265338, IMG submission 193579) | Rhizosphere microbial communities from Carex aquatilis grown in University of Washington, Seatle, WA, United States - 4-21-26 metaG | ecosystem: Host-associated > Plants > Roots > Rhizosphere... | reverse complement strand
GCGCTCCGCCGAAAGCCTGGTCAGCAAGGGCTGGGAGCTGAGCAAGGTCGCGCCAGCGCCTAATGGTCGCGTGACCGTGGAATCGGTGATGGCTGCCCTGCGACCAGACACCGCGGTGCTGGCGGTGATGCTGGCCAACAACGAGATCGGCACTTTGCAATCAGTGGCGGAGATCGGTCGCGCCCTGCGCGCCGCCGGCCGCAAGCTGCACTTTCACGTCGACGCTGTACAGTTCGCAGGCCTGGTTCCCCTCGACGTCCAGGCTCTAGGGGCTGATTCGCTCGCCATTTCGGGGCACAAGTTGCACGGCCCCAAGGGCACGGGCGCGCTCTGGCTGCGCAAGGGCGCGCGCGTGGCGCCGTTATGGGACGGCGGCCGGCAGGAAAACGGTCTGCGCTCAGGAACCGAGAACCTGCCGGGATGGGTCGGCCTGGGCCGCGCAGCAGCGCTGTGCCAGCAGAGCCCGCAGGCCGGCGAGGCCGTGGCTGCCCTGCGCGACCGCCTGGAATCGCAGATCATGGAAGCAATTCCCGAGGCTAGAACCACGATACCCGCGACCACGCCACGCGCGCCACACATTGCCAGCCTGTTGTTGCCGGGCTTGCCAGCCGAACCGCTGTTGCACGCATTGGAAGCGCGAGGCGTGTACGCATCGGCTGGCGCGGCTTGTTCCACGCGCGCGCACGGACCCAGCCACGTGCTGGTAGCCATCGGCATCAGCGAGCGGGACGCGGTGCTGCGCTTCTCACTGTCCCGCCTGACCAGCGAATCCGACGTCAAGGTAGCGGCGCTGGCCCTGCGCGAGGCCGTGGACGAGATCGCATCCGTGGTAAAGCTTCGGCGGCGAAACAGCAAACCATGACCACGATCCTTTGCCGCTACGGCGAGTTGTTCCTCAAGGGCGGCAACCGCCACATTTTTCTCCGCGCGCTGGCCAACAACGTGCGGGCCGCGGTTCGCGATTTGCCTGAGGCCAAAGTTTCCGTTCCCCATGGTCGCGTGGTGGTGCAGGTCGCTGACCAGGCGCGCGCCGAGGCCTGCAGCCGCCTGGAACGCGTCTTCGGCCTGGTGTCGATTTCTCCGGTCGCCAACGTGGCCGCCGACATCGATGCGATCTGCGCGGCAGCGGTGGCCGAGGCACAAGCCGCGGTCGCGCGAGATCCGGACTTGCGCCGCAGCTTCAAGATCGAACCGCATCGCTCGAACAAGCATTTCCCCTTGCAGTCGCACGAGATCGCCTGCCGCGCGGGCGATGCCGTGTCTGTGGCCACTGGAATTCCCGTCGATGTTCACAACCCCGCCCTGCGCGTGGGCATCGAGATTTCGCCGCAAGCGACGAATGTCTTTGCCGAGCGCCGGCCGGCCCCCGGCGGTCTGCCCGCGGGGGTCTCAGGACGCGCCATCCTGCTCCTGTCAGGCGGGATCGATTCGCCGGTGGCGGGATGGCTGGCCGCCAAGCGCGGCCTGGCGCAAGAGGCACTCACCTTCCACTCGCCGCCGTTTACCGGTGAGAAGGCGAAGGACAAGGTCATTGCTCTGGCCCGCGAACTGAGCCGCTGGCAAGCCGTGTCCACGCTGTGGATTGCGGGTTTCACTGAAACGCAGAAACGCCTGCGCGCCGCCGGCCGACCCGAGCTGGCCGTGGTGCTCTATCGGCGCATGATGGTGCGCGTGGCTGATCTCCTGTGCGACCGTGCCCACTGTGGCGCCATTGTCACCGGTGAGAACCTGGGACAGGTCGCCAGTCAGACCTTGACCAACATGCGCAACATTGAAGTCGCGGGCCGGCACTTGATCCTGCGGCCGCTTCTCACCTACGACAAGGTGGAGACCACGGCGCTGGCGCGGCGGATCGGAACCTACGACATCTCCGCCCTGCCCTTTGAAGACTGTTGTTCGCTGTTCGTGCCCGCCCACCCGGCCACCGCAGCCAGGCTTTCCGACGTCGAACGCGCAGAGGCGACGCTGGATGTGGCCAAGGAAGCCGCCGACATCGCGGAACAGGCCGAGCCGATCGTGTTGTGAGTGCGAGCGATTGCTATTGGCAGACAATGGTCGCGGGCGGGAGGGCGCATGTCCCTGAGGTACACAGGAGAGAGCCCAGACAGTGAGGCCCGTTGGCGTCGTCGCACGCTTCACCCGCCTGCGGTTTGGCCACGCAATAGCCCGTCGCATCGCAGTCGGCGTAGGCGACACAACTAGCGCCGCCACTGCAATCACCCCCGACCGCGATCTTGGGCACACATTTCAGAGTCACGCCGTCGCAATAGTCCAACATCGAATCACAAGCATCGCCCATTCCCGTCGGATAGCAGGCCTGTCCGTCGGCGGGAAGCTTGCCGCAAATCCCGGTGTTTGGGCCATTTGCCACACAGTACGACCCGTCCGCGCAGGAACTGCCGGGCGACGAGGTATCGCAAGACTGACCGGCAGCGGCCTTGGCCGTGCAAGTCGAGGTGGTCCCATAGAGGCAGAATGCGCCCGAAACGCACACGGCGCTGGGCCCGCTGCAATCGCCGCCGATGGCAACCGCGGCTGCAGAACTCGAGCTGGGGTTGCACTTGCCTGGGCAACACGCGCTGCCGTCTGAACAGCCTCCGCCGCTGCAACCGTTTCCGGAGGCACATTCCGAACCGCTGTAGCAAGGGCCACTATCCGCGACTGTGCCCTGGAGAGCATCCTTGCAAGCCTGTGGTTCGCCCGCGTTGAAGGGGTCCGAGGCGTTGCAGCTCGCCGACCTCATGGCGTCAAAACAAGCAGCGGCTGCCTTGCCGTCGTACTTGATTCTTCCTGCTGTCACGTCCGCCAACCGCTGCCCGACGTCTGTTCCGGCAGCCGCTTTGCACGAGGCCACGTCAGGCATCTGCCCGCAGCGAGCCGCGTAGGTGCAAAAAGCATCGGTGGCCGCTGCAGGGAGATCGGACAGCGCAATGCTGTTGTCACTGCAAGCGGGAATCGCCACCAAGAGAAGCAACGCCGAAAAGATCTTTGCCATGAGGCATGGTACTTTGAGTCGAAGTGAGGGGCAACTGGGCTGATCGCACGCTATAGTTGTCTGCGATGACCCTGTCACAGAAACACCAAGCCCTGCGCGACTCGATCGCTGCCCATGAATCGGTCTTGGTTTGCTTCTCGGGCGGCGTGGATTCCACGTTGCTTTTGCGCGTGGCCCACGACGTGCTCGGGAATCGGTGCACGGCGCTCATCGCGCTATCGCCCACCATGGCGCACAGCGAGCAGCGGGCTGCGCTGGACCTGGCCGCCGGCATGGGCGTGCGCTGCGAGACGGTCGAGTCGCACGAGCTGGCGCGTCCCGAATTCCAATCGAACCCCAAGGATCGCTGCTACTACTGCAAATCGGAGTTGCTGACCATCGCAGCCCCGGTGGCCCAGCGCCTCGGCTGCAAGGCCATCCTGGTGGGCACCAACGTGGATGATCTGGGCGACTACCGGCCCGGGTTGCAAGCCGCCAAGGATCACGGCGCCCAGCACCCGCTGCTCGACGCCGGACTGAACAAGCAAGAGATCCGCGACCTGTCGAAACAGCTGGGGCTTTCCACCTGGGACAAGCCACAGCTCGCCTGCCTGTCGTCGCGTTTCCCCTACGGCACCACGATCACCCCCGAGCGTCTGCAGCAGGTGGACGCCTTCGAGGAAGGTCTGCGCGCCTTGGGCTTCCGGCAACTGCGTGTGCGCTTTCACGACGAAATCGCGCGCGTGGAGATCGAGCCGGAGGCCATGCCGCGCGCCCTAGAGCTGCGCGAGACCATTGTGAAGCTGGGCCGCAAGCTGGGATTCACCTTTGTGGTCTTGGATCTGGCCGGGTTCACCTCCGGCTCGCTCAATCAGCTCATCGGCATCCGCCCGCGCGCCAGCGCGGCCAAGTAGTCAGGCCTTGGGAATCAGCCGCGCCGTGATCACGCCTTCGATCTTGCGCAGCTTCTCGACCTGCGCCTCCGCCACGTCGCCGTCGATGTCGATGATGTTGTAGGCCAGCTCGCCCGCGCTCTTGTTCATCATGTTGACGATGTTGATCTTGTCGGCGGCCAGTACCGTCGTGATCTGGCCCACCATGTTGGGCACGTTGGCGTTGGCGACCACGATGCGATTGCGGCCCATGACCGGCAACGCGCAGGCCGGGAAGTTGACCGAGTTCTTGACGTTGCCGCTCTCGAGAAAGTCGCGCACTTGCTCCACCGCCATGATGGCGCAATTGTCCTCGGCCTCGGGCGTGGACGCGCCCAGGTGGGGGATGGGGATCACGTTGGGCACATCCAGCAGATCATCGTCGGGGAAGTCGGTCACGTAGCAGCCGACCGCGCCGGCCTTCAGCGCTTCCAGCAGATCGGCATTCTTGACCAGCCCGCCGCGCGCCAGGTTGACGATACGCACGCCCTTCTTCATCAAAGCGAACTTGTCGCGATTGAGCATGCCCTTGGTCTGGTCCATGAGCGGAACGTGCAAGGTGATGTAGTCCGACTGGGCCAGCAACATGTCCAGGCTGGTGGCGCGACGAACCGTGCGCGCCAGCCCCCAAGCCGCCTCGACCGAGATGTACGGATCATAGCCGGCCACCTCCATGCCGAGCGCCAGGGCATCGTTGGCCACCATCACGCCGATGGCGCCCAATCCGACGACACCCAGCTTCTTGCCTTTGATCTCGGGCCCCACGAAGTCGTTCTTGCCCTTCTCCACCAGCGCCCCCACTTCCTTGCCCTTGCCCTTGAGGGTCCGGACCCACTCGATGCCTGGCACGATTCGGCGCGACGAGAGCAGCAAGCCGGCCAGCACCAGTTCCTTGACCCCGTTGGCGTTGGCCCCCGGCGTGTTGAAGACCACGATGCCACGCTTGGAACATTGCTCGACCGGGATGTTGTTCACGCCGGCACCGGCGCGACCTATGGCCTTCACCGAGGGGGGCAAGGTCATGCTGTGCATGTCTGCGCTGCGCACCAGGATGGCGTCAGGATTGAGGATCTCCGACGCAATCTCGTAGTTGTCGCGCGCAAAACCATCGAGGCCAATCATGGCAATCTTGTTCAGGGTCTGGATCTTGAACATGGCGTCTATGCTCTCCCTCTGTGAGTGGCAGTTGGTCCGTCAGGTCGAAGCATCCTGTCCGATAACCCCGAAGCCGTCTAGCCCCCAAGAAGCACGCTGATTGCCGCGAACCGCCACCCGGATCTGCCACCCCGTCGGCGATAGCGCTCGAACTCGACCTAATACCTCTACCCGCGCCCTCCCCGTTGCCCAGGCTCTGCGCCCCGGTCGGCTTCCGACGATTCCTCGGCTGTTGCGCTATTTCTGCTTCTTGTTGTCGTCTCCGATTGATGGCATCCAGGAAGACCTCGCCACCCTGGCAAGGCAGGGCCGAGCCCGCTACACTAGTGTGCATGCCTGCTTGGTTGGGGTTTTTCGTGGGCACGCTGCTGCCTGTGGCGCCAGCGGCGGGTTCGGCGACATTGCCAGATGCGGTTGCCCAGGCGCTTGCGGCCGAGGCACTCGTCCCGGTCAGCGACGAGCGCGCCGAGCATCTGGTACCGCCCCTGCGCGAACGGAGCAAGAAAGAGCTGTGGCTGGCCGACAAGGCCCATCGTCCGGACGTGCATGTGACCGACGAGCACCTGCGCCCTCCGCGCACTTGTCGCGTGGGCAAGAAGCCGCTGCCGCGCCAACCTTGCGCGCAGGCGGCCGAGATGCTGGCAGGCCCCCAGCCGCCGGTGGGCGCACGCGTGCAGCCGCTGACCACGCTGCACAACCAGTGGACGCACGAGTTGATGAGCTTCATTCCGGGCCAGCCCTATCTCGCTCGCTTCCGGACTTTCCTGCGCGACCATTTCACCAACCAGGCGACCACCATGGATCCAGAACTCGCGGAAGTGCTGGTCTCGGCCGCCCGCCGCTTCCATGCCCAGCGCATCGATGTGGTGTCGGGCTATCGCTCGCCCAAGTACAATCTGATGCTGCGCAAGAAGGGCCACCAGGTGGCGCGCGAGAGCCAGCACACCCAAGGCAACGCCGTCGACTTTCGCATCCGCGGGGTGCCCACCGAAAAACTGCTCGGCTTCGTGCGCTCACTGCGCCTGGGCGGAGTCGGCTTCTACCCGCACGCCCACTTCGTCCACAGCGATACCGGCCCGATTCGCTATTGGCAAGGATCGTAGAGCACGTCAGTTGTGGGTGGCCGTGAACAGGAGGGCCAGCGCCCATGAGCTCCATTCCGCCTTGCCGTCGCGATCTTTGGCGCTCGCAAGAAAGAGTTGGGCAGCGACTCCAAGCCCCCACTCGTCCGAGGCCCACCATTCCTTGCCCACCATGAAGTTGAGGCCAAGACCTGTGTTGGTGAACTCCTTTGAGGAGACCGGGCCGTTTGGGGCGACCGCGGCGTACGTCTTGGTCAGCAATACCTTCTGCAACAACAAGCTGCCCGACAGGTAAAGATTCAGGGGCATGAAGTAGTACGCGACACCAGCGCCAAGTCCGAAGTTGTCCACCGGGTTCCCGACCAAGGTCGGATCACCTGCTTTGGGGCTGCCGCTGGGCTTGGAAATGTTGTGAAAGAGAAACTCTCCGTAGAGAATCAGGTGCTCTGTGAGCGCGCCGCCAAAGGCCGAGTCGAAAACAAACGATCCGCCGGAATACTTCGTCCCGGCCCCACTGGTTGCTCCTCCTCCGCCCCCCAGTGCGAGACGCAGGTAGAAACCGTCATGGGTGTAGGGCAGTGAGCACGCGCAGCCCAACTGCGGCGCCGTAACGGCAGGCGGCGCAGGGGCAGGCGCAGCAGCCGCACGCGGCGCAGGCGCGGGCGCCGCAGCGGCGACGGGCGGCACAGACGCGGGCGGCGCAGCAGCAGCGAGCGGCCGCGCATCTTTGGCAAGCGCGACCGGAGAAGCGGCCAGGGACAGGCCTGCCAGCGCGACCGCACAAGGAATGCTTCTCTCTCGAATTCCAAGGAGGGTCCTCATGGTACAAGAGCGTATCACGAACGGGCCGCGGCCCGCCCTCTTCCACCCGCACCTGTGGCACACCGCCGGAGCCAATGTGGGTGTACAATACCCCGGGGGCAGAACATGAAGGCGCAACTCATTGGCTGCGTGGTGTGGACACTCGCGTGCTCCTCGACAAGTCCAAGCGGCGGCGCAGGGCCCAGCACGACCTTCCCGGACGGGGGCGTGGCCCCTACGCCGGCCTGCGTGGGCGAGGGCGGCTCAGCCCCGGTGGCGCAGCCGGTGTTCGTGCGCAACATAAAGAGCGGGGAGACCGGATGGTTCTCGTCGCCTGGGCTGGTCGATCTGAATGGCGACGGCAAGAAAGAGATCGTGGCGCCCTTCTACAGCCTGTTCGTGTTCGACAGTGACGGCCACACCCTCGCCACTGTCAACAGCACCAAGGACCGCATCTACGCGCCGGCCGTGGTCGCTGACCTCGACGGCGACGGCGTCGTTGAAATCGTGGCCGGGGGCGGCTACGGGAGCGTGGCGGCCTACGAATGGAAAAATGGGACGCTCACCATCAAGAGCGGCTGGCCGGCTACCGCTCTGACGCTCCCCAAGGTCTCCCAGGCGGAAGTCCGCGGCATGGCAGCGGGCGATCTCGACGGTGACGGCCAGATCGAGGTGGTGGTCACCACCACCGAAACCGATCCCAATAGCGCCCAGGTATTTGCGTTCTCGCCCAATGGCACGCTCTTTCAGCCGGCCGGCGTCACCTGGCCGGCCTGGCCACGCTACAACACGCTCACCGGCCTGGGCGGCGACGCCGACATCAATGGCCAGGGCCACCATGGCTATGGCTGCTATGGCCTCAACGTCGCAATCGGCAACATCGACGACGATGCCCAGCAGGAGGTGATCGTCACCTATGACAACCACCAGATCAATGCCTTCAAGGCCGACGGGACTTCGATTCGCGCCGCGCCCTTCTTCACCAACCCGGCCAATGAGTTCCTGAATCAACCGCTGGATTGGGGCCAGTTCATCCGTTGGTTCGATCCCCAAGTCGAAGCAAATCACTACAACCTGCACACCAGCGACTGGCCCAGCGTTGACACCACCATGTGGCTGCAATGGACCGCCTCGCCGCCCTCGGTGGCCGATATCGACGGCGACGGGAAGAACGAAGTCATCGGGATTCCCAACGCCGAAATGAAGGTGCCCTACGAAACCCAAGGCTACGCCTTCATGGTCTTGCAGGGAGCGCAAGACGGCGGCGCCCGCAGTGCCATGCGCCTGCCAGGATGGGAAACCCTGCCCATCAGCGCCAAACCGGTTCCACGCGCCAGTGGCGACTGGTACCCCCCTGACGGTGTGCCCGCGCCTGTGATCGCCAACATCCTGGGTGACAGTCGCCCCGAGATTATTGCCAGCATCAACGATGGCGCGATCTACGCGGTCAGCCCCGATGCCCAGATCCTGTGGCACTACAACTATGCCAAGGGCGCAGCCAAGACCTTCGCTTCCGAGCCAGTGGTGGTGGACCTGAACCGCGACGGTGTGCCCGAGATCGTGTTTGGCACCTACTCGCTTTCAGCCAACGCCGGGCGTTTGGTGATCCTGAGCAACACCGGCGCGGAACTTTACGACATCCCGCTGCCAGGACAGAACAATGACGAAAAGAACGGCATTGGTGTACCCGCGGCACCGTCGGTGGCGGATGTGGACGGTGACGGCACGCTGGAGATCGTGCTTCTGACCTTTGACCATGGCGTGGATGTGTTCAACGTGCCTGGCTCGGGAACCAAGTGTCTGGCTTGGCCCACCGGCCGCGGAAATCTCCTGCGCAACGGTCAAGGCCCGGCCACTGTGCCGTGACACTGAGCCGACGAGACCATGGGCGAGCCCGACGGCCGCACGCTGCCCAGCTTCGTCACCAACGAGCTACACGGATTCATGGGCTGCGGCATCTTGGCGCGGGACTTCGCACAACTCTTGTGCAAAACCTGCCACGAGCGGTGCGCGGTGGTAGAGGGTAGCTTGGCGATGTAGTGTGTAATTGGCGTAAGCTACGTCATCAGCCATTTTGCAGGACGGCAGTGGATAGAGCGAAACAGAGCTTCGACCAACCTGTGCGGAAGGGCGCTCGCGTGCTCCTGTCGTCGGTCTTTGGGCCGTATTGTCAAGACGACGAATATGGCAGCCGTACCATCAACCCAATGGAGCTCTTTCATAATCAAGTTACCCGCGAGCAAGGTTCTTTCTCGCTTCGGGTGTTTCATCCGTCTCTGGGGATCCGGCTGATTCAAGCAAATATCTCAGTGCCTTGCACGGTGCTCGATTTTCCGACGCTGGAGATCTTCGGGCGCGAACTCACCAGCCATCCCTACGACGTCATCGGACTCTCATCCATCGTGGCCAACGTCGGCAAGGTCAAAGAGATGTGCGAGGTCGCGCGCACACTGTCGCCGCGCTCCAAGATCGTCGTGGGCGGCCACGTCGCCGCGATCCCTTGCCTGGAAGCCATGGTCGACGCCGATCATGTCGTGAAGGGAGAAGGGGTCGAGTGGATGCGGCGCTTTCTCGGCGAGGATCCGTCGGCGCCCATTCGCCATCCCGCGGTCAGTTCGTCGTTCGGATTTCGCTTCATGGGCCTGCCTTTGCCGATCCCGCGTGCGGCGCTGCCCGCTGTGGTCGCGCCTTCGGTGGGTTGTCCGATGGGCTGCGATTTCTGCTGCACCTCCGCCTTTTTCGGCGGCAAGGGCAAGGTGCACAATTTCTTCAAAGACGGCGACGAGCTGTTCGATGCACTTTGCGACATCGACTCGCAGCTTCATTCATCGGCATTCTTCCTGCTCGACGAAAACTTTCTGCTTCACCGCGATCGCGCGATGCGGTTGCTCGGTCGAATGCGCGAACAGAACAAGTCTTGGGCGCTCTACGTCTTCTCGTCTGCGAACGCCATTGCGCAGTACTCGATCGAAACCCTGGTGGAGTTGGGCGTGTCCTGGATCTGGCTCGGGCTGGAATCGCCAGTCTCCGACTACAAGAAGCTCGAAAACGCCGACACGATCGATATGGTCCGGCGCCTTCATGAGCACGGCATCACAATGATCGGATCCTCTATCGTCGGTCTGCCGCACCACACGGTCGAGAATGTGCGGGAGGAGATCGAGTACGCCGTCTCTCACGAGACGGATTTCCATCAGTTCATGCTTTACACGCCAATGCCGGGAACACCCCTCCATGATAATTGCTTGCAAGAAGGATCCCTGCTTCCGGAGGTTCCATACGCGGACACCCATGGACAGTTTAAGCTCAACTTCCGGCATCCCAAGATTTCACGGGACGAATCCAAGGTGCTTCTTGATTGGGCATTTCGTCGCGACTACGAGAGAAATGGCCCCAGCGTCTACCGGCTATTCAAGACCATGCTCGCCGGCTGGCGGAGGTATTCTGGGCATCCCGATCCCCGGGTGCGCCGACGATTTCGCCGTGAAGAGCTGATCTACAAACCCATCATGGACGCGAGCCTCCGAACGATGGAGTACAGACTCGCTCTGGAAAACAGACCGTCCGCTCGAGAGCAGGTCAAGTCGCTTCGGCGGCAGGTCAACGCCGAATGCGGAGGCGTTGCACGATGGATCGGCGCGACGACGGCTCCGCTCCTATTCGGGGCCAGCGTTCTCGAACAACTTCGCGTCGCTCGCGGGTGGACGTACGAACCGAAGACGCGAATTGAGCGGCGCAACTGGGAAAACCGCGCTCTCGTGCGCTGAAGCGATTCATCAGCCTATCA
>Ga0265338_10010676_pt1 | contig 10731 bp, 3 predicted proteins | sample 42126metaG_FD_193579 | JGI IMG/M metagenome (GOLD analysis project Ga0265338, IMG submission 193579) | Rhizosphere microbial communities from Carex aquatilis grown in University of Washington, Seatle, WA, United States - 4-21-26 metaG | ecosystem: Host-associated > Plants > Roots > Rhizosphere >... | reverse complement strand
AAACGGGGACAGAAGGTGGTGCTGTGGACGGATGACGCCAACGGCATTCAAAATCAGGGCATGTACAAGCCCATCCCGTTTTTCATGAGCAGCCGCGGTTACGGCATGTTCATGCACACTTCCTCGCCCATCACCTGTGACTTTGGCAATGCCTTTGCCGGCGTCAATTCCCTGATGATCGGCGACGATGAACTGGATTTGTTTGTTTTTCTGGGCTCACCCAAGGACATCCTGGACGAATACACCAAACTCACCGGCAAATCGCCGCTGCCACCGCTCTGGTCCTTCGGCCTGTGGATGAGCCGCTGCACTTACAACGCCGGGGACCAGGTGCGGAGCATTGCCGCCCGGCTGCGCACGGACAAGATTCCCTGCGACGTGATCCACCTCGACACCGGCTGGTTCGAAACCGACTGGCAATGTGACTACGAATTCTCGCCCACGCGCTTCCCGGATCCACAAAAAATGCTTTCCGACCTGAAAACCGACGGGTTCCACGTTTCCTGCTGGCAACTGCCTTATTTCGTGCCCAAGAACAAATTGTTTCCCGAACTGGTGGAGAAAAACCTCGTCGTTCGCGACGCCAAGGGCAACCTGCCTTATGAGGACGCGGTGCTGGACTTTTCCAATCCGCAAACGGTGGAATGGTATCAGGACAAGCTTGCGAACCTGCTGAAACTGGGCGTGAGTGCCATCAAGGTGGATTTCGGTGAAGCCGCGCCCAATGACGGCATTTTTGCCGACGGCCGCACCGGGTTTTATGAACACAACCTCTATCCGCTCCGCTACAACAAGGCGGTCGCTAACATCACCAGACAAATCACCGGCGAAAACATCATCTGGGCGCGCAGCGCGTGGGCGGGCAGCCAGCGTTATCCCATCCACTGGGGTGGCGACGCGGAAAGCACCGACGACGGCATGGTGGCCGAATTGCGCGGCGGTTTGTCGTTCGGACTTTCCGGATTTTCGTTCTGGAGCCATGACGTGGGCGGGTTCACGGCGGACTCCGTGACGAACATGGACAAAAATCTTTTCGCGCGCTGGCTGGCGTTCGGGATGTTGAGTTCCCACAGCCGCTGTCACGGCATCGCCCCAAAGGAACCGTGGAATTACGGCAGCGTGTTCGAGGACGAGTTCCGCGCGATTGACGGCCTTAAATACCGGCTCATGCCCTACGTGTATGCGCAGGCCAAGGACTGCTCCGATCACGGCCTGCCGATGGTGCGCGCGCTGTTTATTGAATATCCGGACGACCCCGGTTCGTGGCTGGTGGACGATGAATACCTGTTCGGTTCCGGTATGCTGGTCGCGCCGCTCATGCACCAGAATGCCACCGGCCGCAACGTGTATCTGCCACCGGGAACCTGGATTGATTTTCAGACCGGCAAATCGTACGACGGCGGATGGCAGCATATTGAAGCGAGAAAACTTCCCGTCGTGATGCTCGTGCGCGATGGCACGGTCATTCCTGAAATCGCCCTGGCCCAATCCACATTGGCGATGGACTGGTCGAAACTTGACCTCGTGGTCTTTGCCAAATCCGCGACCACGGCGAAAGGGCTGATCTGCCTGCCGTCCGACAACGGATTGCACGAACTCACGCTGGACCGAAGCGGCGGCGGTTTCGCGCTCGCCAACGATCCGCTGGCCGGCAAGGTGACCTGGAAAATCCGGATGAATTCCGATGAGTAAATTCAGCCGGACGACCGGTCATCATTCCCGGCGAAAGTTTTTCCAAATGAAAATCCACATTAAAGTACTGTCGCTCGCCACCATCGTTCTTTTGAGCGGGGCGCTGCCGCAAGAAACCACCGCCCAAACTTCACCGCTCGACGCCGTGAACAGCGGACGCGAACGGTTGTTGATGGACTTCGACTGGCGTTTCGCCTTTGGCAACGCCAATGACCCGGCCAGGGATTTTGACCCGGGCAGCAGCTTCTTCTCTTACCTGGCCAAGGCCGGCAACGGCTCGGGCGGTGCCGCCACCGATTTTGACGACCGCGGCTGGCGCACCGTCAATCTGCCGCACGATTGGGCGGTGGCCCTGCCGTTCAGCGATCACGCGAGCGGGAGCCACGGCTACAAGGCGCTCGGCCGCAGCTTCCCGGAAAATAGTGTCGGCTGGTACCGCAAAACATTTTCCATCCCCACCTCCGATCTCGGCAAACATATCACCGTTGAATTCGACGGCGTATTTCGTGACTCGCAGGTCTGGGTCAACGGCTTTTATCTGGGACGTGAATCAAGCGGCTATACCGGTTTCACCTACGACCTCACTGATTATCTGAATTACGGGGGCAACAACACCATCGCCGTTCGGGTGGACGCCTCGCTGGAGGAAGGCTGGTTTTACGAAGGCGCCGGCATTTATCGGCACGTCTGGCTGGTCAAGACGGCACCGCTGCACGTGGCCAAATGGGGCACGTTTGTCAGCACCGCGGTGAAGGACAATTCCGCGGACGTGACGGCCCGCGTCACCGTCAACAACGACGCGCCCCAGGACGCGGACTTCCAAATTGAGCAGACCATTTTGGACGCCGACGGCCAGGTGGTCGCCAGCGCTGAACTGAATGATTTGTCTCTGAAGGCGGGAGCTTCGGGCGAATTTTCCTCCGTGCTCACGGTGCCCAACCCGCATCTCTGGTCTCTCGACTCGCCGTATTTACACACGCTCGTCACCACCCTGCACCGCGGCGGCGCGGTGGTGGACCAGTATAAAACGACGTTTGGCATCCGCACCATTCATTGGGATCCCAACCAAGGATTTTTTCTGAACGGCAAACGGGTGGAATTGAAGGGCACCTGCGACCATCAGGATGCCGGAGGTGTCGGCGTGGCCGTGCCGGATGCCCTCAATGTCTTCCGGGTCGGGCAACTCAAGAAAATGGGCTGCAACGCCATCCGCACCAGCCACAATGCGCCCACCCCGGAATTGCTGGATGCGTGCGACCGGCTCGGCATGCTGGTCATGGACGAGAACCGCGAGTACGGCATCAATCCCCAGGAGTTGGACGAACTCAAGGCGCAGATTCTCCGCGACCGTAATCATCCCTCCGTCATCATCTGGTCCATCGGCAACGAGGAGTGGAACATTGAAGGCAACGAAAAAGGCACGCGGGTGACGCAGACCATGGAAACCTTTGCGCAGCGTCTGGACCCGACCCGGCCCTGCACCGTGGCCATCAGCGGCGGCTGGGGCCAGGGTTCCTCCGTCAGCATTGAGGTGATGGGATTCAATTACTTTACTCACGGCAACAATGACGGGTATCACAAACAATTTCCGGACAAACCCTCCGTGGCCACCGAAGACGCGAGTACGTTTTCCACGCGCGGAGTTTATGTCGAAGATCTCGAACACCAGCACCTGACCGCCTATGACACCAACAAACCCGCCTGGGGCGCCACTGCGGAGGCATCGTGGTCGCATTACGCAGCGCTTCCATACGTGGCGGGACTGTTTCAGTGGACCGGTTTTGATTATCGCGGTGAGGAGACACCTTTCTATTGGCCGGCTGTCAGCTCGCAATTTGGCATTTTGGACACCTGCGGTTTTCCCAAGGACAACTTCTATTATTATCAGGCGTGGTGGTCGGGTCATCCCGTCCTGCATGTGTTCCCGCATTGGAACTGGCCCGGCAGGGTGGGACAGGACATTGCTGTCTGGGTGGACAGCAATTGCCAGGAAGTTGAACTGTTTCTCAACGGCCAAAGCCTGGGCCGCAAACCAATGCCCGGAAATTCCCACCTGGAATGGATGGTCAAATATGAACCCGGCACCCTGCTGGCACGCGGCTACCAGGACGGCAAGGAGGTTCTCACGGATCAGGTCGAAACCACCGGCGACCCGGCGGCGGTTGAGCTGATTCCCAACCACCCGGACATCCAGGCGGACGGTGAGGATGTTTCCGTCATCACCGTGCAAGCCAACGACGCACAGGGAAGATCGGTGCCGACCGCCAACAACGAAATCACGTTCAATATCTCGGGGCCGGGCAGAATCATCGGCGTCGGCAATGGCGACCCGGCCTCTCACGAACCGGACCAATACGTGGAAAGTGTCCGCACCACCCCGATTACCTGGCGGATGCAGGCGGTGGACGGCACGGAGAACCGTCCGGAGGCGGCATTGGATTTTGATGACTCCAGCTGGCCGACTGCCTTCGCCGATGGTGAACGGCGCGAAGGACGGCGCGGTGGGTTCGGTGAAGAACCCGGTCGGACAAATCTATATCGTGGTGTTTTTGAATTACCAGCGGCCACGAATGGGGTGACCGTTTCATTCGTGCTGCGCGACCTGGGTGCGGAACAATGGATATACCTTAACGGACAGCCGCTCGCTGAGGATGTGCGCCGTGACCACGCCGGCCACCACTTTGACCTCGACCCCACCCTGCTCCGCATGGGCAAAAACGTCACCGCGGTCATCGCCACTCCTTTACCCGGCAATCCCCGGGGCGAACGACGCCGGGAACGGGAGGTCGGCAACCCCGCGGTGGTCCGGATCGTTACGTCACCCGGCGACTGGAATCGCAGCCTGTTCAACGGTCTGGCCCAGGTAATTGTGCAGTCCACCCGGGAGCCGGGCGAAATCACTCTGACGGCAAGTTCTCCCGGACTTTCACCCAAAGTGCTTAAGCTCGAAACCCGGCCGGTGACTTTGCACATCGTGGCCGATTCCGAGTAATGCATCCGACAGCCATGAAAACACAAATCCTGATCTGCGTCGCCATCGTCAGCTTGGCCGGGTTGTGCGGGTCAAATGCTCAAACCAGCAACGACCCGTCGCTGCCGCATCTGTCGAAGCAGGGCACGGCGACGCAACTGGTCGTGGACGGCAAACCATTCCTCGTCCTGGGCGCGGAACTGAACAATTCCAGCGCTTCCAGCCTGGAATATATGAAACCGCTCTGGCCGAAACTGGTGGCGGCGCATCTCAACACGGTGCTGGCGACGGTCACCTGGGAATTGATTGAACCGCAGGAAGGCAGGTTTGACTTCAACGGGGTGGATGGCCTGCTGCAGCAAGCCCGGGCGAATAATTTGCACCTGGTCCTGCTCTGGTTCGGCAGCTGGAAGAACGGCAAATCCACCTACCAGCCGCTCTGGGTGAAAACCGATCAGAAACGGTTCCCGCTGGCTTGCAGCGAGGACGGCAAAAGCATGCCGATCCTGACCACGTTGAGCGACGCCAACCGCAATGCCGACGCCCGGGCTTTCGCCGCGCTCATGCGGCACCTGCGCGAGGTGGACGGCCAGAATCACACAGTCCTCATGATCCAGGTGGAAAACGAGGCCGGCATTCTCGGTGACACGCGCGATTATTCGCCGGCGGCCAACATGGCGATCGCCGGGCCGGTGCCGAAAGAGTTGATCGATTATCTCGTGGCGCACAAGGACACACTGGCCCCCGAACTTCGCAACTTATGGGCCACCAACGGCTTTAAAACCTCCGGCACCTGGACCGAAGTTTTTGGACCGGGCAAACCCGCGGGCATGATGATTCCGGTCCGCACGCTGAGCCCGCCGTTGACCGAGGCGGAACACGAAACCGGTTGGAGAAATCTTCACTGGCCGGTGGATGAAATTTTCATGGCGTGGAATTACGCGCGTTTCATCGGTTCTGTGGCCGCGGCGGGCAAGGCGGAATACGACATTCCCATGTACGTAAATGCCTGGCTGCAGCAACGCGACCATGCCTGGCCCGGAACCTATCCGAGTGGCGGACCCCTGCCCCAGGTGCATGACATCTGGCGCGCGGGTGCGCCGGCAATCGATATTCTTGCGCCGGACCTCTACGTGCCGGAATTTGAGGAGTTGTGCGCGCGGTTCACGCGATCGGGCAATCCACTGTTCATCCCGGAATCCCGGGCCGGTGAATGGGGCATGGCCAACGCGATTTATGCGTTCGGGACTCACGACGCCATCGGTTATTCGCCCTTCGGGGTTGACCGGCTGGCCGGTTCCGACCTGGAACTGGCCCGCACTTATGATTTCCTTTCAACCGTGGCTCCGTTGATCCTCGCCAACCAGGGCCAGGGCACGATGACGGCGGTGTTGGTGAACACGAATGCGACGCAATCGTTCCGGCTGGGGAATTACAACATCGAGGCAAAATTTTGGAACCCTCCCTTTTACCTGCCCGCGACCAACGCCCTGCCGGAACGCGTGGCTGGCCTTTTCATTTCCACCGGCCCGGATGATTACATCGTCATCGGCCGGAACCTGGTGGTTTATTTCAGTTCGGCCACGGATCCGGCGGAGAGCGTGGGGCTGGGCACGGTCGAAGAAGGCGTTTATCAGGATGGCCGCTGGGTGCCCGGCCGCCGGTTGAACGGCGATGAAACCCCCGAGTGGAAGGCGCTGCGGTTCCCGAGCGACCACTACAGTGTTCAGCAGGTCAAGTTGTACCAGTACCGATGAATTCAGTTGCGACGTTGGTTATTTGCAGGTTACCGGCAAAATCCGTTTAAAGAATTTAAATCCCATGAATGGCCAACCACGTTTATTGCCCGCGCTTTGTCTGTTTCTCGCAGTCTCCACCACCGCGGTGCGCGCCCAGTATCAATATCCGTTTCAAGACCCAAATCTGCCGGAGGAGGTGCGCGTCACCAACATGGTTTCACTGATGACGCTGGATGAGAAAATCGGGCTGCTGCGGTTTCGTTCCGATGTTCCCCGGCTCGGCATTCCCCGGCTCGGCTCCGTGGAAGGAATTCATGGCGAAGCCATGGGTGGGGTGGCCAATTGGGCGCCGAAGCCGCCCATTCCAACAACGATTTTTCCGCAGGGCATTGGCATGGCCGAGACCTGGGACACGGAGGTCCTGCGCCAGGCAGGGGCGGTCGAAGGTTACGAAGTACGGTACATCGCGCAGAACCCGAAATACCATCATACCAACCAGCTCGTGGTCTTTGCGCCCAATGCGGACCTGGGCCGCGACCCGCGCTGGGGCCGCACGGAGGAATGCTACGGCGAAGACCCGTTCTTCAATGGCACCATGGCGGTGGCGTTCATTCACGGGCTTCAGGGCAACCACCCGAGGTATTGGCAGACCGCGTCGCTGTTGAAACATTTTTTTGCCAACAGCAATGAGGATGGGCGCGAACACTCGTCTTCGGATTTCGATGAGGCGCTGTTCCGCGAATATTATTCCGTGCCGTTCCGGATGGGATTCGAGGAAGGTGGCGCCCGGTGTTTCATGGCGTCGTACAACGCCTGGAACAATATTCCCTGCACCGTTCAACCGGTGATTAAAAATGTGGCCATCAAGGAATGGGGGGTGGACGGCATCATCTGCACCGATGCCGGCGCCTACCGCAACCTGGTCGGCCAGTTCCACTATTTTGCGACCACGAACGAAGCGGCCGCGGGCTGCCTCAAGGCCGGCATCAACCATTTTCTGGATAATTATCGCGCCGGGGTGAACGGGGCCGTCAGCAACAACCTCCTGACCGAGGCCGAATTGGATGAGTCCATCAAAGGCGTTTTGCGCATTTACCTGCGGCTGGGATTGCTCGACCCGGCCACCAACAATCCATATGCCGCCATTGGAACCGGCTCCGAACCCGAACCCTGGACGACGCCCGAACATAAAGCCGTGGCGCGGCTGATAACCCGGGAATCCATCGTCCTGCTGAAAAACTCGGAAAACCTTCTGCCGCTGGACCGGTCAAAACTCAAGTCAATCGCCGTGATCGGCCCGCGCGCCAACGAAGTCCTGCTCGACTGGTATAGCGGCCTGCCGCCGTACCGGATTACTCCACTGCAAGGCATCATCGACAAGGCCGGGCCGGGAATCACCGTCAACTTTGCCACCAACAATGCCGATGGCGAGGCCGTTAAAATCGCCCTGGCGGCTGACGTGGTCATCGTGTGTGTCGGCAATCATCCCACGGGTGATCTCACGAACTGGGCCAAGGTCGCCCTGCCCAGCTATGGCCGGGAAGCCGTGGACCGACAATCCATCAACCTTGAGGACGAAAAGTTGATCAAGCAGATTTACCGGGCCAATCCCAAGACCGTCGTGGTGTTGGTCTCCAGTTTTCCCTACGCCATCAATTGGACCGAGAAACACGTTCCGGCCATTGTTCATCTGGCGCACGGCAGCCAGGAGGAAGGCAGCGCCCTGGCGGACGTGTTGTTCGGCGATTACAATCCGGCCGGCCGGCTGGTGGAAACCTGGCCCCAATCGCTCCACCAACTGCCGCGTATGATGGATTACAACATCCGTGATGGCCGGACCTACATGTATTTCCAAGGCCAGCCGCTTTACCCGTTCGGTTATGGATTGAGCTATACCACGTTCGAGTATTCCAACCTCGGAACCAGTTCCTCGACCCTCGCCCACGATGGCACCCTGACCGTGAGTGTGAACGTGAAAAACACCGGTAACCGGGCAGGCGATGAAGTCGTCCAGTTATATGTGAAGCATTTCAACTCGAAGGTGCCGCGGCCGCTCAAGGAACTGCGCGGCTTCCAGCGCATCCCATTGCAACCGGGCGAAACCAAAACTGTGGAATTTCCTTTGACCGCCAAATCGCTGGCCTATTGGGACCTGACGCTACACGCCTGGGTGGTGGAACCGGATCAGGTCGAAATCAGCGTCGGCGGTTCCTCGATTGACGACCATTCAAAAACCAGGATCACCGTCCAGTAATTCATGAAGAACATCAGTCGCTGGTTTGGTGTACTGGTCATGGTGTTGTCATTGCTCCGAGGCGCGCCGGCGAGGGCCGCCGGTTCCACACCGGTCCCTTCTGAACCGTACACCTGGCGCGGCGTGGTCATCGGTGGCGGCGGATTCGTGACCGGTATCCTCTTTCATCCGCAACAAAAGGGCCTCAGGTATGCCCGCACGGACGTGGGCGGGGCTTATCGCTGGGATGACGCAGCCAAACGCTGGCTCCCCATCACCGACTGGCTTGCCACCGACGATTATACCGGCATTGAAAGCCTCGCGCTGGATCCTTCCGACCCCAACCAGGTATACCTCGCGGCCGGCATTTACAACCATACCAAGGCGGCGATTCTGCGCTCGGATGACCAGGGACGAACCTGGCAGACAACGGACGTGCCGTTCAAAATGGGTGGCAATGAATCAGGCCGATTCAACGGCGAGCGGCTCGCGGTGGATCCGCATGACGGTGAAATTCTTTTTTTTGGATCACGACATGACGGCCTGTGGCAAAGCCCGGATCGCGGTGTCACCTGGAACGAGGTCAAGGGCTTCCCCAAAATTGACACCACGGAAACTCCCCCGCCCATGACCCGCACGAATTGGGTCCGACGATTCCGGTTTACCTTTACCCCCCAACAGATCGGAATTGTGGCCGTACAATTTGATCCGCGCAGCGGTTCGCCCGGCAAACCCACGCCGAGAATTTACGCGGCCGTGTCCACCGTCAAAACGAATCTTTTTAAAAGCGATGATGGCGGGTCGAGTTGGCAGCCGGTTCCCGGCCAGCCGACCGGGTTGCGTCCCAATCATCAGGTGCTCGCACCGGACGGGACGCTGTATCTCAGCTACGGTCGTGAACCTGGTCCCAATTCGATGAGTGACGGCGCAATCTGGAAATTCAATCCAAAAGACAACAGGTGGACGGACATCACGCCCCTGAAATCACCCGACGATGGCCAGCCATTTGGTTACGGCGCCGTGACCGTGGACGCGGAGCATCCGTCCACGCTCATGGCCACGACGTTCTGCCACTGGCATCCGCACGACCAGATTTTTCGCAGCACCAACGGCGGCGCCACCTGGACCGCGCTCTGGAACGACACCACGGAATGGGACCACGCCAGCGCGCCTTATACCAAATTCCGCAATCCGCATTGGATAGGCACCATTGTCATCAACCCGTTCGATTCAAACCAGGTGTTGTTCACCACCGGTTACGGCATTTGGTGCTGTACGAATGTCACCGCCGCCGACCACGGTGAACCGACCCATTGGGTGTTTCTCGACCAGGGTCTGGAGGAAACGGTGCCGCTGGCACTGATCAGTCCGCCGGCCGGCGCGCATTTGTTGAGCGGCTTGGGCGATATTGATGGATTCCGCCACGAGGATTTGGACCAATCACCCAAAAAAGGCACATTTGCCGGACCGCGCTTTTCCAACACGGAAGGACTAGCGTTCGCCGCCCGGAAACCAAACATCATCGTGCGCACCGGCACGGGTGTATACGAATCGGTGCATGCGGCTATTTCACTGGATGACGGCAAGATGTGGAGTTTCCTCGGCAGTAATCCACCGGACAGCAATGAAGGCGCCGGTACAATTGCGATTTCCGCTGACGGCAAAATCATTGTGTGGACTCCGCGCTGGGGCAGCCCGAATTATTCCGCAAATCGGGGAACAAACTGGACCGTCTGCCAGGGCCTTTCGGAGGGACTGCGCGTGATTGCCGACCCGGTGAATCCGATGCGATTTTACGCTTTTGACGCGCGCGCCGGCGAACTGTTGGCCAGCACCAACGGGGCGGCTGGTTTCTCGGTCACCCCGGCAGTTTTCCCGGCCGTGGAAGGTGTTGCCGGGGCCTTTGGCGGTGGTGGAGCCGGCGGTTCACTCTATGCAGTGCCAGGTTTCACCGGGGATCTATGGCTGGCCTTCCGCACCAATGGCCTTTTCCACTCCGTCAATGAAGGCGTGAGCTTCCAAAAAGTGGAAACGGTTCAGGAAGCTGACTCGCTCGGCTTCGGGAAAGCCGCGTGGAGCAGGAAATATCCCGCCCT
>Ga0265338_10010675_pt1 | contig 10732 bp, 18 predicted proteins | sample 42126metaG_FD_193579 | JGI IMG/M metagenome (GOLD analysis project Ga0265338, IMG submission 193579) | Rhizosphere microbial communities from Carex aquatilis grown in University of Washington, Seatle, WA, United States - 4-21-26 metaG | ecosystem: Host-associated > Plants > Roots > Rhizosphere... | reverse complement strand
CCCGATGAGACTATTATGGAGTTGTACACACTCTATAGAGAATTAAGGAGAAGGACGCGAATAAATGATGCAACAATTCTTAATTGATTTTGACGCAGGAATGTATAACTACCAAGCACTTGCGGTATTAGCTGGACTAGTTATTCTATATCAATGTATAAAAGCGTGGAAGGAGATAGATAAACAATGGATGAAATATTAAAAGATATGATTGAATTGGGGTTAAAATATAAGAAAATTTGTGCAGAAAATGATTGCCCCACTTGCCCCTTAAACCCAGACGTTTGTGACGTAATGGACGCATTCCTTGACTTCATGTGCTTGGATATGGGTATTGAGATTGAGGACAATATGGTTACTGCGCCAGAAGAAATAAGTCAGATTATTGTACAGGACGCATTGATTAAAAATGTCAAGTGATTCATGCCATCATTTTTTTATTGAATGCCCCGGTAAACGTGGCGACCTTCATAACTGTAAAGAATGCGCAGAGCTACTTGACAAATATAAACAAGCACTAGAGGAGATGAATCAAGCATATGGGAAAAATTGACAGGCCGCCATTAGACGGAAAATCACTACATGCGAATCTGGAAAAAGCTGGCAAGAAAAATTCGACGAAGACCAAGAAATACACCCCTGCACATAGGACGTTGTTCATGGCTATTTTTGAGGGGAGTGCTAATATAAACCCCGAAGGAAAGATTCAGATTGGGAATAAGGTTACTGAGTTCAATTTTGCTGACCCTGACGTTCAGCATTTTATTGATAAGTCGCGCAGGATGAAAAAATATTTAGAGGGATACATGAAAACCGAACTAGAGAACATGTTCGGCAAGTTATAGGAGGACTAAATGGACGAAGCAAAGTACGAATTTTGTACTAATGACCTTGACAAATTGGAAGTAGTGGACGAAGACGTAAATAATACTACTCCGGTTAAGACTCAACGTGACCGCATGTTTGAGCAAGTGTACGCAAAGCAGACAATGAACAACTTTGTGCGCTCTAAGATGAGCCGCAGATAATCAAATTTTGGACATGTTGAGCAATCGGCATGTCTTTATTTTTTATACTGTTGAATACTCGGTTTGGCCTAGTTATAGTAGTATTTATATATATTATATATTTATATATACTACTACTACTTTATAAAAACTATTCGCGCACGTATATATAGGGGAGAGTCAATTTGACATTAGCAGATGGTATGTAGTATAATGATTTTGACCTTACGAAAGGGGATTCAGTTCTGATGAGTCTTATAGTTTTAGTTATCCTGGTGTTTTTAGCAATATCAGTAATAAGCGATTAAAGGAGAATTAGTAATGACCGATGCCACTATCACAGCAGATGAAATCAAAGTAGCGAACAAGTTGCGTTATGAAAACGCAGAGCAGTTGATTGGTTGTACTATAGTCGATTTTCAAAAGTACTTAGCCGACAGCAACATCAACGAAATCATGGTAGTTAAAAGCGCCCTTGGAATGATTAGGGGGGAAATGAACGTCAAGTTGCATGAGGTTATGCGTAACCGATTCGTCAACATTGGGATGACCGAAGAAGAATATTCGACATTTTGTTCGTTTTTAGTGTCGATTGGCGGAATGATTAATAACGTTGACTTCAAATTGCAATTAGTAGATGTTCGTCAGTACGACTTAATGCCTGATTGCTTTAAAGGAAACGACATTGAAGTAGTTGCCGAAAAAGTTTCTTCTTGACAACAAGCTAGGTACGTGCTATAATGAACCATATTCAAGAAAATAAGGGAGGACAAGCCAATGACAGAAAGAGAATTGCAGTATTCCATTGAACTTCTAACCGCAATGGCGGACTTCGCAACAAAATTGAAAGACAAACTCCAAAACCACTTCGATGTAGGTGTAAAAACATTGGATTCCACCGAAGAAGCACCCGCCCCCGTCCAGAAGAAGCAAGTAATTGTCGAAACTGAGCCAGAAGTTGTCGAAGATTCTGCCGACGAAGTTGAAGATGGTGATGAAGTTGCCATGACCCCAGAGGAAGTTACCGCGAAGTACGAACTCAACGACTTGCCAGTCAGTGCTCTCAAAGAGTTCTTAGACAGTTACGAAATTACTTATCCCGCGAAACCTAAGAAGTCAGACCTTATCACTCTCGTAGTAAACGGCATACTAGACGGGACGATTGAAGTTAGTGACGAAGATGATGAAACCGCCGCCACCGAAGAAGCACCGACAGGTGAAAGGAATCACTACACTGGACAGATTGAAGACGCTACTGACATTGAAGGTGGAGAAGAAGTCTCCGACGAGCGTACTGCAATGGAGTACGAAGTTGAAAGTGGAATCCGCGAAAAGATTGAAAGCGGTAAGTTGAAAATGTCCGCCGTGAAGAAATTCCTCAAAACCTACTATGATGGCGACCCCGAAATGGCTGACCTTGACGATAGGGAAGATGATGACTTGGTTAACCATTACGTCTACATCAACCTGTGTCTAGTGGATGACTACGGCGAAATTCACGGAATGGAAGAAACCTACTACCGTGACGGTGACGCACATTGTTGCGGAAGAGAATTAGTCACGATGGAAGACAGCCCAGACCTCTACTGCGAGATTTGCGGTAGCCAATATGACGGAAGTGTAGAAGACGAATAAAATATAACGGAGGGGAGCAATCCCCTCCTATTGCTTTATTCTAGTAAAATAAATAAATAAGGAAGTGATGTGTTGAAAAAACTACTAGCCTATTCCTTCGCCACGATGTTATTCTTTTCGTTGCTTTTGGGCAACATTAACGTATTGCACGAAGAAACCAGACTAGCAGTTGCAGAGCAAGTTCAAGTAGTTGAAATGCAACCTATTAGTTACCGTGAGCGATTAGAGAACTTGACAAGTCGCGGAGAAATTCGTAAAATAGAGATGACGATTACCGCTTATGACCTGTCGGTCGAAAGTTGCGGTAAGAGTCCAGATGACCCCGCGTATGGAATTACTTACTCAGGAGAATATGTTAAAGAAGGATATGTTGCGGTTGACCCCAACGTTATTCCTATAGATACGAGAGTTTATATAGAGGGATACGGATTAGCTATTGCAAAGGACACCGGGGGAGCAATAAAAGGAAACCGAATGGATATATTCATGCCAGATTACGATGATTGTATTAAGTGGGGCAAGAAAATTAAGAACGTTTATATACTCGGAAAAGAATTACCGAAAGAATTGAGGGACGCCCATGAATAGATTATTTGGGTATGTTAAAGACTTCGCAATGGGAATTGTGGGAGCATTAATGTTAGTAGGTATCATATATGGGATTGGGAACTACGAACTTTTCCTTTTTTCATTGCCATATTTTATAACCTTTCCGCAAGCCTTTGGTATTTTGATTGCCCTCATTGCCCTCCGCTTTACTTACCAGTATGTCCTTTCGGATAATGCGGTAAAGACTAAAGAGTTGCAAGACCAACTTGCATTAGCGGAACAGATTAATACGGGTCATCATATAGTGCTTGCCGCCATTGTGCAGTATTGTGGAGGGACTTTATCTGTCCCTAAGTATATTGTGACTAACCTATCCAGTTCGGGCGACTACAACCAACTACAGTTCGCTTACGACGAGGTAAACAAAGCAGATGTATTCACTATTGGAGGAAACAAAGAAATTGGCGAAAGTAATATTAATTAACAAAGCAGAAATTGAAAAAGAACTAGCCATTGCAGGATGGATGGCATCAGTCTCCACAGATTCCACCGGGGATTTAACAAAGATTGCAGAGCATTGTATCAAGTCCAACCACGGCACTCCAACTCGCGCTATGCGCTTCCTTTTTGAAATTTCGGAAGTGTCTCGCGCTTTTAGTCACGAATTTGTACGACACGAAATTGGAGTAGGTAAAGTTCAACGTAGTCAACGCTACGTTAAAGAAGACGGATTCCAGTATGTTAAACCCGCAGGGATAATCCATATGACTGTTCCTGTTGAACTTCCTAACGGCGAATTTATCTTCTTGACCTTTGACCAATTTCAAGATATAGTTCGTCAGATGTATCAAGGATTCATCCTTTTAGGTGCAAAACCAGAGGATGCCCGATACGCCTTAACTAATGCCACCTTCACAAAGATTCATGTTTCAATGGATTGGGAGGGGATAGAAAATTTCTGCTACCGCAGGTTATGCGACAGAGCGCAATGGGAAATTCGCGGAGTAGCAAACCAAGTAAAAGCCGAAGTTATGTCCGTCAATGAGTTCTTAGGAAACCGTTTAGGTTCTCCTTGCGAAAAATATGGATATTGCCCAGAAGTCAAGGGATGCGGAAAAGCACCTTGTAAAATAGATGTTTTAGACCATATTAGAAATAACATGAGCTAATTATCTGCAAAGGTAGTCTAACTGTTGACTACCTTTTTGTTTTTGTATACAATAGTAGATACCACTATAAAAGGAGAATGATTATATGAACACAATTAAGGTAAAAAAATTGCGTGATGATGCAGTAATTCCTTTCTATTCAAGAGAGGGCGATGCCGCATTTGATTTAGTAAGTGCAGAAAACCATTTTATTTTCCCTCAGTCTACCGCCTCAGTTGGAACAGGTATGGCTTTTGAAATTCCCGCAGGATATGAAGTAGAGATTGTACCTAGAAGCGGTATTAGTCTAAAAACTCCCGCAAGAATTGCAAACTCTCCCGGCACTATTGATGAAAATTACCGTGGAGAGATTAAACTACTTGTCACCAACACTTTTCAACAGACTTATGATATTTTAGATTCAATGGGTGCATTTCCTAAACAATCCCCATCAGTTCTTACCCTTGCCGGGGATGTGATTACCCTTGAATCTATTGTAAAAGATTATGGCATTAAATTTGACGGAGAATTTGTACTATTTCCAACATTGTTTATTCGCAAGGGAGATAAAGTCGCACAAGGCAAACTTCGCCCAGTTTTTAAAGCTAACTTCGATGTAGTAGAAGAGTTGAGTGAATCTAATAGGGGAGAAAACGGATTCTCTAGTAGTGGGGTAAATGTACAAAGTTAGTCACGGAGGTCTATTATGATTATTGACATTAGTTACACACAGGATTTTGAAAACAAATTTGACAAGATGAAGAAGCTACCCCACGCAGAAGAACTTATGGATTTGGATGGGATAGGTGCGCAGACCGACTTAGCCGCCTTTTCCCGCCAATTCTTCTCCAAGAAGGGCATAGCAACCGCAGACGTAAGCATTGACAGTAACGCAAACGTGGATGACATGAGCGTTATTAGTTTTGAGGTAGAGAGTACCAAGCCCCAACACAAGCTAAACTCCTATTTCCTGCTTTACAAGTATGCCAAGAAACTTTTCGACGAGAAAACCGCTGAGAGAATGATGGAGGCACAATTCACCAAGGATATTTATATCAATGACTTCTACGCATTCAATAAACCGTATTGCTTTAATTTTAGTTGCGTCGATGTAATGTTCCAGGGGTTGCCCTTCGTTAAGAAAATCAAGTCCGAGCCGCCCAAGAATTTTATTTCCATCAATGGACAGCTACAACAATTCATAAACTACGCCAGCAATAGTATTGCAGGGGCGGTAGGACTAGCAGACTTTCTAATTGTCTACAGTCATTACGTGAATAAGCTGTTTAGGGACTTTGGAGATAAGAATGACCCCGAGTTTTTATGGTATCTAGTGCGCCAGGAGTTACAAAGCACAATATTTACCGTAAATCAACCATTTAGGGGAGGTATTCAGTCACCCTTCACCAACATTTCGGTCTACGATGTGATATTCTTGGAGAAATTATGCTCCGAGTATTTCTTTCCAGATGGTTCACAGCCTGACATAAAGACCATTATGAAGCTACAAGAACTTTACCTGGATATAATGAACGACACATTAGCCAAGACTCCGGTTACTTTTCCTGTTACAACAGCTTGTTTTGCTGTAGATGCTGACCAGAACATTCTTGATAAGTATTTTTTGAAGTTTATTTGCGAAAAAAATCAAGATTATGGGTTCATAAACATCTACTGTGGAGCAACGTCCACACTGTCCTCCTGCTGTCGTTTACGCTCAGATAACACTAGAGAGTACTTCAACCAGTTTGGAGCCGGAGGGACGAAGATAGGAAGTCTGGGAGTGGTTACACTCAACCTACCACGACTAGCTGTTAAGTATGGACAGTATAAAGAATATTTTATGGAAAAATTGACTGAGTTAGTTGAATTAGCCGCTAAAATTAATCATGTTAAACGCCATATCATCCAAAAACGCATTGATAATGGTAATTTGCCGTTGTATACTCACGGATTTATGGATATGCGTAAGCAATACAGTACGTGCGGACTAAATGGGATAAATGAATCCCTAGAGATTATAGGTTACAACATTCTCATGCCCGATGGACAGAGAATAGTTACTGATATTCTAACCGCCGTAAACAATACTAATGATGACATGGAAGCATTGTTTGGCACTCCACATAACTGTGAGCAAGTTCCCGCAGAAAATAGTGCAATTAAACTCGCGCAAGCAGATAGACTACTAGGATTACAAGATACCTATGAGGTATATTCCAACCAATTCATTCCGCTGATTACCAATGCAGATTTATTAGACCGCATTAAATTACAGGGTATGTTTGACAAGTACATGACAGGTGGAGCAATTTGTCACTTGAATGTAGATTCCAAGATTGACAAAGTTGAAGACATGATGGCATTAATAGAACACGCCGCTAAAGCGGGAGTTATCTATAGTGCAATTAACTATAACCTACAGAGATGCGAGAATGAGCATATGAGTGTAGGCCAAGCAACTAAGTGTCCTATTTGTGGGGCGAAGATTACAGACAACTTTACAAGGGTTGTAGGATTCTTAGTTAATACGAAGAACTTCCATAAAATCCGCAGACAGTATGACTACCCTGAAAGAAAATTCTATGGTGACATAACAATATGAATATAGCCGCTACACAGTACAACTTGAATAAACGTGCATTAGAGATTTACACTAGTGGATGTTACTTTCATTGTAAAGGGTGTCATAACCAGGAATTGTGGGACTTCAATATTGGGGAAAAGTTAGATGATAATAAATTCGTGGAGATAGTTGTCAAGATTAATGAGAACTATTCCATGATTAGTGAAGTGTGGTTTCTTGGAGGGGAACCCCTTCACCAAGGACAAGAGTTATATCATCTAGCAATGGGACTGTACGAATTTTTCCCAGACAAGAAATATGTATTATTTACAGGTTACGACCTACAAGAGTTAAAGGATTTTCACCCTTCTGTTTTTAATTTGTTTGACGAAATAAAATTCGGCAGATATAATGAAGACATGAGGACTGATGGAGGAGAATTAGCCAGCAGTAACCAGGGATTTTGGAGGAAAGAAAGTTGAAAATATTATTACTCAGTGGAAAAGCCGAGTCAGGTAAAGACACATTTTATAGCCTAGCTAGAGGAAATTCAACCATGTCAATGATTTACCGTCTAGCTTTTGCCGATGAAGTTAAGAAAGTCTCTAAAATGATGGGGTGGAACGGCGAAAAAGACGATAATGGACGTTCTGGACTTATAATGGTTGGGGATGGAGCAAGAAAATACTTCGACCCTAATGTATGGATTAATAAAGTCATTGAACATTTAGAACAGTTTGGCAGTAGTTCTATTGTCGTAGTTACGGACTGTCGTTACCCAAACGAGATTGAAATGTTGAAGGATTGGGCGGCGAATAGAGGGGTAGATGCTTATGCAATTAGGATAGAACGCACTAACCATGTAAGCAGATTGACCGAAGAACAGAGAAGTAACCTAAGTGAGATAGCCCTTGATGATTATGGCCCTTGGGATTATATTATTGTCAATAACGATGGACTAGAAGAGTACAAAGATGGCGTGAAAACGCTATTAGATGACATTCTGAAGTAGTGGAGAGGGGAGAAATCCCCTCTTTAACGTTTTTATTGACCATAACATATTATTATGCTAGAATATAGGAGAAAGGGGAGTTAGAATGTCTGATAACCGAGATAGATTCTGGTATATGGAGTATGCCAGGAGAATTGGAGCAGGAATAAATTCCGATAAAGAAATAGTAGAAATAGTAACCAATGGATTGGATAATAACTTAGCCAAGTTTGGAGTTAGGTACTGTCCATGTAGAATTGAACAAAGACCCAATTCAGTATGTCCTTGTCTTGAATTTAGAGAGACAAAACATTGTCATTGTGGACTATTTATTTGGGAGTGATATAAGTGTATAAACTCCATAACGGTAAGATTATTGATGATAGAACGGGCGAAATTATTATAAATGATACTACTCCTAAGTTTCAAAACTGGTCTTACGAAGATTATTGCAAAGAATTTAAAACAACCAAAGAGATAAGATTCTTGGAACCCATGACGGCAAAAGAAATAAAGCCGGGAGAAAAGATTCCCTCTGATGGATATATAGCAGAGGAGAAATTTGATGGACATAGAGCATTGTGCTTCATCACTTCAAGAGGAAATAGACTTTTTAGTCGCAGAATTAGCAAGAAGACGGGATGGTACTCTGAAAATACCGATTCTCTACCCCAAATACGAGAAGGTAGTTATGAAAAGTGCCTGGGAACTGTACTTGACGGTGAGATTACTGTACCTACAGGAGTGTTTGCAGACGTTCAAGGAATCACAGGGGCATTGCCAGAAACAGCCCTGCATAATCAAGCAGAAAAAGGATTTGCTGTCCTCAATGCTTTTGACATTCTATATTATAAGGGAACCAATATTCAAGCTATGCCCTTGTGGAAACGAAAAGAGTATCTAAAAAAGGTAATAGCTGAGTTAAATTGCCCATTTATAATGCAAGTTCCTTATTGGGATGGTGACGCATTTAACTTTAAGGAAGTATTGTCGAGAGTATGGGAACGCGGCGGCGAAGGATTAATAGTTAAGAATAAGAATGCTAGGTATGAGCAGAAGAGAAGTAATTTCTTCCTTAAATTAAAGGATTGCATATATCGTGATGTAGTAGTTATGGATTATGAACCACCAACTAAAGCATTCGACGGAAAAACTGATTGGGATAAGTGGATGTACTGGTATCACCCCGAGTCTGATTGTATGTTAGAACATGTTGGCGACCCTTCTAGTGGGCCTGACCAATGTGACCCTGTAACCAAACCATTCTTTAAAGGATGGGTAGGAGCAATTACTTGTGGAGTCTATAAGGATGGGAAATTAGTTCCTGTAGTAAGTTTGAAAGGATTCACGGACGAAGAACAAGAACATATAAAGAATAACCGCGATAAGTTAAAAGGAACCGTCTTAGAGTGTAAGGGACAAAGTGTATCCGATAAGGATAAAGGAACTATCCGTCACCCACGTTTTAGCAGATGGCGACCCGATAAGTCGGCGGAACAATGTACGTGGGCAGACCATATAATTTAATATGCGCTCTCCTTCGGGAGAGTTATTTTTTTGCCCAAATGGAGGTATTAAAATGTTACCAAGAGGAATGTTGATAAGTTGTCCTAGTTGTGGAACGATGTTATATAGATTGATAAAGGATATAGATATTAATGACCCTGTAAGCGATTCATTGTCTAGTATCATGGCAGTTTATCCTCAACCTATTATGACTCCAAGTAGTAGGATAGTTCAAAAATGCTTTAAATGTTGTGTAGATTTTAATTTTACCGCTTTAATGCGAGATAAATTTTTAGGAGGAAAATAGTATGGGATGGGCTGGCGGAAGTGCTGTAGCTGAAAAGATATTAGATGCGTTTTATGAGTTGATTGATGGTATTGATGAAGATTTAATTTCATCATGTGATAGAGAGGACTTTATTTTTTCACTCTTCGACGCTTTTAGGGATGTAGATTGTGATACCTTATGTGAATTAGAGGGGTATTCAGAAGACGTAGATAATATTCTACACGATATATTTGGAGATGATGATGAATGATTTTAAAAGGCGCAAATTTACCAGAGTTTAAGAAATACCCCGACATTTGCCGCATAGAAAAGAATATGGGTATAATGGATACCAAAGAAGTAGTTGTAACTGAGAAGATTCATGGAAGCAATTTTAGGATTAAAGTAACCGAAGAGGGATTGCTACTAGGTAGCAGGGAAATTACTATCCAAGAAGATAACAAGAACTTCAACCGATTTTTCCCTGTCATTGAAGAGTATGCGGAGAGGATTATAGACTACTTCATGCCCTTTATCACGCAGGGTAAAGAAGTAATTTTGTTCGGGGAAGCATACGGACGGAGGGTATCAAAAGGGATGTATCTATAAGGAAGATACTGCTTTTAGATTGTTCGATATTTATATAGATGGATTCCAAGATTGGGATACCGTTAAAAATATGGCAACCTTGATTGAAGTTCCCCTTGTTCCCGAAATGTACCGTGGAGAACCTGACCTTGAAGTGTTTAAGGAGCTAGTAGGCAAGTCAGAACTCGCCACAGCAAGTAGAGGCGGCGAGGGAATAGTCATTAAAGCCTATGGATACCACGATTCCACAGGACACCCTCTTTATGTTAAGATGGTAAGTGAAAAGTTCTCGGAAGCTAAAAGTGCGCCTAAAGTAATTTCCCCTGAGAAGGTAGCAGAGTTTGAGTTTTGCAATTCATTCGCCGCTAGTTATGTAACAATAGCGAGAGTCTATAAACTAATAGAGAAGCTAAAGGAACGTAATATTTATACAGGGCAAATGCAGGACATGAAGAACCTTATTCCCTTGCTATG
>Ga0265338_10010674_pt1 | contig 10732 bp, 6 predicted proteins | sample 42126metaG_FD_193579 | JGI IMG/M metagenome (GOLD analysis project Ga0265338, IMG submission 193579) | Rhizosphere microbial communities from Carex aquatilis grown in University of Washington, Seatle, WA, United States - 4-21-26 metaG | ecosystem: Host-associated > Plants > Roots > Rhizosphere >... | reverse complement strand
GGTGCACGCGTGTGACGTCGTGCTGACCGAGCGCGAAGGGAAGGGCGAAGGCGAAATCGCCGCGAGCGATCACTACGCGGTGTGCGCCGACATCCAGGTCGTCGCGAGTTAGGGCGCGGGTTTCGCGGGCTTTGCGGCGGCGGTGATGATGTGCGCGACCATCCCGGGCTGCAGCTTGTCGGGGACCGGTGCGGTGAGCTCGGCCTCGGCGAGGATCATCTGCGCGACCGAGTCGAGCTCCGGCGAGACGTTGGTCACGACCCCGTGTGCGAGGCCCGGGCGCCCGTCGATCTGAACATCGACGACGTCGTTCGGCGACACCTTACCGACTTGATCGGTCGGAATCGCGAACCGCACGAACAGCTGGCCCGACGAGATCACGCGAAGCACGGGCTTGCCTTCTTCGACCCGCGCGCCATCGTCGACGTAACGCAGAGCGACTTGGCCCGCAATCGGCGCGGTTAGCGTCATCTTCGCGAGCTTGTCGGTTAGCGTCGCGATGTTGTCCTTCTGTTGCTCGGCGTCGGCGACCGCCTTTGCTACCGAGGCACCGGCTTCGTTGCTCTTCGCCTGCGCGTCCGCGACGTCTGCACGCGACGAGACCCCTTCTTTGAGGCCGGCCTTATCGCGCCGATACGCGGCCGCAGCCGCACTGCTCGCCGATTGTGCACGAGAGATCTCGGCTTGGCGTGCGCGCAGCTCCGATTTCGCGGCGGTGAGTTGTTGCTGGAGCGGTTGTTCATCGAGATGCGCGAGCCGCGTGCCCTTCTCGACGTGATCGCCGAGATTGACGAAGAACTGATCGACCTTCGTCGTGAACGGTGCGGTCACCTCGGCGACGTCGCGCGGCGTCAGCACGCCGATGAAACCAGGGTTTTTCGGGACGTCGGCGACTGCCGTCTGCGGTAGGGCCAGCGGGTCGGGTGCGGGCTTGTCCTCGCCGACCGGCTGATCGTTGACGCAGCCCACGAGCAGAGCGAGCGAGCAAACCGCGCGGCGCAGCATCAAGCGTCCACTCCTTCGCCCATCGAAAGCTGGGCAGATACAAGCGTACGATACAGCCCGCCTCGTGCCAGCAATTCCGCGTGGGTGCCGGACTCGATGACTTCGCCCTGATCCATCACGAGGATGACGTCGGAGTTGACGATCGTGCTGAGTCGGTGGGCGAGCACGATCCGGGTGCACGCGATCTTGTTGAGGTTGTCGATCACGCGGCGCTCCGTCTCGGAGTCGAGCGCGCTCGTTGCCTCGTCGAGGATCATCACATTCGGGCGATGGACGAGGGCGCGCGCGATCGCGATGCGCTGGCGCTGGCCGCCCGACAGCGACGAACCGCCGTCGGCGATCACCGTCTCGTAACCCATCGGCATGCGATCGATGTCATCGTGGATGCACGCTTGCCGCGCGGCTGCAACGACGCGATCGAGCGGAGTGGAGGGATCGGTGAGCGCGATGTTCGTGCGCATCGAGCCCTGGAACAGGTAGGGCGCCTGAAACACGACGCCGAGCTGGCGGCGCAGGCTCTTGAGCTCGAGCCGGCCCGCGTCGTGACCATCGAAGAAGATTCGACCCTCGGTGGGCCGATACATGCCGGCGATCAGGCTCGCGAGCGTCGACTTGCCACAACCGGAGCGGCCCACGATCGCGACCTTGCTGCCCGCGCGGATGTCGAGCGACACGTTGCGCACCACGAACGGCGCGCGCTCGCTGTAGCGGAACGAGATGTTCTGCAGCGTGATCCGGCCGGTGATCTTCGGCGCGCTCACCGCTTTGTCGCCGCTCTGCTCGGGCTCCTGGCGCAAGACGTCATCGATGCGATCCATGTAGCCGCCGAGCAGCTGCAGCTTGAGCGCGCTCTGGATCAGCGACGATAGCGGGGTGAGTAAGCCGAGCGCGATCGAGTTGACCGCGAGCATCGCGCCGAGCGACAGCGATCCGTGCAGCACCGAGACCGTGCCGACGACCAAGATGACGAGAGGCGCCGCCTCCTGAAACATGTGCATGACCGAATCGACGAGCGCATTGAGCCGTCCGCGATCGAGCGCGACATTGAGCTCGTCGACGTAGAGGTTCGACCATCGCTCGACGGCGCGACCCTCCGCGGCGGACGCTTTGAGCGTCGACATGCCGGCGAACAGCTCGACGAGATACGACTGCGTGCGCGCCTGGGCATCGAGCGAGCTCGCTTGCAGGTTGCGAAACCGGCGTCGCGTGAAGATGAACACCAACATCTCGAGCATCGCGAGCCCGCCGACCACCGCGGCCATGAGCGGCGCGAGGTAGATCACGAGCGCGAAGTAGCCGAGCACGAGCACGCCGTCGATCATCGTCGACAGAATGTCGGAGGTGAGCAGTTCGCGGATCGTCGCATTGTTGTTGACGCGCATCATCAGATCGCCGGCGCTGCGTCGCTGGAAGAAATCGAACGGCAGCCGCGACATGAAGTCGACGAACCCGAGGGTGAGTCGCGTGTCGAAGTTCGTGCGCAGCTGGAGCAACAAGTGCGCGCGGATCAAGTTGGACAGCAGCTGGAACAACAACATGCCGCCGAGCCCGACCGACACGACGATCAATAAGCCGTTGTCGCCGCGAGGAATCACCCGATCGACGACGAGCGCGACCAACATCGGCACGGCGAGCGCGAACAACCGCAACAGCAGCGACGTCACGATCACGCGGATCGCGAGCCTGCGCTGGCCGAACAGCTGATCGACGTACCACCGCCAGCGCCCTGCGCCGGCTTCGCGCCGCTCGAACGCGCCGCTGCGCTCGAACACGAGCGCGACGCCTGTGAACGACTCCTGGAGCTGTTTGAGCGTGACCGCGCGCTGGCCGCGGCCGGGATCGACGATCAATGCGCCGTTCCGGGTCACGCGATCGAACACGACGAAGTGGTTGAAGTCCCAGTGCAGGATCGAGCCTGGCGGGAGGAACTTGAGACCTTCGACATCGAGTGACAGGCCGCGGCCGATCAACCCGTAGTGCTGGCCACCCCGGAGCAGCGCGCCGCCGTCGGTGCCTTCGCGTCCGCTGCCGATCGCCTCGCGGACCTCGTCGAGCATGACGTGGCGGCCGAGGTAGCGCAGCACCATCGCGAGACACGCCGGTCCGCAGTCGGCGTCCTCGGTCTGTTGCACGAACGGGATCCGCCCGCGCCGGCGATCCTGCGAGAGCCGCGCGAGCGACGGAAACAGATCCTCTTCGCCCGAGACGGGGGCGGCAGAAGCCGGCGGCGCCTCGTTCGCGGTGCTCACTTGAACACCCCGATCGCGGTCTGCAGCACCGTCTTTGACTGCAACCGAACTTCGGACGAGCCGACCATGCCGTCGTGGAACTCGTAGGTCCGGCCGTCGGACACGAACGTCTTGGGCAGCTTCGCTTCGACGACGATCACCGAGCCTTGGATCGGTACGCTGTCGCCGAGTCGGTCGGCGAGGTAGCGCGCCTTGGCCTCGTTCGCGCCCATGACCTCGCTACCGATCCCGAACACCTGCGCCTCGACCTCGGCGCCGCGATAGCCGGGGAGGGTCATGCGCAGCAGCTGACCCGCGTGCAGTCGCGGCCGATCCGAGCCGGGCAGGAACGCGAGCACCGACAGGCCTTCTGGGACGCCCTTGCGCGCGACGCGCGCGACCACCTTGCCGGCCTCGACCTTCTGGCCGACCGAGACCAGCACGTCGCGGACGATCCCGTCGTGGGGCGAGTGGATCACGCGAGCGTCGAGGTTGGCCTTCGCGTTATCCCGGTCGGCCCTCGTCGTCGACAACGATGCTTTCATCGCCGGATCTGACGGCGCCTGGAGGTACGCGATGAGCTTGCGCTCGAACTCGGCGTCGAGGCCGCGCATCTTGCTCGCCTGCTCGGTGTCGTGCAGCCGGATCATGACCTGACCCTCGGTGACCTGCTGACCCGCTACGACCTCGACCGAGGTCACGCTGCCGCCGTCGTACGCGACCGAATCGGTCAAGCCGGTGACCCGCACGACCGACGGCCCCTCGGCGTATTCATGGATCCGCGCGATCGCGGAGTAACCGACGAGCGCGCCCATCGCGGCGAGCACGAGCCAGAACGCGCCGTGGATCCAGCCGGGATGGATGCGCACGACATCGCCCCGCGCACCACGGCGGATCATGTGATCGATCGCCTCTTGCCGGAACATCGACGCGGCGCCCTCGTCGACCTCGGCCTCCTCGGCTGCGGTCTCCGACTCCGACGCGAGTTGGTGGATGTACGGGCTCCATGACGTGGCGAGCTCGCCGAACGCGCGGACATCGGCGGGCGAGAACGCCGGACTGGTCGCGGCGCGGACCGCGATCAGCACGGCCTGGACGCGGCGGTCGCGATCGACGACGGGTTGGATGACGAGGCGTTCATCGCCGATACCGGACGGATCGTCGACGTTGGCTTGGTACGCCGGATCGGCGCTGGCCCTCTCGAGGACGATAGGCGTGCCGGCGCGCGCGGCGAAACCGGCGAGCCCGATCGACGCCGGCGCGTCGCTATCTTCGTCGAGCTCGGACCACAGCGAGCCGTGCTCGTCGTCGTAGTACAAGCAGCGCGCGCGATCGGCGTGGACGACGTCGATCACCGCCTCGATCACCGCCTCGGCCGCCGGCTTGACCGAACGCTGCAGGCCGAGCTTGCGCATGTGCTCGACCAGCCGGCGCGTGCGATCTGGATCCTCGTCTTCGTCTGCACGCGACGCCGGCTCGAGCTGCGCGGTTCGCGCGAGCGCCTGGTTGAACAGCTCGCGGACTCGTTCCGGCTGAAGCGTGGGCACGAGCCGGAAGAAGATCGGGATTTGCTGTTCGTCGACCGCCGGCGCCGACTGCGGCGTGTCGGACAACAAGAACACCACTGGCCACGGGCGATGGACGCCGAGCAGGCGGTGGCGCGCGGCGTAGGCGAGTAAGGCCTCGCCCGTGACATCGGCGAGCGCGGTGCCGACGACGAACACCTTCGGCGGGTCGCCGGTCAGGCGGGCGAGGGCGTCGCGGGCGTTCGAGACCTCCTCGACCTGGAACATCACGCCGGCCGAATGGCGGACCCAGTCACAGCGATTCTCGTCGGCATCGGCCACGAGGATGCGGTCCGCGCCGACGAATGCGAACGCGCGGACCTGGGTGGCTCCTTCGGAGTCGAACTCCCCCAACTCCTCCAAATGGTACCAGACCGCTGCAACAGTTGGCCGCCTCTACCAGATCGGAGACAATTGTCCCGATGTGCGCGATCGTGACCCGATACCGCCGGCCGACGATGGCGGGCGTCATCGGATCGGCCTTGCTCGTCGTGGCCCCCGCCGGTGCCGAGCCGAAGCCCAAGGCAGATCCGACGTTCGACCAGCTCGCCGAGGAGCTGGCGTTGCCAGACCTATTCGCGGTCGCGGCGAAGTCGGCGCCGGTGCTCGAATCTGCGGCGTTCTCGCTCGCCCAGGCGCGCGCTCGGTTCACCGGGGCGCGGGGGGCTTACGATCTTACCCTGTTCGCGAGCGGCGACTACTCGAAGCTGAAGGGCGCGATCGTTCAGCTCGGGTTGCCGAGCCTCGAGCAAACCGCCACGAGCGAGACCGCGTCGCTCGGCCTGCGCAAGCTGATCCCGACCAACGGCACCTTCGAGCTGTTCGGCACCGCGACCGCGTACTACGACCGATCTCCCGACGTCTCGAATACGTTCGAGGCAGGCGTCCGGGCGCGGTTGACCCAACCTCTGCTCAAGGGCTTCGGCGCCGCCGGTTACGATCGCGCGTACGATTCGGCGCGCTTTCATGCGAGCGCTGCGGTGATCCGGCGCGCGGCCGCGGCGCGGGCGTATGCGCTCTCGGTGGCGCGCGGTTACTGGGAGCTCGCGCTCGCGTGGGACGTGCTCGCGATCCGGCGTGACAGCGTCGAGCTCGCGAAACATCAGGTCGCGATCGCTGAAGCCGGAATTCGCACCGGCAAGTTCAGCGACAGCGAGCTGTTGCCGGCCAAGCAAGCGATGGCTTCGCGCCAGCAAGACGTCATGGCGGCCGAGCTCGACGTGATCAACCAGTCGGTCGCGCTGCGCACGCTCGTCGGGATGGACGTCACCGCGACGAAGCTCGCGCTCAAGCCACCCGAGCCGCCGACCCCCGACGGCGTCGAGCTCGATCCCGGGGCATTCGTGTCGCGTGCGCTCGCGACGAGCGACGATCTCAAGGCGGCGATCGACGAGGACAAGTCCGCGAAGGCCGAGCTCGCCGGGGCCAAGCGCGATCTGCTGCCGCGCGCCGACCTGCGGGTCGAAGGCGGTCCGCTCGGCACCGACGTCACCGGCTACGACGCGCTCGGCACGACGATCACGCACACCGCGACGTTCGGCAACGCGCTGAGCGCGATCAGCAGCGGGTTCGAGGTCGACGCGAACCTCACGTTCGAGCTGCCGATCGGGAACCACGCCGCGACCGGCGTCTACGATGCGAGCCGCGCCGCCGCGTATGACACCGCGTTCCAAGTCGGCAAGACTCGTCGCGAGGTCGCCGCCGAGGCCGCGCGCGCGGTCTACGAGATCCAGAACCATGCCGAGTCCGCGAAGCTCGGGACGACCGCGGTGGAGATCGCGCGCGCGAACGTCGACGCGGAGCAGAAGAAATTCGAGCTCGGCAAGTCGTCGAGCCAAGAGATCATTCGCCGCCAAGACGATCTCGGCAATGTCCGGCTACGCGAAGCGATCGAGCGCGCGCGCTATCAAGAATCGCGCGCCGAGCTCGACGCGCTGACCGGCGAGATCCTCGACAAGTCCGGGCTACGGATGCTGGAGAAGTGAGCGACGTCGTCACGCTGGACGATCTCGTGCGCCCGATCGGCGTCGAGCGGTTCGTGACCGAGCACTGGTTGCCCGAAGTGCCGTTCTTGTCCGCGCCTAATCCCGAGCTCGTCGCCCGACTGCGTACGTTCGAGGCGTTGTCGAGCCCGGAGGCGCTGTGCAGCCGCCTGACCAAGGACGTCGTGCTGTTCGGTCCGAACCAGTTTCGCGGCAAGTGCGGTCCGTCCGAAGCGCTCGGCCGCCTGCGCGATGGATTCACACTCTATGTGCTCGCGCTCGAACAACAGGTGCCGGAGCTGCGCCGGTTGGCCACCGCGACCGCCGATGCGCTCGGGATGGCGAACATGGCGGTCAACATCGAAGCGTTTGTGGCGCGCGCCGGATCGGTGTCGTCGGGGCACTTCGATCACGACATCAACTTTCAGATCCTTCTCGAAGGGAGCAAGCGCTGGCACGTCGCAGAGAACCGGCACGTGCGCAACCCGATGCAGCCGTATCACCCGGCGCGCCAACCGGACGGCACCTACATCGCAGCGCTCGACGAGGCCTACGCGCGAGATCTCGATGTGCCGACGCAGATGCCGGCGCCCGATCGCGTGTTCGAGCCCGCGGCGGGCACGGTCATCTTCATCCCGCGCGCGTGGTGGCACGAAGTGGAATCGATCACCGACTGCTTCGCGATCAACATCGGGGTCAAGGGTCCGACGTGGGCGAATGGATTCTCCGCAGCACTCGGCGATTTGCTCTCCGGCGAAGAGCTGGCCCGCGAATACTGCTACGGCGCACTCGCGCATGCGCCCGAGACCAAGGACCACGTCGTGCGGCGGTTCGAGCAGCTGCGCGCGCGAGCGATCCAGCACCTCCAGAACCTCACGCTCGAGGAAGTCTACCTCGCGGGGAAGACCGCGGTTTGGCGATGGGCGCCCGCGGCGAGCGACCGCGCGATCGTGCAGACCGCATCCGGTTGGGCGCTCGATGTACCGGCGATCTCGCCCGAGCCTCTCGAGCTCGATGACGTGCTGCTCGGCCTGGTCCGCAAGCTGGTCCGACTGAAGCGACCGTTCGATTGGGGACACCTCGCGGTGATCGCGACCGAGGAGATCCGCGGCGAGATCGGCGCCGTCGGGCTGTGGAATCTGCTGACCGATCTCGTCGAGGCTGGCTACCTCGTGCGCGTCTCCGGCGAGCTCAACCCAGGTTGAACGGGACGCCGACCTGAAGCGGCGGCACGTCGTACCCGCAGGCGCGCGCTAGCTCGCGCTCGCGATCGAAAACGGTTTGCCGTCGTCTCGCCGCGTTCGTGCGATGAACATGCGGCATCTGAAAGCGGAGCCACGGTGGGCCCGCGAACCCATAAGGGTGATAGCGCTTGATCCCACAGCGGTCGCGCAGCGCCCGAAGCGTCTCGGTGCCGACTCCCCACTCCGGGTTTAGATCGAACGAGTGCTCGAGCGGAAGGAACCACGGCCATGGACGCGTGGAATGCATGAGATGGGCTGGGCTCTCCCTGAACCCATGCATGTACCGCACGCTGCCTTCGTATAGCTGGTACGCCAGGATGAGAGCGCTCGGCCCGCGATCGCCGACCGCGGTCGCAATCTCGTCCACCTGGGCCGCCAACAGCGCAGACGTGTGGCCAAGGACGACCGTTCCGGTCCGGCCATGGACGACGTAGTTGTTCCAGTCGAGCGGTAGCTCGGTCGGCCATTCCCCGACCCAGCTGAGCGCCTTGAGCTCGATGTCGCCAATCCGGTGACTCTCCCCATGAGCCAACCGTACGATCGGGCGGTCTCCGAGGACGGATCGGATTGTTTCGTAGAGGTCGACCTGCCACGGCTTGTCGCGCGCGTGTGGAATCACGATCGGCGTGGACTCGGGGACGCACATGAGCAGTGCGAGATCGCAAACGTCGACGTCCTCGTGCGACAACACGATCGCGTCCGGTACCGGCAGATCCATAACGGTGAGCTGTTCGCAATCCGGTCCATACGGCGGTGGGATGAACATCGCATCCTGCGCCGCGAACGCAGTGGCGAGCTCGTCAGCTTGGTAGCGCAAGCGCGGCAGCACCAGCGGATCGCACCAAATCGTCGTCGCACCGGATTGCATCACGATGCCGTTTTCGCCGAGCCACGTGATCCGGTCGTGCTCGGTGGCCAGAAATCGCGGTGCCGCCGAGCACGGTCGTGCCAGGTCGTCGACAACGCCACGCTCGAGCATGACGCTGATGAAATCGTCGTCGAGATCCACGCCGGTGCTCGCAGCGAGATCGAGCAGGTCAGCGCGCGTCGTGCCGCGAACGAGCTCACTGATGAGCGGCGCCAAGGCTGCCGTCGCCTCGCCGGTCGGGATGAACAGCATCTCGCTTTCATGGCGCAGCCGACCGTCGGACATCAGGATGCCTAGGCGCGTCGGCTCGAACGAGACCCAGTCGTGCGCGTACTCCCACAACGTGACCGCCGCGCCGCCCGGAGCGTCCCAGTCGATCACGACGAACAACCGGGCGAGGAACGCTTGATCGTGAAAGCGCTCGACGTCCTCGCGCGGTAGCGACCCCTGATCGACCAGCTTCGCGAGCATCGTCATGTGTGCGAACAGACCATCGACGTACGCGAGGCGGTCTCGGCGTTCGGTCATGTTTAACGTCGAGATCCGCACGCCGCCCATTCGCAGTTGAGGCAACACGTACGGCGACAGCTGCAGCACGCTCTACCCGGCCGAGCCGACGAGCCGGTATTCGTCGCGCTCGTGCACGATCTGGAACCGATCGCCAAGCAGCTTCGCGGTCGCCGCGTCGAGATGAACCACGTTGCCTCCGCCCTGCTGAACCAAGTCGAGCGCGCGCAACGCAGCCGTCTCCAAGTTTGCAAACCCGCGCTCGAGCGTGTGCGCGAGCGTCGCTTCGTGGCTCTCGTCGATCGAGCTGTCGGACAGGAACGCGACCGATACCTCGGGAGCCCAGCGCTTCACCGACAGCGCGCACTCGGCGAGCCTGGTTGCGATCTGCTCGGGTGGCTCGGAGCTCGACAGGATTCCCAGCACCGAGCCGTTCGCGAGCACTTCGACGCGGAGGCCGCGCTCGCTGACTTGCTCTTGCAACGCGCGGACGAGGTTCTCGTGCGCGGTGTCTTCGATCGTGTCTTCGTCGCCGTCGAGGTCGTCGTCGCTCTCTGGCGGCACCATCAACATCAAGAACGTCGCATTGCCGCGGTCGCGTTGGATCGGCGGTCGCTGGAGGTTCGTAACGAGACCCGTCGACGACGAGTGCGTCTGCGCATCGCTCTCCGTCAGGATGCGTCGCGGACCGGCGGGGATCGGACCGAGCGAGGCGAGGGCGGCCGCTACTTCGACGGCGTCGGTGAACCGGTCGGCCGGATCCTTGCTCATCATCCGCGCAACGATCGAAACCAACGCCGGAGGCGCTTCCGGGCAGTCGACGTCGAGCGGCACGAGGTCCACCAGGATGATCTTGCTCAGTAGCGCTTGAGCGTTCACACCGGCGAACGCGCGTTTGCCGGTCGCGCATTCGTAGAGGACGCAGCCGAGCATGAACACGTCTGCGCGCGCCGTGACCTCGCGCTCGCCCCGCGCCTGCTCCGGCGACATGTAGCAAGGCGTGCCGATCCGCATGCCGGTGCGGGTCAGGTTGATCACGTCGCCGACCCGGCGCGCGATGCCGAAGTCGATCAACTTGACGCGATCGAAGCCGCTGTCCATCAGCAAGACATTGTCCGGCTTGATGTCGCGGTGGACGATCCCTTGTGCATGCGCCGCGGCGAGCGCATCAGCCACACAGCGGATCGCGATCACGGCTTCGGCGAGCGTCACCCCGGTCGACTGCAGTCGGCGCGACAGGGTCTCGCCCTCGACCCATTCCATGACGAGCGCGGGCTTCCCGTTCGGAAGCTCGCCCTGACCGAGGTACCGAACGATCCCGGGGTGAACCAGC
>Ga0265338_10010673_pt1 | contig 10733 bp, 8 predicted proteins | sample 42126metaG_FD_193579 | JGI IMG/M metagenome (GOLD analysis project Ga0265338, IMG submission 193579) | Rhizosphere microbial communities from Carex aquatilis grown in University of Washington, Seatle, WA, United States - 4-21-26 metaG | ecosystem: Host-associated > Plants > Roots > Rhizosphere >... | reverse complement strand
CGGGGACGCTTCATCGTTGCGACCGCGGTTGAGCACGTATTGGTTGAAAGCCTCTTTTTCGGCGGCGGTCTTCTTGACATTTTTGGCGACCCAATCGGCCACCTGTCCGTCGGTGATGGAGTTTTTGACGACGTCGATGATCTGCTGGGCCTGGACGCCGGCGGTCTTGAGCCAATGGCCGTCGAATCCTTTGGTGAAATTCTCCTGGTAGTCGGCGTGCAATTGGCCCGCCAGGTGCAGGCGAATTTTGTCAACAAAACGCGGCAGGTACGCCCAGCCGGCCATCGTCTCGCGCGGGCTCCGGGGATAGATAATAGGTTCCATGTCCAAACTATATCGCTCACAAGTAAGGCGTCAATAACCGGACGACGCCGTCGCGCAGGCGGCATGGCAGGGAGCGGGAGTCGACCTCCTTCAAAGTCACAAGGCGCGCCGAGCTTTGTTTGGCGTCGACGAGCGCCTCCGCTTTGCGGCAGAATCCGGCGTCGTAGCATTCCACGTTGAATTCAAAATTCAGGCGCAAACTGCGGGCGTCCCAATTGGCCGATCCGAGCAGGGTCCAGCAACCGTCGACGAGCATCAGCTTGGTGTGGTCGAAGGGCGGTTTTGTCAACCAAATACGGCAGCCGTGCGCGAGGACCTGCCACCACATGGCGCGCGAGGCCCAATGCACAAACGGCAGGTTGTTCGCCTCCGGCAAAAAGATGTCGACCCGCGCCCCGCGCATGGCCGCCAGGTTCAACGCCGAGACGATCGCCTGGTCAGGCAGAAAATACGGCGTCACAATTTTGACGGAGGATCGCGCGATGGACAAGGCGCCCAAAAGCGTCCAACGCAGCTTATCGAAGTCTTCATCCGGCCCGTCCGTCACGCCGCGGGCGAGGATGCCGCCGGCGCCTTCGGGCTTCGGAAACCAGGCGTCGCCGCGCAGCGTTTCTTTTGTCGAGAAAAACCAGTCATCGGCAAAGGCCTCCTGCAATTGCGTCAGCACGGGGCCGCGAACGCGGAAATGCAAGTCCTGGACGGGGCTTTTGGGATGGCGGCGCACACAATGCCCGACGCGGATGTTCATGCCGCCGGTGAAACCGACATGACCGTCCACGATAAGAAACTTGCGGTGCGTGCGCAGGTTCAGGGACATCAAATGCCACGGATTGAAGGACGGCAAAAACCGCGCGTATTTGACACGTTCGCGCCGCAGCGCGCGCAGGATCGTTGGAAACGAGTATCGCAGGCCCATCGCGTCCACCAAGACGCGCACTTCCACGCCGCGACGAACGGCCTCGCCGAGGGCTGCGGCGAATTCCAGCCCGACTTCGTCGCGGTCGAAAATATACGTTTCAAGGGAGATAGTGCGTCGGGCGTGGCGGATGGCGTCGAGCATCGCGGGATACGCTTCGTCGCCGTTGACCAGGGGCTCGATTTCGTTGCCCGGCAGGACGGGGCGCTCAACGACGCTGCCGACCACGCGCGCGAGCATTTCAAACGGTTCGGCGCCGGGGCCCAGGCGCTCGGAGATGGGCTTGGACATCAGGGCCGTCTCGATGGCGTGCGCCTGGTAGCGTTCCATGTCGCCGCGCAAGGTGACGGCGTGGCGGCGGATGCGGTTGACGCCGAAAATGAAATAGAGGACAGCGCCGCCCAGCGGCACAAGCCATACGAAGCCGACCCACGCAATGGCGGCGCGGGTGTCGCGCTTGTAAAGCACCGCATGGGCCGAAGCGATCACCGACAGCACGACGGCGAAAATAGCGATGGTCAAATGCCAGGTCACAACGCAGAGTTTTGCTGACGTTTAGTGTTCAGTGTCCGAGGCTGAAAACAAGCAAACTTGGGGAATTCTGACTCGGACGAGATTTGCACGTTATGGCATGCAACGGCACACAATGGCACACAACGCAGCGCTTTTTTCGTGTGAGATTGGGGTGAAAAACGGCTCCATTATAGCGATTTTCGCGGCTTTCCGTGGGGCTGCCCAGGTTCCCCCATTTCAGTCAAAAGAATCCCGTGGGTGAATGCCGGCTCGCCAAAGATTCTCTTGCCTGTTACAACTTCTACGCAATGAACATCGCACTTCGACCGAGCGGAGGACGTGGTGAGTACGAACTCGCAGGAAAGCAGGGGGAGTTGCATCCCCATGACCTATTTGGATTATCGATGTTCATCGAAATTCTGCCGGGAGTCGCCATCGACGCGCACAGCCGTTGCGTTTTGAAAGACGGCAAATCTCGCATCCGGCTGGCTCAACCAGCTCGCAATGCGCAGCCGTCGGCTTTGATTGCGGCGGCGATGATGTTGCCAAAACCCCGTCGTGAGCGGCACGAGACGCATGGAACGAACTTGCTTCGCTGGGAACAATTCGTCGTTCAGACTGTGCGGATTGATGTTGTGTTGCGCACCGACGGCGTCCTTGTATGCCCGGTGACGGTGCGCCTCGAAAATGCCGATGGCGTTCGCCTTGACGTTAGTTTCGCCGAGCGAATGGCGCGAGTGGTTCGTGTCTGGACAGCGGCAGCCAAAGCGACGGGCGCACTCGCTGAGGCGGTACGCGCGCATGCGGCTGCATTTACATCGCCAATGTCAACGCAGGCGCAATTGGCCGGATCGTATGTGTCGCTCCATAGCGCGCTCAACAAACCAGTGGGTGATATGTTACCGCTGATCGAAGCACATTACGCGCTGGGCATGCCCACAGCGCCGTCCGTTGGCGATATTTCGGCATCTGTCACCGATGCGGACTTCATCGAGGAAGTCTACATAGACCCCTCCGAAGCTCGCGTTGAACGTGTTCGCCAATGGAGACTTGCAGCGGTTCGTGGCGGATCGGCTTCCGTATTTCGCCGGGAGGTCAGGGAGGCCTACAACTCACGGTGCATGTTCTCCGGGCAGCGCCTTCCGCGCACGCCAGCCACCTCGACGCCCGGAGTTGACGCAGCTCACATTTTGCCGTGGAGTCGATTCGACCTCGATGCGACAAAGAATGGCCTATGCCTTAACAAACAATGTCACTGGGCTTTTGATGAGGGACTCTTCCGACTCTCCTTCGATGATACCGAAAACGCGTATATAATTTCGATTCCCGATCCTGTCCGCCTTGCGGCAAAGTCGGCCGACTTTGACCTTGGATCATTCGACACCATCGCCGGCGTTGTCCCCGCCAACCGCCTTCCGCCAAATCGGGCACAATGGCCTTCCAGAAAGTATTTAGCTGAACTGAACCGGTTTCTTGACGGCGCAACCGAGTAACCGAGCCATCACGCTAACGCTTCATGTCGAGCGGTGAGATAATGATGGAGGCGGTGGCCCAGCCACTCTGCAACAGGCGGTGTGACCGCATTTCCAAGCGCGTGGTACCGCAAGGAATCCAAATCATCTCCACGGGGTTTTCCCGCCGGCGGCTCGGTCCACCCTCGCGGGAAGCTCATGACTCCTTCGCACTCCTCCGGCGTGAGCCTACGGACCTGGCCCCGTCTCGGATATTGGACGTAGGTTCGGCTCCAGTCGGTTCCGGTGTGGCGGGCAGAGCAAGCGTAGAGGCAGTAGGCGATGGATTGGAAGACTGGTCCATCGCCGCCAGTATCTCCAACGCTTGTCTTAAAGGGGGAAAGAGGGGCCTGCCCATTTGATTCGCCCTCCTCAGCATCCCCCTCGCGGCGTTCGGCTTCAAAAAGTATCTGTCCGGGACCGTGGACATCTCGATGACACCCGACAACGTAGACTCTCTGGCGAGATTGGGGGACTCCGAAGTTTTTGCTGTTAAGCACACGCCAGCCGACAGAATACCCGAACTCGGCCAGCGTCCCAATGACGACGCCGAAATCTCGTCCACCGTGCGAGCTAAGAAGGCCTGCAACGTTCTCGAGTAGCACAACTCGGGGGCGTGCCTCTCCAACGAGACGAGCAAAGTCATAAAAGAGTCCAGAACGCTTTCCTCTAAGCCCTGCTCGCGCGCCCATACGCGCCAGCGAGACGTCTTGGCAGGGGAATCCTGCGGCCCAAACATCGGATTGGGGAACGTCAGTTGCGCGGAGTTCTTTGATATTTTCATGTTGCGGGATTTCTGGCCAGTGCTGTTTGAGAACGCTCAGACAGAATTTGTTGATTTCACATTGAAAGGTGACTTCGAATCCAGCGCGTTCGAGGCCGAGGTCGAAACCGCCAATTCCACTAAAAAGGGAAGCCGCTTTTAAGCGCAATACTCCGTCGGCGCGCATCTGAACGCCGCGTTGCGCTCCGCCGCCCAGGGGCCTTCCATTTACTTGAGCAAGCACCGTCGAGAGCTAGAATAGCGGCCATGTCTAACGCTGGCAAGAACCGCAACGCCGTCGATGCCGCCAACCGGCCGCGATTGCGTTTCCAACACCGTCAATTCGCTATCTGATTCATGGCCGATGTTTTCACAGTGCAACGGCGCTCGGCGATCATGGGACTGGTTCGAAGCAGAGGCAACGCGAGCACAGAGCAGCGTTTAGCGCGTTTGCTCCGCGCGCATAAAATTACGGGCTGGCGGCGGGCTAACAGGCTAATCGGGTCGCCGGATTTCGTCTGGCGTCGAAAACACGTGGCGGTGTTTGTGGATGGGTGCTTCTGGCATGGCTGTCCACTTCATGGGCATGTGCCTCGCTCACGCGCAGCGTATTGGGTTCCCAAGCTCGCCCGAAACAGGTCGCGTGACCGCCTTGTGATCCGCAAACTGCGCCAAGGCGGCTGGAGTGTTCTTCGAATTTGGGAGCATGAACTTACGCGAAAGAATGAGCCGCGATTGTTGCAGAGAATCCTCCATGCACTGCGATGAAATTCCAAAGTCCCACGGAGCTTTGCGCTTGATGGTTACAGCGCCCTAAGGTTTTGGAACCGAAATTGCGCAAGGCCGGCAATTCGGTGGGACTCGTCCTTCCGAAGGAGGCGCTCGTTTGGCAAGCATCGCCGCTATTTGTAGAAGTGGGCGACGGCGCCGCCGTTGGGAGCGAGATGAAGGGTGAGCGTTTCGGATGAGGCGACAGAACGGTCCTCGGTGTCGAGGTGTTCGGCGTTGACAGCGGAATCCGGCGCGTCCTTCCAGAGGCGCATTTTCCAGGGGCCGTCGCCAAGAAAGCTCAACTTGATCGGGATGTCGCGGGCCTCGCCGGCGGTCATGGCGCCGAGGAACCAGTCGCCGCCGTTGCGTCGGACGGTTGCGATATGTTCGGCGGGCATGCCGTCGAGCACGCGGGTTTCGTCCCAGACGGTGGGAACGATCTTGAGGAAATCGGCTCCGGGCTGATCGCGGTAATGGGCGGGGCTGTCACACAAACAGGCAATGGGGCTGTCAAACACAACCAACAGGGCCAGTTCCGCGGCGCGGGTGCCCTGCACTTCTGCGTTTGTGGCGACAATCTGGAAGGCGGCGGGTTGGCGGTTCAGGAAGCCGCCCGGCGTGTAATCGGCGGGGCCGGAGAGGAAGCGGGTGAACGGCAGGGTCAATTTGTGCTCCGGGGTGTCCTGGCGGCTCCATTTGTTCCATTCGCTTCCGAGCACGCCTTCGCGCGTGATCTGGCTTGGGAAGGTGCGGTTGAAGCCGGCGGGTTTGAAGGCGCCGTGGAAATCGACCATTAAATGATGTTTGGCAGCGGCGCGTGTGATTTTCTCGTACCAGTTGACCATGTCCTGGTCGTCGCGATCCATGAAATCAATTTTGACGCCGGCAAGCCCCCATTTTTCGTAGAGCTTGAAGGCGCGTTTGTAGGCGTCGTTACGGTCGACGTCAGCCCAATGAAGCCAGGCCCATTCGCGGACGCCGCGGTCGTGAGCGAACCGCAGGACCTCGGGCATATTGACGTCAGGGGTGACGCGGGTGATGTCGGCGGTGTTGGTGTCGGGAGTTCCGTACCATTTCCAGTCAATCATTTGGTAGGGCCAACCCATGTCCGAGGCGAGCTGGATATAATCTTCGAGCGTCGCGGTTTCCATTTTGGTTTCGCCGGACCACCAGTGGTCCCAGGCCATTTTGCCGGGCTTGATCCACGAGGTGTCGCGCAGCAGGCAGGGCGTCGCGAGATTTAGGACGAGGTCGCTCTCGACGAGGCGTCCCGGTTCGGCGCCGATCAGGATGACGCGCCAGGGGGATTTGTGGGGCGCCTCGGCGTCAACAAGACCTTTGCCGTCGAGGCGCGGCGCCAGGCGCGCCAGCAAAGTCACGCCGGTTGCGGCTGGGTTGGTTGAACGGGCAAGCCACAGGGCCGACCAATCGCGCAGGTCGGATTCGGTGATGGCAATCCATGCGGCGGGAGTTTGCGCCAGCAGAGGATCGCCATAGACGTGGCCGGGTTTCAAATCCGCGAGGGTCTGGCGGTCGTAATTCCATTCGTGCGGCCCGTGAAAACCACCGTTGGGGTGATGGCCGGCAAAGCAAACGCAATTCGTGGCGAATGCAAATTGCGTCCGCTCTTCCTCCAAAATGAAGTGATGGAGTCCTTTTTGGCGCGGCAATTCGTAGCGAAAGGCGACGCCGTCGTTGTAAGAGCGAACCACAAGGTCAAATTTGCCGCCGGGGCTGGAGCGCTCGCGGAAGTGGAAGCGGCATTCATTGAATTGGTCGCGGACGTCGCGACGTTTGCCGTAGAGGTTCTGCCAAGTCCGGTCGACGGAATCGCTGGCGGAGCCAACGAGCGTCACGTCATGGCCGAAATCCGGGCCGTCACGGAAACGCAAACCAAGAGCCGAATCGAGCAACGTATTCGTGCCGTCGACGGCGACAGAGTAAGTCAATTCGCCCGCGGTCGAAATGGACGCGACAATGCGGCCATCCGGCGAAGCAACGAGATTCCTCTCGGCGCGGGCCGGCAAAGCGATGGATACGCAGACAAAGACCAGCGCGAAAGGCAGAATTCTGACATTCATAAGTTATTAAGGCTCGGCGAGATACCGCCGGGGCACAAGCTGAATGACGGGTTTATTTTCTCAAGCGACGGCGGCGCAGGCCATTTTGGCCTGGATTTGGCGGCGTTCGTTTTGTCGTGAAATTCGCGGCGCCCATGGTACGCTCCGGTTCATGTCAGTGAGATTCCTCCTTGCGACGCTGGCCGCCGCGATGGCAGCGCTGCCCGCGCACGCGGTCGAGTTGAGATTTGATTTTCGCGACGCCTCCGCGGGCCAGATTCCGCCCGGATTTGTCGCCGCGGTCACCGGCCCTGGCGCGGTCGGCGACTGGAAAGTCGTCAACGAAGAAGTCCCGCCGTTGCTGGCGCCGCTTTCCCCGAATGCGCCGCCAACCGCGGTCCAGGCCGTGCTGTCGGTGGCGTCAGCGGACATGGCCGAAAAACGTTACACGGCGTTGCTTTACACAAACGACACGTTTTCTGATTTCGTACTGACGACACGCCTGAAGATCACCGGCGGCATTGTCGACCCGTCCGCAGGGATCGTTTTTCGCGCGCAGGACGCCAGCAATTACTATGTCCTTCGCGCGGGGACCCAGGGTTATTTGTTGTGGCACCGGGTGGTGGACGGAAAATCGGCGGAAGACGTCGGCATCGGCGTCCGCATGCCCGTCACCAAACGCGAATGGCTTAATCTCAAACTCGAATGCAAAGGGTCGCACATCCGATGCTTCGTCGACGACAAACTGGCCATCCCGCCCGCAAAACCAGGTTCCCCGACCGAGAATCTCGCGGTGATCGACACCACATTTGGCAGCGGGCAGATTGGGTTTTGGGCAAAAGCCGACACCGAAGCGCGCTTCGCCGAAACGCGGATCGAATACACTCCGCGCATTCCGTATATCCAGACAGTCGCCGCCCAGGTCATGCGCAAATATCCGCGCCTGCTGCAAATGGACATTTACGCCGCCCACCACACGCCCACGCCGGTGATCATCGCCAGCAAATACACGAACAATCTCGGGCGCGCCGGCGGCAAGGTCGAGGAGGACGTGCTGAAGCGCGGCATTATTTATTTTGCGAAGGACAAGGGATGGGTCGAAATCACGATGCCCCTTCGCGATCGCAACGGCGATGTCGCCGCCGTCCTGAAAACGCGCCTGGAACGGTTCCCCGGGGAAACGCAGGACACGGCGCTGGCGCGCGCGACGATTGTCAAGAAGGCGGTCGAAGAACAATTCGACACGATGAAAGATATTATGGAGTGAAGATTGATGCGTGATTGGTGAATTAAGAATATGGCTTTACGGTTTTTCAACACTCTGTCGCGGTCGCTGGAGGAGTTCGTTCCCCTGAATCCAGCCGGGCCAGTCGGTTTGTATTGCTGCGGCCCGACGATCCACGATTTCGCGCACATCGGCAATTTTCGGACATTTGTCTTCGCCGATCTGGTCCGGCGCGCGCTGGAGTTTAAAGGCCTGGCCGTGCGTCATGTGATGAACATCACCGACGTGGAGGACAAAATCATCCGGCGCGTCGCCGAGGCGAAAACGTCGTTGCGCGAGTTCACGTCCAAGTATGAGGCGGCGTTTTTTGAGGATTTCCAGGCGCTCGGCTGCCTGCGGCCGCACCTGACGCCGCGCGCCACGGAGCACATCGCCGAGATCATCGATTTGATTGACAAGCTGGAGAAACGCGGCATCGCGTACCGCGCGCCGGACGGTTCGGTCTACTTCAGCATCGAAAAATATCAGGCCGCGGGACGCCGGTACGGCCAGTTGCTCAAGCTCAACTTCGAGGAAATGCGCCGCGGCGAACGCGTCAGCAACGATGAATACGCCAAGGAGTCGGTGGCGGATTTCGCCTTATGGAAGGCGCGCGTCGCCCCGGACGGAGGCGTGTTTTGGCCGAGCCCCTGGGGCGAAGGGCGCCCCGGCTGGCACATCGAGTGCAGCGCCATGAGCATGAAGCTGCTCGGCCAGAGCTTCGACATCCACATGGGCGGGGAGGATTTGATTTTTCCGCATCACGAGGACGAGATCGCGCAAAGCGAAGGCGCGGGCGGGCAGGCCGAGGGGCGGCCGTTTGTCAAGTATTGGCTTCACGGCGCGCACCTGCTCGTTGAAGGCATGAAAATGAGCAAATCGCTCGGCAATTATTTCACCGTGCGCGACCTTCTCGCCAAGGGGTTCACCGGCCGCGAAATCCGCTATCTGCTCTTGCAGGCGCATTACCGCGAGTCGTTCAATTTCACGCTCGAAGGGCTCAAAGCCGCGCGCGAGGCGTTGAACCGGCTGGATGAGTGCCTTCGCAAATTGCGCGAAGCGTGCGGGGGGGCGGCCGGCGCGCCGCAGTCGGATTTGATTGACAAGTTTTCCGCGGCGCTCGATGACGATTTCAACGTCTCGGCGATTTGGGGCTCGGTTTTTGAGTGGGTCCGCGAATCCAACCGCCTTTTGGCGTCGCAACAAATGCCCCCGGAACGCGCGGCCTCCGGCCTGGCGGCGTGGGAAAAAATCGGGGGCGCTCTCGGCTTCGCCGCCGCCAACGACGAGCAGGCGCCGCCTGAGCTGCTGGCGCTGCTTGACGAGCGCCAGGCCGCCCGGCGCGCCAAGGATTTCAAGCGCAGCGACGCCATTCGCGACGACCTGAAGGCCAAAGGCTGGGCCATCGAGGACACCGCAAAAGGGCCGCGGTTGAAGCGTGTTTAAGAATTGAAACCACGGATGAACACGATTGAAACCACGAATGGACACGAATGAACACGAATAAAGAAATTCTACTGAAGGATGAGGTGTATCAGACAGTCAGTTGCGCCATGGAAGTTCTCAATGGAATCGGCCACGGCTTGCACGAGAAACCTTATGAAAACAGTCTTGTGGTCGAATTTCAGCTCCGAGGAATTCCTGTCCAGCAACAATCAAGGCATCCCATTTTCTACAAGGGAGTGGCCGTTGGGGAATACGTTCCAGATTTGATTGCATATAATTCCGTTGTTGTGGACGCGAAGGTGATCGACGGAATCACCGATTTTGAACGCGGGCAGATGTTGAATTACCTGAGAATCACCGGGCACAAAGTGGGCGTAATCATTAATTTTAAGCGCGCCAGGCTTGAATGGGAGCGGCTGGTTCTCTAATGGGTTCTCATTCGTGTCCATTCGTGTTAATTCGTGGTTTAGTTTCCGAGATTTGATTCGTGGGATTGTTTATCACATTTGAGGGCACGGAAGGCAGCGGCAAGTCGACTCAATTGACGCTGCTGGCGGAGCGCCTTCGCCAGGCGGGCAAGACGGTGCGCACGTTGCGCGAACCGGGCGGGACGCCCATCGGCGAGGAAATCCGGCACACGCTCAAACACAGCGAAGCCAATCGCAAGATGGCGCCCGAAACCGAGCTGCTGCTCATGAACGCCAGCCGCGCCCAATTGGTGCGCGAGATCATCGAACCGGCGCTCGACGCCGGCGAAATCGTCTTGTGTGATCGTTTTTTTGACTCAACGGTCGCCTACCAGGCATGCGGTCGCGGCTTGAATCACGAGTTCGTCAAGCAGGTGATTTCGTTCGCCGTCGGCTCGACGATCCCCGATTTGACGCTGTTGCTGATGGTCCCGGTGGCCGTCAGCGAAGCTCGGCGCGCGCAACGATCTGATTTGGCGCCGGCGCCGGCGCGGGATCGATTCGAGGAGTCTGGCCGGGAGTTTTTCGAGCGCGTGGAGCAAGGCTATATGCGGATCGCGGCTTCGGAGCCGCGGCGCGTGCGCGTGATTGAGGCGACGGCCGGGGTTGAAGCGGTGCGGGAGGCGGTGTGGGGGGCCGTCCAACCGTTGTTGCAAGGCCGTTGACATTCGGCCCGGTTTGGTTACCGTTGTCGTTCA
>Ga0265338_10010672_pt1 | contig 10733 bp, 7 predicted proteins | sample 42126metaG_FD_193579 | JGI IMG/M metagenome (GOLD analysis project Ga0265338, IMG submission 193579) | Rhizosphere microbial communities from Carex aquatilis grown in University of Washington, Seatle, WA, United States - 4-21-26 metaG | ecosystem: Host-associated > Plants > Roots > Rhizosphere >... | reverse complement strand
GTCGTGACGGCGGACGTTGAAATCATGTGGCCAACCGGCGCGCGCGAAACGCTGAAGGGCCTGCACGCCGATCAGTTAATCACGGTGAAAGAAGGCGCAGGAGTGGTGAGTCAGGAGCGATTCGGCCAATGATGCGCCAGTTCGCAAAATCATTAAACCACCGGCGTCTCCGACTCACAGTGGACGAAACTTTGGGTGCCCCATCCATCGAGCGTTTTTTGCTCGATGGGTGGGAGACCACGAATTTCGGGATGGCCTCAGTCCAGTTTAGCTTCTTATCAATATTGTTAGCGCTGGCGTCGCTTGCCGCGCCAGCGCAACAGCCTGCCGCAAAGCAACCTTCCGGCGCCGAAGCCCACATCGGCAAGGGCACGCAATTGATGCACGAACAGCTCTACGAGACAGCGGCAAAAGAATTCGAACAGGCAGCGGCGCTCGAGCCCAACAACGCCGAAGCACACTTTCAAGATGCGGTGTGCCTGTTGGCTCTGGGCCGCAACGACGACGCGCGCACCCAATTCGAGCAGGTTGAAAAGCTCAAAGGCTCATCGCGCTACGTAACCTATTACCTCGGCCGTCTCGATCTGCTCGCCAACGATTATCCATCGGCCATCAAGCGGCTCAGCGCAGTGGCTGCAAATCCACCGTTCCCCGACACGTACTTCCATCTCGGCGTCGCTTACGTTTCTTCAGGCGACACAGGGAAGGGAATTGCGTGGCTTGAGAAGGCGGTCAAGCTCACTCCCAGTGACTATCGCGTTCACTACCGGCTTGCGCGTGCATACTCCACCGCCGGGCGCGAGCAGGATGCGGCGCACGAGTACGCGCTCTACAGCCAATACCTCAGCCAGCACAAGAGCACTGAGACCGATGCCCGCGCGTGCAGCGAAGCGCTGCGAACCCAATCAGCCGACGCGGCGCACGATGTATGCCAGCACATGTTCGATCCCAACGATCCTGAAAAGCTCACGCTGCTCGGCCAGTTATACGGCGAGGCGGGCCAATTCCCGCAAGCGCTAGACCCGCTGAATCGCGCCGTGCAACTCGATCCCGATTCGTACGAGGCGTGGCACGATTTGGGGCTCACCTATTTCCGCCTTGAAAAATACGCCGATGCGCGCGGCCCTCTTGAGAAAGCAGCGCGGCTGCGCCCCACGGCTTACGGCACGGTGGTAATGTTGGGCGCAACCTTATATATGTTGGGTGACGATGCGGCAGCGCTTCCAGTCCTCGAACACGCTCATCAGTTAAATCCCAGCGACGAACAAACCGCAGCGATCCTGGACAAACTCCGCGCCGAACAGCCGAAAAAGTAGAAATAGCGGTCGCCAAAACCTATTGCCCACCGAATCGCCCATTTGCTAGACTCTGTTCCACAATCACCCGCTGCGTTCGCAAAATACCACCAGGCCCCCGGTCCCATTCCCCAATGCGCAGCATAAACATCGCCGCTCAGCCGGCCGATGCGGCGATTGCTGGAGAGAATAAATGAAACATCGTGCACTCATCGCAGCAGGAATCTTGTTGTTGCCCATCACTGCGTGGACAGTATCAAAGGACTTCAACGGGCGCATGTGGCTGGCCCAGGTTCCGGCGCTTCCAGGCAGCGCAGCCGATGCCTACAGCCAGTGGACAGACGACGGCCGCGGTTCGCTGACGCCCGGAGGCGGTTTCAAGTCGTTGGAAGACGGCATCAGCCATGTGATGACCGACCAGATGCAAGCCAACGTCCCCAGCCAGTCGCAACAACAGCAGCAAATGGCAGCGGCGCAGAAGTTGCAGCAGCAATACGGAACGCCCGAAGGCCAGGCCGCGCTGAAGAATATGACGCCGGATCAATTGATGAAGCTGGCGCAGCAGATGAGCAGCCAGATCAATCCCGGCGCAATGGCTCCCCACGCCGTGTCGCCGGAAGACCAGGTGCAGTTGCGGAAGATAGGCGGCGGCGTCTACCAGGGACACGCGCAGGTGATTGGGGATGTGACAGCGGTAAACACTGAGGCGGTTAAACTTCAAGAGGAGTGGGATGCCGCGGCAGCCCCGCTGGCTGCCCAGGAAGCCGCTCAGGAGCAAAAGCTGCCAGTGTGCCGAGGCGAAGCAGGTGAACCATCCGAGCAGGCAGTAGACAGTTTGAGAATTCAATTTGCCAATAAGCGAATCGCCCTGGCAGGCGAGTACCTGCCGAAGTTTGCGCCGCTGGTAGGAAAGATGCGCGCAGCGTTGCTGCCCGAAATCGACTTTGGCGACGACGCCATTGCCGCCTGGACTGCGATTCAGGATCCAGGCCTCAAGCAGCAGATGTCGGCCACGGCACACGGCGCAGAAAATGGAAGCCTGGCCGACGTTGGCATGCTGGAGACGCTGATCAAGAATACTTCAGAGAAGGCCGCACGGACCGTCGCTGAAAAGAAGGCGCTCGAAAAACAGGCCGCAAGCGCGAAGGGATGCAACTAGAGCGGTTCCGCAGTTGTTGTAGCCATTTCTCGCTTCGGCTCACGGCGGATTTATCTTGAGGAAAAATCCACTTAGCGGCCGTGGCTTCGGGACACAGTAACTGCGGAACCGCTGTAACCCGCCCTACGCCTCTTCAATCTTGTGAATCTTGTTTGCGGGCAGATCCTTTACCACCTGGCGAATGCCGCTTGGCCACTTGATCTCAAGCTGCTTGGCGGTGGTGAACGGCCCCAGGCCAAAGTGCGCACGCGGGTCGCGCGATGCCTGGTAGCCCGCGCTGGTGGATACCACATCGTACTGGCTGCTGCCGTCGTCGGTGGTCAGCTTCAGTTGCGCGCCGATCCCCATCTTGTTGCTCTTGGTGCCCACCAGTTGAAACTTGATCCAGTTATTCGAGTCTTTTGAGGTGTTACGCAGCACTCGCGCCTTGCTGTTCAGCGCTGAAGTGACAACATCGAGATGACCGCTGTTGAACAGGTCGCCAATAACAACACCGCGATAAGGCATTCGCACTTGCGTCGCGGAATCTTTCTCCGTCGACACTTCTTCAAATTTCATCCCACCCATATTGCGGAAGATTGAAAGCGGCTCGCCGAAGGTGCGCTCTGAAAAGTCAGAGATATTGTCGAGCACGTTGCCGCGGCCTACCAGCAAATCTTTCAGCCCATCGTTATCGAAATCCCCAACGCCGTTTGACCACCCTGACATTTCGAGCGTATATCGCGCCAGGCCGCTCTTGCCGGTTACATCGACAAACATGCCGTTGCCGATATTGCGGAACAGCGGGAAAGTCTCAAGCTCGGTAGCCGTGTGCCATATGTCGGGCAGGCCGTCATTGTCCAGATCGCGAAACTCTGCGCCCATGCCTGAGACGGCTTTGCCCGTTTCAGCGTAGGCCACGCCCACATCGAGCGCCACTTCTTCAAAACTTTTGCCCTTCAGGTTGTGGAAGAGCGAATTGGGCATGTTGTCGTTGGCCACAAAAATGTCGATAAAGCCGTCGCCATCGTAATCGTTCAGTCCCACGCCCATGCCCTTGCCCAGCACCTTTGAGATGCCGGTTTTTTCTGAGACGTCGGTGAAAGTTCCATCGCCGTTGTTGTGGTAGAGCGTGTTGGGCAGGGGCTCGTAAAACTTGGGGTGGCAGTATGACCGCAACCGGCCGCCACCCATGCAAACCGGATCGCCGTTCACGTGCCAGCGGCAGTAGTTCGATACAAACAGGTCGAGCTTGCCGTCGTTGTCGTAGTCAACCCATGCGGCCGCCGCGCTCCACATCTTTTCGCCCTTGTACATGGGCATGCCCACGCCTGCCGTGTCCGTTACATCTTTGAACGTGCCGTCGTGATTGTTCTTGTAGAGGCGGTTCCTGGTTACGCTGGCTACGAAAATGTCAGGCCAGCCGTCGTTGTCAAAATCGCCCACCGCCGCGCCCATGTCGTAGCCTTCGCCAAATAGCCCCGCCTTCTCAGTAACGTCGGAAAAGGTGCCGTCGCGATTGTTATGGAAGAGGCGGTTGTAATACTTCGGATCGTTCTTGGTGAGCGAAGGCAGATCGGCGCCGTTGAGAAAGAAAAGATCCATGTAGCCGTCGTTGTCGTAGTCAATCATGCCCACGCCGCCAACCATCGTCTCAGGCTGGTTTTTGTTGGGAGTCATGCAACTGTTGGTGGTAAAGTCGATGCCGGATTTGGCGGTGACGTCTTCAAAGCGGATGGTGCTGCTGCCCGGTGCAGGCGTCCAGTTCATGTGCGGGGCAGAGGCCGAGGCCGCGGCGCGAAGACTGCGCGGCGCCAGCAGTCCAGAGCTCAGCAAGGCGCAGTATTGAACAAAATCACGTCGGTTGAAAGGCAGCATTTTCATTTATCTATTTCCGTAGTTGCAATCCCGCTCTTGCCCGGCGCGCCGGATGGGGAATTTCCATTCTGAGAATTTGACGTCGATTGGCGTCCTGCGTCTGCTGGGCGCACATACCTATCGTATTTGCTGCCGCAGCAAGTCAGCATCGCAAACTCCCCTTTTTATTCCTTGACGGCAGCGTCTGCCTGGGCCTTCAGGCGTTCGAACATGGCTTGTTCTTTTTGGGCCTCAGGCTTGTTTCCGGCCCTGAACAGCGCTCGCGACAATGCGAAATGGGCGTCGGGGCTGTTCGGGGAAAGTTTGACAGCAAGGCGCAATTCCACAAGAGCCTTTTCGGTGTTATTCAAATTCAGCCAGAGCTTGCCACAGGCAACGTGCGCAATAAAGTTGCCGGGAGCCATTGCAATTGCTTTTTGTGCAAACTTCAAACCCCGCGGATAATTGCCATTCTTCAGATCGTCAAGGGCCACCTGAATGTAGGCCGCCGTAAGCTTGGGTGAAATTTCAGTCTCACGGATGAACTCGCCCACCGCCGATGGCGGATCGGCCTTCAGCAGATACACGCCATACATATAGTGCACGCCGGGTTCATTGGGGTACTGTGCCACAAACTGCTTCATCTCTTCTCCGGCGGCGACCTGGTCGCTCAACGAGATCATCGCCTGGGCGGTGCCGGCCTCGCGCACCATTTCCTTTTTGTCCGGCGGAATCTCGGATGGCAGTTTGGGTATATGCAGCGTCGCCAGGCCCAGGGCGTCAACCAGGTCGGTATTGGCCAGCACCGCCTCTTTCGGAGCGTCGTGGTGCTCGTAGTCCACCTTTTCGGCGGCATACTTCAGTCGCGCAACGGCAATTTCACTCTGGCCAAGATAATTGTTTGCCACACCGTCTTCGTAATGAACCCGCTCAATGAAGCCTGCATTGTCACCGAGTCCCAACTGGCGTCCGCGCTCGAACGCGATGATCGCTTTTTTATAGTCCTTCAGCTCAAACTCGGTCAGGCCGAGCATACCGAATCCGGGCCCCGGCTGGCGGTGCTCCACCGCAACAAAGTGCACAAAGGCGTCATGCGCCTTGGGGATCTGGCCTTCATCGAAAAATGTAGTGCCCAGCTCCCACCATCCCTCTGACCATGTGGGCCGCAGCTCGACCGCCTGCTCATAGAGACTGATCGCCTCTTCGGTCTGGTTGGCGTCCATGGCGGCCTGCGCGCGCGCGGCGAGCTGCTCAAACGATTGATTCGATACGCCCGTTTCAGCTTTCACTCCGTCGGATTGCTGGCCATAGACGCGGATTTGAGCACCCAGCAGCAGGCTCGCCGCAAGCACGATCATCCCGAACAATGGCATGCGATTGCGAAGCCAGCGACGGTGGGATACCACCAATCCCAAATCAGAACCAATTGGTTTGTTTCTTATCAGTTCCCCATCGGCGTATCCGACCCGCGAGCGATGTAACCGTGCCCCATCCATCGAGCGTTTATTGCTCGATGGGTGGGAGACCACCAAGCCCCGGTTGCTAGCACGTGTTTTGTTTCTTCCTGGGAAGACCTTGGAAAATGCAGCGTCTATCGCGGCAAAACCTTTCGCAACGGGCATTTTGCTGAAACGCACCATGAAGTGGGAAAGGGTCCATTCATTGGCGCCATACGTCAAACTAAATGCAGCGCGTTCAGCGCACAGGATAGGTTCCATTGGGAGTGAACTCGCTCTCTATCATCTAGTATATAATTCGATTCGCCAAATTCTTTGGACTCGCCAGTCTCCTGGAAGGAGAATGAACAATGAAACACTCAGTAATTACCCTGGCTCTTGGGGCGTTTCTATTCACCTGCGGGCTCGTCGCCCAAACGCCTGCGCCGCAGCAGACAGCCGCGAACACCACAGGCTCAAGCACCTCGACTTTGAAAATCAACGCCAACGAAGTCACGCTCGACATGACCTTCCACGACAAGAAGGGCAAGGTCATTAACGATATCAAGCCTGAAGAAGTTCATGTCTATGAGGACGGCGCCGAGCAGCATATCAACTCCTTCAAATACATTCAGGGATCTGAGAACTCTGGGGCCCAGGCGGCGGGCGCGCCCACGGCGGGCGGCATCCCCATGGACCCCATGCGGGAACTGCGGCTCGTGACCCTGGTTTTTGAAGGGCTCGATCAGGACGGCAAGCGATTCTTCAAGCAGGCGGTCTCAGACGTGCTTGGCATGTCGCCGGAACAGAATCTGTACTTCTCGATTATGGTGATCGACCAGAAGCTGAACATGGTTCAGCCATTCACCAATGATCGCACCCTTCTGATGAAGTCCATTGACAAGCAGATGATGTGGGGCACGCTTCAATATGAAGCTGCATCGGCCCAGATCAAGGAAGAGCTCAGGGTTGGGCTCTCCGGCGGAGAATCCGCAGGGCAGAGCGCGGCGACCGGCGACGTAAACATGTCGCAGAACATCACTTCTAACGGCACCTCGGCGCCCAGCGCCGGCTCAGTCTCGTCCGCAGTGAACTCCCGCATGATGAAGATGGAATACGACATGCTGAACGAGGCCGATTCCGCGACCCGTGAGGCGAGTGCCCGTGCCTCTATCGATGCGCTGCTGGCCCTGGTGAAGGCCCAGGCGCACCTGCCTGGCCGCAAGGTTGTTATTTATTTCAATCCGTGGATGAATATTCCCGACTCCGCCAAAGAACAGTATCAATACATGATTGGCATGGCCAATAAGGCCAACATCACCTTCTATACGGTCGATCCCAAGGGGCTCGTGACCTATAGCCAGAACAGTAGCGGGCGCGACCAACTCGGCGGGGCTGCCGGCGAAACCCGCAACCTGGCAATGACTGGCGGAGTGGGCGACGTTTCCACCTCCCAGGCTCAGGCGCAGGAATCCGCGGAGAACGGCTTGCGATCGAACCCGGAAGAGTGGCTGCGCGATCTGGCAAAGCAGACGGGTGGTGTTGCCATTGCTGAAACCAACGACTACAAGGCACCTCTCAGAATCGTGATGGACGAGGTGCGAACTTACTACGAAGCAGCTTACGATCCATCAATCACCACGTTCGATGGAAAGTTCCGCAAGATCACCGTCAAGATTGATCGTCCCGGTCTCGATGTTCACACCCGTAGCGGCTACTTTGCCCTTCCGCAGTTGGGCGGCGGCCAGCAGGTGTTTGCCTACGAAGTGCCACTGCTGAATGCTCTCAGTGCCGCAACGGCTCCCAACGATTTGCAATTCTCTGCAGCGGCTGACCGCTTTAATGAACGCGGACCGAAGATTCAATACATGGTCACGATCGAGGTTCCGCTGAAAGAGCTTACCTTCTCGCCGTCGCCTGACGGCAAGACTGATTCGATCGATGTACCACTGATGGCCGTACTGAAAGACTCCAGCGGAAATGTCGTTTCGAAGTTCAGCCAGCCCTTCGCGGTAACCGTTGATGCGAAAAACGTGGACGCCCTCAAGGCGGGCAACCTGGTAAAAACCTTCCCGACTGATCTGGATCCTGGTACCTATTCGCTTGAAGCGGCAATTGAAGACCGGAAAGACAACAAGATCGGCGTAACCAAGAGCACGCTGACGGTTCCGGCCCCAAATGCGAAGCTCACCATCAGCGACCTTGTGATTGTTCACAAAACAGATCAGGTGAAGACAGGCGATCCGACGGATCCTTACTATTACCCTGCGGGCCAGGGTTATCCGGCTGGAAAAGTAACGCCCACACTCGACAACAAACTGAAGGGCGGCCCCGGACATTTCCTGCCGTTCTACTTCAACGTGTACACCGATCCGTCGGTGAAGGATGCGCCGCAGGCCTCGATGTCCTTCTTCAAGGATGGGCAAGCCCTCGGCACCGCCCCCATCGCGCTGCCCGCAGCCTCTGCTGACGGCCGGATTGCCTACGTCGCAGCTCTGCCAGGTGACGCGTTCAAGCCTGGCTCCTATCAAATCAAGCTTGACGTCAAGCAAGGCGATACCATCGCCGAACAAGCTGTCGATTTCCAGGTCGAGTAGTTTTTAGTCCGGTCCGGGCGTGACTTAATCTCACGCCCGGATAAAAATCAAAAGGTGCAAACGAAGACGTGCTGCGGTGGTCGACAATTCTGTTTCTGCTTACCGCATCACTCGCGTTCGCGCAGAATGACCCCGCCCAGCAGTCTTTGCGCCACGCTATCGAGCTTCAGCAGTCCGGCCAGTACCCCGCGGCCATTGATGCCTACAACTCTTTCCTGAAGATTCACCCCGACGCAGCCCCAGTTCGTTCCAATCTGGGCGCTGCTCTGGCGCACGAAGGCCGCTTCAACGAAGCCATTCAGCAATACAATCTCGCGCTCAAGGCCGACCCGTCCAATTACGGCATTCGCTTGAACCTGGGCCTCGCTCTCTATAAGGCAGGCGAAATTCCCAAAGCAGTTCACGAGTTCACCGCCGTCTACGCGGTGCAGCCGGCAACCGATCCCAATCGCGAGCAGGTAGCGTTGCTCCTGGCGGAGTGTTACATGCGCGAAGGCGACAACCCAAAAGTAGTAGCGGTACTCGACCCAATCGAACCCTCGCATCCCGACGATCGCGCCCTCGAATACATGCTGGGCACAGCCCTGCTCCACGAGGGCCAGACTGACCGCGGCTCGCAGCTCATTCAACGCCTGCTCGCAAATGGCGACACAGCTGAAGCCCACATGTTGATGGCCTATACCTGGTGGCAGGCCCACGACAAAGAGAAGGCTCTCGTCGAAGTAAACCAGGTGATCGCTTTGAATCCGAATATGCCTGAGGCATACAGCCTCAAAGGCCGGCTCGCCTTCCTTGAATCCGATCTGAAAGGCGCGGAAGCATCGTTTAAAAAGTCTCTTGACCTCGACGACAACAACTTCGACGCGCTCTTGTGGATGGGTACGCTTCTTCGCGAAGAAGGCAGGTTGCCTGAATCGGAGAAATGCCTCTCTCACGCGCTCCAACTGCAGCCCGGCGAGATCCGTGCCCGTTATCAATTAGGACGTCTTTATTCCGACGAGGGCGACGACAAACACGCCGTGGAAATGCTCCAGGCCCTTGTCAAAGATCATCCCGAATACACCGAGGCGCATCGCACTCTGGCCACAATTTACTTCCGCCTGGGGCGTCCCGTTGACGGCCGGCGCGAACGGCAGATCGCTGAACAGATGGATGCCGTCATCCAGAAGCGCGACCAGGAACAGGGACGGAGCATGACAAAGTGAAAGCCGCAATCGCGATCCTGCTGTCGATGGCATCGTTGGCGGCAGGCCAATCATCCACTCAATCGTTTGAAGACTTATCGCGGGCAGCGCAGCAGGCCTACAACGCCCAGCACGACGATGACGCCGCACGCCTGTTCGCCGATGCCGTCAAGCTCAAGCCCGACTGGACAGAAGGCTGGTGGGCGATCGGCATGATCAACTACCAGCACGATCGCTACCCCGAGTGCCGCGATGCCCTCACCCGCATGGTGGCGCTGAATGCAACCGCCGCGCCGGGATTTGCGCTGCTCGGTCTCTGCGAATTCCGCACCAAGCAATATGACCTGGCTTTTCAGCATCTCAAAAAAGCCCACATGCTGGTTTCAGTCCGAGAGGCGGGCGGCCCGCTGCTTGACATGGCCAACTATCATCTCGGCATGCTCCTCACCCAGCAGGGTTCGTTTGAACTCGCCGAGGACATTAATATTCAGGTCGCGCTCAAGGGACAAAATAATCCCGATATGATGTTCGCCGTCGGTTTGGCGCCCTTGAGGTTGGCCATCCTGCCTCAGGACGTCCCCAAAAACGAGCACGAAGTCGTCGCCATGGCCGGAAAGGCCTACTGGGATCTCATCACCCAGCCCCCAGATAAGACTGAAGACGATTTCAAGGCATTGCTCGCGGCGTATCCCAATTTTCCCAATGTCCACTTTTTCTACGGAACCTACCTCGCGGCCCACCATCCCGAACAGAGTGCGCCCGAGTTTCTGGCGGAACTGAAGGTCCAACCCGACAGTGTTCCCGCACGAGTTTCGCTTGCGCTTCGATACATCACCGATGGCAAAATCGCCGAGGCCACCAAATATGCTCGCGAAGCCATCGCGCTCAGTCCCGATTCAGTGGGCTCGCAGTTAGCCCTCGGCGCGGCTTTGCACGCCGCCGGAGACGATAAGAACGCCCTGTCTGCTTATCAGGCCGCGGAGAAACTCGCTCCCGACAGCTCCCAGGTCCGGCTTTACCTTGTAAACGCCTACCGGGCTGTGGGCCGTGTCGACGATATGAGGCGCGAGCGGGCCGAGTACGACCGCATCAAGAGCACCGAGCAGAACTGGCCCTGAGACCCGTCCACCTTCCTGTCGCACCCATCCTCGACGAAAATCACTTGAATTTTGCCGGTATGGGCATCCCAAAACCCGCTTTATCGCACCCCTCCCTCGCCTTGTCGC
>Ga0265338_10010671_pt1 | contig 10733 bp, 8 predicted proteins | sample 42126metaG_FD_193579 | JGI IMG/M metagenome (GOLD analysis project Ga0265338, IMG submission 193579) | Rhizosphere microbial communities from Carex aquatilis grown in University of Washington, Seatle, WA, United States - 4-21-26 metaG | ecosystem: Host-associated > Plants > Roots > Rhizosphere >... | reverse complement strand
CTGGCCGCCGACAACCGCGCCTTCGCGGTCGACCTGTACCAGGCGCTGCGCGCCGGCGACGGCAACTTCATCTACGCGCCGGCCAGTATCTCGGTCGCGCTGGCCATGCTCTATGGCGGCGCGGCCGGCGCGACCGCGACCGAGATCGCCCAGACGCTGCACTTCACACTGCCGCCCGAGCGCCTGCATCCGGCGTTCGACGCGCTGGACCTGGCGCTGACGGCGCCGCCCAGCAACGCTTCGGGATTCCGGCTGTCGATCGCCAACGCTGCCTGGGGGCAGCAGGGCTACCAGTTCTTGTCGACCTATCTGGATCTGCTCGCGCAGAACTACGGCGCGGGCATGCGCCTGGTGGACTTCGCGACGCCGGAGCCGGCGCGCCAGCAGATCAACCAGTGGGTGGCTGACAACACCGACCAGCAAATCACCGACCTGATTCCCAGCGGGGCGATCTATCCCGACACGCGGCTGGTGCTGACCAACGCGGTTTACTTCAATGCGGATTGGGAGACGCCCTTCAATCCGAAGAGCCCGCACGGTGTGTTTCACGCACCGAGCGGCGACATCGCCGATGCCACGATGATGAGCGGCCCGGAGAACATCCCGCTGTGGAGCGGCGCCGGCTTCGACGCTGCCGCGATCCCCTACGCCGGTGGGACGACGTCGATGGTGGTGATCGTTCCCGATGCCGGCGCCTTCGCCACCTTCGAGCAGAGCCTGACCGGCGACGCGATGGGCGCGATCCTCGACGGGCAGAGCGCGGCGACGCCGGGCTCGCTCACTCTCCCCAGCTTCAAATTCATCACGAAGACCGACCTCGGCGGCACGCTCCAGGCGCTGGGAATGCAGCTGGCATTCGAGGCCGGGCAGGCCGATCTGTCGGGGATCGACGGTACGCACGATCTCTACGTCTCCGATGTGATCCATCAGGCGACGATCGCGGTCGACGAGAAGGGGACCGTTGCCTCGGCAGCAACAGCCGTGATCGTGGGGCGGGCGTCGGTGGCGCTGAACGTCCTCTACGTCGACCGTCCGTTCCTGTTCCTGATCCGCGACGACGCGACCGGCGCGATTCTCTCTCAGGGCCGTGTGCTCGACCCGACGAAATAATTGGACCGAGTCCGCGCGTCGAACCGCGCGTGAATCGCACCGGCTCTTGAGGTAACGTATTCGCGTGGACGAGTCGACGAGCGACGAGGAGCTCACCGGCGGGTGCGCTTGCGGGGCCGTGCGCTACCGGATGACGATCGCGCCGATGTTCATTCACTGCTGTCATTGCCTCGACTGCCAGCGCCAGACCGGAAGCGCGTTCGTGATCAACGCGCTCATCGAGACCGCCCGCCTGGAGATCCTGGGCGCCGAGCCCGAGCGATTCGAAATGCCGACCGACAGCGGACGTCCGCACGGCATCTACAGCTGCCAGGCGTGCGGGACCCCGGTGTGGAGTGAGTACGGCGGCCTGGGAACGCTGCGCTTCGTGCGCGTGGGGACACTCGACGAGCCGCAGCTGCTCGCGCCCGACGTGCACATCTACGTGCGCTCCAAGGTGCCGTGGGTGACGTTGCCCGAAGGTGTGCCCGCCTTCGAAGGCTACTACGACGCGCTCGAGCTCTGGCCGCCGGAGAGCCTGGCGCGGCGGAGCTCGATCTTGCCGGGCTGACGCTGACGCGCGTCCGGGCCAGCCTTGACATCCCGATCCCCGCGGCGCACTGTCGTTCGCGACCCTCACGATGGCGGTGGAGTCCGCCGATACCCGCGGCCACGGAGCCGCCAATGACTCCTACGATGCAACCCAGACCATGGGCGCCGTAGGATTCCGTGAAGCCTCCGGCGCAGAGCCAGGAGACATCACGTGAACCGAGACTGCCGAGAGCATCTTTCAGCGCGGGTGACGCTGTGACCGCGCGCGACCGTCTGAGCGCGCTGGGACAATGGATCTCGCTCGGCTCGCTGGTGGGCGCCCTGTGCGGCGCCGCCTCTGCGTTGTTCCTGTGGCTCCTCGAGCGCGTGACCGCCTTCCGCGGCACCCATCAAGCGATCGTTTACACGCTGCCGCTGGCCGGTCTGGCCATCGGCGCCATCTACGAGCGCTTCGGCACCGCGATCAAGGGCGGCAGCAATTTCGTCATCGACACGATCCACGACGGCGGTCCCGAGCTGCCGCTGCGCATGGCGCCGATGGTGCTCGTCGGAACGGTCCTGACTCACCTCTTCGGCGGCAGCGCTGGGCGCGAAGGAACCGCGGTGCAGATGGGGGCGAGCCTGACGGACTGGCTCTCGCACCGCCTGCGCGTGAGCCGCCCGGTGCGCCGCCAGTTACTGGCCGCCGGCGTGGCTGGCGGTTTCGGGTCGGTCTTCGGTACGCCGATCGCCGGCGTCATCTTCGGTTTGGAGTTCGTGGTCCTTGGGCGCGTCGAATACGACGCGCTGGTGCCGGCGCTGGTGGCATCGCTGGTGGGCGATCTCACGACGCGCGCGCTGGGGATCGTGCACACCCATTACCCGACCCTGGCGCGCGTGCCGCTCACGCCGCTCCTGTTGCTCAAGTGGCTGGTGTTCGCCGGCGCGGTCGCCGCCGCGACCACGGTGTTCATCGACCTGACGGCTTTTTTGAAGAAGCGCGGTGAAGCCCGGATTCCCCGCCTGCCGGTGCGGATGTTCCTGGGCGGCCTGATCGTCGTGGGTCTCTGGAAGCTGGTTGGGTCCAGCGACTACCTGGGCCTCGGTGTTCCGACCATCGTGCGCGCCTTCTCCGATCGCGACCTGCCGGTCTACGCCTTCGCGCTCAAGCTGCTCTTCACGGCGGTCACGCTCGCGGCCGGTTTTCTCGGCGGCGAGGTGACGCCGCTCTTTTTCGTCGGCGCGACGCTGGGCAACGCCCTCGCGCGCTTGCTGGGGATCCCGCTCGAGCTCGGCGCCGGCGTCGGCCTGGCGGCGGTCTTCGCGGCATCGTCGAACACGCCGCTCGCGCTGTCGATCATGGCCGTCGAGCTGCTGGGGGCGGCGGCCCTTCCGCACGTGGCCGTGGTCTGTGTCGTCGCCTATCTGCTCACCGGCAATCGCAGCATCTACCCGGCGCAGCGGCTGCTGCGCGCCAAGAGCGGAGGACTCCACACGGCGCCTGTCGCGTTGCGCGACCTCGCCGCCGCGGCCCGACCGCCGGCGACACCGCCGGCCGCAACGCCGCCCGCGGGTGAGCGGCCGCGCTGACCGCGCGCGAGCCTCAGCGGCGGCCCGGCGCGCCGTAGCCTTCGCTGGGCGAAGTCTCGACGGTGTCGCTGGTCTTGCGCGTGTCCTCGACGTCGGCCTCCTCGTGCCGCAGCGTCGCGGTCGCCTCCTTCTCGATCGAGTGCGCGACGGTTCGCACCACGATCTCCTCGCGCAACACGGGACGCTTGGTGACGCGAATCTCTTCATCGTAAAGAGCGATGTCGATGACCCGCTCCTCGAACGTCCCCTCCTCGCCTGTGCCGGCACCGCCGGCAAACGCGGTCACGTGCTCGATGACGATCTCCTCGCGCCGCACCGGCACGGTGAAGTGGCGCTCCTCGGTCTTCACCCCTTTGTGGATTCGCACGTGCCCTGATTCATGCGGGACCTTCTCGATCTCGACCTCTTCTTGCATCAGCGGGATGCGCACCTCGTTGTCCGAGTCAAACGCGCGCGCTGGCGCCTGCGCGGGCGTTGCGATCTTGGCAACCTTCTCGACCGGCGCCGTCGCCGCCAGCGAGGCCGCCGCCGCCGGTGTGTCGATGGTCGTGCTCGCTGGCCGATCGGTTCGCCCGACGAGATCGACCAGCGAATAGGTGATGGCTCCGCCGTCGATGGCGGCGATGTGGTCGTAGCGCAGCTCGTAGTCCTTGGGGAACAGCGTCCCCTTCTCGACGACGAACGTGCTGCCGTCGCGACGGATGACCTTTCCGATGCGCTCGCCCTTCGTGCTGGTGACGAACATTCCCTCGCTCACGCTGTTTCTGTCCCACCTCATGGGTCACCTCCGAATCGCTGGCCCGAACGTCGTCTCGAACGTCGTTCCGAATGAGTGCAATCCAAGGACCCACTGTCCGGCGTGGTTCGCGGCGCAGTGCGCTCCACGCGAGGCACGCGCAATGCAGCCGCTGGCTCTGTCGCCGGCGATTGCCATCGCCGGCAGCGGAAAGCGAGGTGAAGGATGTCCTCAACCACCACGGCTCCCAACCTGATCAACGCCATCGAGGGGCAGATCCCGCCCGACACGGTTCGCGCGCTCGCCTCTCGACTCGGCGAGGATCGCGAGCGGACGGCGGTGGCGGTCTCGACCGGCATCCCGTCGGTCTTGGCCGCGCTCTCCGACGTCGTGCTCTCGGAGACGGGCGCGGACTACCTGAAGGAGATCATCGACGAGAAGCGCGAGCATGTCGGGCCGCCGGTCGAGGGCAGCCAGGTTCTGCTCGACGCGACCTCCGGCAACGACCAAGGTCACGAGGCCACGCTGCTCGACGACGAGCTCGGCCAGCGCGCGTGGTCGATCTCCGACGCCGTGGCGCAATCGAGCGGCATCCGGCGCGAGTCGGCGCACCGGCTGCTCGGCGGCATGGCCTCGGTCGCGGTGAACGCGGTCGCCGAGAGCGCCGGCAATCTCAGCGCGGGCGGGCTGCGTTCGTTCTTGAACGCGCAACGGCGCGATTGGATGAACCGCTTGCCGCGGTCGATCGCGTCGGCCTTCGAGACGCCGCCGGGAGCGCTCGCCGTCGCGCCCGCGCCGCTCGGCGTCGACGAGCCGCGCGTGTTCGCGCCTCCGGCGATGCGACGCACCTGGATCCTGCCGATCCTGCTGGCGCTGGCGTTGTTCCTGTTCGTGCCGCTGATTCGCGGCGCGCGCCGCAGCGCCGAGCTCCCCGCCTCGAACGCGCGCGGAGCCGCCCCGGCGGTCGAGCCCGCTGACGAGCCCCGCCGCGTGGCCGACTTGCGCGCCGCTCCTGCGCGCGCCGACACACCCGCCGCGCGCGACGATATGGTGAGCGCGCTGGCGATGTTCCTGTCCGCGCCGGCGACGGAGGCGACGACACCGCGGCGGTTCACCATGCCGTCACTCGGCTTCGAGGCGGGCGGCGTCGAGCCCTCGTCCGCGGGGGGCGAGACGATCAATCAGGTCTCGGCCGTGCTGCAAGCTCATCCCAGCGCCGCGGTTCGCATCGAAAGCTTCACCGACAACGTCGGCCGGCCCGAAGACAACCTCGAGCTGTCGCGCCGGCGATCGGAAGTGGTGAAGGCGCTGCTGGTCGAGGACGGCGCCGACGCCACGCGCATCGAGGTGGGCGGGCTCGGCCAGCAACGTCCGGTCGCCCGCAACGACACCGAGGAGGGGCGGCGGCAGAACCAGCGCACCGACCTGGTCGTCACCCAACGGTGATCCCACGATCCCGTTCGGTAGCCGGGCCGCTTACATTTCAACAGCGCGAGCGCGTTGTTCTTTGTTTGTAACAGCGCCCGTCTTGCCGCGACGCCAAGGCTGCTTACCATCGGCCGAGCTCGAGGAGCCTCCATGAAACTGTTCACCTGTCCGGCCTGCCAGCAGACGCTGCATTTCGAAAACTTTCAGTGCACCGGCTGTGGTCGCACGCTCGCCTATCTGCCCGACCTGAACCTGTTGACGGCGCTCGACCCCGTCCCAGACGCTGCCGGTGTCTTCATGGCGCTCGGGCCCGTCGCGAAGAACGCGCGCTACCGGCTGTGCGGCAACCAGATCGATCAAGCCGCGTGCAACTGGGCGGTTCCCGCCGCCGAGGCGGAGAAGCAGCGCTTTTGCCGCGCCTGCCGGCTCAACGAGATCATTCCCAATCTCGCTGATCCCGCGGCCAAGACAGCCTGGCTGGCGCTCGAGGACAGCAAGCGCCGGCTGATCTACACGTTGCTGCAATGGCGGCTGCCGATCGACTCGCGCGCCGACGGCAACGCGCAGGGGCTGGCGTTCGCGTTCAAGCAGGACCTGCCCGGCGAGAGCAAGGTCTTCATCGAGCACGATCACGGGCTCATCACCATCAACATCGCCGAGGCGCTCGCGCCCGAGCGCGAGAAGGCGCGCCTGGCGCTGGGCGAGAGCTATCGCACAGTGCTGGGACACTTTCGCCACGAGAGCGGCCACTATTACTGGGACCGCCTGGTCGCTGATTCGCCGGCGCTCGAGGACTTTCGCCGGTTGTTCGGCGACGAGCGCGCATCTTACGACGAAGCGGCGCAGCGGCACTATCGCGACGGCGCGCCCGCCGACTGGCGCAATCGCTACGTCAGCGCCTATGCGTCGATGCACCCGTGGGAGGACTGGGCCGAGAGCTGGGCGCACACGCTGCACATGGCCGACACGCTGGAGACCGCCCACAGCTTCGGGGTCGACCTGCGACCACGATCGATCAGTGGACGTGACGGCGCCGAGCGCAGCGAACGCAGGCTCGAGGCGCACACGCGCGACCTGGACTTCGCCGACTTCGACGGGGTGGTGCGCGCGTGGGTTCCGCTGAGCGTGGCGCTCAACGCGCTGAACCGCAGCATGGGCGTTCACGACGCCTACCCCTTCGTGCTGTCCGAGCCAGCGGTCGAGAAGCTGCGCTTCGTTCACCAGGTAATCCAGCGCGCGGCGGAGGGACCGTAACGAGCATGTCGGCGACGCCGGCGTCCGGGCGCCCAGAACGGAAGGCCGACAAGAAGAAGACGCGGCGGTTCGCCGTCGCCGACAACGGCATCCTGCTGGCGCTGGCGCTGGTCTCGGCCGCCTGGCTGGCCGCGCAGGTCTGGCCCGTCATCGTCGCGGTGATCGTGGCGCTGATCCTCGTGGGGACGTTGATCCCGGCCGTGCGCATGCTGCAGCGCCGGGGCCTGGGGCGCACCGGCGGCCTGGCGATCATCTTCATCCTGATGGTGGCCGGCCTGCTGCTCATCGGCTTCGTCACCATCCCCGCGCTGGTCGAGCAGCTGCGCGAGCTGGCCGACGCCGCGCCCGGCATGCAGAAGAACCTCGCCGAGCAGCTCGCGCGCTCGCACCTGACGACGCCGATCGCCAACGCCGTCCGGCGCGCCAAGCTGCAGGAGATCCTGGTGCCGTCGACGCACCAGGCGCTGGAGTTTTCGTCGCGCGCGATCGAGGTCGTGGGTTGGGGCCTGACGACGCTGGCGCTGGCGTTCTACATCCTGGCCGATCCGTCGTCGACGCAGGCGGCCCTGTACGCGATCGTGCCGCGCCGGTTTCACATCCGTCTGGCGCGCATCATGCTCAATCTGGAGACGATCGTCGGCGGCTACATGCGCGGTCAGATCATCACGTCGGTGCTGATGGGACTCTTCGCGTACATCTTGTTGCGGGTGTGCGGCGTGAAGAACCCGCTGCCGCTGGCGGTCTTCGCGGGCATCACCGACGTGTTGCCGCTGATCGGCGGGTTCCTGGGCGCGGTGCCGCTGGTCGCGGCCGCGCTTCCGCGCGGCACGTTCATCGTCGTGGTGGTCGTCGTCGCGTTCGCCGCCTACCAGGAGATCGAGAACCGCATCATCATCCCGCGTGTCTACGGCCACGTGCTGCGCCTGCCGGCGTGGGCGATCACGATCGCGCTGCTGGTGGGCGCCAAGCTGATGGGCATCGTCGGCGCGCTGCTCTCGCTGCCGGTCGCCGCGGGAGCACGCATGATCCTCGAGGAGATGCGCTTCGAGCTGCCCGGCGACGGCGCGGTCGATCCCGAGCTGCGCGCGCGCGATCGCCGCGTCGAGAACCTGTACGCAGAGCTGGCCGCGGATACCGGGCCGGCAACGTCGGCCGAGATTGCCATCGAGATCGCCGACAGCGTGCGTAAGGCCGACGCGGCCCAGCTGGAGAAAGAGGCCGGCGCCAGCGCCGCCGAGCGGGCGACCGAGATTCCGCTGACCGACGGTGGCGAACCGCGCCACGAATCGTAGGCCGCGGGCGAATCGGATCTACCCTGCACCTCGAGCGCCATTAGGTTTTCTATGTAACCGAGCGGTAAACGCTTCGCGAACCGCGAGCGGACCCAACTCGGTATCCCCATTTTCGGAGGTCATCCCATGCTGCTTGCGCTCGCCATCCTGCTCGGTCTCGCCTGGATCCTGGGCTTCGGCGTCTTTCACGTCGCCGGCGCAGCGATCCACGTCCTGGTGGTGCTCGCCGTCATCAGCGTCGTGATTCACCTCATTCGCGGCCGTCGCGTCACCTGACGCCCGCGGCCTGTGCCAGCTCCGCGACCACCGCCGCGATGTCGGCGGGGTCGAGGGGCTTGGCCAGGTGCGCGTGAAACCCAGCGCTCAGCACGCGATTGCGATCCTCGGATTTGGCGTACGCGGTCAGCGCCGCGACCGGGATGTCCCGCCGCGGTGACGGCAGGCGCCGAAGCGCCGCGATGAAGTCGAAGCCGTCGCGGTTCGGCATCGCGATGTCGCACAAGATGACGTCGGGCGCGGAGCGCTCGATCGCGCTCAGCCCCGCGTCGACCGACTCGGCCTCGGAGACGTCGGCCGCGGCGTGGCGCAACACCGTCGCCGTGAACTCGCGCGCGTCGCGCTCGTCGTCGACGACAAGCACCCTGATACCGTGCAGCGACGGTGTGCCCGACACCAGCGGGCGCGGCGGGGTGGCGCGCGGCGGGCCCTCGTTATCGGCGCGCATTGACGCCGCGATCACCGCGTCGCGCGGCAGGCTGACGATGAACGTCGCGCCCCGGTCGACGCCTTCGCTCTCGGCGCGCACCGTCCCGCCATGCGACTCCACCAGCTGCCGCACGATCGCCAGCCCCAGCCCGATGCCTCCTTGCGCGCGGCGCGTGCTGCTCTCCGCCTGACGGAAGCGTTCGAAGACGTGGGGCAGAAACTCGGGCGGAATGCCGCGCCCGTTGTCGCTGACCAGGATCTCCGCGTGACCGTTGATGCGCAGCGCGTTCACGGTGACGCGTCCGCCCCGGGGCGTGAACTTGATCGCGTTGGCCAGCAGGTTCCAGACCACCTGCTGCAGGCGCGTCGGATCCCCTCTCACTGTCCCCAGCGAGGGATCCGTCTCCGCGGTCAGCTGGATCGCCTTCGCTTCGGCGGCCAGCCCCACCGCCTCGATCGCCTCGCCAATGACGTTCGCGAGGTTCACGTCCTGCACGTCCAGGTTCAGCTTGCCCGAGATGATGCGCGACATGTCGAGCAGATCTTCGATGAGCTCCGATTGCGCGCGCGCGTTGCGTTCGATGGTCTCCAGCGCACGCTCGCGCGCGTCGGCGTCGAGGCGCCCGGTGCGCAGCAGCTGCACCCAGCCGAGGATCGCGTTCAGCGGCGTGCGCAATTCGTGCGAGATCGTGGCCAGGAACTCGTCCTTGAGCCGGTTGGCGCGGTCGGCTTCCTGCCGCGCCGCCTGCTCGCGCGCGAAGAGCTCCGACCGCTCCTGCTCCGCGCGCCGGATGCGCAGCAGGGCGTGAACGGTCGCGATCAGCTCCTGCGGCTCGATCGGGTGGGTGAGGTAGGCGTCGGCGCCGCTCTCGAGGCCAGCCACGCGATCGAGGCCGGTCGCGAACGACGACGAGACCTGCAAGACCAGGATCGACGCGGTCGACGGCCGCGACTTCAGCTCGCGGCAGACGTCGTGGCCGCTGCCGTCGGGCAGCTTGACGTCGAGGATCAGCAGATCCGGGTTGCTGCGCGCCAGCGCGAGCGCGGACGTGGCGTCCTCGGCCTCGACGATCTCGAAGCCGGCCGCGCGCAGGATGCGCGAGACGATGTATCGTTTTGCGGCGTCGTCGTCGACGACCAGGATCGATCCCGCCCTGGCGGGGGCGGCAGGCGGGTTGTGGATTGAAGCGCTCACTCTCGAGGCTCGACGTGATTGGCGATTCCGGCCAGCGCCAGGGCAGCCAGCAGCGTCGGTTCGCCTTCGTCCGACAGCTTGGCCTTGTCGAGGATTGCGCGCGCGCGATCGAGCCGCTGGCGTTCGGCGTCGGTGAGCGACTGCGACGTGAAGATGATCACCGGGACGCGGGCCAGGACCGGCTCGGCGCCCAGCAGCGCCAGCACCTCGAATCCCGACAGTCCCGCCATGCGCAGGTCCAGGAACACGACGTCGGGCATCAGCGCGCGTGTGGCCTCGATTCCGGCGCGGCCATTCGATGCCTCGACCACGCTGAACGTCGGGCCCAGGCGGCGGCGCAGCACGTATCGCGCGGCCTCATCGTCGTCGATGATCACCGCGCGGCGGCGGTTCTGGACCGGTACCAGCGCGGTGCCGGGCGCGGCCGCCGTCTCGACGGGGGCGTCGGCGGGCGGGACGAAGACGCACGGAATCGTCGCGGTGAATGTCGAGCCTCCGCCGACCGAGCTGCGCGCCGAGACTTCGCCACCGAGCAGCGACGCCAGGCGCTTGGCCAGCGGCAGCCCGAGCCCCGTGCCCTTGGTGCGCCGTTGCAGCGGCGAATCGATCTGGGTGAACTCCTCGAAGACATACGCCAGATGTTCGGGCGCGAGGCCGATCCCGGTGTCCGTGACGGAGAAGATCACGGTGTCCCCGGGGCCCGGCGCCACCGACACGCGCACCTCGCCCTGTTCGGTGAACTTGAGCGCGTTGGAGATGAAGTTGCGCAGGATCTGGGACAGCTTGGATTCGTCGGTCACGAGCGGTGGCAAATCGGGCGGATCTTCGAAGTAGAGCGGCACCGTCGCGTCCTGCGCGCGCGGGCGAAAGATCCCGCGCAGCGTGTTGAACAGCTGGGCGACAGCGAACTGCT
>Ga0265338_10010670_pt1 | contig 10734 bp, 12 predicted proteins | sample 42126metaG_FD_193579 | JGI IMG/M metagenome (GOLD analysis project Ga0265338, IMG submission 193579) | Rhizosphere microbial communities from Carex aquatilis grown in University of Washington, Seatle, WA, United States - 4-21-26 metaG | ecosystem: Host-associated > Plants > Roots > Rhizosphere... | reverse complement strand
CCGGTAGATGTCTATGTGGCGGGCTGTCCGCCGCGACCGGAAGCGCTACTCGACGCGCTGATTCGGCTGCAAAACAAGGTCGCGAAAGAACCGGTGATTGCGACGCAGAAAAAGGTCGCGGCCTAAAAACTTCCTGTGACTTCGGGCGAAATCGCAACTCAACTGAAAGAGCAGTTCGGAGAATTGATCTCCGGACCGGCGGAGTTTCGTGGCGAAGTGACGCTGACGCTGGCAAACGCCGAAAAAATCGCCGAAGTCTGCGCGCGATTGAAAAAAGATTTTGGATTCGATTATCTCGTCGATATTTCGAGCATCGATAATTACGGCGAAGACCCGCGCTGGACGGTCGTTTATCACTTTTACGGTTACGGGCATCACCAACATCTACGGCTCAAGACGAGCGTGAGTGAAGAGAAGAGTGAATTGCCGACCGTGACGACGGTATGGCGCACAGCGGATTGGCATGAGCGCGAGATTTACGACATGATGGGAATTCGGTTCCGCAGCCATCCGGATTTGCGGCGCATTCTGATGTGGGAAGGCTATCCATATTTTCCGTTGCGCAAAGATTTCCCGTTGGCCGGAAAATCGAGCGATTTGCCGGAGGTCGGTTTCAGCAAGCCGGCGCCGATGGCGGGCGGACCGTTTGTGACCATTGCCGGCGGTAAGGACACCATCGCGCGCGAGCCGCGGATACGCATTCCGGAAACGGATGCGCTGGCGACGACCAATCGCGTGGAGCGTCGCGCGGACATCAAAGACGCGCACGGCGAAGGCAAAGGGCCAGGGCCGATTGAACCGAAGAAATAATTTTAATGGCTGAAGTTCGCGACATTCAAATTCCGGAGCCGGGCGCGCGGGTGGCGCTGGCGGCGGATGAAATGCAGGACATGCAAGGCGAGAAGATGGTGCTCAACATGGGCCCGTCGCATCCCGCCACGCACGGGGTCTTGCGCATCGTGCTCGAGCTCGACGGCGAGATCATCACGAAAGCGGCGCCGGACATCGGCTACCTCCATCGCGGCGATGAGAAAATCGCCGAGAACATGACGTACACGCAGTTCATTCCGTATACAGACCGACTGGATTACCTTGCGCCGTTGGCGAACAACGTGGCGTACGCGCTGGCGGTGGAGAAACTGATGGGCATCGATAAGCAATTGCCGCCGCGTTGCCAATTCATTCGCGTGATTTGTTGTGAGCTCGCGCGGATTTCATCGCACCTGCTTGGCATGGGCGCGTTCGCACTGGATATCGGAGCGATTACGATTTTCCTGCACACGTTTACGGAGCGCGAGAAGCTTTATAATCTTTTCGAATCGTTGACGGGCGCGCGCTTCACCACGAGTTACACGCGCATTGGCGGGCTCTCGCGCGATTTGCCGCCGGGTTGGGTGGAACAATGCCGCAAATTTCTCGAAGAAGTAGTGATCAACTTCGACGAAACGGAAACTTTCCTGACACGGAACAAAATTTTCACGGACCGCACGCAGGGAGTCGGTGTGGTATCCCGTGAGAACGCGATTGATTTTGGTTTGACCGGCCCGAACCTGCGCGGCAGCAATGTCAATTTCGACCTGCGCAAGGCGCATCCGTATCTGGTCTACGACCAACTCGAATTTGATGTGCCCTATGGGACAACTGGCGATTGCTACGATCGTTATTTGATTCGCATCGAGGAAATGCGGCAGAGCGTGAAGATTGTTCGGCAGTGCCTGGACAAGTTGCCGGGCGGCCCGGTGAATGTGCCGGACATGAAGGTTGTTTTGCCGCCGAAAGATCGCGTGCTGACGAAGATGGAAGAGTTGATTCATCATTTCATCAACGTGACGCAAGGCGTGAATGTGCCGCCGGGCGAGGTTTATTTCAGCGCGGAAAATCCCAAGGGCGAACTGGGCTTTTACATCAACAGCAAAGGCGGCGGCACGCCTTATCGCATGAAGATCCGGTCGCCCTCATTCGTGAACCTCAGCATCATGTCGCATCTGTTGCCCGGACACATGGTGAGCGATATCACGGCCATTTTGGGCTCGTTCGATTTCGTGATGGGAGAATGTGATCGATGAATTCAACCGTAACCGAATCCATCCCGAATCCCCTGCAAAAGCAGGCGGGTTTTGCCATTCCTGTTGCGCTCGAGGCGGAGATTGATGAACTGATCACGCATTACCCGGTGAAACGGAGCGCGTCGCTGATGTTGCTGCACGCCATCCAGGAACATTTCGGATGGATTTCGCAGGATGCGATCGAGTGGACCGCGAAAAAGCTGGAATTGCAGCCGATTAATATTTACGAACTCGTGACGTTTTACCCGATGTTCCGGCAGCAGCCGATGGGTAAATATTCCATCAAGGTTTGCCGCACGCTACCGTGTGCCTTGGGTGGGTCGCATGCGTTGCACAAACATTTTTGCGAAAAGCTGGGGCTGGATGCGCATGCGCACGGTCCGCAGACGACGAAGGACGGGAAGTTTACGGTCGAATTCGTCGAATGCCTCGCCAGTTGCGGCACGGCGCCGGTGATGATGTGCAATGACGCGTTTCACGAAGGCGTGAGCAATGCGAAAGCAGACGAAATCATCGGAGGGTGCAAATGAATTGGCTGCCCGACATGGATTTGAACCATGACAAACAGATCCAGAGTCTGCTGTGCTACCGTTACACCATCGGGCAAGCCGGAGCAGTCACCAGCGTAAATCTTTCGAGCTTGGAGTCAAGCTGCGGTTAAACGAGAACGACCAAAAAACCCAAATCAAAATGAAAACCCAACGGACAGTTATCGCGTTTGTGATGGCCCTGCTGCTTTCGGCGCTGGTGGGATGTTCAAAGACCAGCAGTTTGAAGGAGGGCGGATTTTACTCCATTAAGAACGACAACGGCACTTATTCAGTGGCGAAAATCTTGAAAGTCGAAAGTGGCGGCGTGCACGTCAAGATTTACAGCAATCAATTTGACTCACCGCCGACCCAGGTTGACGAGAGCAAATTATACCTTGCTGGCGTTGACCATAAGCCGACGGAAACGCTCGGGGTCGCGGACGCGCCGATGAAAGACGATTCGTTTCAAACCACCTACAAGCCCACTTTTATTCAGCAGGGAACCGTGAGCCCCCAGGAGTTGGAAGGTTACAACACCTGGAAAAAGGCCGGCGGGCAATATTTCTAACATGCCAAGCGAGTTTCGCCTCATCCTCAAACACGCCGACGAGCCGGGTTATACACCGGACCTCGATTGCTATTTGCGTCATGGCGGCTATGAAGCGCTAAAGAAGGCGCTGGCGATTCAGCCGAAGGATTTGCCGGACGGCAAGAAAATGTCTGCGGCGGAACAGATTCGTGATGATGTAAAAACATCGGGCTTGCGCGGCCGCGGCGGCGCGGGCTTTTCGTGCGGGCTCAAATGGAGTTTTGTGGACCGGCGTAGCGGCAAGCCGATTTATCTGATTTGCAATGCCGACGAATCCGAGCCAGGGACGTTCAAGGATCGGCAAATCATCCACAAAGACCCGCACCAGTTGATCGAGGGCATGATCATCTCGTGCTTCGCCAACGATGTGCATCTCGCCTACATCTATATCCGCGGCGAAATGCCCGAGGGTGCCAAGCTTTTGAACCGCGCATTGAAAGAAGCGCGCGCGAAGAATTTCCTGGGCAAAAATATTCTCGGCAGTGGTTACGACCTGGAGATTCATGTGCATCGCGGCGCGGGTGCGTATATCTGCGGCGAAGAAACGGGTTTGATTGAATCACTCGAAGGCAAGCGCGCTTACCCACGCATCAAGCCGCCGTTTTTCCCGGCAGTGCTCGGGCTCTACATGTGCCCGACGATCGTGAATAACGTGGAAACGCTCTGTAACGTGAAGCACATCGTGGCGATGGGGCCGGCGGAATTCGCGAAGCTCGGCACGCCGAACAATACGGGCACGCGCATCGTCAGCCTCAGCGGCCACGTAAAGAAGCCGGGATATTTTGAAATTGAAGTCGGCAAGGTGACCATTGGCCAATTGATCAATGATCCGATTTTCGGCGGCGGTTTGCGTGACGGACGCAAATTGAAGGCCGTCATCCCCGGTGGTTCGTCCGCGAAAGTTTTCAAGGCCGGCGAGAAATTTAAATTGAAGCGCAAAGTCGATGGCAAAGATACCGAGGTGGAAGTCGACATGCTCGATTTGCCGTACGATTTCGATTCGCTGATTGCGGCGGGCTCGATGAGCGGTTCCAGCGCCATCATCGTGATGGACGACAGCGTGGACATTGTGGAAGCGCTGGCGAACATCAGCGAATTTTACGCGCACGAAAGTTGTGGCCAATGCACACCGTGCCGCGAAGGCTCGCTTTGGATGAGCAAGGCGCTGCATCGCATGGCGCACGGCGAAGGCCGCGCGACCGATGCGGATTATTTGGTGAAAATCGCGGACAACATCCCCGGCGGCCGGACGATTTGCGCGTTCGGCGAAGCGTGCTCGTGGCCCGTGCAAAGTTTTGTCGCGAAGTTCAAAGATGAATTTGTGGCCAAGGGCAAGGCGGATGAGGAACGGCGCGCCAAACAGACGACCGCGCCGAAATCTGCAACGCCTGCGGAGCGCAGCGAATTCGCCGGGGCGCATTAAATAAAATGTCAGCAACACCGACAACTGAAAACAAGCCAGCCGCCCCGGCGGTCGAGAAGATTACCGTCAGCATCGACGGCAAAGTGGTTGTTGTCCCGAAGACGACGCCGGATCCGATGACCGGTAAGCAGATTCCGACGACGATGATTCAAGCGTGCGCGTTGGCCAAGGTCGATGTGCCGCACTATTGCTATCATCCCAAATTGCCCGTGGCGGGCAATTGTCGCATGTGCCTCGTGGAGTTCGGCACGCCGGCGATGGGCCCCGATCGCAAGCCAGTGATGAATCCCGACGGCACGCCAAAAATCGCGAAGTCCCCGCGTCCGGCGATCGCCTGCGCGACGCCGATTTCGCCCGGCATGGAAATTTACACGACCACACCGGCAGTGAAGCAGATGCGCGAAGGCGTGTTGGAATTTTTGCTGATCAATCATCCGCTCGATTGCCCGATTTGCGACCAGGCCGGCGAATGCAAACTGCAGGAATATTCGGTGGATTACGGCAAATCCGAGAGCCGTTTCGTGGAACCGAAAGTGCACAAGCCGAAGCGCGTGGATCTTGGGCCGCGCATCGTGCTCGATGACGAGCGTTGCATTCTCTGCACGCGTTGCATTCGGTTCACTAAAGACATCGCGGGCGATGACGCGTTGGGTATCGTCAATCGCGGCAGTTACAACACGATCACCGCCTTCCCCGGCAAACAGTTCGACAACAATTACACGTTGAACACCGTGGACATTTGTCCCGTGGGGGCGCTGACGTCGAAGGATTTTCGTTTCAAGATGCGCGTCTGGTTCCTGAAGGAAACCAAGAGCGTGTGCACAAGTTGCGCTACGGGTTGCAATACCATCGTGGGTTCGCGCGAAGAAGTGATGTATCGCTACGAGCCGCGCGAGAATGACGCCGTGAATTCCACCTGGATGTGCGATTACGGACGCTTGAATTATAAGTGGATCAATCGCGCCGACAGGCTGACGGATGTCACCGTAGGACAGGCTTCCAGCCTGTCTCCATCTAAAGAAAAATTAGAGACAGGCAAGATGCCCGTCCTACGAAATAAGACGACTTGGTCTACAGCGTTGAAGGAAATTTCTGAGCTGTTGAACAAAGCACCACAAGGCTCAGTGGCCATCATCGCCTCGGCTCGGCAGACGAATGAAGAATTGTTCCTGCTTAAAAAACTCGCGACCAAACTCGGCGCAATTACTGATTCAATTCCGCGTACGGGCGAGAGCGATAAATTATTGCTGAGCTCAGATCGCAACCCGAATTCAAATGGCGCACGACTGACGGGAATTTGCGGAGAGAAAATGGGCGAGCAAATTCCGAAGATCGTTAGCGGCATCGAGCAGGGCAAAATCAAGACGCTGATTGTTTTTGGCGAGGACGTCACGAAGCACGGCATTGGCGCGAATCTGTTGGGCAAATTGGAGTCGCTCATCGTGAGCGACATTCTGCCGAGCGAGACAACGAAGCTGGCTCATTATCTCTTACCCGGCTGCGCGCATGTGGAGAAGCGCGGGACATTCACAAACGGCAAAGGCCGTGTGCAGAAATTTATGAAAGCGCTTGAGCCGCGCGGCGATGCCCGGCCGGAATGGGAATTTTTGCACGAATTGATTTTCAATGTCACTGGTCAGGATGGCTACGCGACGATCGAGGGTCTGTTCAATTTGATGGCGAAGGAAGTGCCGGCGTTCAACGGGCTCACCTGGGCGGGTCTCGGTGATACCGGTGTGACGGTGCAAATCTAAAATGGACTGGAAGAATTTTGTCATATTTAGCGCGATAAAGATCATCGGAGTTTTCTCCGTGTTGATGACCATTGTCGCGTACGCAGTTTGGGTGGAGCGCAAAGTCTCGGCCGCCATTCAGGACCGCCGCGGGCCGAATCGTTTCGGGCCATTCGGGTTGCTCCAACCGGCGGCGGACGCCATCAAGTCATTCCTTAAGGAAGATTTTACACCGGCCCATGTGCGAAAGTTGTATTTCTGGCTCGCACCCGCGATCACGATGATTCCCGGCATCCTGGTAGTTGCCGTGCTTCCATTCGGCTCATTTATCGGGCACCAAAAAATGGTCATCGCGGATTTGGACGTCGGCATTCTCTACACGTTCGGCATTGTGTCACTCGGCGTTTACGGAATCGTGCTGGCCGGTTACGCGAGCAACTCCAAATTTCCGTTCCTCGGAGGCATTCGTTCGAGTGCGCAATTGATTTCGTATGAAATCGCGATGGGCATGTCAGTAGTGGCGGTATTCTTGGTGGTCGGCAATTTGAACCTGACGGAGGTTGTGAAATATCAGTCCGACAACCTGTTGCACTGGTTTATATTCAAACAGCCGCTGGCCTTTATCATTTTTACAGTCGCCGCGCTGGCAGAAACGAACCGCACGCCGTTCGATTTGCCCGAGGCTGAGCAGGAACTGGCCGGTGGTTACAACGTGGAATACAGCTCGATGAAATTCGCGCTGTTCTTCATGGGCGAATACGCGAACGTGACCGCGGCTTCAGCGATGATTGCGACCCTGTTCCTCGGCGGTTGGAGTTTGCCGTTCGGCGGCTTGGATCAACCGGCGACAACGGTGAGCATCGGTATCCTGCATATCCTTATCTTTTTGGCGAAGACGTGTTTTGTGCTGTTCATGATCATTTGGGTTCGGTGGATGTGGCCGCGCTTCCGGTATGATCAATTGATGGATTTGGGCTGGCGGCGGTTTCTGCCACTGGCTTTGGCGAACATTGTGGTGACCGCGGTGGTTTTGTGGGCGAGAAGTTGAGTCACGCTTCACGTTTTACGTTTCACGCATCGAATGAAACGTGAAACGTGATTCGTGAAGAAAAGAACGAATGATTGTTCAACGTAAAAAACTGAATCTTTGGGAGCGGCTTTACCTGCCGGCAGTGTTCGGCGGGTTCAAAGTCACCCTGCGGCACTTTTTCAAAAAGAAAGTGACCATGCAGTATCCCGAAGAGAAATGGGTCGTGCCCGAAGGCTATCGTGGCGCGCCCTATCTCGTGAAGGACCAGAACGACAACACGAAGTGCGTGTCGTGCCAGCTTTGCGAATTTGTCTGCCCGCCGAAGGCCATCAAGATTACGCCGCCGGGCGTGGATGGTAAATTGGCGGATCGGCCGAACGCGGAAAAAATGCCGCAGGAGTTCGAGATCAACATGCTGCGATGCATTTTCTGCGGGTTCTGCCAGGAAGTGTGCCCGGAAGAAGCGATTTTTCTGCAGAAGGATTATTCGCTCACCGGCTCGTCGCGCGCGGAATTAATCTATAACAAAGAGAAGCTGCTCGAACTTGGCGGCAAGCATGCGGGAATTCAGAAGTGGAAACACAAGGCTGAGGAAGCCAAAGAACAGGAAAATTTTCCTGTGAAGCCCTAAGATGTCCGACGTCCTATTTTATATTTTTTCAGCCCTGGCGCTGATTTGCGGCGTGATGATTCTCGTCAGCCGCAATCCAGTGAACAGCGCCATGTTTCTCGTGCTGACGATTGCCTCGCTCGCAGGATTGTTCGTGCTGCTGGAGGCGTTCTTTTTGGCTGCGGTTCAAATTCTCGTCTACGCCGGCGCAGTCATGGTCTTGTTCCTGTTCGTGATCATGCTGCTGGATTTGAAAGCGGAGGAACGGCGGAAATTTAAGGTATTCGGAATCGCCGGCGGCGTAATTGTGGTGGGAACCATTCTCGCGATCTTTTTCAAAAGCCTGAACGCAACCCCACTTGGCGACACGCGCGTGCCGAATTTCCAAGCGGGCACGATGGATCTGGGCAAGCTCCTCTTTTCGCAATACCTCCTGCCATTTGAAATCGTATCGGTGCTGCTGTTGGTCGCGATGGTCGGCGTGATTCTCTTGAGCAAAAAGGACCTGAAATGAAACCTGTAGGCCTCGAACACTATTTGGCAGTCAGCTTCCTGTTGTTCGCGCTGGGGCTGTTCGGCGTCATCATCCGGCGGAATGTGCTCGTGATTTACATGTGCCTGGAATTGATGTTAAACGCCGCCAACCTTGCGCTCGTCGGATTCTCGCGGTTCAATAATAATCTCGATGGGCAGATTTTTGTCTTCTTCACCGTGACCGTCGCGGCGGCTGAAGTGGCCGTTGGTTTGGCCTTAATCGTGGCGCTCTATCGCAAGCGCCAGACGGCCCACGTGGAAGACCTGACGCACGTTTCGGAAGCATACGACCCTCGCGGGTAGTCTTGATGAAATTAGCACTTTTACCCTGGATAATCCTGTTCCTGCCGCTCGGCGCGGCGGCGGTGATCACGCTGTTCACGCAGCGCAATCGCCAGGTCAGCGCCACACTCTCTGTCGGCGCGGTCGTGGCGGGCTTCATCCTGTCCGTGATTTTCGTGAAGATGGTGGGTTGGCAGCCCGCGACGTCGGAAGTGGCCGTGAACTGGCTTTCAGTAGGGCCATTGCAGGTTGATTTTGGATTGCACTTCGACCCGATGAGTCTTGCGATGATGCTTATGGTCACCGGCGTGGCCAGCCTCATCCATATTTATTCGATGGGTTACATGCACGACGACGAGAGTTACTCGCGATTCTTTGCGTGCCTCAGTCTGTTCACGTTCTCGATGCTCGGCATCGTGCTCGCGAATAATTTTCTGCAACTGTTCATTTTCTGGGAATCGGTCGGCGTTTCGAGTTACCTGCTGATTGGTTTTTGGTACGGCAAAGCTTCGGCAGCGGATGCAGCGAAGAAAGCGTTCATCACAAACCGACTGGGAGATTTCGGTTTCATTCTCGGCATTCTGACCATCTGGGCTACGCTGCACTCGCTCAACATCGTTGCTTTGCACGATGCTTTGAAAGCCGACCCGCAGGCGTTGGGAACGGTCGCGACTGTGGCGGGATTGTTGATTTTCTGCGGCGCCGCCGGCAAGTCCGCGCAATTCCCGCTGCACGTCTGGTTGCCGGACGCCATGGAAGGCCCCACGCCCGTCTCCGCGCTCATCCACGCCGCGACGATGGTGGCCGCGGGTGTTTACATGCTGTGCCGCGTGTTTTTCATTTTCACGCCCGACGCGCTGCAAGTGATCGCCTGGATCGGCGGATTCACGTCGTTGCTCGCGGCCCTGATCGCGGTGCAGCAAAATGACATCAAACGCATCCTCGCGTATTCGACGCTCTCGCAACTCGGTTACATGGTGATGGCGGTGGGGTTAAACGGTCCGCCCGCCGCAATGTTTCACCTCACCACGCACGCGTTTTTCAAGGCGCTGCTGTTCCTCGGCGCCGGCTCGGTCATTCTGGGCATGCACCATGAACAGGATATTTGGAACATGGGCGCGCTACGAAAAAAAATGGGCGCGACTTATTGGACGTTCATTGTTGGCACCTTGGCGCTGGCGGGCATTCCTCCATTGAGCGGTTTCTACAGCAAAGATTCCATTCTTGCGCAGGCTGCCGAGCAGCATCAGCCGATTCTTTTGGTGCTGGGTTTGTTCGTCGCCATGCTGACGGCGTTTTACATGTTCCGTCTCGTATTTGTGGTTTTCGGTGGCAAAGCGAAAACCGATGCCGCAAGCCACGCGCATGAGTCACCGGGTGTGATGGTCTGGCCGCTGCGCATCCTGGCAGTGATGAGCATCATTGGCGGCGTGATTGGCATCGAAGAACTTTACGGCAAGCTCTTTGGAGGTGAATCCGGGCAAGCCCCTTCGTTTCTGGAAAGATTGGCTGGTCCGTTTCAGCACGCATTAGTGCCGGCTCTTTGCGGCATCGGCGTCGCGCTTATCGGCATTTTCGCGGCGTGGAAATTATATGCGAACGCGGACAAGGACCCATTGCCGGAAAAATTGGGCGGTCTTTCCCGCGCGATGCGCAATCGTTTTTACTTTGATGAGATTTACGAGGCCACGGTGATCCGCTTGCACAACATGTTGGCGGCGATCGCGGGCGGCGTTGATTGGTGCATCGAGAATGTCTTCATCGGGTTCGTGCGCGGCGGAACGGATTTCTCCGGGCGGGCCTTGAGGTTATTGCAAAACGGAAATCTCCAGACCTACACGTTCCTGTTCGCGCTGGGTGTGGCGCTGGTCTTATATCTGGTTTTAGGAAAATGAATCTGATTCAACGCAAAGACGCGAAGATGCAAAGGCGCTACG
>Ga0265338_10010669_pt1 | contig 10734 bp, 8 predicted proteins | sample 42126metaG_FD_193579 | JGI IMG/M metagenome (GOLD analysis project Ga0265338, IMG submission 193579) | Rhizosphere microbial communities from Carex aquatilis grown in University of Washington, Seatle, WA, United States - 4-21-26 metaG | ecosystem: Host-associated > Plants > Roots > Rhizosphere >... | reverse complement strand
CCGAGGGTGAGGGTGATCGGGTCGCCCCGCTCTACCTGCTACGTGTCGACCCAATACACCCCACTCCACCTCGGTGTTGCGCTGGCGCCAGACCCTGTGGAACGCTTGCATCTCGCCGGCGCGCCGCCTGGAAGGACATGCTCTCATGACACTTGCGCTACAAATTGCCGAACGTATCCACACCCTGCATTTCGAGGACATCACGCCGGAGGCTCTGGCATGGACCGGAACCGCCTTCGCCGACACGGTCGGCGTGACGCTCGCCGGCAGCAAGGAGGAAGGCCCGCGCATCCTGCTGCGCGTACCCGGCGTGGCCGGTCCCGGCCCATGCCTGATCTTCGGCACCGACAAGCGCACCGGCCCACTGGATGCCACGCTGATCAACGGCACTTCATCGCACGCGCTGGACTATGACGACGTATCCGGCGTGATGGGCGCCCATCCCTCCGTCATGCTGATATCGCCATTGCTCGCGCTGGGCGAAATGCTGGGCAGTAGCGGGCGTGACATCGCGCTCGCCTATGTCGTGGGATACGAGACCGAGTGCCGCATCGCGCGCGGCGTGCATTTCCATCACTATGACAAAGGCTGGCACCCGACCGCGACGTTGGGGATTTTCGGCACCGTCGCCGCGGCGGCGCGCCTGCTGCACATGTCGGTAGAGCATACCGCGGTCGCGCTGGGCCTGGCCGCGTCGTTCGCCTCGGGGTTGAAGGCGAATTTCGGCACCATGACCAAGCCGCTGCATGTCGGGCACAGCGCGCGCAACGGCTTGTTCGCCGCATTGATGGTGCGCGAGGGCTTTACCGCCAATCCGGGCGCGTTCGAACACAAGCAGGGTTTTCTTGATGTGTTCAACGGTCCGGGAACCTACGACACGGCGCGCATGCTGGCCGGCTGGTACGCCCCGTTCGAGTGCGATGGCGCCGCCGAGCCGGGGCTGAAGCCATACCCATGCTGTGGTTCGACGCATGCATCGATCAACCGCATGATCGAATTGGCGCGTACCCACGATCTCACGCCGGATCGCGTTGCGAAGATCGAGGTAATGCCGCACGACCGCCGCCTGCCGCACACCGACAATCCCGATCCGCGCACCTCGTTGGGCGCCAAGTTCAGCATCCAGTATTGCGTCGCGCGGGCGCTGGCGAGCCGCGCGGTGAAGCTTGAGCATTTCGAGGGCGACGCGCCATTCAATCCGGTGGTGCGCGCATTGATGGCTCGCACCGAGGCACGGCCGCATCCCGACATGGCCGACGATTCGCCGCGGCAATGGGGCACCGAGGTCGTCGTCACCACGCTGGACGGTCGGCGGTTTGCCTCGCGGCTGGACGATTTCGAACGCATTGGCCCGGGCGCACGGCCGATGGCGCGCGAGGAGTTGTGGGAGAAGTTCGCCGATTGCGCACAGCGTGCCTTGCCGCGTCCGCAAGTCGCGCCGCTGTTCGAGCAATTGACGCGGATCGCCGAGGTGCAGAACGTAGCGGACCTGGCGCGGCTGATGGAAGTGCGCCCGGCGCCCCACGCGGCGCAGGCCGCATGAACCAAAAAAGGGGAGAATTCCGATGACCGCTGACGAACGCTTCGCCGCGCTGGGACTGACCCTGCCGCCACCGCCAAAGCCACTCGGCAACTATGTGCCATTCCGGCTCGCCGGAAATCTGCTGTTCCTGTCTGGCGTTGGACCGCGCCGCGAGGATGGCACGTCGATCACCGGCAAGGTCGGCGCCGAGGTCACGCTGGAGCAAGCGCACGAGGCGGCGAAACTTTGCGGCCTCAACATGCTGACCAACATGATTTCCGCGGTCGGCACGCTGGACCGCATCGACACGGTCTTGAAGGTACTCGGCATGGTCAACGCCGTGCCGGATTTCACCCGCCACCCGCACGTGATCGACGGCTGCACCGACCTGTTCGTCGCGGTGTTCGGCGACAACGGCCGGCCCGCGCGTTCCGCGGTCGGCATGGGAAGTCTGCCGTCCAACATCTCGGTGGAAGTCGAGGCGATCGCCCTGCTGAAATCGTAACTAACCTCTCCCGCGGGAGCGGGAGAGGTCGATGGTGTGAAGCACCGAGGGTGAGGGTGAGCGGGTCGGCAGGTAGCAGGTAGATCGACCCAACCCGATCACCCGCACCGACGCCCCGACCACGTCGCGGCCTCTCCCACCCAGCCGCACAGCAGCACCGAATATCACACCGGCATCGTCCGCTTCTGGTGCGCCCGTCCCAACCGCGCCGACTCCTCGTGGTGGTCAGCGATGACCCGCACCCCATCGTCCAGCCGCGCAATAATGGTGCTTGTCGCGCCGCCTTCCAGGAACGCAATACCGTTCTTCTTGCACGCAGCCAGGACTCGATCCCGCGCCTCCTGCATTTCGGGCGGATAAGGATCGCGCCGCAGCGTGGTGTAGCCCAAAGAAAGACCCAGATCGCCCGGTCCCATTTCAGCGAATCCCAGCCCGGGCACGGCACAAATCACCTCGCAATTCGCAATACCCTCCGGACTTTCCAACTTCACCCCGAGCAATAACTCGCCTTCCGGGTTCAGCGGCCAGGGGTCGCAGCGCTGCATGTAGTCCGGCTGCGACATGCCCCAAACAGCCGCGGCCGTCGTTTCCGAACCGCGGCCACGCGTGCCGATCCCAAGCAATACCCGCCCGTCCGATGCCGTGCCGCCACGCGTGCCACCGGCCGCGCCGCGCATGCGTGTCAGCGCCGACGGAAGCGCCGGGTCGACGCCCTGCGGGTGATGCGGGTAGCGGCACGACTCAACAAAAGCCCGCGTGGCATCGGCACTTTCCGCCTGGCACAGCAGGATACCATGCACCCCGCGCCCAAGGATCTGCCGGAATTGCCACGCGTTGTAACGCACGTGGCTGGCGTCGATGCCATTCACCGGCGCCTCAACAATGACCGCAGGCGTTCGGTGGCCGGAGCGCGTCGGCCCACCATCGACCAGACCGCGCAGGTACTCGGCGAGACCAGCCATGTCGAACGAGCCATGCTCCATGCCGACATTGATATAATCGGCCCAGGTACCCGCATCGTCCTTGCCTTGCGCATAGGTCAGCACATGACCGCTATGTGGCCCGACGTAATAGATCGCCTGATCCTGTGACAGCAATTCGATAGCGCGATTGACACGGTTGGCCATAGCGGGTTCCTCCGGCGGTCGATGCGGCGAGTGTGCGCCCGAAAGTGCCGCCGCCGTCAAGCCTGACAGCCTGCAGCGTGACCACACGCTTCCACGCAGGCACGAAGACCCAGCAACTTCGTGTCGTTGTGGTGAACCCGCCTGCTTACTTGCATGCTCGCCGCCGGGGACTTGCATCACGGCCAACCCGGCCGCTGGCCGAACGACCATGCGTGGTCTACGGTTTCGCTGCGCCGCCATCGCGTCGCAGCCGTCCGTCATCACAGTCCGCGGCCATGCACAAAACGGCCGCAAGGGAAGGAGCCGCCTATGCCGACCCCATTTTCGCGTGGACTTTTGTCCGTCTTTGCCTGTTGCCTTGCACTTGCCGCTGCCCCGGCGCTCGCCGCCGATCAGCGTGGCGTTACCGATTCTGAAATCGTCATTGGCACGATCACCGACCTGTCCGGCGTGACCGCAATCCAGGGCGTCAACAACAGCAACGCTATCCGCATGGCGTTCGACGAGATCAACGAGAAGGGCGGCATCAACGGCCGCAAGATCAAATACATCGTCGAGGATAACCAGTACACCGTGCCACGCGCGGTCCAGGCGATGAACAAGCTTCTGAACAGTGACGACGTGTTCATCACACTGGATGATGGCGGCACGCCGATGAACGACGCCAACATGCCGGCGCAGTTCGCCAAGAACGTGCCGAACATGTTTCCGCTGACCTCCGCGCGATCGATGTACGAACCTTATAACAAGCTGAAATTCGCCCAGTTCGCCTCCTATTACGACCAGATGCGTTCAGCGGTGAAGTATTTCGCGGAAAAGCGCGGGCGCAAGCAGTTCTGCGTGATGTACCAGGACTCCGATTTCGGCAAGGACGTGCTGGCCGGTGTGGTGGCGCAGACCGAGGCGATGGGAATGAAGGTGGTCGCCACCACGGCGCACAAACCGACGGACACGGATTTCAATGCGGCAGTGACGAAACTGCATGACGCCGGCTGCGACGCGATCATGATGGGCACCATCGTGCGCGACACCAACATCATCATTCAGACCGCGCGCAAAATGAGTTGGAACGTCGATCTGGTCGGGCAGTTCGCGGCTTACGACACGGCGGTGGCCACGCTGCCGGGCGGCGCGACGGAAGGTTTCTATTGCATGACGCCGGCGCTTTACGTCTATCCGGACGATCCGCGGCCAGCGGTGCAGGCATTCGCCAAGGCGTTCAAGGCGAAATACGGCATCGATCCGAATTTCCACGGCGAGGTCGGCTACACGGCCGCGCAGCTTGTCATCCTGGCGTTGCAGAAGGCCGGCAAGGATCTGACCACCGACAGTTTCATCCAGGCGGTAGAGAGCATTCACGACTATAAGGATACCTTTGGCTCCGAGCTGTCGTTCGGGCCCAACCAACATCACGGCTCGACCCATTCCTTCCTCACGATCGTGCGCAACGGCCGCTGGGTGCCGGTGGAAGAAGGCGCGCTATCTTACTGACTGCTGCGGAAGCGGGGCCGCATGGCCCCGCTTCCGACTGCAAATGAACAGTGGAGATGCGGAGACCGCGTGGTTGGCGTCATCCGGATTTCGTAAACTAATCGCCAGCCTGCCCATACGCGCTTCATCCCGGAGCCGCGACACCTGACAACGACAACTCCCGGGCACGCAGGCAGCGCACGGCGTGACCCGGTGCGATCTCGGTCAGCGCCGGCGTTTCCACCCGGCATTGCTCCGTTGCATAGCGACAGCGAGGATGGAAATGGCAGCCCGTCGGGGGACTGAACGGATCCGCGACGTCGCCCTCAAGCACGATCCGCTGTGCACGCCGGCGAGGATCGGGCACCGGCACGGCAGACAGCAGCGCCTCGGTGTAGGGATGCCGCGGAGTGGTGAACAGCGCCTCGGTCGGCGCGGTCTCCACGATGCGGCCAGCGTACATCACTGCCACGCGATGGCTGACATGCTTCACCACCGAAAGGTCGTGCGCGACGAACAGATAGGACAGACCCAGCCGGTCCTGCAGTTCCAACAGCAGGTTGACGATCTGTGCCTGCACCGACACGTCCAATGCGGAAACCGGCTCGTCCGCCACGATCAGCGCAGGATTCAGCGCAAGCGCCCGAGCGATGCCGATGCGCTGCCGCTGTCCCCCGGAAAACGCATGCGGGAAACGATTTAGATAAGCACTGGGTAAATGCACCAGCTCCAACAGTTCGGCCACGCGGGCATTGCGTGCCGCACTGTCGCTCATGCCGTTCACCAGCAGCGGCTCGCCGATGATCTCGGCGATCGTCATGCGCGGGTTCAGCGACGAGAATGGATCCTGGAAGATCATCTGCATCTGCCGCCGCAGCGGTCGCAGCGACTTGCGGTCGAGCCTGGCGACGTCGATGTCTTCCCCGCTTGCCGCATGGAAGATGATCTCGCCGCCGGTCGGCGCGATCGCGCGCAGGATGCAGCGGGAGGTCGTGGTCTTGCCGCATCCAGACTCGCCGACCAGCGACAGCGTTTCGCCGCGAGCGATGCTGAAACTGACGTCGTCCACCGCGCGGACGGTGATGGTATTGCGGCGAAACAGCCCGCTGCGAATTGGGAAGTATTTGCGCAGACCACGAACGTCCAGGACTGTTGCAGCCGCGCTCATGCCGGCGCCGCCGCGTGCGCGCCGGTATACAAATGGCAAGCGGCCGCATGGCTTTCGCCGATCGCCACCTCCTCCGGGAACGTCTGGTCGCAAGGGCCGCGCATGTAGTCCGGGCAGCGCGGATGAAACGGACAGCCGGACGGCCGCGCGAAGGGGTGTGGAATGGAACCCGCGATCGTTGCCAGTCGCGAGCGCGGTGCTGCCAGCACCGATGGGATCGAGCGCAGCAACGACCGCGTATACGGATGCGCCGGTGCATGGAAGATCGCATCGACCGGCCCGGTCTCCACCTCGTGCCCGAGATACATCACCACGACATGGTCGGTCATCTCGGCGATCACCCCCATATCGTGGGTGATCAGAATCACCGCGAGGCCGCGTTCCTGCTGCAAGCGGCGGATCAGCTCCAGAATCTGTGCCTGTGTGGTGACGTCCAGCGCGGTGGTCGGCTCATCGGCGATCAGAATGCGAGGCTCGGCCGCCAGCGCCAGCGCGATCATCACCCGCTGCCGCAACCCGCCTGACAATTCGAACGAATAGGCGTCGACCCGCTGCGCCGGGCGAGGAATTCCCACCATCGCCAGCAGTTCGATCGCCCGCGCCCGTGCCGCCCGCTTCGACAGCGGCGCATGCAACCGGATCGCCTCCACCAACTGATTACCAATCGTATGAAACGCCGACAGACTGCTCATCGGCTCCTGGAACACCAGTCCGATTTCGCCACCGCGGATGGCCCGCATCTGGGCACCGTCGGATGGCAACTTCACCAGATCCACCACGGAGCCATCCGACTTGCGCAGCAGAATCTCACCACTGACGATGCGACCGGGTCGTTCGACGATACGCAATATAGACCGTGCGGTGACGCTCTTGCCGCAGCCCGATTCACCCACGATGCCCAGCGTCTCCCCGGGAAACAGATCGAACGAGGTGCCGTCCACCGCGCGCACCGTTCCCTCGTCGCCGACGAAATAGGTCTTCAGATCACGCACGGACAGGATCGGTTCAGCCATAAGGATCCGCCGCGTCGCGCAAGCCGTCGCCCAAGAAATTGAAAGCCAGGATCACGACAATCACCGGTAGCGCGGCGACCAGCAGCCACGGCGCCAGGCCGAGCGTCTCCAGGTTCTGCGCATCCTGCAGCATGACGCCCCACGAAATCGCCGGCGGTCGCAAACCCAGCCCGAGAAACGACAAGGTCGTCTCGCTGATGATCATCGCCGGCAACGCCAGCGTGGTCGCGGCGATGATATGCGACAGAAACGACGGTACCATGTGCTTGAAGATGATGCGCAGGCGTGACGCGCCGGCAAGCTCGGCGGCAACGATGAAGTCCTCCTCGCGCAGCGCCAGGAACCGGCCGCGCACGACGCGTGCCAATTCTGTCCAGCCGATGAAGGAGATGATGATGGTGATTGCAAAGTAGACCTGTTCCGGCGACCAGCTTGCCGGTATTGCGGCAGCGAGGCCCATCCACAGCGGAATGGTCGGGATCGAACGCAAGATTTCGATCACCCGCTGGATGACGGTATCGGTCCAGCCGCCAAACAGGCCGGAAATGCCGCCGAGCAATACGCAAAGCACCAGGCTGAGCGCGACACTGACGAGGCCGATGGTCAACGAGGTGCGCGTCGCCAGCACCAGGCGGGAAAACACGTCGCGGCCCAGTTGATCGGTGCCCAACAAGAATAACGCATCCGTAGCGCGGCCGTTACTGACCCCAAACAGATGAATGTCCGTTGGAAACAGGCCGAACAGGCGGTACGGATAGCCGTGCGCAAACAGCGCCAGATCGCGTGGATCGCCGGCATCCGGCGCGTAGCTCAACTTGAATGTCCGCGGATCGCGCTTGCCCTTCAGGGCGTAGACCTGCGGATGGAATTTTCCGCCCGCATCGAACCAATGGATCGGCTGCGGCGGGATGTAGCTGCGGGCCGCCTGGCTGTCGAACGGCTCGGAATACGCGATCGTATCGGCAAATGCGGTCACCAGGTAGAACGCCAGCACGATCGCCGCGCTGACCACCGCCAGCTTGTGCTTCTTGAACCGCCACCAGATGAGCTGCCGCTGCGTCGCCACCGCGACGCGGCTTTCCGCCTCGGTCGTCAGAGGGGCATCGGCGTCGATAACCGTGGAGCTCATCGCAACTGGCCGGCGCGAATGCGCGGATCGATCCACATCAGCAGCAGGTCCGACAGCAGCGTGCCAATCACCGTCAGCACGCCCAGCAGCAGGATGATCGTCGACCCCAACAGCATATCCTGCGAGATCAGCGAGTGCAGCAGCAGCGGACCCACCGTCGGCAATGAGAGCACGACGGAGATGATGATGCTGCCCGACACGGTATATGGCAGCAGATAGCCGATGGTGCTGGCGAATGGATTCAACGCGGCGCGCACCGGATATTTCAGGATGACGCGGCGCTCGGCCAGGCCGCGCGCGCGCGCGGTCACCACGTAGGGCCGCCGCAGCTCATCCAGCAGATTGGCCCGCATGATGCGCACGAGTTGGGCGATGCCGGGCAACGCCAGGATCAACATCGGCACCGGAAGATGCTTGAGCAGATCTAGGAATTTCCCCCAGGACCATGGCGCAAGCTGGTAGTCGGGCGAGAACAGGCCACCCAGGTTCACGTTGAACAAGCGCAGGCCGAGATACATCACGATCAACGCCAGCAGGAAGCTGGGCACCGCCAAGCCGATGAATCCGACGAAGGTAAATGCGTAGTCGCTCACTGAGTATTGCCGCACCGCCGAATAGATGCCGATCGGCAGCGCCAGTATCCAGGTCACGATGATGGCGGCGATCGACAGCACCATGGTCAGCCAGAGCCGGTCGCCAATGACCTCGGTGACCGGCCGGCTATATTCGAAGGAGCGGCCGAAATCGCCAGTCGCCACCATCGACAGCCACTTCCAGTACTGCACCCACACCGGCTGGTTCAGCCCGTAGGCGAGCCGCATGGCATCTGCCTCGGCCGGCGAGATCGACGATCCCGAAGCGGCCGCCTGTGCGGCATAGGCGGTGACAAAATCCACCGGCGGCAGCTTCATGATGATGAAGGTGACCAGCGTAATGGCGACGACAGTGATCATCGCCAATCCAAGCCGTCGCAGCACATAGGACAGCACGGGGTCAGGCCTTGAAGTACCAGGTTTCCGGATGGGAGTTCCCGGGCGTGCGGCAATGCTGGGCATTGCAGACGCGCGCCGCGATGTTGCCCAGCTTGTTCGATACCAGGCGCACGCCCAGTCCCGCCGGTGATTGGCCGACCGTGCCGATGGCGTATTGCTGGTCCACCAGGATCTTCCAGATCTCCTGGGCGTTGTGGTTGCGTCCCTCCACCTTCAGCCCGGCGGCCTCGGTGTAGAGATCGAAGATTTTCATAATGTTCGGATCGTCCGGCTTCACCCCCTGTTTGCCGCCGGACGAGTACCACCTCGCATAGTCGGGTCCGAACGCGGCGCCGGGAATCACCGGCACCGCCCAAGTGGGGAACAGATACAGCAACTCGGTACCGCCATTGTTCCAGACAAACAACTGGTGTTCGTTGTTGGTCTCCTTGGCGAAGCCCAGGCCGCGTTCCATCTCTCGGACATCCGCCTGGATGCCAATCTTGCGCCACTGGTCGGCGACCATCTCGGACAGCTTGGGATAGGGCAGGAAGGCGGCGATCGCGATGACCTGCAGCCGCAACCGCTCGCCGTTATCGGTGCGCAGCCGGAACCCCGCGGCGTCCTTCTTTGCCAGTCCGATCCCATCCAGCATCTTGTTGGCGAGCGCGGGATCGAACGTAGACCACTTCTTGCGCCATTCCGGCCCGGGACTCTGCGGCATGCTCTCGGCCGGCGCGGGCGAGCCAGGCGTGCCAACACCCAGCCAGAACGTTTCGTTCAATTGGTCGCGGTCGATGCCAAGCGACAGCGCGCGGCGAAAGTCGGCGTTGGTGAGCCATTTGCGAACTTCGGCGTCGCCCGTGAAGCTCTGGTTGATGTGGAACTCGAAGTCCGATCCAGCGAAGCTCAGATCGAGATGCACCTTGTAGTTGCCCTTCTCCTGGTTATCCAGAAGCACCGGCAACTTGCCCAGATCGATATGCCGTTCTTGCTCGTCATACTCTCCGGCCATTGCCCGCAGGTTGATGATCTCGAGATTCTCCGCCAGGGTGAACTGCACCCGATCGAAATATGGTAATTGATTGCCCGCCGTATCAACCGCGTAGTAGTACGGATTGCGCTCCAGCAACCAGATCGCGGTGTTGATCGGCCGCACGGTGCGCCAGGGGCCGAGCACCGGCACCTCGCTATTGAGCTCCCAGTCCTTCTTGAAGTGCAGCATCTGCACCCAGTTCTCAAAGCCTTCCTGCTTCGCCCGAGCGTTCACCGCATCCACCGAAGAATACTTCGGCAGGAACTGCTTGAGGTAGTGCGCCGGCGAATAGGCGCCGAAGCTCAGCTTGGCGGATTGCCGCACCGCCTGTCCGCCGCCCATCGCCGTGTCGCCGGCCATGATGTCCTCGAACAGGTAATACGGCACCTCGAAGTCCCAGCGCACGGTGGTTTCATCCACCTTGACCATCCGCCCCGGCTGGCCCTGCGGCCGCATCTCGGGCGTGGGCGTCGGAACGATCTCCGGATTGCCGTAGATGTCCTCGAACCAGAAGATGAAATCGTCGGCGGTGTACGGCGCGCCGTCCGACCACTTCATGCCTTTGCGCAGGAACAGCGTGTAGTTCTTGCCGTCGTCGCTCAGCGTGTAACCCTTGGCGACGCAGGGCACGATCTTGCCGCCGTCGGCGCTCCAGAACAGGGGTTTGTCGGACGACTGGATGCGGTTGCCATTTTCGCCGTCAGCCGGGCCGGTGAATGCGCGGCGCCACGTGCCGCCGTATTTGCCGATCTCGTTCAGTGGCTTCCAGACCATCGGTTCGGAAGCCACTGAA
>Ga0265338_10010668_pt1 | contig 10737 bp, 12 predicted proteins | sample 42126metaG_FD_193579 | JGI IMG/M metagenome (GOLD analysis project Ga0265338, IMG submission 193579) | Rhizosphere microbial communities from Carex aquatilis grown in University of Washington, Seatle, WA, United States - 4-21-26 metaG | ecosystem: Host-associated > Plants > Roots > Rhizosphere... | reverse complement strand
GCCGACCTGGACATTGAACTTGCTCTCGCCCTGCTCGCGCTTGCCGAACACATAGGATTGCTCGGCCACCCTGAGCGACGGGCCGGCGGTGGCGACGATGTCGAGCAGGATCTTGAACCCGGCCGGCGACAGCCGCCCGGCGACGGCATCGAAGCGGTCGCGCCGGAGCATGAAAAAGCCGCTCATCGGATCGGACAGCGGCACGTCGAGGATCCTGCGCGTGATGGTGGTGGCAAGGCGGCTGAGCTTGCCCCGCGCCTCGTCGAATGAATCCGCGCTGCCTCCGGGGATATAGCGGCTCGCGGCGACAAGGTCGCAGGTGCCGCTGCGCAGCTTCTCCAGCATCGCCACCAAAGCGCGCTCGTCATGCTGCAGGTCGGCGTCCATCACCGCGACGAAGGGCGCGCTGGAGGCCAGCATGCCCTCGATACAAGCGCCGGCCAGGCCGCGGCGGCCCACCCGGCGCAGGCAGCGCACGCGCGGATCGCGCGCCGCGATGGCCTTGGCGGTCTCCGCCGTGCCGTCCGGCGAATCGTCGTCGACGAAGATCGCCTCCCAGGCGATGCCGGTCAGCGCGGCGTCCAGCCGGCGCACCAGCTCGGCGACGTTGCCCTGCTCCTTGAAGGTCGGAAGGACGATGGAAAGTTCGGCCACGCAAAGCTCCCTGCGGAGCCTTGGTGGCAACAGGCCGGGATAAGGTCAAGGGACCGGGCCTCGAGGCCCGTCCGGCGCATCCTCAGACGAAATGAACCGACCAGAGGATGATGCCCGCCAGCACCGCCAGGCCCAGGCTGATGCGCAGGACCCAGCGCATATGGCCGGAGGTCTCGCCCTGGCGCGCCTGCTCGGTGGGGACGACTCGCTTGGGATGGTCGGTCAGAGGGCCAGACATGTCATGCTCCTTGCTGTCCCGCCGGACGCACGCGGCGCTCGAGCTCTTCACGGGCATTGGTCACGAGCTGCAGGCGCTGCTCTTCGCCCTCGCCGTCCTGCTGGCGGATTTCCCGCTCCCAGGCCGTCAGAATCTCCAGCCGCTCCTCATCGTTGAACCGCCGGTCGCGCATCACGTCCAGCGGCGCGCGATGGAAGCGCAGCGGCTCCTGCACGATGTCTTCGATGAGTTTCTTCTTGGTCATCGCGACCCGTCAGAACCGTCCGGCAAGGACGAGCACCAGCACGATGATGAGGATCAGGCCCAGTCCACCGCTCGGGTAGTAGCCCCAGCTGCGGCTATGCGGCCAGGAGGGCCAGGCGCCGAACAGCAACAACAGCAGGACAATGATCAGAATTGTACCGAGCATACGAAATATCCTTGTTTCTCTATGATTGGGAACACACGGGGCGCGGCGAGGTTCCGCCGCCGGCCTTTAATGCCCGCGGCGCTTGCGCGTGGCGGCTGCCTTCTTCGCCGATGCGGAGCGTTGCGGCGCGCTGCGCTTGGCGGATGCCGCGCCGCCGATCCGTCCGCCCTTGCGCGACGGCGCGAGGTTCTCGCTGCGGCCGCGGCCGGAACCGCTTTTCTTGCCGCCATGGGTCTCGGCATTCACGGTCGCCCAGGCGCGCCTTTCGGCTTCCTTCTTGGGCGTACCGCGCTTCTCATAGCCTTCCTCGATATGTTCGGCCTGGCGCTTCTGCTTGCCGGTGTAGCTCGACTTGTCGCCGCGTGGCATGGGCATCTCCCTTTGCGCGGAAACGGATCGGCGGCGAATCGAGTTCCAGGAACCGCGCCACAACATCACCTTTGTTGGGATGGGGAACACGATGCTGCCGCGCACGTTCTCTGGCTGGGCGAACCGCGCCCCAAGGAGACGACCATGAACATCCGGAATTTCGCGTTGGGCGGTGCCTTTGCGCTGACGAGCCTCGTCACCCTTTCGCCCGCTTTCGCTTTCACGCATCACCCGGCGACGCCGGCCGAGATCAAGCAGACCGATGACCTGAATGCACAGGCGCTCGCCCAGGCCAAGGGCTCCGAAGGCGGCATGACGAATGCCAGCAGCGGCACCGTCAATGGCGGCATGAATACCGGCGCCAGCATGAATGTCGGCGGCACCGATGAGAACGGCAATGCCAGCACGTCGACGAACGGCAATGTCGCGCCGCCGAAGCCGAACCCCGGCAATGCGACACCGAACACGACACCCCCGAATAACGGCCAGTAACGCGGCGTAATCGCGGTGTAGGGAAAGGCTGGCGCTTCTGGCGCCGGCCTTTCCTATTGTCCGGGCCGGTAGTCGCGCGCGATATGGCCCTTGAGCTCGTCCTCGGTGAACCACACCGGCTTCAGCTGCATCTTCACGAAGAGCGGCGTCTGGTCGGCATAATGCGGAGAGGATGAATCCAGCGTCGCCGATCCATATTGATGGATGCTCTGCGACGAGAGCTTGCCGTTCCTGTCCCACGTCACGAACATGATGAAGGTGTCGCCGTCGACGGCGGTGAGCGTGCCGTCGTCCTGCTGCTTGCCATAGACCGCGCGATAGATATCCGGCCCGCCGTCGATCGGCAGATCGAGCGTGCCGCGCCGGAAGCGGTTGACCTGGCCCCATTCCGGATCGAGCCGGCCGAAATGGCTCTTCAGGATCGTCATCGCCTCCTTCAGCGCATCGATCGGCTTCTCCTTCCACGGACCGCCCTGCTCCTCCGGCGCCGCGCGCACGCCCATCAGCACGGCGAGCGCCGTACCGCGGTCGTGAATGTCGGTGCGCCGGTCCCAGCTTTTCAGGATGCGCTGCGCCTCTTTCAGGTCAGCGTCGTCGCCCGGCTTCACCGCGAGGATCTCGGCGATCATCCGCGTGATGTCGGCATGCACGCTGTAGGTCAGATCGAATTTGTATCTGCGGAATGCGTCCGCGGTGATGGACGTATCGGCGCCGAAGGTCTCCAGCGCGCGCATCGCGCGGTTGGTCATGTTGGTCTGGATGCCGAGCGTCTTCGAGAAATCCGCCGGCTTCAGATCGTCTTCCGGCGCCGTCGCCTGGAACGGCGTGTTGTTGGAATTGAACACGAAGTCCGATTTCGGATTCCAGATCTGCGGGATTTTGTCGAACGGCACATAGGCGTGCCAGATCAGATCGGAGCGGTCGCCGGGAATGAACCCATGCCAGTCGATCCCTTCCTTCCGGATGGGGAATTGCGCGTTGTAGACATAGCCGATCGTGCCGTGCTCATCGGCATAGACATAGTTGATGCTCGGCAGCGCCTGAAGCCGCATCGCCGTCTTCCATTCCTCCAGATCGCGCGCCTTGTTGAGCCGGTAATATTGCAGCACCTGGCGGATCTCGTTCATGCCGGCATAGCGCACCGCGAAGACGCCGTGATCGGTCTTGAACACCGGCCCCTGCGCGGACCACAAGACGTCGCGATGGAAGGTCCAGAAGAGCGGGCCGAACAGCTTCACGCGGATCGCGGCATCGCTTTTCTCGAAATCGCGCCATTTGCCGTCGAGCAGATACTGGTTGTCGTTCGCCGGATTGATCGTGAGCCGATAGACGTCCGCGAGGTCGGGGCTGTTGACCGTGTTGGCCCAGCCCAGATGCTCGTTATGGCCATGCAGCATGAAGGGCGCGCCGGGGAAAATGCCGCCCGCGACATGCCAGCCCTCGCCGGACTGAAGCACCACCTCGTACCACGACACCGGACCTTCATAAGGCTGGTGCGAATTGACCAGCAGGCGCGTCGCGCCGTCGGCGGAGCGGTGCGGGCCGACCGCAAGTCCGTTGGAGCCGATCTCCGGCAAGGGCTTGCCGCCCGTGTCGGTGTTGAGCTTCCGCAGCAGCGAATCCAGGCCATAGAAGAACGGCGTCTTGAACACGAAGCCCGCCGCGACGTCCTTGCCGGTCAGCGGCAACAGCCCGTCCTTCAGCTTTTCGGGATGCAGTGCCGCGTAATAGTTCACGCCGTCGGCGTAGGCCTCGATGACGCGGCGCACATCGGGCGGCAGGTCCGTCGTGTAGCGCGCATCGATGTTCTCCCACACCCGGAACAGATGCACGAGATAGTCCGTCGTGGCGCCCTTCAGGCCCGCGCTCGCCGCGAGCTGGCCGCGGCTGGCCAGCGCGACGTCCTGGATGGTGGCGAAATCGTCCTCGCTATGCGCGAAGCCGAGGCCGAAGGCGACGTCGGCATCGGTCTTGCCCAGCACATGCGGCACGCCCCAGCTATCGCGGCGGATATGCACGTCGTATTGCGCGGCGCGGGCAATGAAGAGTGCGGGATCGGGCGGCGCCGGCTGCGCCAGGCGGTCGGCCGCGATGACGCCGGCAAGCCCGACGAGCACGATCGCGACAAGCGCGATCGCGCCATACTTTACCCAACGCATGACGCCTCCCCAGGCCGTTTTCGTTGGCGCGCAAGCTAGTGGCAGCCATGCGTGCTGTCGAGGCGGCAACCGATTGCCCGGGCAGCGGCGATGGACCATCATCGCGCCATGACCGACGCTGCCGATCCCGCGTCCGGGCGCCGGCGCGCGGCGTTCGGATTCATCTTCGTGAGCGCGGTCGCCTGCGCCGTCACGATCGGCATCATGGTGCCGGTGCTGCCCAACCTGCTGAAGCAGTTCAACGGCGGCGATACCGCGGCCGCGGCCGACTGGAACGTCGCCTTCGCGGTGTTCGGCGGATTGATGAGCTTCTTCGCCGGCCCGGTGCTCGGCCTTCTGTCCGACCGTTTCGGGCGGCGGCCGGTTCTGTTGCTGTCGCTCACCGGACTCGGCTTCGACTTCCTGTTCATGGCCTTTGCGCCGAGCCTGTCCTGGCTGTTTGTCGGGCGGCTGATCAGCGGTGCGACCTCCGGCGTGTTCTCCACCGCAAACGCCTATGTCGCCGACGTGACGGCGCCCGAGAATCGCGCGCGCGCCTTCGGCTGGATGGGCGCGGCCTTCGGCGTCGGATTCCTGCTGGGGCCGGCGGTCGGCGGCTATCTCGGCGACATCAATCTGCGCCTGCCCTTCATCGCGGCCGCGGCGCTGACACTGGTCAACGCGCTTTACGGATTTTTCGTCGTGCCGGAATCGCTGCCGCCCGCCAGGCGGACGACGGCCTTTCACTGGACGCGCGCCAATCCGCTCGGCTCGCTCCGCCTGCTGCGCTCGCATCACGAGCTGTTGCCGCTGGCGAGCGTCAGCTTCCTAAACCAGCTCGCCAACATGGTGTGGCCGAGCGTGTTCGTCCTCTATTCGGGCTATCGCTTCCATTGGTCGCCGGGCACGACCGGCATCTTCATGGCGGCGGTCAGCTCGGTCGGGGTCGGCGTGCAGAGCGTCATCGTCGGCCCCTTTGTGCGGCGCTTCGGCGAACGCGCCTGCCTGCTGGTCGGCGCGGCGCTGCCGGCTATCGGGCTGGCGTGGATTTCCTGGGCGCCGACGGTGGAGCTTTATCTGCTGGCCGTTCCGCTCAACGCGTTCTGGCAATTGCTCGTGCCCGGCCTGCAGGGATTGATGACGCGGCGCGTCGGTCCCTCCGAACAGGGACAATTGCAGGGCGCGAACCAGAGCATCATGGGCATCGCATCGATCGCGGGACCGCTATTGTACGGCCTGTCCTTCGCCTGGGCGGTGCGCCATCCCCAGTGGCACCTGCCGGGCCTGCCCTTCCTGCTGGCCTCGCTGACGATGGCGCTGTGCCTGGTCATCGCGGTCCGCGCCGGACGCATGGCGCGCGCGGCGCAGGCGGCGGCTTAGAACGCGTTGCGATTGGATTCTCAAAAAAAGTCGTCATCGCCGGGCTTGTCCCGGCGACCCATACGCACAAGCGATGCAGTTGGGAATATGGGTGGCCGGCATGAAGCCGGCCATGACGACCTATATTCGACGAATCAACCTGGCCGCAGCCTGTTCTAAGCCACTTCCGGCCCCATCGCCGAGCGGCGGATGTGGTGCATGAAGGGGATCACCAGCAGCGACAGCGCGAACAGGATGCCGATCGCGATCCACGCCTCGTTGAACGACTGCACCAAGGCGGCCTTGCGGATCAGCGGCTCGGCCATGGCGCGCATCGTCTCGTTGGCGGGTCCCATGTCGTGGCCGTGGAAGAACTCCGTCGGCAGGCCCACGATGCGCGCCGCGTCGGCATCGCCGGCCTGAAGCCGCGTCGCCAGCGCCTGCGCGTGGGTCGGCGTGCGCTGGCTGAGGATCGTGTCGACGAGCGCGATGCCGATGGCGCCGCCCAGGTTGCGCATCAGGTTGAACAGCGCGCTGCCATCCGCCACGCCGGCCTGCTCCAGCGTGTCGAGCGCCAGCCGCGTCGCCGGCAGGATGCAGAGCATCACGCTGGCGCCGCGCATGAGCTGCGGCCAGAACAGCCCGTCATAGTCGGTGGAGATCGTGCCATAGCCATTGGCGATCAGGCCGGCGGCGAACAGGCTGTAGCCGAAGGCGGTCAGGATGCGCGGATCGGTCTTGCTTTCGAGCCAGGCGGCGATCGGCGCGGTGGCGAGCTGCGCTGCGCCGGACACGATCATGATCGTGCCGATCTCCCAGGGCGAATGCTCGCGCACGATGCCGAGGAACAGCGCGAGCAGATAGACCGAACCATAGAGCCCGAGCCCCAGCACGAAGCTCAGAATGCAGCCCAGCGTGAAGGTGCGCTCGCGGAAGCGATAGAGGTCGAGAAAGGGATGGCGGCTATAGAGGCTGCGCCAGATCGCGCTCGATCCGGTCACCACGCAGATCGCGATGCAGCCATACACGAAGGCGCCCTGCCAATTGTATTTCGGCGCCTCCTTCAGCACGAGTTCGAGCGTGGCGAGGAACACTGCCGCCAGCGCGATGGCGAAATAGTCGATGCGGCGGAACTCCGACAAATCCGGCTTGCCCAGCCGCACGAAGCCGATCACCAGGCTCACGATGATGACGCCGGGAATGAGATTGATCAGGAATATCCAGTGCCAGCTGTAATACTCGGTCAGATAGCCGCCGATGGCGGGGCCGACCGTCGGCGCGATCACCGCCAGCGTGCCGGCCAGCGCGGTGGCGGCGATGCGGTGCTTCTCCGGCATCATGACGAACACCGAGGTGAAGACGCCGGGGATCAGCATGCCGCCGCAGAAGCCCTGGACCACGCGCAGCACGATGAAGGGCGGCAGCGCGGTGCACATCGCGCAGGCGACGCTCGCCAGCGTGAAGCCCAGTGTTGCCGCTGCGAACATCCAGCGCAGCGACAGCGCGCGGGTCAGCCAGCCGGTCAGCGGAATGGCGATCACCTCGGCCATCAGATAGCCGGTCTGGATCCAGCTCAGCTGGTCGGGCGTGACGCCGAACGACGCCTGGATGGTGGTGAAGGAGCTGGCGACGATCTGGATGTCGAGAACGGCCATCGACATGCCAAGGCACATCGCCGCGAAGCCGATCCAGACTCTGACAATGGGCGGCATCCAAGCTCAGGCGGGTACGTTGCTGACGCCAGTGTGAAGCTTTTGGACCGCCGGGTCCATCACGCGCCGCCACAGGGGCGGCGCCAGCGCCAGGAGAATGCTGCCGGCGTAACCCGCCGGAAGCTCGGGCGCGGCCGCGACCCATTCCAGCCGCTCGAACGACGCGGCCGGCCGCGCATGGTGGCTCGAATGACGGCCCATGTTGAAGATCAGGGCGTTGGCCAGCGCGTTGCTCGAGTTCCAGCTATGGGCCGCGCCGAAGGGCTCGTGGCCCCGCGCGGTGCGCTTCCGCAGCAGGCCGTAATGGGCGATGTAGTTGAACAGCTCCAGCACGACGATGCCGATGGCGCTCTCGGCTGCGAACAAGGCCGCGCTCTTCGGACCGAGCAGGATCGCGATGGCGCCGTAGAGGCAGAGCATCGCGGCGACGTCGCGGGCGATGCGGTGATTCCAGATCTCGCCGCCGCGATGGCTCTCGAACGCCCAGGCATCGGCGAATTGCGCGATAACGGTGCGCGGCAGGAACGCATAGAAGCTTTCGCCCAGCCGCGCGCTCGCCGCATCGCGCTCCGTCGCGGCGTAACGGTGGTGCCCGAAGATATGGGCGATGCGGAAATGGCGATAGCTCATGCCGGTGAGCATCAGGAGGCCGAGAAACCGCTCGGCGCGGTCATGGCCATGGACCAGCTCATGCGCGGCGAGGACGCCGAATACGCCGGTCGTCACGCCGACCGACAGCGCCAGCGCTGCGAAGCTCCAGCCGTCCGAATCGCGCGCCACGACGATCGCCCAGGCGATGATGCCGAGCTGCAACGGAACGTAGAGATTGGGCAGCAGGCGGAAGAGCCTCGCGTCCTCGTCGACCGCCGGTCCCTGGCCGCGCGGCGACACCAGCTCCGCCCCGATCAGCGCGGCGAGAAGCGCCGCCACGGTAAGGAACGGTGCCGCAGGGCCGACGAAATAATAGAGCGCGGGGATGGACAGCGCAAAAACGAAGGGGCCGATGAATCTGAGCGCGCCCATCGCCGCCTCAGGCCGGACTGGCCGGCAGCACGCGGCGGGCGGCCAGCGCCTGATCTTCCTGCCGGATGCGCCAGGCGAGCATGGCCGCGTTCAGCAGCGTGAAGACGATGGCGACGCCGACTTCGCCGAAAGCGAGCGGCAGCGCCGCGATCTCGCCCGCCACGACCAGATAGTTCGGATGGCGCACGAAACGGTAGGGGCCCCTGCGCACCAGCGGCGCCGCATCGAGCGTGATGATCCGCGTCGTCCAGAAGGGGCCGAGCGTCAGGAGGACCCAGACGCGCGCCAATTGCAGCGCGATGAACAGCGCCAGCGCCCACCAATGGATCACGGCATCCGGCGGCAGGAGCAGCACGATGGCGGTCAGCCAGGCGGCATGGAGCACGACGATCAGCGGATAATGCGCGCGGCCCACCTCCACCGCGCCCCGCGCCAGAAGCGCGCGCGTGTTGCGCTCGGCATAGACGACCTCGATCAGCCGCTGCGCCGCGACGAGCAAGAGGATGATGTAGATCGCCAGCCTCACGGCCCGCCGATGCTGAGAAACACGGCGGTGAAGCCGGGGCCGAGCGCGGTCATCAAGATGCGCTGCTTGCGCCATGCCATGCGCTCCAGCACGAAGAGCGCCGTCACCGCCGACATGTTGCCGAAATCGCGCAGGATGGCGCGGCTGTCGACCAGGTCGCCGCGCGGAATCGCGAACGCATCCTCCAGCGCGTCGAGCACCTTGGCGCCGCCGGGATGGCAGGCGAAGGCCTCGAAATCCCCGAGCGAAAGATCGTTCGCCTCCAGATAGCCGTGCAGGATCGGCTTGAAGTCGTTGGCCACCAGCGAGGGGATGCTTTGCGAGAAGATCGCCTTCAGCCCGTCATCCTGGACGTCCCAGCCCATGATGCCCAGCGAATCCGGCCAGGTATATTCGCCGCTGGCGCCCACTGCGGGGCCGTCGCCGTCCGTCGAGAGGATCGCGCCCGCCGCGCCGTCGCCGAACAGCGCGGTCGCCACGATATTGGCCTTGGACGTATCGTCCTTGCGGAAGGTGAGCGCGCAGAGCTCGACCACCAGGAACAGGACCTTGCTGCCCGGATAGGCGCGGGCGAGTTCGGAAGCACGCGCCAGGCCGACCACGCCGCCGGCGCAGCCCAGCCCGAAGATCGGGAGCCTGCGGATATTGCGGCGCAGATCGAGCCGCTCGATCACCAGCGCATCGAGGCTGGGCGTGGCGATGCCGGTGGTGGAGGAGACCACGATGGCGTCGATCTCATCGCGCGCCAGGCCCGCCTCGTCGAGCAGCGCCAGCGTCAGCTTCTCGAACAGCGCAACCGCATTGTCGATATAGAGCGTATTGCGGTCGGTCCAGCCATGCGGCTCGGCGTACCAGTCGATCGGCACGCAGGAATAGCGCCGCGCGATCCCGGTATTCTCGAATACCGGCATCAGCCGCGTCATGTCGCGGCGGCCTTCGAACAGCGCACCGGCGCGCGCCTGGACATCTGTCTGATTCAGGACATAGGGGGGAACGGCACTCTTCAACGCCAGCAAATGTGACTGCATCGTCGCTCCAGCGTCAGGGATGGTGCCCATCGCGCAGAGTATAGCGGTTGATCCGGGAAAGGCCACGCGGCACGGATTTTACGCCGTACCGGCTTTATTCCGCCGCCTCGCAGGGACGCGCCGGGATGCGCGGCGGCGCGAGCAGGAGGGGGTCGCCCTCCGGCGCGCCGGCATAGTGGACGAGCGGCTCGAATTCATCGAGCGCGAAACGCAGCGAATCGAGCGCGTCCTGGTCGACGGTGACGGCGACCGCCGTCTGCCTGGCCCCGCCGCATTCGACGGTCAGGCCCAGCGGCCTGACCTGGATCCCCATCACCAGATGGCGATAGAGAAGATCGGTCGGCATCAGCGTCGTGAACATTTCGAAGCCGGCGCGCACGCAGAACTCGAACAGGCCGACCAGCAGATGCTTGCGCGCCTCTTCCATCGCGGCGCGATCGGGCAGCTCCTCGTCGACGACGGCGCGGGTGAGTTCCACGATCCGCTCGCCGCGCTGCACGCCCTTCATGCCGCAGAGCTGCGGCGCCATGTCCGCGAAGACATGCGGCCCGGTCGTCGGCAGCAGGCGCGCCCCGGCGCGGACCGCGCCGCCTTCGGCGATGAGCACCAGATAGATCGCGGCGGCGGCGTCGAAGCAGTCGGTGTGCTGGCGGCCGATCTCCCGGTGCCGCAGGCGGAACATGTCGGCAAGCGCGTCCGTATAGAGCGGAGCATTGCGGCTGGTCACCACTGCAATCATCGATCTCCCTTCCGAAGGAGCGGTGGGGGTCAGGCAGTGATCTGCTTGGT
>Ga0265338_10010667_pt1 | contig 10737 bp, 7 predicted proteins | sample 42126metaG_FD_193579 | JGI IMG/M metagenome (GOLD analysis project Ga0265338, IMG submission 193579) | Rhizosphere microbial communities from Carex aquatilis grown in University of Washington, Seatle, WA, United States - 4-21-26 metaG | ecosystem: Host-associated > Plants > Roots > Rhizosphere >... | reverse complement strand
ACTGGCGCGAGATTGGACGAACGGCAGGAGGTTGGTGCGGATGACATGCACAATCAGCGTCTGGGTCATCAGCGATTCCACGAACCAACCCGTATGGAACAGCGCGGCGGCGTAGGTGTCGTTGGGGGAATTGGCGTGCGCGAAGCGGGCGGCGAGCGCGGGCGGCGGCGCGAGATTCAGTTGGTTGCACTTGAACACAAACCACATCATCGCGTAGGTGGTGTAATCGAAAATGGAACTGATCGGGCCGACGAAAACGATGAACTTGCCGATTTCACCCATGTTCCACGGGCGCGGTTTGGCGATTTGCTGCGGCCCGACGTTATCGGTAGGGATCGGGACCTGGGAAAAATCGTAGAGGAGGTTATTGGTGAGGACCTGGATGGGCGCCATCGGCACGAAGGGCAACCACGCGCTGGCGCCAATGACACTGAACATATTTCCGAAGTTCGAGCTGGCGCCCATGCGGATGTATTTCAGGATATTGACGAACACCTTTCTGCCTTCGAGCACACCCTCTTCGAGGACCATGAGGTTTTTCTCGAGGAGAATCATGTCGGCGGATTCTTTCGCGATATCGACGGCGTTATCCACCGAGATGCCGACGTCAGCGGCGCGGAGCGCGGGGGCGTCGTTGATGCCGTCGCCCATGAACCCGACGACGTGGCCTTTCCGTTGAAGCGCCTTGACGATGCGTTGCTTGTGCGAAGGCGAGAGGCGCGCAAAGACATCGGTCGTTTCGACGGCGTCGGCCAGGTCAGCGTCGGTCATGGGCTCAACCTGGCTGCCGAGAATGATTTTTTGCGCGTCGATGCCCACCTCGCTGCAAACCTTACGCGTCACGAGATCATTATCGCCGGTCAATACTTTGACCGCGACGCCGTTTTGGCGCAAAGCCGTGATGGCTTTGGCGGCGGTGTCCTTGGGCGGGTCCAGGAACGCCAGGTAACCGGTCAGCACGAGGTCGCATTCATCGGCCTTGGAATAGGCGGCGCGTTTATCGACGTTCTTGGTCGCCACCGCCAGCACGCGGAAACCGTCCTCGCTCAAATCATTGACCTGCTCGATGAGATTGCCGACGAGAATCGGTTCCATCGGGAAAATTTCGCCTTCACTTTCGAACTGAGTGCACCGGTTAAAGACGGCTTCCGGCGCGCCTTTGGTGAGAATCTGGCGTCCGCCATGATCGTCTTCGACGACGACAGACATCATGCGCCGCGAGAAATCGAAGGGCAGCTCGTCCAATTTCGCATATTTCTCGACGTTCAATTCGCGGTGCAATTCCTGGTGCTTCAGCACGGCGCGATCGAGCACGTTCTTGAGGCCGGTTTGAAAATGGCTGATGACGTAGGCGTCGCGCAGCACTTCTTCACTTTCATTTTTGAAAACGTCGACGTGCAGTTCGAGGATGACGTGGTCAATGGTGAGGGTGCCGGTTTTGTCGGTGCACAGCACGTCCATGGCGCCGAAGTTCTGGATGGAATTGAGTTTCTTGACGATGACTTTTTTCTTCGACATCGCCAGCGCGCCTTTGGAAAGGCAGACGGAAACGATCATCGGCAACATTTCCGGCGTGAGCCCGACCGCGACGGCGAGGGCGAAGAAGAAGGCCTCTTTCCAATCGTGCTTGGTGATGCCATTAATGACGAACACCAGCGGCACCATAACGGCCATGAAACGAATCATCAGCCAGGTGAATTTTCCGACGCCGCGGTCGAAGGCGGTTTCGACTGGTTGGCCGGCCAGGCTGCGCGCCACTTTGCCGAAATAGGTGTGCGCGCCGGTGGCAACGATAACGGCCGTAGCGGCGCCGCTCTCGACGCTGGTGCCGAGGAAACACAAATTATTCCGCTCGATGGGCGAGGCGTTCGGGCGGGCATCGACGCCGTCAATTTTTTCCACCGGCAAGGATTCGCCGGTGAGGGTGGCCTGAATGACAAACAAGTCCTTGGCGGAAATCAGGCGGACGTCGCCGGGGATCATATCGCCGGAGGACAATTTCACGATGTCCCCGGGGACGAGTTGTCGCAGCGGGATTTCGCGCGGAGTGCCATTCCGGACGACCGTGGCGGTGACACTGATCATCGCTTTGAGTTTCGCGGCGGCGTTATTGGCTTTGGTCTCCTGAATGAAACGCAGCGACAGGCCGAGCACGACCATCAGCAACATCACCGTGCCGGCGCGGAAGTCGCCGGTGGCGAACGAGAGAATTGCGAGCAGGGTGAGGAGAATGACGAGGGGGTTCAGCGAGGCGAGCCAGAGTCGTTCGAGCCAGCTGTGACGGCGTTCCTGCGCGACTTCGTTCGGGCCGTACATTTCCATCCGCTCCGCCGCCTCTTCGTCGGTCAAACCGTTTGCCGAGACTCCAAGGCGCTGGAGAATTTCAGCAATGTCCCGGTTGGCCGCGTCGCGGACGAGTTCCGCGATGCGGTCGGCATTGGGATCTTTAGCAGCGGCCATAATATGCAAATCAAACGCGCCTGATCATACTCCAAGGGTGGACAAGGGGCGCAACTCCGACGCCTCACTGGAAGCGTGAGGCTCCAAAGCGGTGATAGGGGTAGCGAGGGTTGGGAGGTTCGTCAAGAAACGATATCTGCGATGCGATGTGAAATATTGGTCAATTGGGGTAATGATGAGTGTCTCACTGCAAACGCTGAATATCGAACAGCCAACAGCCAACATCCAACATCCAACAGCCAACAGCCAACATCGAACGGCCGGAGCTGATGAATACCGCCGAAGAGCGGATTCCATCCCAACCCTCCTGGCGACCCACAAAAGGGACGGCTCGCGGGGACGCTCGCCCCACCGGGCGTTGTATGTGAAAGTGACCTGGGGCGCGACTCGGTCCATGAGCCGGAGCGCGGAGCATTGCTCGGCGCTGAATCCCCATAAACAGGCGGAGCAATGCTCCGCGCTCCCAAGCCGGTGCGTGTGTCAAGTTACGCCCGCCGCCCATCACCATTTTCCAATCCGCTTGCGGCATTCGCAGAACCCTGCCATGTTATTAACCGCACCAAAATTTGCGCTTTGGTTGGCCCGAATCTCGCTGACAGAGCGCTGAGTATGTCGCAAGAGCGTTTGAACATTTTGCTGATCGAGCATGATCCGATCTTTACGAGGACGGTGGGGGAGATGATTGGCCAGGCTCGGGAGTTAACCGCGGACGTTTGCTCGGCGGCGGGGTTGCAGGAGGGTTTTTCCGCCATTAACAACCGTCAATTTGACGTGGTAGTGCTCGACGTCGCCCTGCCCGACGGCGCCGGCCTGGCCAATATTTCGCTGCTTAAAGCCGAGGCGCCGCGGTTGCCGATCATCGCGGCGGGCGATGCCGACAACGAGACGGTGGCGGTGGAAGCGGTGCAGGCGGGTGCGCAGGATTACCTGGTGAAAGGGCAATTGACGCCGGGATGGCTGGAGCGCTCCATCCGTTACGCCATCGAACGGCATCGCATGGACGTCACGCTGCTTGCCGCGGAGGAAAAATATCACAGCATTTTCGATCATCTGATTGAAGGCATTTTCCAGACGACACCCGAGGGGCGATACCTGCTGGCGAACACGGCGCTGGCCAGGATTTACGGATACAACACGCCACAGGAGTTGATGGAAAGCGTGACGGATATCGGCGGGCGATTGTATGTGGAGGAAGGCCGGCGGGATGAATTTGTGCGGTTGATGCACGAGCGGGATACGATCATCGAATTCGAGTCGCAGATTTATCGCAAGGACGGCAGCATCATTTGGATTTCGGAAAACTGCCATGCGCGGCGGAACGCCAAGGGTGAATTGCTGTATTACGAGGGCACGGTCGAAGACATCACGCAGCGCAAACAAGCGGAAGAGAATCTCAAAAACTCCGAGTCGCTGTATCATTCGCTTGTCGAAACCATCCCGCAAACGATTTACCGGAAGGACACACAGGGGAATTTTACATTTGCCAACCAGCATTTCTGCAATTTCATGGGACTGAGTCTGGATAAGCTCGTCGGGAAATCGGATTTTGATTTTTTCCAGCAGGATCTAGCGGAAAAGTACCGGCGCGATGAATGGCGGGTGATGGAAACTGGCCAACCCGTGGTGGTGATCGAGGATGTTCAGCTGCCAGGGAAAGAGCGGATGACCATTCAGACGGTGAAAACGCCGTTGTATGAGGCGAGCGGGCGCATCATCGGGCTGCAAGGAATGTTTTGGGACATCACGAAGCAGCGGCAGATGGAGGAGGATTTGCGGACGTCCGAGGAGCTGTACCATTCCCTGGTGGAAACCATTCCCCAAAATATATTTCGCAAAGACCTTGAGGGGCGTTACACGTTTGCGAACCGGCAATTCTGCAAGACACTCGGGAAAACGCGCGAGGAAGTGCTGGGGAAAACGATTGCGGATTTTCTTCCGCCCAGCGTGGCCGCGGAGCGCGCGGCCGACGACCGGAAGGTGATTGAAACCAAAAAACCTTTTGAGGCGATTGAAGAGAGCAAATTCTCGAGCGAGCGCGGTTATATCCAGGTGGTGAAGCTGCCCATTTTTGACGCGGAGGGGCAAGTGGTCGGGCTGCAAGGGATGTTCTGGGACATCACCGCGCAGAAGATGGCGGCGGAACGGATTCGCAAGGCGAACACGGAGCTGGCGCGGAGCCGCAAGGAGTTGCACGAAAAGAATCTTGAGTTGGAAGACGATCTGAAGATGGCGCGCGAAATCCAGATCACGATGTTGCCGCAGCAGTATCCTTCCTTCCCGCGCACGGCCACGCCGGAGGAAAGCGAGTTTCATTTCACGCACCGTTATTTGCCGACCGGGACGGTGGGCGGCGATTTCTTCACGGTCTCGGCATTGTCGGATGATGAGGCGAGCGTGTTCATCTGCGACGTGGCGGGCCACGGAGTCCGTTCGTCGCTGGTGACGGCAATGATTCGCGCGCTGCTGGAGGAATTGAAACCGCTGGCGCACGATCCCGGGCAGTTTTTCACGAAATTAAATCGCGACCTTCACGCGATTTTGAAACACGCCGGCACGCCGATGTTGACGACGGGGTTTTATCTGGTCGCGGATTGGAAGACGCGGATCATCCGCTACACCAACGCGGGGCATCCAAAACCGCTCCTGGTGCGCCGTCATCAAAAGGTGGTGGAACCCCTGGTGAATATCAGCGGCAAAAGCCAGCCGGCGCTGGGATTGTTCGAGGAAGCCACGTATCAGACGTCGGAAGTGAAGTTTTCGCCGCACGACCTGGTAATGCTGTTTACGGACGGGCTGTATGAGGTCCAGGACGAGGACCATGAATTGTATACGCAATCAATGCTGGTCAAGGACGTGGAAAAACGCGCGCAACTCCCAGCGTCAGAATTGTTTGACCAGTTGATTGCGCGGATGCACCGGTTCTCCGCGGATGGAAAATTTTCCGACGATGTTTGCCTGGTGGGCATTGAAGCGGCGGAGCGCTGAAAAGATTTCTTTACGGGACGCGGGTTAGGAGTAAATTAGAAGCAACGCGAATGAACGCGAAGCGACACGAATCGGATGAGTGTCCCGCAGCCGGAGCAACCGCCGCCGGCTTTTCTCCCAGACAAATCACGCAGGGCAGCCAGTTCGGGCGCGTGCCGTTCGGTCCCTTCCCGCGCATTGGCGAGTTCAACCACGAACTAGAAAGGTGAAGTAAACCAATGGACTTGCATCATCCCCTCTATCGCGAATTCCCGGAACATCGCGAAACCATCAAACGCCTCAAATATGCCGACAATCATTTCCGCGAGCTCTTCGAGGAATACCATCGGTTGGATGACGAAATTTGCCGCATTGAGGAGGAAATTGATTTCGCGACTGACCAGGAAATTGAAGAGCTGAAAATGCGGCGCGCGAAATTGAAAGACGTGATTTATCGCCTGATTTGCCGTGCGCCAGTTGCGGTGACGAGCGATACCTCAGCGATGCGCGCACCCGCGCCCTGAAGCAGCGCCAGCGAGGCGCGCGCCATTCCAATCATGCGCCCGGCAACTGGGCGGAGGCCCGGTAGAGGCGCAGTTGCCCGTGCGAGTAGCGCCCGCCCAGCGACTCGACAGCGCCGGTGAGATTTCCGAAACCGTGACGTTTAAACGCCGAGGCGATTTCCTGCTGTCCTTTCCCGTCCACCACCCGGTCCAATTCGATTTTTTCCCCCGCGCGAATCGCGTCCTCCAAATGACTGTAAATCGTGCTCTCCTTTAGTCCACGGATGAGCGCGATTTGTTCCACGGATTTTCCCTGCTTGAAAAAATGGACGGTTTCACGCGCGGTATCGTTCAGGCTGGAGCGAACCGGTGGCGCCGGTTCCACGAAGGAATCATCGGCAAAAATCTGACGCGCGCTGGCCTGCAAATGCGCGGTGACTTCGGCCATGAACAGCGCGCCGAATTCGCGCAATTTCTTTTCGCCAACGCCACTGATGCGGGAAAACGACTTTTCATCCTGCGGATAGTTCCGCGCGATTTGCCGCAGGGAAACGTCCGAGAAAATAATGTAAGGCGGCACGCCGCGCTCGTCGGCGAGTTGCTTGCGAAGCTGGCGGAGCTTGCCGAACAACGCCTCATCGCAATCGATTTCTCCGGCACGATGTTTCGTCGCCGGCTCGGGAGCGGTGACGGAACGCGTGAGGACGATTTTTTGCCGCGACTTGAGCGCGGCCCGGCCGGCGTCGGTTATTTCGATGGTGTTGAACTTCTCGGCGTTCTGGCGCAACAAACCTTGGCGCACCAACTCACGCCCAATGGCGGCCCACTCGGCGCGAGTGTGCTCGCCGCCGATGTTGTAGGTGGAAAGCGTGTGATGATCCCATTTGCGGATTTTTTCTGATTCCGCGCCGCATAATACTTCAACAATGTGCTGTACGCCGACGCCGAATCCGCTTTTTTCCCGGATGCGATAGACGCAGGAAAGGAATTTTTGGGCCGCGACGGTTCCATCCCAGGTCTGACGCGGGGAGAGGCAGTTGTCGCAGGCGTTGCAACCATCAGAGTCCGCCTGCCAATTGGGGGATATGTGTTTACGCTCGCCCTCACCCCGGCCCTCTCCCCCGGTGAGAGGGTGAATCCGCGCAACGTTTTCGGGAAGCTGACCGCCGCCCCCCTCGAAGCTCGGGTCATCCTGGTGGCCACCGCGGTATTGTTCGCCGAAATAATTCAGCAGAAATGCGCGGCGACACGAGGCGCACTCGGCGTAGTGGACGATTTGCTCCAATTGCGCGCGGGCGATGTCGCGTTCCTGCGGATTGGTCATCTCGTCGATGAAACGGCTGTATTTGACACGATCACCGGGGCTGAACAACAGCAGGCATTCGCTGGGCAAACCATCGCGCCCGGCGCGGCCGGTTTCCTGATAATAGCCTTCGATGTTCTTCGGCAAATCGTAGTGAACGACGAAGCGCACGTTGGGTTTGTTGATGCCCATGCCGAAGGCGATGGTGGCGCAGACCACGCGCACTTCATCGCGCAGAAACGCCTCCTGATTCCGGCTGCGCTCGTCCGGTTCCAAGCCGGCGTGATAAGCCGCGGCGCGAACGCCGTCGGAATTCAACCGGGCGGCGAGGCTTTCGGTGGTTTTGCGCGCCTGGCAATAAATGATTCCGCTCTCGCCGGGACGCGTGCGGATGAAATCCATGATTTGCTCGTAGGCGCCGGATTTCGCCGAGATGCGATAAGTGAGGTTGGGGCGATTAAAACTAGCGGTGTAACACGCGGGTTCGCGCAAATGCAGTTGGCTGACGATATCCGCGCGGACGCGTTCGGTGGCGGTGGCGGTGAGGGCCATCAACGGCACCTCGGGGAAAACGCCGCGCAAGGAATTTATCTGGCGGTATTCCGGGCGGAAATCGTGGCCCCATTCGCTGATGCAATGCGCTTCGTCGATGGCGAACAAATTCACATTCCAGCGTTTCAAATCGTCGAGAAAGCCGGACAACAGTAGCCGCTCGGGCGCGACGTAAAGGAGGCGATACTCGCCGTTGTGCAATCCGCGCAAGCGCGGGCGGGATTCGCCGGTCGCGAGGGAGGAATTGAGGAAGGTGGCGGGGACGCCGGCGGCTTGAAGGGCATCCACCTGATCTTTCATCAAGGCGATCAGGGGCGAGATGACGACGGTGAGGCCGGGGCGGACGAGCGCGGGCAGTTGAAAGCAGAGCGATTTGCCGCCGCCGGTTGGCAGCACGGCGAAGACATCCTTGCCGGCGAGCGTGTCGCGGATGATTTCCTCCTGCAACGGGCGAAACGATGTGAAGCCGAAATATTTTTTCAGCGCGTCACGAAGTTGCCCGGTGTCCGTCATCGTGGGAGTTTCGGCGAAATGGCGGTTGAGTTCAAGTGCTGCGGAAAGGGCTTGTCGCGGAAAAGCGCCAGGGGGCTGGCGCAGTCCAGGATGCTATGGCGAATACAGGGGCGTAAGATATTTCGGCGGAATATGGAGTGCGCTTGGAAAGCGGTGGCGTCGCTGCGCTCTGCCACCGCACTACATAGTTGTCGCGGAAGGTCCGTGGCTGCAGGCTGTGGCTGCAGGCCTTGTTTTCGATTACGATTCGAGCGTCGCTGAATCGTAACGCAGAAATTTGAACAAATGCGAGATAGCGTCTCTCTAAGAGAGCGATGAAGCATTCGCCGTTAAAAAAGCTGCTGGTCCGTCAAATTGGCAGTGATAAATTTCTGAGGGCTACGGGGCGATGGACGAAGAGAGTCGAAAAAGCCTTTAATTTTCCCACAATGGTTGACGCGGTCCACACTTGCCTTGCGAAAGGCCTCAAGAATGTTGAATTCATTCTGCGCTTCGAGGGCGATTCGCGGGACCAATGTATCCCCATGGATTTGGCTTAGTGAACTCAGCGAATTGATTACTGCAAAAAACTGCGGAAAGTCTTTATTGCCTCGACGCTTGTTCAGCGATTGTCTTACACACTCCAATGCCGTCGTTTATAAATCCGCCATCGCCAGAAAAACGTCCATTAACCATCCGGTTGTAATAATTATTGAACTAAACTGCTTCGCCGAGGGTGGTAGGATTTCGGAGTGGATTCGAGGGGGACATTTGCTGGTCCCTCGATCGGCGTGTTCTCCCCGCTATCGAAGGCGTCTTCAGTTGCTGCACCAAGGCCATATTTAGTCTCTTGCGATACTCCTCGAAGGCGGCGCGGCCGTGAGGAGATAACCGGAGCAAGGTCTGCGGCACTTTGCCATTATACGTCTTCTCGATTTTCACGTATCCCGAGTCCTCCAGCTTGGACAAATGGCTGGACAGATTGCCCTTGTTTAGTTCGGTTTCGCGGAGCAGGTATAGAAAATCGCATTCCACAACCGCGGCAAGCAACGCGACGATCATCATCCGCCCCGGCTCGTGGATTACCCGGTCCAGTTCCGCAATGGCGCGAAGTTGGTCATTCATAGCGCCTCCGTGGTGGGAAGGTGATGATGCTCGATAAACCAAATCAGTGTGGCAGCACCTGAGAGAAACCATAGCAGTCCGATGGACAATGCCACCGGCGGAAATTGCTGGAAGATTGGGAACAGCTCCGATTTCACGGCGGGATAAGGAATTCCCGGAGCAATCACAATCGGTCCCACTAACAATAACATTAGCACCAGCCACTTCCATCGGTGCTGCCTGAGTGCCACACCGTTAACCATCAAGTAAAGAAGCGCATTCGCCGCCACTATCAGGCTAACAAAACCTAACTGCGGCCAGTGAACTTCGGCACGAGGCATGGTGGGTTTGCTCAAATACATCAACCCAAAGACAAGCCCGCATACCAGAAGTGGAATGCCACAGAAGAACGACAGCAACGACCATCGGACCAGGCGCAGGATTTTTCGGCCTGCGGTGGTCTGATTAAGTGCCTGGTTCACTAAAGCGGCATCATAGGCCACAGGCAAAGGCGACCGCTTGGCAATGACCTTCGGCCATAGGTAAATCGTTATGCCAGCGCAGATGAGGAGCTTAATTCCGTGCGTGATGATGCCAGGTAAATTGTCTGGTGCACCTGAATGACTCATTGCTGCACGAATCTCGGGTAACAGCACAAGTGGCAGGCTAATAGAAAAGCCGAGGGCCCCACCAAAAATCATGAGCATCACTAACTGCTTCAGTTTAACTTCGTTGGGATTGGCAACATAACCGGTACGCGGCCAAGTGAAGAACCTTTTGATGATTTTTGGAATGCCATAAGGGGCGAAAGCCCCGCAGATCAGCGGCAAGTATCCAATCCAGGCAGTCCATAAGGATGCCCATACGGTCTTCGGCAAGAAGGCATTAAAATAGGGGACCAAGCTAAAGCAAAGGATCGCTGTTCCCCAACCAAGCTCGAAGCTACCATCCTGATTCACCGCTTGCGCGGGGCGTAACATCTGGGCCTGGAGTTGGGTGAGTTCTCGCGCTTGGGGGATACCGGGTAGATTTTCTGAAACCTCTTTCATGTCACAATCTAGTTTGCGATACAAACCTGTATGTGTCAATGACAATCTGCGCCAAAAAAGTTGGCGGTAATCCATTTGTGAGGGCTATGGGTGATGGACGAAGAGGGCCGAAAAAGCCTTTAATTTTTCCCCAGTGGTTGGCGCAGTCCGCACTTACCTTGCGAAAAGTCTCAATGACGTTGAATTCATTCTGCGCTTCGAGGGCGACTCGCGGGACCTTTCCTCGTCGAAGAAATAGTTAGAGACTCCTCACGTCGTCTCCTGCAAGGAGGGCCAGCGGACGCTGGCGGTCCCCTCCCCCAAGGATTCG
>Ga0265338_10010665_pt1 | contig 10738 bp, 8 predicted proteins | sample 42126metaG_FD_193579 | JGI IMG/M metagenome (GOLD analysis project Ga0265338, IMG submission 193579) | Rhizosphere microbial communities from Carex aquatilis grown in University of Washington, Seatle, WA, United States - 4-21-26 metaG | ecosystem: Host-associated > Plants > Roots > Rhizosphere >... | reverse complement strand
CGGACGGCGACGCTTCGGGACCTGCCCGAGCCGCAAGGCGTCTACTACGACGCGACCACGGACCGCCTGTTCGTCGCCTGCGCGGCGGATGGCGGCATCCGGGTCTTCGACGGGCACAGCTTCCAGCTCATGCACACCGAGAAGACCTCCGGCGACGCGGACAACCTCCGCTATGACGCACGGAGCCGGCAGGTGATGGTGGGTTACGGCGAGGGCGCGCTCGCATTTCTCGACGCCGCCGGGAACAGGGCTGGCGAGATCGCCCTGGATGCCCATCCGGAGTCGTTTCGGCTCGAACAGGCCGGCAGCCGTGTGTTTGTGAATGTTCCGGACCGGAAAGAGATTCAGGTCGCCGACCTGGCGACACGTGCGCTGCTGGGGCGCTGGCCGGTGACTTCGGCATTGAAGAATTACCCCATGGCGCTGGACGAGGCCCATCATCGGCTGTTGATTGGCTGCCGCGCGCCCGCCCGGATGCTGGCAATCGATACCGTTACCGGGAAGCAGACAGCGTCGGTCGAGATCGTCGGCGACACGGACGACCTGTTCTACGACGCTCGGAAGAGCCTGGTCTACGTGATCGGAGGGCAGGGCTTCGTGGATGTTCTCCGCCAGCGCGACGCGGACCATTATGAGCGGATCGCCCGCCTCCCCACGGCGGCCGGCGCCCGGACTGGCCTGTTCGTGCCCGAGTGGGGGACGCTGTTCGTGGCGGTTCCGCACCGCGGCGAGCAGCGCGCGGAGGTCCTGGTCTACGAGGCCCGGTGACGGGCCGGCTCACCAGACGTGCGTTGCCAGAACCCGCGGGCGCCCCGGCACGCGTTTGACCACCGGGACACGCAGCACGATCTGCACATTCTTCTTCTGCCAGCCGGCGGGCAACCGCGCGACGGCCTCCGCGAAATACTCGGGATTGGTGACGAACTCCCCCGCGGCCGTGGTGCCGTGGCGCATGATGCCGGCGGCGATGATGACCGGACGGTTCGTCGTGGTGTCGAGGATGCGCGACACAATCGCGTAGTCGGAGGAAACATCCCAGTACGGCCAGACCCCCTTCAGGGTCCAGTCCGTGCGCTCGGGGTGCTGCCCGTCCCGGACCATGTCGATGCCGTGCACGCTGTCTTTGACGAAGGTGTAGCGGAGTTGGCTGCTGGCGCGGAGCGTCCATTGATTGTTGAAAGCGCCGATCAGGACCGAGGCGCCGTCGGATAGGTCCGTGAACGAGGTGGACTGGTCGCCGCGGATGCGATAAGGCTTTCCGTGCCTGTCGATGAGGGACGCCACGCGCGCCAGGCAGATGGCATCGCCCAGATCGACATACCTGTCCGACAGGATGAGCAGATCCTTTCTCGGGATGGCGTCGGCCAGACGGCGCTTTTCGGCCGCATCGCCGTTGGGCGACGGAACCAGCACATCCTTGCTGGGAACGGCGCCTCCTGAGGCCGGACCAGGCTGAGTGGCGAGGATACCTTGAATTGCGTCCTGAGCTTCGGTCGATTTCAGGTTGTAGACGATCGGCTGGCCTACGCAGATCAGCGTGGCGCCCGGGGCCTGGAGCACGGGCGCCCAAAACTGGTCCAGGTCCGAAAGCGTCGGGCGCTTGATTGCCAGCCCGACCAGGATCAGGAGAACGGCGATCGCGGCGCCACCAACGATGGCCGCTGTGCGCTTTCGAGGGTGCTGAACCGGGGCCACCGCGCCGCCGTCGAAATGGAACTCGGCGACATACGATCCGGAGAGCAGCTCGATGCCGGCTTCGGATTCGTGACCGGGCTCCTGGTAGTATTGCGCCAGCCTCTTGCGGATCTCGGCGGCAGTGGCGCGCACGACGGGATCCTGGCTGGTGTCGTAATCCGGAGCGCGGCCAAAGACCTCGACACCGAGTGTTCGTTCCTTGAGAGACGCGGCGTCTCCGTCCAGGGTCCGCTCAACGATGTGGCGCAGCAGGCTGACGCAACGGCGGCTACCCCGGAAGTGGTGGCTGCTGAGGATACGCTCCAACAGGGCCCGGACGTCTTCCACCTTCTCTGGCGGCAGGAGTGACAGGGCGTCTCGGGAGTCTGGCTTGCGGGACATGAGCCTTAGGCAACGGCAATCGTAGCACAAAAGTTTGGCCGTCGTACTTAATGGCGGCGGCCTTGCTCCTGCGCGTGCCGGCGATTGGTGCCGTCAGGCGTGAAAAAACGGGCCGGCTCCTCGCTGCGAAGGAGCCGGCCCAAGTCAAAACCCTGTCAGTGTGGGGCCTGACAAGGTCCCTCGTGTCAGAACAGGAATTTCGCGCCCAGCTGCAGTTGTCGCGGATCCCACGCTGAATTGGGGATCCCGAACTGAGAACTGGCAAAGCTCGATTGAATTCCGTTGAGCTGGGTATGGTTGAAGGTGTTGAACGACTCGAAGCGCAATTCGAATCGAGCCCGCTCGGTGAGCGCGAAGTTTTTGAACATCGCGATGTTCCAGTTATTGCGTCCCGGACCGCGGAGCTGGCGATCGTAGTTGCCCCAAACGCCAGGGTCCGGACTGCCGAATCCAGCGTTGGTGATCCACACACTCTTGCTGTGAGTGAGACCGCCGTCGCCGGTGAAGGTCGGCACGTTGGTGGCCTGGCCGCCCGGCAAGCCGTTGCTGGCATTGGCGCCGCCCAAAGTGATGTTGAGCGGGAAGCCCGACTGGATGCTCCAGACGCCCGACAGCTGCCATCCGCCAAGGACGCCCTTGGTCAGACGGGCGCTGTTGCGGAATATGGGTATGTCGTACACGAAGCTGACGACTCCGATGTGCGTCGCGTCCGTGAAGGATGGACCGGTGTACTGGTCGCGGTTGTAGGGATTGTAGACGACGTTGCCGTTGTCGCTACCGAACCCGGTGTCCGGGTCGATGGAGCGCGACAGGGTGTAGGAGCCCTGTAGCGAGAGGTCTTTGAACTGCGAACGCACGGTCAACTGCATGCTGTTGTAGTGGGCGTTCTCGGAGTTCTCCCCCTGCCGGATGCTGCCAAACCCCTTGTACGGTACGACCGTGTTGTAGACGACGGTCTTGTTGAGGATGCTTGGCAGGATGGACTGCGCGGGAAGGTTGACCTGGCGATAGTCGAACTGGTGGGTACTCTTGTTGCCCACGTAGGCAGCCTGGAAGACCGTCGCCCTCCCGAGCTGGTGCTGGACACTGGCGCTGTAGGACCAAGTTACCGGGTTGGAGTAGTCGGTCAACGAAAGCGAAGTGAGGCCGGCAACGGGAATGGGGTTGGCCACGGTCTGGCCGGTCTTGATGTCCTGGCCCGGGTTGTCCAGGAAGACGTTGCTGTTGTCCACGGCGGCGCTGAACGGGACGTTGCCGCCCGAATTGTACATATCGTTGCCCTGGATGCGCTCGTACATCGCGCCGATTCCAGCGCGGATTACGGTCTTGCCGTTGCCGGTGAGGTCATACGCCAAGCCAACACGTGGGCCCCAGTTGTTCCAACTGTTGTTGACCATTCCATTCGGAGCGCCAGCGGTTACGCCGGTGATGCCGATGCCGTTCAGGTAGAACTGGAACGCACTGAGCGCGGCCACGGGGCTCTTGCCCAATCCCGGGCTGCTCGGATCGATGGTGGTGCCGCTGGAGCTGAGAATCGCGGCGTTGGCCGAGTTATACATGCTGGGATAGAAGTTCGACATGCGATGGTTGGCCTCGTAGGTATGAGGAATGCCATCCCAACGCACGCCGAGGTTCAAGGTCAGGCGGTTGTTGACGCGCCAGTTGTCCTGGAAGTATGCGGCCCAGGACTGTGCGTTCCAATGTCCGGCATCCTGCAGCGCCAGTTCGTGATAACCACTGGCATAGCCCAGCAGCATATCGGCGAAATCGTTGCCGGTGTAGGAGCCATTGAACGTGAACCGGCCCTGGGTGACATCGTTCAGATCCTGGATCTTTTTGTAGATCGCCCAGCTGCCGCCCATCTTCATGCTGTGCGAGCCCACGGTCCAGGAAACGTCTTCGCGAGCCTGGTAATCGTTCGCGGAGTTGGTCCACGGCCAGCCGGTCACGTCGAAGTTGGTGCCGGTGGAGCCGCCAAGCACGATGCCCGGAATGCGGTTGTTCTTGTTGTCCGGGAACAGCTCGGGAATGTGGGTGCCGCTGGGGCGCGTCACCAGACCCGTCGGGAGGATGGCAATGCGGTTGCCGTCGTAGTTGAAGGCGGTCTCAAACAGCAGCGTCGGGCTGACGGAGTAGGTGGCGTGAACAACGCCCGTGTAGGACGGGTTGCTGAACGTGTTCCCTACCGTCGGCACGTTGACACCGCTCCACATGGGTGGGCTGTAGCTCTGCGTGGTCGGCTCGGCGACGTAGTGCCCGAAGATCCAGAACTTGTCGTTGAAGCGGTGATCGACGCGCAGCAGCTCTTCGCGCAGGTCGGTGGGAAGCTTGTTGCCGCCGATGAAACGATCGCCAGCGGAGTTCGGCGAGGGGAATATGCCTGCCCCCAGAAGAGCCTGAGCATTCGCATTCAGCAGGCTCTGCGGAATCTTATTGTTCGGGAACGCCTTGCGGTTCGCGGTATCGGGCACGCCGTTTGCGCACGGGCTCATCGTCACACCGGCCGCCGCATAGGCGGTTTGAACGGCCGGAGACACCACGCAGGAATAGGGTGCATAGATGGTGGTGGAGCCGAAGTTGCCCGTGTAGGTGGAGGGATCCGGTACCACCGAATTGATGCTGCCGGCCTGAATCATCCTCCTCCATTCCATGTTATAGAAGAAGAAGGTCTTGTTCCGGTCCTTGTTGTAGATGTGGCCCAGGGTCACGGGGCCGCCGACGTTGAAGCCGAAGGTGTTCAGGCGCAGAAAAGCGGGGGTGCCGCTGACGGCGGGATTCGACGACTGGTTGCGGAAGAAGTCGTTGGCGTCGAACGCGTCGTTGCGCACGAATTCCCAGGCGCCGCCATGGAAATCCTTGGTGCCCGATTTGAACACCATGCTCACGGTGGCGGAGCTGCTGAGGCCATACTGAGCGTCGTAGTTCGAGCTCAGAACCTGGAACTCGGCTATGGCATCCATGGACGGGGCGATGATGCTGCGGCTGGCGCCGCCGCGGTCGCTCTGCTCGGCGCCATCGGCCATGAACAGGTTGTGGTCCGGACGAAGGCCGTTGAAGGAAATGGAGGTGCTGGACCCCTGCGCGGTTGGCGCCTGGAAACCGGGGTTGTTGTTGGCAACACCAGGAGTCAGGATGGCCAGGTTGTAGATGGTTCGGCCGTTGGTGGCGATCTGGGTCACCTGGGTAGGAGTGATGACCGTGCTCATTTCACCCGAATCGGCCTGCACGGCGATGGGGTTGGCTTCGACGCTGACGCTCTCCGTTGCCTGTCCCAAAGCGAGAGTGATATCGACGCGGACCCGGTCTCCCACCTGGAGCACGATGTCGCGTCTTTCAGCGGCCTTGAAGCCGGCAGATTGTACACGGACCACGTAGTGGCCGATACGCAGGTCCGGCACCACGAATTGTCCGTTTTGTTCCGTTGTGAAGTTCCTGACGGTTCCGGTCTCGACGTTGGTGACCGCTACCGTAGCCCCAGGAACTACCGCACCGGACGGGTCGGTGACTGTCCCGACGATGGTGGCTTCCTGTCCCAAGGCTGTCGCAGCGAACAGCAACAAGAGCGCGCAACAGACCGGGATTAAATTGAACTTCGATCTATTCATAGGTTTGCTTCTCCCTGAAGTTTTTCTCGAGTGGTTCGCCCCGGTGGACGAACCTCCCCCTCGCCCGTCTGGAGACACACGGCTCACCAGACGAACGAGGCTGCAGTCTAGTACTCCCACCCCCCTTCGTCCAGGACCGTACGGTAACGGGAGACAAAAACCTGTTTAATTTGTGCAACGTACGAGATTGTAAGAGACGTATGTACGGTACGCTCTTTTTCGAGAAGGTCGGCGGGCAGCCGCTACTTCAGCGGCTCCGTGACTTTGAGCACCTGGTCAGCGGTAACGTTTCCCAGTTGTTGAACGATTCCCGACGGCCAGCGGATCTCTACCAGGTCGGCAGACTTGTTCGGGCCCAGGCCGAAGTGTGTGGGACCGGCGCTCGAGGAGGCGTAGCCGGCCGAGAACGACACCTGGTTGTACTGCGCTTTCCCGCCGGCTACCAGTTTGATCCGGGCGCCGATGCCATCCCGGTTGCTCTTGGTGCCCTGCAACCGGAATTCGATCCAATGACTGGCGGCGGGACTGTCGTTGATCCACAGCTCGGCGGGCGCGCTGAGGGCGGTGACCACGACGTCCAGGCGGCCATCGCCGTTCAGGTCTCCGATAGCGGAGCCACGGTGACGGCTGGGCGGCTGGGCGGCGAGACCGGCTTCGGCGGTGAGGGCCTGGAACTTCATGCCGCCCAGGTTGCGGAAGACGGTGTTGGGCTGCTCGATCTGGACGTGGGTGGCGTATCCGAGCGACTGGACGTGGCCGCGGGTGACGAACAGGTCCTTCCAGCCGTCGTTGTCGAAATCGGCGATGGTGGGAGAGTAACCCGCCATGGGCGTGCTGAGGCGAGTCATGCCGCTGGCCTGGGTGATGTCGGCGAATCCGCCCTTGCCGAGGTTGCGAAACAGCGGAAAGGTCTCGTTTTCGAGGGCCACGAAGGCGATGTCGGGGTAGCCGTCGTTGTCCAGGTCGCGGAAATCGAGGCCCATGCCGGAGATGAACTCGCCGTTGTCGGCGAGCGCCACGCCGGTTTCGAAAGCGACCTCCTCGAACTTCCCGCCGCCCTTGTTGTGGAATAGCGAGTTGTGGAGCTTGTCGTTGGTGACGAAGATATCCATCCAGCCGTCGAGATCGTAATCGGCGACGCCGGCGCCCATGCCTTTGCCGAGATGGGCGCGGATGCCGGCTTCGGCGGAGACATCCCGGAAGGTTCCGTCGCCGTTGTTCAGGAAGAGCTGGTTCGGGGTGGGCTTGTAGAACTTGGGATGGCAGTAATCGAGCTGGCCGGGCGAGGCTTCGCAGGGCGGCTCGGTGTTGACGTCCCAGGCGAGGTAGTTGACCACGAAGAGGTCGAGGAGGCCGTCGTTGTTGACATCCACCCAGGCTCCGGCGACCGACCACAGGGGACCGTACTGGGCATCGGGCTTGTCGAGGCCGGCCTGGTGTGTCACGTCCTTGAAGGTGCCGTTGCCCTCGTTGTGGTAGAGCCGGTTGCCGTGCACGCCGGCGACGAAGATGTCCTCGAAGCCGTCGTTGTCGTAGTCGCCGATGGCGACGCCGTTGTCGAAGCCGGAGCCGGCGAGGCCTGCGCGTTCGGTGACGTCTTTGAAGTTGCCGTGGCCGTCATTCTCGAAAAGGCGGTCGGAGTATTTCGGGGAGGTCTTCTTCAGCGTCCGGATGTCGGCGCCGTTGGTGAAGAAGATGTCGGGATGGCCGTCGTTGTTGTAGTCGAAGACGGCCACGCCTCCGGCCATGGTCTCAGGCGCGTGGCGCTGGGGGGTCTCGGAGCTGTCGAGGCGGAAGTCGATGGGGCGGTAGGCGAAGTGGATGGGCGCTGGGGTGTTCTGGCCCGAGAGAGCGGCCCAGAGCGCGCCGAGCAGGGCCGCGGCGAGCAGAGCGTGTCTCATGGCTTCACGGTGAGGAGCGGGGGCTGCGGCTGCTCCTCGCCCAGTTCCTTGACCTTCGCGAACTCGGCCTCGGCGTCCTCGGTGCGGCCCAGGGAGCGGAGCAGGCGGCCGAGACGGTAGTGTGCGTCGGGGCGCTTGGGATCGAGTCGGATGGCTTCGCGGAAGTGACTCTCGGCTGCCGCGTTGTCGCCGCTTGCGGCAAGGACGATGCCGAGATCCAGGTGCGCCAGGCGCAGCTTGGGATCGAGTTTGAGGGCCTGTTTCAAATGGTCCGCGGCCTGCGATTGGTCCGCGTGCATCTCGCTATCGCCCAGATAGGCCAGCGCCTGGGCGTGCTGGGGCTGATTGGCCAGCTCGGCCTGGAACTCGCGGCGCGCGTCGTCGTAGCGCTTCTGCTTCCAGTAGACGTATCCCAGACCCCAGTGGACCTCGGGCTCGCGGGGCCCAGCCTTCGCCGCAGCTTCGAACTCCGCGGTGGCCTGCTCGGGCTGATTGGCGGCGTCGAGCACCTCGCCGAGCAGCATGTGGACGGGCGCGGAGTCCGGGTTCCTGGCGAGCAGGAAGCGGAATTCGGCGATCGCCTGCGGATATTGCTTCGACCACAGGTAGCTTTGGGCCAGCTTGAATCGCAGCTCGGTGTTGTCGGGCTGCTGGGCGGAGGCGAGCTTCAGATTGGCCGCGGCGGGGGCGAACTTACGGCTTCCGTAGTAGGCCATGCCGAGCAGCACGCGGGCCTGAAAGCTGGACGGGTCGGCCTTGGCGGCGCGTTCGAAGGCGGTGGCGGCCTGGGAGAGCCGGTTCAGTTTGAAGTAGGCGAGGCCGAGGTTGAGGTCGATGCCGGGGAGTTTAGGATCGAGGGCGATGGCCGCTCTGTAGTGCGGGATGGCGAGCTCGTATTTGCCTTCGTGGGCGAGGGCCAGGGCCTGGTCGGCTTCGGCGGCGGCCTTGGGATCGGTGGCGGCGCAGAGGGAGGCGGCGGCCAGGAGCAACACGACGAGCGGCCGTGTCTCGGCACGAGTGCCGAGACGGCAGCCTGAGAGGCTGCGCCACGTCCTAGGGGCGCGGAGCGTCATCGCGTCCCATGTTACCGCAGGCGTGGCCTCGGGCTGTCCGGTTGTGGGACTGGGACGGTGTTGCGATTTTTGGTATTTCGAATTTCCGTTGAGTGCGGAGTCCAGGCTGCCCAATTGGGCGCAAAAGCATGATATTCCAACGCGAGAATACGGCTCGAATGGCAGCGACCGCGGCTGCAGAGCAGGAAGGGATCGGACGCTTGGGCCGTCCGGTTGTGGGACTGGGACGGTGTTGCACTTTCTTGGATTTGGTTTTGGGGTGGATTCGTGCTGCCCGCGGCACCGGCGCGGTGTAGGGTGTCGAAGGGACGAAAAGTGTCGAACGCGAATTGTCGGGTTCGTGTGAGCTGAGGACATGGCGCCACCGACACGAGCGTAACGTGGGGCGGCTTGTTGTCAAGATGTCAGAATTCGGAAGCGATTGAAAGGCGGGGAAATTCAGAAATACAGCTGGAGTGAACGTCTTGCAGAACTCACTCTGAGAATCTGACGGGCTTCGCGGGAGCGCCATTTTCGGCGCGCGGTTTGGAGAGCAACTTGCCTATCAGCCATTCAGAGATCGCTTGTGAGTCCATTGCGCATCCTTATTCCGTCTACTGGATGACCAGCTAGACGGGCTGGGGCGGATCCCGTTTTACCTCTGAAGAATAATCACCTCTGCTATCAAGATCGCGACAAACAGAAACTTAAGTATGACAACCATTCTGAATTTGCGGAGCGCTTCCTTGGGCAGCTCTCTCAAGACGCGTTCACGTCTCATCCGCTCCCTAAGGTCGTGCACGATTCCGAAATCACTCACCCACGCCACGGGCTTCATAGCGCTGTCGGTCAATTGCCGCTTTAGTCTGTCCTCCCAGAATCCAAAAAACATTGCAGCCGCAATCGTTGCGCCATAGGTAGCCGCTTTCAATATCAACATACGCCAGTGACCTGCCGGCTCACACCCAGGATTCCTATGTTAATACCGCGATGAAGCCGATGTCCGGGTGGCCCCGGAGGGCGACCTCCACTGCGGCACAGGTTGAGGGTCCACCCTCTTCGTAGCCGCACGCATTCTACGCCTGTCAGGGTGCGCCTCGGTCCGGTCCGCTTGCTGACGCGCGCGGTTCGGTGCTGGGTCCCGCCACGGACTATACTGTGGGCTATGGTGCGTCTGATTTCGTCGGCGATTATGGTGCTGGCTCTTTCCGCCGGAGCCTTCGCGCAGCAGCGGCCGCCTATTCTGGGCGTCGCGCATATTGCGCTTAAGACCAACGACCTCGCGGCAGCGCGGGAATACTACGGAAAGTACCTCGGGTTCGCGGAGGCTTTCACGATCCCGAACGCCGACGGGACTCCCGAAGTGGTCTACTTCAAGGTCAACGACCACCAGTACATTGAAGTCTTTCCGGGATTGAAGGGCGAGACGGAAGACCGGCTGTCGCACATCGCCTTCGAAACCACGAATGCCGAGCAGTTGCGGGCCTACCTGGCGAGCCACGGCGTCGCCGTCCCCGCCGCGCTACGCACGCTGCCGGACGGGAACCTGAGTTTCACCATCAAGGACCCGGATGGCCACACGGTGGAGTTCGTCCAGTATGTGCCCACCGGGGCGCTGGGGCGCACGTTCGGCAAGTTTATGCCCGCGTCGCGGATTTCCGATCACATCGGGCATGTCGGCTTCACGGTCAGCGACCAGGCCGCGGCGGACAGGCTGTTCAAGGACATTCTGGGATTCCACAACGTATGGCAGGGCGGGATGAAGGACGATGGGCCGACGCAGTGGGTCGATATGCGGGTGCCGAATGGCATGGACCACCTGGAGTATATGCTCGAGGTGCACAACCCGACGCCACGGACTCTCGGCGTCATGAATCATCTGTGTTTGATCGTGCCTAGCGTGGCGGATAGTTATAAGACGCTGCTTGCGCGGGATATGAAGATGGAGGCGCCTAAGATTGGCCGCGACGGGAAGTGGCAGCTTAATCTGTACGACCCCAATTTGACGCGCGGGGAACTGATGGAGCCTAAGCCGGTGCAGAAGCCTTGCTGCTCGGAGATGGTGGACAACTAGGGCGGCGGGGCGCGTGATTGACCAGAGGGC
>Ga0265338_10010664_pt1 | contig 10738 bp, 9 predicted proteins | sample 42126metaG_FD_193579 | JGI IMG/M metagenome (GOLD analysis project Ga0265338, IMG submission 193579) | Rhizosphere microbial communities from Carex aquatilis grown in University of Washington, Seatle, WA, United States - 4-21-26 metaG | ecosystem: Host-associated > Plants > Roots > Rhizosphere >... | reverse complement strand
CAGCACTTCCGAGCGGATCGCCTCCAGGAGTTCGCGCACGCCGTCGCGTTCGGCCTGCTCGGCAAGAATCGCGAGCACTTCGTCCAGCGGCAAGCCCGCCACCAGCAGGCTGGCGATTTGCCGCGTGATCAACGCCTGCTCGCGCGTCGACAAGCCGCGGCGCAACGACGGCCGACGCGTGCGGCCCGCTCCGCTCGCCGCCCGTCCCGCCGGCTCGACATGCAAAGGCGTCAGCCCCTGGCTGCGCAATAGCCCGCGCGCCGCGCGCGCACTCTCCGCCTCGATCCCGCCGCGTTGTGGCCGACCGGCCGTATCGAGCGCTTCGAAACGAAATGCCGCCATGATCAGGCTGTCCCGGTGACGCGAATCACCTCTTCGAGCGAGGTGATGCCGTCCGCCAGCCAGCGCCCAGCGTCGTCGCGCAAGGTGCGCATGCCCGCGTGCTGCGCGTGTTCGGCCAACTCGGCTTCGGCGGCCTGACGGTGGATCAGCGCGCGCATCGCGTCGTCGATTTCAAGTAATTCGTAGATACCGCGCCGGCCGCGATAGCCGCTCTGGCCGCACGCACTGCAGCCGACCGGGCGCCACACGCCGTCGCTCTCGCTGCGGCAGGCGGGACACAATTGCCGCACCAGCCGCTGCGCCATCACGCCAAGCAAGCTCGACGCCAGCAAATACGGCTCGACGCCCATATCGGTCAGTCGCGTGACGGCCGAGGCCGCATCGTTGGTATGCAGCGTGGCCAGCACGAGGTGACCGGTCAGCGACGCCTGCACGGCAATCTGCGCGGTTTCCAGGTCGCGGATCTCGCCGATCATGATGATGTCCGGATCCTGCCGCAGGATGGCGCGCAACGCGCGCGCGAAGCTCATGCCGATGCGCTCGTTGACCTGCGTCTGGCCGATGCCGGACAGGTCATACTCGATCGGGTCCTCGACCGTCATGATGTTGGACGACGCGGTTTCGAGCCGGGAGATCGCCGCATAAAGCGTCGTGGTCTTGCCCGAGCCGGTCGGCCCGGTCACCAGTACGATGCCGTGCGGTCGCGCGATCAGCGTATCGAAGCGCGCCAGCGTATCGGAGGCCATACCCAGCGCCGTCAAGTTCAGCCGCGCGGCGTCTTTCTCCAGCAGGCGCAGCACCGCCCGTTCACCGTGTCCGGTCGGCAAGGTCGAAACCCGCACATCGACCGGCCTGCCACCGACGCGCAGCGTGATGCGACCATCCTGCGGCAGGCGCTTCTCGGCGATATCGAGCTGGGCCATGATCTTGATACGCGAAATCAACGCGCCATGCAGCGCTTTCTTAGGCCGCACCACATCGCGCAACGTGCCATCGACGCGAAAGCGCACCACCGAGGCATTTTCGAACGACTCGATATGGATATCGGACGCCCCTTCTCGTGCGGCCTGCGTGAGCAGTGCGTTGATCATGCGGATGATGGGCGCGTCGTCTTCGGCTTCGAGCAAATCCTCGATTTCGGGAATGTCCTGCATCAGCCGGGACAGATCGACCTCGCCCTCGACTTCGCCGACTACCTGCGCGGCGCTGCCGCTTTGGGTCGCATACGTATGACTGAGCACTTCGGCCAGTTCTTCGGCCGGTTTGCGTACTACGATCAGCGCGGTAAAGTTGCGCGCGACTTCGGCCAGTGCCTGTGGCGGCGTACGGTCGCTGATCCACACTTCGAGTCCGTCGGGCCGATGGTGTGCGATCAGGATCTGGTTCGCGCGGGCAAAACCATAAGGCAGAAACCGTGCGGCGACGCCCGAGGGCGGCGCTTGCACGTCGGCCGAAACGCGGCCGTCGAGCGGCGCCGCTGTGCCAGACTGATCGAGTGCCGTCGCCATCAGTTGCGCTTCTCGATGCGCGCGGGCAGCGCCTGGGTTGCAGGCATCGCGCTTTGGGTAAGCGCGCTTTGGGTAGCGGGATCTGCGGAGTTCGCCGGCTGCAGGTTGCTGTCCGGCATGGCAGTACCCGCCGTGTTGGCACCGGACGCGCTCGAGCCTGCTGCGTTCGAACCCGCCGCATTGGCGCCCGCTGCAGCAGCGCCTGAGCCTGGCGCCCTGCCGCCGTCGGTCGATATCAACGAGCCCACCCCGTGTGCCGGCGCGTCCGGCCCAACGGCGGGCGGCACACCCGGGAAATTCAGATCGCGCACGTTGCGATTGTCGGAAACGTAGCCGTTGGTCTCGGCTCGGATCGCATCGTAGCGGTTCATCGAAACATCGCGCGTGGTCTGGTTGTCACGCAAGATCACCGGGCGCAGGAAGACCATCAGGTCGGTCTTGTTGCGGTCTTTATTTTCGGTGCGGAACAAGCTGCCAATCACAGGCAGGTTGCCCAGGAACGGCACTTTGTTGTTGCCGTTGTCATACTCGTCCTGCATCAAGCCGCCGAGCACGATGATCTGGCCGTCGTCGGCCAGCACCAGCGACTGGATCGAACGCTTGTTGATGGTCGGCCCCGAGGTCGAACTGGCCGTGCTGGCCACCACGCTCGAACTTTCCTGGTAGATCTGCAGCTTGATAATGCCGCCCTCGGTGATCTGCGGGCGCACATGCAAGGTAATGCCGACGTCTTCGCGATCGAAGGTCTGGAATGGTGTCACCGTCGACGTCGAGCCGGTCGCCGAATACGAACCGGTGACGATAGGCACGTTCTGCCCCACCACGATCTTGGCGTCTTCGTTATCGAGCGTAATCACGCTGGGCGTCGACAGGATGTTGACGTCGCTGTTGCTTTGCAGCGCCTGCAGCAACGCGCCCAGGCCTACGGCATTGCCAAACTTGTGGATCAGGCCCACGTTCAAGCCGTTGTTGAGCAGCGTCGCCGAACTGGCCAGCGCGCTGGCAGCGCTGCCATTGGCTGCAGCCGCGTTACCGATCGCGGTCAGGTTGACGATGCCCTGGCTGGTGGTGGTGGCGAAGTTGCTGCCCGCAAACAAGGCGGTATTGGTCGCCGAGCCGATCAAGCCCTGCCACTGCACGCCGAGCTGCTCTTCCTTGGAGCGCGTCAACTCGACGATCAGCGATTCGATATACACCTGGGCGCGCCGCACATCGAGCTGGTCGATGACCGCGCGCAGGTTGGCATAAACCGGTTCGGACGCGGTAATCACCAGCGAATTGGTCGCGGGATCGGCCTGGATTTGCGCGACAGTACTGCTGGCGTTGCCCCCTGCGCCGCCCGAGGCGCCGCTACTATCGCCGCCGGCACCCGATCCACCGCCACCGCCTGCGCCGCCGCCCGCACCGCCCTGCCCACCGTAACCGCTAGGCAACGGCGCGGCCAGGCTGTTGCTGCCGGAACCGCTGGAACTACTGCCGGAACCCCCGCCGCCGTATTTATTGTCGGAGTTGCTATCGCTCTTGTTGAAGTCGCTTTTTGCGCTACTGCTGCTGTCGCTGCCGCTCGACTGACCCAGCATCCCGCGCAGCGTCCTGGCCAATTCGGTCGCGTCGGCTTGCCGCAGTTGCACGACGTGCATGTTGCCGGGCTCGCGGGTAGCGACGTCGAGCTTGGCGATCAGTGCTTCGGCTTCGCGCAGCCGAGCCGCGCTCGAAGCGCGCAGCAGCAAGGAATTGGTGCGGGGATCCGCTTGCACGGTGACCTTGAGCGTGGTGTCCGTTTCGCCGATCGTGGCCGGATCAAGCAGCTTTTGCAGCGTCGAGGCGAGATCCAGAACATTGGCGTTCTTCAGTTGCACGACGTCGTTGTTCTGTGATGACGCACTGTCGACACCGGCGATGATGGCGGCTATGCGTTTGACGTTATCCGCATAGTCGGTGACCACCAGCGTGTTGTTGCCCGGGTAGGCGGCGATCGAGTTGTTGGGCGACACCAGCGGGCGCAGCACACCGAGCAGGTTGTTCGCCGATTCATGGCGCAACTGGAATACCTGGGTGATGACCTGATCGCCGCCGACCACCGGGTGGTTGCCGACGTAGGTCGGCACACCTTGCAACTTCGCGTCGGTCTCAGGCACGACCTTCATCACGCCATGGTCTTGCAGCAAGGCAAAACCTTGCATGCGCAGCGCGGCCTCCAGCGTCTTGATCGCTTTCTCGTCGGCCATCGGTTGATCGGCAACCAGATTGAGCTGACCTTTGACACGCGGGTCGACGATGATGGTCTGTCCCGTGGCTTGCCCGATCGCTTTGGCAACCTGGTCGATGTCGGCGTTGACGAAGTTCAACGTCACCTGCGCGTGAGCGGGTTGCGCGGTCGTCAGCGCCGCGAGTAACAGGCTGCCGAGCAAGCTGCGAAACTGGCTGCGAAGCGGGCTGCAAAACAAGCTGCGAAGCGGGCTGCGAAGCAAGTTGCGAGTCGCACTGCGTACAACGAGGCTGGATAGAGTCATGAACAGAGGCAAGTGCCGATTAATACGCAAGACCCGCGCAAAACCCGCGCAAGACCGATCCGGATATCGACGACCAGGAGGACGGCAAATTATCCACGTGGTGAAGGGACCGAATCGTATCAGTGCTCTGTGACAGAAATATAACTGGGGCAGCGATAGGTCTCGATCGGGCCCGAGCGATGGGTGAGGAGGTAACAGGAGCCGTACGCCTGCCTGACAAAAAGGCGAGCGACCGTAATGTAGCGAAAGAATTTCGTAAGCATTACATGGCACGAGTGTCACATAGCAACGCTAATGTGCCCTGCACTTGGCCACTATCGTGCGTGCGTGCCCGCTGGTAGACTGCGCTGTTTAGCGGATAGCTCTGGCCGCCCAGCCAATCCCACCGAATTCACGGCCCGCTCACGAGAGAGAATGACATGCCGCGTCGCATCGTTGCCTACACCCTGTTGCTGCTGGCACTGAGCTGCCGCAGCGCGGTGGCAGCCGACTGCTTCCAGGACGCGGCAGTCTACCAGCATGTCAATCCGCTGATTCTCCACGCGATCGCATGGCAGGAATCGCACGATCACGCTGCCGCTACCCATGCCAACGCCAACGGCACGATCGACGTCGGCTCGCTGCAGATCAACTCGATTCACTTCGCGAAACTGGCCGGATACGGCATACGCCCGACCGCCTTGTACGATGAATGCGTGAACGTCTATGTCGCCGCGTGGCTGTTGAAACAGAAGATGATCAAATACGGCAATACATGGCAAGCGGTCGGTGCCTACCATTCGGAAACGCCGGACAAACGCGACAGCTATGCGCGCGCGATCGAAACGATCCTGGTAAGTTGGGGCAAGCTCGATCGCGTCATCGAACCTCCGGCCGCGGTCGGCTCATCGCCAACGCGCCGCGAATAGCCCCCGATAGGTCCAGGTCCGCAACGAGCTAACAACCGTCCGTGCGCGCTCCACGACCGTGCAGCACATCGAAGATGGGATCGATTTCGCGCTCCGATGATGCCATCGGCTCGGAGCTATAGCGTGCGCCTACGGCCAGCGTGATTTCCCTCAGATCCTGGGGCAAGACATCCCAGTCCGACGGATATAGCTGCCCTAGCGCGGGATTGACCGGTTGGTCGAGATAGCCCATGCCCATGCCGTAATTCCTTTCTAGCCGGCGCGCCGTCCGGTCCCCAAATGCTGCGTTGGGCCTGAGTTGACGCAAGTCGCTGCTGCCTCGGAATGCCACGTCGTGGTCTTTGAGCCAACGCAACAAGTTGGCGCGCCGCAACTCCGCACTGACCTTGCAAGCGCGTGCGGGACCGTGGCTCGCCGATTTCAAGCGGTCGCTTCCTTCATTTTCTCGGTTATGGGCGCGCATTGTATAAGCACTCTCTTTTAAGCACTCGTTCTGGGGGAAAGCTGACCCCATGGAAATTTACGTAAGCCAATAGGTTGCAAAATAAATCCCAGATTAAGTAGACCACCGTACAGCAAAAAAAATCCCGAAAAGATATTTTCCTTGGTTGGTACGCGGGTCGCGCTTCTGACACCGGATCGGCGGCGGCCGTCGGCTCGCACGGTTGGCCGGTCGTTTTCTCAGGGATATTCCGATGTTCTGAAGCAAACATCCGCTATATACTCTTTTTCCAATTCGCGGACGAATTGAAGCGGTTTAACCGAACCGAGCCGGCCTCCAGCCGCCACTCGCGCAACCTGTGACAAAAAAGGCGTAGCCATGAGCCCGTTACGCGCTGACCCGAACAGTTTCGCGGAATTCGACGATCTCGACGCGATACTGACCGCGGGCGGCAACCGCTTCGAAACGCGCGCGGTATGCAACGTTCGCGCCGGCGCGCGATCTTTTCCCGTATTGACAGCGACCATAGGCTCTACCGACCCCAACGCGCCGGCCATCGGCTTTTTCGGCGGCGTCCATGGACTCGAGCGCATCGGAACGCAGTTGATCCTCGATTACATGCGTGCGTTGCTGCGACGTCTCGAATGGGACGCCTTGCTACATGACCAGTTGGGCACGGTACGCCTGGTCTTCATGCCGATCGTGAACCCCGGCGGAATGTGGGCGGGAACCCGCTCGAACCCGAATGGCGTCGACCTCATGCGCAACGCGCCGCAAAACGCCGAAGGACGCGTGCCGTTTCTCGCCGGTGGTCAGCGCATCGGACCGTGGCTGCCGTGGTATCGCGGGGCGAGATACGGTTCGATGGAACTTGAGAGCGCGGCTTTACTGGAGGTCGTGAAGCAGGAGCTGCTGACGCGACCGCTTAGCTTCGCGCTCGACTGCCACTCGGGTTACGGCTGGGGCGACAGCATCTGGTTTCCCTATGCGCGAACCGATCGGCAGATGGCGCATCTTCCTGAAATGTTCCTGCTCAAGACCATGTTTGAGCAGGGCTATCCGCATCACGCTTACGCATTCGAGCCGCAAAGCCATCAATACCTGCTACACGGCGACTTGTGGGACTGCGCCTACGATCAGACGCACGCATCCAACATCTTCCTGCCGATGACATTGGAATTGGGATCCTGGCTCTGGATCAAAAAGAACCCGCGCCAACTGTTCTCACGCCTCGGCCTGTTCAATCCGACCAAACCCCACCGCACGGAGCGCGTCTTGCGCCGACACGCCAATTTCCTCGATTTCCTGACCCGCGCGGCCTTTGCATCGCACCGATGGCTACCGCAGGGCGAGTTGCGCCTGCAACTGCTGCAGCGCGCGAGGGAACACTGGCAGCGCAAGCCTCTACGATGAGCGCGTGGATACTGCTGCGCGGCCTCACGCGGGAAGCGCGTCATTGGGGCGCCTTTCCCGAACAGTTTCGCCTGGGCGTCGGTTCTGCCGATGGTTGCGCGGTCAGTTCCGCGGTCAGTTCCGCAATCAGCGCCGCTGCCGGCAGCAGCGTGACGCTGCTCGAGCTGCCCGGGAACGGCAGGGAAAGAGGCATGCAAGCGCCGCTCAGTGTGCCCGACATGATGACGATGGTTCGCTCGCGTGCCGCCGAGTCAGGCATTCCGGGACCTTATCGCTTGCTCGCGATGTCGCTTGGCGGCATGGTCGCCACCGCGTGGGCGCAACGACATCCGCAAGAGATAGAAAGGCTGGTTCTCATCAACACCAGCATGCGGCCGTTCTGCAACCTCACGCAGCGCATGCGGCCGGCGGCCTGGCCTGTAGTGGGTCGGGTCGCTCTGGCGTGGGCAAATCCGCAAGGCAGCGAGCGGCGCCTGCACGACCTCACCTGCAACCGGCGCGACACGGTTGCGGACGATATCGCGACGTGGATGGAAATCCGCCGGACCGCTGCCGTCAGCGCGTCGAACGGTCTGCGGCAACTATGGGCGGCGGCTCGATTTCAGGCGGATCGCGAAGCGCCCCGCTGCCCTACGCTATTGTTGTCGTCTTCCGCGGATCGCCTGGTCGACCCTATCTGCTCCGCCCGCATCGCGGCGCAGTGGCACGCTGCGCATGTCGAACACCCATGGGCCGGCCACGACTTGCCGCATGACGATCCACAGTGGACCAGCGAGACGATAGTCGATTGGCTGCTCACCCTGGAGGGCCAGCAAAGCGATAGTCTATCGGTGGCTCGATGACGAGCGCACGCAACTGGCGCTTGCGTCAATTCCGCTTGGGACTATCGACCCCTTTCACGACTGCCGGTCGCGCCACAAACGCATCGAGCGCGCGCGTGACATTCGGAAAGTTAGCCATCCCCACCAACTCACTGGCTTCGTAAAAACCGGTCAACGTGCGCACCCACGGAAACGTGGCGATATCGGCAATGGTATAGGCATCGCCCATGATCCAGGCACGCGTGGCCAGCCGCCCCTCGAGCACCGCAAGCAGACGCTTCACTTCGGCAACGTAGCGATCCCGCGGACGCTTGTCCGGGAAATCCTTGCCGGCGAATTTATTGAAAAAGCCGAGCTGGCCGAACATGGGACCGATGCCGCCCATCTGGAACATCAACCATTGGATCGTCTCGTAGCGGCCTGCAGCATCCTGCGGGATGAACTGCCCAGTCTTGTCGGCGAGATAAATCAGGATCGCCCCCGATTCGAACAGGGCGAGCGGCTTGCCATCGGGACCATTGGGGTCGAGGATCGCAGGGATCTTGTTGTTGGGATTGAGCGTGAGAAACTCCGGCGACATCTGGTCGTTGGTTTCAAAGCGGACCAGATGGGGCTCGTAAGGTAGACCGGTCTCTTCGAGCATGACCGAAGCCTTGATGCCGTTGGGCGTAGTCAATGAATAGAGCTGAATCCGATCGGGATGCTGGGCGGGCCACTTCTTGGTGATAGGGAAGGCGGAAAGGTCGTTCATGTTGGGTCCTGTAGGATAGCGCGAAGACGATAAGGCCTCTGCGGGCCGGCTTTGGCCGAGCGGTTGCGGATCGATCCCGCTCAAACGCCGCTCTCGAACGCCGCTCAAATCTAAGCGCCTCTACTTTAACCGCGCTTGAGTCCGCGCGCTCACCCTACCCGAGCCGATCGATACCCGATTAATGCAGCGCCCAGTCAGTCGAGACTCGCCTGCAGCCGGTCCTTGACCCGAATCGCCCGCTCACGATCGAAAAATGCACCGGGCCGCGCACCGCGCACGCTCTGCCAAACGACCACAGCCTCTTCATCCAAAGGTCCGTATCCGATCTCGCCGGGCTCGTAGGCGTAAGCGCCCGCAAACCAGCGTGTCACGGCACGCGAAGCGTCAAAGACATGACCACAGACCGGGTTGTCGTAGATGATAAAAAAATGTTCGATCTCGCCCGTGGCGATGCCCGCTTCCAGCGTTTTCAGCAACGCGGCCATGAGCGGCGTGCCGAACGGGTTGTACAGGAACACGACCAGCTTGCCCGCCGGCAACGAGAGCTCGCTTACGTTCGCTCGGATTACGCGGATCGGCGTGCGCTCGGGATAACGTTGCGCCATGACCGCCGCGTTCCCGTTGGCGATGTTGACCAGCTCGGCGCTGATGTCGTAACCGACTATCGCGTCGAAGTCGAATTCCGTTGCAACGATCAACGCGCGCCCCTTGCCGCAACCGATATCGACGAAGGTGTAGCCCTTCGTCTCGCCCAGCGTTTGCAGCGCACGGCGCACGATGCTGGGCTGCGAACCCATGTATGGGTTGAGTTCATTGGTCAAGGCTGCATCGGGCTGGAGGCGGTCGGCATCGACAAGGCCGCTCGTTTCGGTGCCGTGCTGAAGATCGATCGGATGGCGACGAAAGCATCCTGAGTACACGCCGCGCAATATGGGGATGTGACCGGCGACCCGTCGAACGCGGGGCACGAACAAGACTCGCTGCACACTCTCGGGGAGGTGGGCGACCAAGGCGATTAACGGTCGCTTTACCCCACGCTTTAGTCGCGTTCGCGCGCTGACCGACGTCTTTATCGTCATCTATGAGGGCCCGTCGCAAGTGGTGATGAGGCAGTGGTACAGCAGAGTTCCCATCATGAGCGCGATGAGCGCGACTGGCTCGCCAAAGCTTCGGTGTTGTGCGACAACGCCGCACAATGAGCGCATGAAAGGCGCCGCTGAGCACGTGAAGGCGCCGCTTTGCCTGCGGCCAGCCATAATTGACTGAATGATCTACAAAGAGTAAGTTTCCAACATGGCCAGGCAAAAAGAATTTGAACACGACACGGTGCTGCAGAAGGCGCTTGAGGTTTTTTGGGCGCAAGGCTATGCCGCGACTTCCACCGATGATCTGCTGCGCGCAATGCAAATCGGCCGGCAAAGCATGTACGACACCTTCGGTGACAAGCGCACGCTGTATCTGAAAACGCTGCGACGCTACACCGCCGACAGCGTAGGGGAGTTCGTCCACAGTCTGCGCATCGGTGCACCGCAATCGCCGTTGGCCGGTTTGCAAGCCGCGCTATACAAATTTGCCGACAAACCCGCGGCCTATCGCGCACGTGGCTGTATGGGGGTCAATGCAACCTGCGAGTTCGGGGCCGACGACGAGGACGTTGCGCTCATCCTTGAGACGAGCGGCATGATGCTGGCCGCAGCGCTGCGGCATTTGATCGCGGACGCCAGACAGCAGCGTGAACTGGGTGCCGCAGTGGACGATCAGGCTGCGGTCGACTTTATCGCGGCAACGCTGATCGGCATGAAAGTGAGCGCCAAGTCGGGCGCATCGGTTGCACGCTTGCGGCAAATCGCCGATATCGCGATCGCCGGCTTGCGGGCTATGCGCTAGATAGCCACGCATCACGACGAGGCTCGCGCAAGCTCAACGCTCAATTCAGGGCGGCCTCGCCTTCTAGATTGTCATTGACCAGGTAGTCCGAATTACGACGTCCAGCATTACATCGGCGGAGCAACGCCGTTATTCTCCACCAGTATGCGCTGC
>Ga0265338_10010663_pt1 | contig 10741 bp, 8 predicted proteins | sample 42126metaG_FD_193579 | JGI IMG/M metagenome (GOLD analysis project Ga0265338, IMG submission 193579) | Rhizosphere microbial communities from Carex aquatilis grown in University of Washington, Seatle, WA, United States - 4-21-26 metaG | ecosystem: Host-associated > Plants > Roots > Rhizosphere >... | reverse complement strand
GCGGGCTCGGTTGTCGCGCCGGACTTGCTGCGCTTCGACTTCTCGCACTTCGCGCCCGTCGCGCCCGAGGAGCTCACCAAGATCGAGCGCCGCGTGAACGCGATGATCCGCGACAACAAGGACGCCACGACGAAGGAGTTGCCCATCGAGGAGGCGAAGAAGACCGGCGCCGTCTCGATGTTCGGCGAGAAGTACGGCGCGCGCGTCCGCGTGGTGAGCGTGCACCCGGATTCCATCGAGTTCTGCGGCGGCACCCACGTGCACCGCTCGGGCGACATCGGCTTCTTCAAGATCACCAGCGAGGCCGGCGTGGCCGCGGGCGTGCGCCGCATCATCGCGCTCACCGGCGAAGCAGCCGTCGTATACGCCGAAGACCTCGAGACCAGCGTCCGCACCGCCGCGGAGCTGCTCAAGGGCAACCCGCGCGAGCTCGTGTCGAAGGTGGAAGCCACCACCAGGCGCATGAAGGAGCTCGACAAGGAGATCGACGGGCTCAACAAGAAACTCGCGGGCGCCAAGAGCGGCGACCTGATGGACAAAATCCGCCAAGTCAATGGCGTGAAAGTGCTCAGCACGCGCGTGGAGAGCGGCGACGCCAAGGTGCTCCGCGATCTCGCCGACAAGCTGCGCGACAAGATCCAGAGCGGCATCGTGGCGCTCGGCGGCGAGAAGGAGGGCAAGGTGCTCCTCCTCGTGGCCGCGACGCCCGACCTCGTGAAGAGGGGCTTCCACGCCGGCAATATGGTGAAGGAGCTCGCCAAGGACGTGGGCGGCTCTGGCGGCGGCAAGCCCGACATGGCCCAGGCCGGCGGCACGGATCCGAGCAAGCTCGAGGCCGCGCTGAACCGCGTCTACGAGCTCGTGACCGTCTAGCGCATGGGCGCGCCGTTCGTCCGCGGGCGGTTCGAGGAGCTGCCCGAGCTTCCGCGCCTGCCGCACGCGTACGCGCGATCGATCGCTCGCGACGTCGCGGTCAATTCGAAACATTTTGGTAACATTCGCGCCCACGTGCGCGAGTTCGGCAACGGCCCGCCGTTGCTGCTCGTGCACGGGCTCATGACCACCAGCTACTCCTATCGCTACGTGCTCGAGCGGCTCGGCCTGAAGTATCGATTGCTGGTGCCGGATCTTCCCGGCTGCGGCTCGAGCGACAAGCCGGACACGACGTACGGCCCCGCGGAGCTCGCGACCTTCATCGGCGAGCTCGTGGACGCGCTCGGCATTCGCGGCTGCGTGACGGTCGGCAACTCGATGGGCGGCTACTTGTGCATGCGCGCGGCGCTGCGCGACCCGACGCTCTTCTCCAAGCTGGTGAACGTGCACTCGCCCGCGTTTCCCGAGCTGCGATTGCACGCGATGAACTTCTTGCTGAAGGTGCCGGGCGTGGCCGCGGGACTCTCGGCGTTCGTGCGGCGCGATCCGCTGCGCTGGGTTCACAAGAACGTGCACTACTTCGACGAGAGCCTGAAGTCGCTCGAGGAGGCGCACGCCTACGGCGACCCGCTGGCGACGACTGAGGGCGTGCGAGCGTTCACGCGCTACCTGCGCGACGCGATGTCGGCGCGCGGGCTCGGCGAGTTCACGAACGAGCTCGCCCAGCGCAAGCAGCAGAACCTCGCGTTCCCGATTCCGCTCTGCCTCATCTATTCGCGGCACGATCCCCTCGTTTCGCCGACCGTGGCCGAGCGGCTCGCGCCGTTGATTCCCGACGCGAAGCTGCACTGGCTAGAGAACACCTCGCACTTAGCGCACGTGGACACGCCAGATGCTGTGGCCGACGTCGTTGAGGCGTTCTTCGCCAACTGAGCGCACGCTCGCCTGCTTCTTGATCAACACGCGTCGCGACTATCGAATATCGGGCTCGAGCTCGAGCCGATGTTCACGCATGCATTGTTGAGTTGGGCCATCGCGATTGGATTTGCCGGCGCGCCCGATCGCGGGCTCAGCGAGTTTCAGTTCAACCAGGTGCTCGACGATGTCGAGAGCACGTACGCGCCCGTCGTCGCCAAGCGCAATTTGAAGTTCATCATCGAGCGACGCTGGCACGACGGCGCCGTGAACTCGAGCCCGTTTCGCGATGGCGAAGTGATCGGCATCTCCATCTCCGGCGGCATCGCGCGCGCCCACGGAATGAATCAGGACGCGCTCGCACTCGTGGCCTGTCACGAGCTCGGCCACCTCCTTGGGGGGTTCCCCTTGTCCGAACCTGGCATCTCGAACGAGGGCGAGGCCGACTACTTTGCAACCGCGAAGTGTCTGCGGCGGGTATTCGATAGTCCGGTCGCTGAACACTTCACGCGACTGCCGCCGACCGATCGCACTGCGCGACAGGCCTGCGCCACCGTGTTCTCCTCCGAGCACGACCGGACGATCTGTGTCCGGAGCGCCATGGCGGCGCTCTCAGCGAGTCCCATGACCTCGACCTGGAGCGACAACGAGCCGCCCGCTGCTTTGAACACGCCGGATCCCTATCGCACGAGCGTCACCGACGGCCGCCACATGCCGCGCCAGTGCCGGCTCGACACGCAGTTCCAGGGCGCGCTCTGCGCGAAGCCCGCGGACGAGGACTTCAGCGACACGAATCCCGTGGTCGGCGCGTGCACGCTCGCGGAGCATTTCAAAGTCGGAACGCGACCGCGCTGCTGGTACGAGCCGTCGGAGTCGGAGCCGGAGCCCAATCGCTAGATCGCGTCACGCACACAGCGAAAGCCGAGGTGATTCGTGCCCGTGTCGGGCTCGCCCTTGCCGCGACCGCCGGCGATGAAGCGCGAGCAATACTGATCTGTACATAAATAGGAGCCACCGCGGTGCACGCGCTTTGCGACCTTCGGCTCTGAGGGGTCGAAGCTGTCTGACGGACCTTTTGGATTTATCGAAATCACGTCCGCGACGGTTTGATAGTAGTCCGCGCGATACCAATCCGAGGTCCACTCCCACACGTTCCCGGACATATCGAACAGACCATAGCCGTTCGCGGGGAACGCGCCGACGGGAGAAGTCGAGGGATAGCCGTCCTCGGCGGTGTTCGTGTCCGGGAAATGGCCCTGGAACGTGTTCGCCATGTGCTTGCCGTTGGGCATGAGCTCGTCGCCCCAGTCGTAGCGCTTGCGATCCAAACCACCGCGCGACGCGAACTCGAACTCGGCTTCCGTGGGCAAGCGCGCGCCGCGCCACGTGCAGTACGCGACGGCATCTTCGTACGCGATATGAACGACGGGGTGCTTTGCGCGCGTGTGGATCGTCGAATCCGGCCCGTTCGGATGCCGCCAATCCGCGCCCTCGACGTAGCTCCACCAACGAAAGTGATTATCGAGCGGCACCTCGGTCTTCGGCGGCGTGAACACCACGGACCCCGCGATGAGGTTCGCGGGAATGGCGTCTGGATATTGCTCGAGCGTGGGCTTCTTCTCCGCGACAGTGACGAACTTCGTGGCCTTCACGAACTGCTCGAACTCCTCATTCGTCACGAGCGTGGAATCCATCCAGAAGCCGTCGAGCGTCACGCGGTGCAGCGGCTGCGTATCGGGCATGTGCGGCTCGTTCGTGCCCATCCAGAAGTTCCCGCCCGGAATCCAAGCCATCCCGGTTGGTGCCGCGGCCGGCGCCTTCGCGTCGTTGATCTGAGGCGCCCAGGTCTCGAGAGTGGGCCTGGGCGTGACGGCCGGCGCCTTCTGCCGCGCCGCCTGCTGGTGACACGACGTCGCGAGGCAAACGACACCCAGCACCACGATGTGCGCGCTTTTCATGAGCCGCTTGTATGCGGCCACGACGGTCCGGTCACCCGACTGCGCGAGCTACTGTTCAAACGAGAAGATGCGACGCCAATCATTCTTCATACTGATGACTGTCCATCTTTGGTGGCGCGCTTCATCGTACAAATCTTGAGTGAACGTCCCGACCTTGCTGTCGGGCAGCCCCTGCGCAGGGCCGTACGCGTACTCACGTGCGGCGTCGTCGTGGAGGACGATCATCGAGAGCCGCGGTCCATCGCCGGTGCGCGTGTACTCGAGCATCTGCCGGTCGCCCGTGGAGTTCCCGAATGCCGCGCGCGGCCGGCGGCCGATCATCAGATGAATCGCCTCGGGCTTCCCCGCGTTGTTGTCGTCGAGGAGCATCTTCGGCTCCTTCATCAGCTCGGGCCGGCCATTCGCCGCGCGCTCGTACTTCACGCCGCCCACCGTGCCCACGACCTGCTCGGGCGGAATGCCGTAGACGTCTTCCGAATAGGCACGAACGAAGTCCTGACCACCTCCCGTGACGATGTATGTCTTGAAGCCCTTCGTACGCAGATACTTCAACAATTCCTGCATCGGTTCGTAGGTGAGCTCGGTGTGGTGTCGGTGCCAGCGCGTGTCCGTGGCGGTGGCGAGCCACTTCTTTACTTCTGCGGTGAACTGATCGACGGTCATACCGGAGAGCGTCGCCACGAGCACCTTCTCGAGCTCGGGCTTCGGCAACTTGGCAATCGCCTCTTTGTCACCACTCAAGATTGTCTTGTAGGGTTCGACGTTCGCCAGCTCGGGCTTCGCGCGCACCAGCGCGGGGACGCGCCCGAGACAGTATTGAAGTTGCACGTACATCGGCTGCTCGACCCAGAGCGTGCCGTCTTGATCGAACGTCGCGACTCGCTCCTCGGGCAATACGAACTTCGGACTCCCGGGCTCGGTCGTCTCGCGGACGAAGTTGAGAATGGTCCGCTTCGTGGGTCCGTCATTCCACGAGGGAAGCGGATCCGACTCTGCGTTCACTGCCCCAACGAATCCGAAGAGGACAACCAGTGCCACCGCCAGACGCGTGCGTCGCACGTTCCCTCCAAATGCAACCTACAAAAAGGTAGGTCCGCGCAATGCCCGCATGCCACTTGTCTTCACTCCCAGTGGTGGCTACTTGCTGCGGGCGCTCCTCAGCCTTGAGAGAGCTCGCGGGGGAAATCGCCAATGAATGGTCGTGAACTTGGATGGTCGAGGTGTGCGCTAAACTTGATGATCGCTCTCGGCGCTCTCGCCGTGGCTCAGACGGCGCGCGCGCAAGGCACGGAAAGCCAGAAGCCCAACATCCTTTTCATCATGGCCGACGACATCGGCTTCATGCAGCCGAGCATCTATCACCGCGGTTTGATGGTTGGAGAGACACCCAACATCGACCGCATCGGCCATGAAGGCGCACTCTTCATGGACTACCTCGGGATGCAGAGCTGCACCTCGGGGCGCAACGCGTTCTTCACCGGGATGTATCCCCTACGGACGGGCATGATTCCCCCTCAACTCCCCGGCAGCCCCTCGTGGCTTCGCAAGGGAACGCCCGCAGTCGCTGTCTTCTTGCGTGACCTCGGATACACCACCGGTGAGTTTGGAAAGAACCACCTCGGCGATCACACCGAGTCGCTGCCAACGGCTCATGGGTTTCAAGAGTACTGGGGCTATCTGTATCACCTGGATGCGATGCAGCAGGTGAGCTTCCCCGACATCAACAAGACGCCTCAGCTTCAGGGCATCGCGCCGCCTTGCAAGAACACGCCGATCCCGGGGCTGGCCGAGGTGCCCGGCGCCGTAGATCCGAAGACGACGGCGTGTCTTACGCCGCCGCGCCCCGTGCTCTGGTGCCATTCGGCCGATGGAACCGAGAAGAATCAATCTTGTAAAGATGAAGGTCCGCTCACGCTCGATCGTTCCAAGACAATCGACGAAGAGATCTCTTCCAAGGTTATCGATTTCCTCGACCGAAACGACCCCAAGAAGACCGGGAAGCCGTTCTTCGTTTGGTACAACCCCGCGCGCATGCACGTGACCACGCTGCTCCCACCCAAGTACATGGCGATGGTGGGCCAGGCCGGTGGCAAGGACTGGGGCGTCAACGAAGCGGGCATGAAACAGCTCGACGACAACATCGGCTACGTGCTGCACAAGCTCGATGAGATGGGTCAAGCCAACAACACCATCGTCGTCTTCACCTCCGACAACGGCGCCGAGGCCATCACCTTCCCCGATGGCGGCGTCACGCCGTTCAAGGGCCAGAAGGGCGAGGCCTGGGAGGGCGGCTATCGGTGTCCGATGGTGGTGCGCTGGCCGGGACACATCAAACCGAACACGGTGAAGAGCGAGATGTTCGCCGCGCTCGACTGGCTGCCGACGCTCGTGGACATCGCCGGCGGCCCCAAGGGCAATGCGCTCCGGGGTCAGATTGAAGCGGGAAAGTATCCAGGAATCGTGAAGACCACGCTCGACGGCTTCGATCAGCGCGACTACCTCGAAGATCGAAGTGAGCACTCGGCGCGAGACGTATTCTTCTATTATTCAGGCTCGACGCCGTCGGCCGTTCGCTACAAGAATTGGAAGATGTATTACAACATGTCGCAGCCGGGCGCCGACGGATGGATCCTGCCGCTCATTCCCTTCCACTTCACGCTGGTTCAAAACATCAAGCGTGATCCCTTCGAACAGGCGGTGGGCGAGAACGTGAAGACGGCGATGGGCGTCGGCGGTGCGCTTGCGGCGCCCATGACGGCCTTCCAATACGACTGGAACATGCTCCCCATCGGCCAGCAGCTCTGGACCAAGGAGCTCATGTCGTACAAGGAGTTCCCGCCGCTCCAGTCGCCCGCGGCCTACAACCTCGACGAGATCATCAAGAAGGTTCAGGACTCCGCGAAGCCCAGCGACTAACGAGTATCTTCACTTTGGAATCCGGCGCGCCTCGATTGCGGGTCGGGGCGCGCTCGTTTCTGCCGCGCTGGTGATGAGGTCTCACGTGAAGCTCGCTCCGCTCGTGATCCTCGTTCTCTGGCCAGCGGCCGCGCTCGCGGCGGAACCTTCTGCGACAGCCGTCGATCACGACGTCGAGAATCCGCTCGGCAAAGATTGGGTTTTCAAGCTTCAGAACGAGACGTACCTCCTACAAATTACTGAGTTCGATGCGCACGAGGTCAATCAAGTCCTCCAACTCCAGCCGCGATTGTCCTTTCCGCTCGGCGAGCAGTTCTACGTGGTCGCGCGGCCCAAGTTTCTCTTCTTCGATTCCATTCCCTACAAGAGCGCGTCGGACACGCTCGCGCGCAACCAGGGACTGGGCGATCTCGAGCTGCCCATCGTCCTCTCGCTGAACCTCGGGCCACACTGGATCGAGGGAATCGGCCCAACGTTCACGTTGCCCACGGCCACCACGCCGCAAACCGGTGCGGGCAAGTGGCAGGCGGGCCCAGCGGTGGTGCTGGGATGGCAGACGTCGCGGTGGATGGCAGCGCTCCTCGCACAGCAGTGGTGGTCGTTCGCGGGCGAGAGCTCGCGGGCGAGCACGAGCAAGTTGAATATTCAGTACTTCCTCGCTCGATACTTCGCCGGCGGCTGGAGCATCGGCATGTCACCTACCATCTCTGTCGATTGGAAGGCCGCGCAGGCCGTGACCCTGCCCATTGGCCTCGGCGCCGCGCGCACGTTCGTGCTCGGCGACACCGTCTCTCTCCAGCTCGGCGCGCAGGCGCTCTACATGATCGTCCGGCCCGACAACTTCGGGCAGCAGGCCCAGTTCGAGCTGACGGTCGCGCCGGTGCTCGAGCGCCTGTAGCCCGCGGACGACTTTCGGGATGTCCAGCTTTGGCGCGGGACGGAGGTGCGCCATGGAGATCTCGGAGGTGCTCGGCCGCGCGGCAGACAGCTTCACGGCCCGGCGGGTGTTCAGCGAGCCCGTTCAGCAAGACGGCTCGACGGTGGTGTTCGCAGCGAAGGTCCGCGGCGGCGCGGGAGGCGGCGAGCGCACGGGCCAAGAGGGCCAGCTCGGCTCCGGCTTTGGCTTCGTGGGTCGGCCGGCCGGCGCGTTCGTGCTCAAGCAAGGCCAGGTGCGCTGGTACCCCGCAATCGATGTGAACCGCATCGTGCTCGGCGGCCAGCTGGTGATGCTCAGCGGCATGCTCCTCTTCCGAGCGCTCGTGGTCGCGGGGATCTTTCGAGCGATCGGCCGTCGGCGACGCGAGCGACGCATTCGGCACGCGCTGTTTCACATGAGCCGTTGAGCGCAATCGTGGCTCGTGGCTCGTGCTTCGTTTCCTTCGCCATCCGAGCGATAGACGCCCGACGAGGCACGTCCCGCGGTTGTGAAATATGGGTTAGTTTCAGCGGCATCGATGGCGTCGCTTGCTCCGATCCGTGTGCTGCTGCCCGTGCGCGACGAGCGCGACCTGGCCGACAAGTTTGGTGAGCACATCGGGCCCGGTGGCGTGCGGCTCTTCACCGAGCAGACGAAATCGCCCGGCGACGTGGTGACCTTCGAGCTCGGCGCGCGCGACGGCACGATCCTCCTTCAGGGCGCGGGCGTGGTGGTGAAGGTGCTGCACGGCCAGCGCGAGTCCGACGCGGCCCTGCTCGTGCGCTACCAGCGCCTCGATGGCGCCGACCGCGCGGCGCTCGATCGCATCCTGCTCATGAAGCGCGGCATCACCGATCTTTCGCTTGCTGTCCCGCAGGCCAGCGAGTCGGGTGTGCAGGTGCCGCCGGCGCGCGCGCCGCTCGGGCTCGACGTGGGCGGGACGTTCGCACGCGCCGCCGTGGTGAAAGGCGGCAAGCCCACGCTGGTGAATATGGCGCCGGGAAGCAGCGCGCTTCCGGCCGCGGTGGCGCTCGACGACAAGGATCGCCTCGTCCTTGGCGCCCGCGCACGTGCCCAGCGCGCGATTGATCCGCAGAGCGGCCTCGCCTCGCCGCTGCCGCTGTTGCTGCTTGATCCACGCCGCGCCACCGACGACGCCGAGCTGAGCCGCTTGCCATTCAACGTGCGCGACGGCGAAGACGGACCCGTCGCTGAGCTGCCGCATCACGCGATGCCCGCAGTGGAGCTCTTCTCCGCCGTGATCGGCGAGCTCCGCTCGCGCGCGCAGGACGCCGCGGGTCAGCCGCTCGTGGAGGCGCACCTCGCGGTGCCGTCGACGCTGGACATGCGCGCCAAGCACCTGCTCCAGCTCGGGCTGCGGCACGCGGGCTTCTCGAGTCCGGTGCTCGTGGACGCCGCGCTCGCCGCCGCCGTGCACTACGGCTTCGCGCTCGACGCCAAGACGCCCGGGCCGCTGCTCGTCGTCGATTGGGGTGGCACCACCTTGCAGCTCGCGGTGCTCGACGACGTCGACGGCCGCCTCGATGTCCTCGCCGCCGGCCAGAAGCGCCACCTCGGCGGCACAGCCATCGACGAGCGCATCGCGCGCACGCTCCTGGAGTCCGTGGAGACCAAGCTCGGCGCCAGGCTCACGGATCCGCTCGCGCGGCAGCGCCTGCTCGACGCGGCCGAGGGCGCGCGCGTGGGCTTGGCGAATCAGGCGCAGGTGCACGTGCGCATTCCGTTCCTGGCGATGAGCGACGAAGGCCGCCCGGTGGATCTCGACGTGCGCCTCGACGCCGCGCCCACGCTGCGCGCGCTGGAGCCCGCGCTGGATCAGCTCATGCGCGTGGCGCTGGCGGTGCTGGAGAGCCTGAATCTGGAGCCATCGCAGGTCCATCAAGTCTTGCTCGTCGGCGGGCAGTGCGCGTGGCCGCGGGTGCGAGAGCGCCTCGAGTCGCGCTTCCACGGCAAGGTGCTGGCGCCCAACCAGCCGGCGTCGGCGGTGGCGCTCGGCGCGGCGCGCATCGCGGCGCAGAAACAGCGCGGCAGCAGCGAGGCCGTGACCCAGAAGCTGCAAGAGCCGGTGAGCGTGATGGCCGCGGGCGGCAAGCTGTTGCGGCTCTTCGATCGCGGCGCCGCCCTGCCCGCGCGCGCGGAGCTCAAGCTCCGCGTGGGTGACGGCGCAGGCTTGATTTGCCCGCTCGTGGAAGGCGCGGCGCTGGCCAACGGTCGCGGCTATCTGGGCGCGGTGGCGCTTGCGGGCGCTCAAGGTCACGTGCAGCTCAGCGCACAGATCGACGCGCGACGCATCCTCGACGTGGATCTCTCCTGCGGATCGCTGCATGCACACGCGCGCTTTCCGCTGCAGAGCGCGGCCGCGGGAATCGCAGCGTCGGTGTTCGCGCAGGCGCCGATGCCCGGTGAGCGCGAGGCGACGCCGACTTCGGCGCTCGGGCACGGTTCGTAGTTGTTAACTGAATTGTTTACTTTATCTGCGCGAGTGCGGCCTTCAGCTTGGGCGCATCTTCGGAATTCGGCAGCTCGCGCAGCGCCGCCTCGAGCAGCGCGTGGGCCTGCGCGGGTCGGCTGCGCGACGCGAGCTCGCGCGCGAGGGTGAGCACGCCGTCGAGACCACCCGGGCCGGGCACCGCGAACGCGAGGCCATAGGGCGCGTCATTGGCCGTGGGCGACGCGCCGGAGAGCGGCGCCACCAGCACGCCCGCGAGCCCCTCGGACGACTCGAGCTTCAGCGCCGCGACGCCCGCGTTGCTCGCTCGCACCGGCGCGGACAGGAACGGCGCCGCGAGCTTCTTCAGCTCCTTCTCGGCCTCGCGCTCGGTCGCGGCCTTCTTCTCCAGCTCGGCCCGGCGCTCGCCAATCGCCTTCACCTCGGCGCGCCAGCTCTGGAGCTTCTGCGCGTCCCATAAGCCCAGCGCGCGATCCGGCGGCTGTACGAGCAGCGCGATCGCCGAGGTGGACTTCACGCTGAAGTAGTCGAGCGTCGAGAGCACCAGGTTCTGCTCCACCGCATGCGGCGGCAACGCATAGCCCGCGTGGCCGAGCACCGGCTGCGCGGGCGCGACGGGCTGGGCGAGGCTCCAGAGATCGTTCGGCTCACGCTCGTCGAGCTCGGTGGGCGGCACCAGGTGCGCGGTGAGCG
>Ga0265338_10010662_pt1 | contig 10741 bp, 20 predicted proteins | sample 42126metaG_FD_193579 | JGI IMG/M metagenome (GOLD analysis project Ga0265338, IMG submission 193579) | Rhizosphere microbial communities from Carex aquatilis grown in University of Washington, Seatle, WA, United States - 4-21-26 metaG | ecosystem: Host-associated > Plants > Roots > Rhizosphere... | reverse complement strand
CGGATGTCTCGACATCTTGACATCGAGCCATTCGGACAGGAAGCTGTCCGTATGTCGACCTACAAGGCGATTGCCCTCTGCGGCCTCAAGGGCGGCGTGGGCAAGAGCCTCATCAGCATCAACCTCGCGTGCGCCTACCACGGCGCCGGCAGGAAGGTGCTCCTCGTCGACGCCGACGCCCAGGGCACGGCACGCACGTGGGCGGGGCAGGGGGCCAAGAACGGTCACGACGTGCCGCCCGTCGTCTCGCTCGACGAGCGGACCATCGTGCGGGACCTGCCGCGAGTGGCGGCCGGCTACGACATCATCGTCGTCGACTCGCCCGCTCGCCTCGGCGCCGAGGCGCGGGCCGCCATGGTGACGGCGGACCTCGTGCTCATGCCCGTCATCCCGGGCGCCGCCGACGTCTGGGCGTTGCGAGAGACGATCGGCGTCTACGAGGAGGCGAGGGCGCTCCGCCCCGACCTCGTGGCGCGCATCGTCCTCAACCGCACGGACCGCACGACGCTCGCCGAGGCGACCAGCGAGTACATCACGAAGCTCGGCGTCGAGGTCCTCGACGAGGGCCTCGGCTCACGCGTCGCCTTCGGCAACGCGACCCTCGAAGGCCTCGGCGTGCTCGCCTATGAGCCCAGCTCGATGGCCGCCGAGGAGGTCGGCAAGCTCTTCGCCGCCGTCGACCGTCTGTTGTTCCCCCGAGCCAGGAAAGGAAGCCATGCCCAAGACGAATCGCCGCCCCCGCGCTGACGCCTTCGACGCCCCGGAAGCGCCCGCGCGCCCCAAGCTCTCGCCCGAGGCCGTCGCCGGCTTCGTCGGTGGGCGCGCCGCAGAGGGCGCCAAGCCGATGGGCCGCAAGCCCACGCGGCCGGCGGGTTGGAAGAAGCTCCAGATCTACATGTCGCCCGAGACCTATGCCGACCTCGGCGCCGGCAAGGAGCGCTTCGGTAAGCCCATGAGCGATCTCATCGTCGGTCTCATCGAGGAGTGGGCCGTGGAGAACCGCGACGAGCTGGACGCCACGAAGAAGGCTCTCAAGACCGCCCGAGGGCGCTAGGAGCCATCTCATGGCGTTCACGTGGGCCATCCGTCTCGTGGTCCTCGTGGTCCTCGTCGCCGTCTGCGATCACTTCAACCTGCCGGGGCTCACGATCGGAGCCGCCGCCGTGGCGGGGGCCTTCTTGATCGGCTGGCGCCCGAAGCCCAAGGCGCCCTTGTCCACGTGGAAGAGCGACGACGAACGCTTCACCGTCGATTTCAAGGCGATGATCGCCACGATCGGCGGCTTCGGCCTCGGCTCTGACCTGACACGCGAGGCTCTGGCCAAGCGTTGGGAGGAGGAGGACGCGGAGTACGAACTCCGTCACGAGCAGCACGGCCTCATCGATCTCCACGGGTGGACGAAAGAGGACTGGATGGACCAGAGCACGCGAGAGTTCCAGATCCGTCGGAAGGACGACGCGATCTGGGAGATGCGCCTCACGTACAAGTATCTCTGCAAGAGAGAGGACGAGCTTACGGCCGTGCTCAAGGCCCCGTGGCATGTCGGCCAGATGTACGCCGAAGAGGAATACGAGAAGATGCTCGGCTTCACCTGGAAGCAGATGCTCAACCGAGACGCTGAGCCGCTCCCCCCGGGAGACCATCGACCATGGCAGCGAGTCGGCGACTGGGTCGAAGCCTCGATCGAGACGGCCTATCAGCGCTACGTGCATCAGGGCTAGGCGCGCAGACCTCTAGACATTCGGACATTCGAATGTCAGACTGTCCGTATGTCTATCAGCCTCTCCCACCTCGAAGCCTTGATGTCCCGCATGAGCGCGACCTCGCGCTCGCTCACCGCGACCGTCGCCCGACAGCTCGCGATGCCCAAGCCCGATGATGAGCCGCTCGATGCCGTCGCCTTCCAGCTGAACAAGCTCGGCCGCCTGCGCGCTCAGGCCGCGCAGCTCGTCGAGGTCGCGCGAGGGCAGGGCGGGTCGGCCGTCGTCGCTCGCGAGGCCCTCAGGCGTCGGCTGCGCTCCGTAAACATCGCGGCTGAGGCGCTCGCCATCGACGCCAAGGCGCTCTCAGTGAGAGGCTAACCGGTCCGTGGCCCGGGTCATGACCACCGTGAAGAAGCGCAAGGCGAGGGCGTTGACTCCCAAACAGCTCCAGATCCTCAAGTCCTTGGCTTCGGGGCGCCTCGACTTCGTGAACGGCGCCTACGCTGAACATGTCACCGTCGGGCGGCCCACCAGGTTCGAGCGCACCCTCGCAGCTTTGGCCGACCGCGGGCTGGTGCAATGGTCGGAGGACATCTCCGAAGTGAAGATCACGCCGCTCGGGCTGGAGGTCTCGATCGACCGCGCGATGGCCAGAATCGGCAGGCTACGCGGCAAACGCCGGCCACGCGTCGGCTCGGAACGTGCCCAAGAACTCGACGCGCTCGTCGCGGCCGTCGACGTTTACGCGAAGCACACCGACGACCCGGTCGCGAAGCTGCGAGCGTCGTTCGCACGGCTCGTCGCCGAGAACGGCGGCGACGCCGTCGACAAGATGATCGACGTGGCGTGTCGCAAGGCGCGCCAGCAGACGATGAAGCAGATCCGCGCTGAGCGCGTCGGTAGCAAGTGAAATCCTGTACCATGCTGCAACCCATACTGGAGGCTCCCCCATGACCTCGAATGCTCCGAACGAGCACCGCACGACTCTCGCCGCGCTCGCGCTCATCGTGTTCGTCGCCGTCGGCTGCGGCGGCGGCTCGGCCGTCCCGAGCAAGGACGGCGGCGCTGGCTCAGGCGGGCAGGCGGCCGGCAGCGCCGGCACCAGCGGCTCGGCGGGCAGCGGCACCGCGGGCAGCTCGTCGAGCGGCGCCGCGGGCGCCGACGCCGGCATGACCGACGGCGCGACGACGGGCTCGGCGGGCGCGACGTCGAGCGGCGCAGCGGGTGCAGCAGGACAGGGCACGGCGGGGCAGGGCGCGGCCGGTCAAGGCACCGGCGGCAGCGCGGCGCCGACGCTGGCGGCCACCTGGACATACCCGGCCATGATCGCGATGGGCAACTCCACCCTCGCGTTCCCGACGTACGTGTCGCACTTGCTCGGCAAGACCATCACCGAGCCGTTCCCGACGGACCTCGCATGCGCGACCGTCGCGAACTCGGGCGCTAGCGCGGCCACTGCGCACCTCTCGGTGTCGCTGGGGACCTACGGCGCTGCTGTCACCGCCGACGTGAGCGTGCCGGCGACGTCCTCGAAGAAGACGTGTCTCACGCCGACGCTCAACAAGACGGCCCTGTACGCGCTCACCGCGCCCGACACCTCAACGCTCGCGGCAGCAGCCACCGAAGGCACCGTCGACATCGGCTCGTCGAGCATGAGCGTCAACATCCAACCCGTCGACGACATCGCGTGGTCGGCGGATGGAATCGTTCGACAAACGCTCAACGACATGGCTGCCGTCTACGTCGAACCAGACGCGCTCGACGTCGACAAGCTTCAGAAGCTAGCCCAGCAATACAGCGTGTTCGGAACCACGCCGGCATGGGGCAACGGAACCTCACCGTACCAGCGCACCGCCTACACGAGGACCTCCGTCATCTCGCCCGGTCAGGTGGTGGCTGAAGCCTTCACCGTCGAGACGGCTGAGGCAGCAGGCCAATTCACCACTTGGTTGATCCAAAATGTGACCTGCTCCCTCTGCTCCGATCCGTCCATCGACGTGGCTCTCTACACGGCTGCGCAGTACCAGGCCGCCGTCGCAGGCACTTCGACCACCGCTACAGCGGTTTGGCCGGGTCAGGTGGGGAACAGCCAAGACACACGAATGCTCGGCGCTGCCGGAGAGTACGTCGTCGTCTTCTCCAATCCTTCATCCAACTTCGTCGACCGCACGGTCACGTGGTCAAGGACCGTCAGCATGGAGGACGTCCTCAGCGACGTGCTCCTGTCGACGTTCAGCGCGCTGCGAGCCGCGGGCGTGACCTACAGCAGCGTGACCTCCACGTTCTTCGCGAACTGGCAGCACATCCGTCGCGTGACGACGTCCCTAGAAACTCTGTCGGCCAATTGCATCGACGGCACGATGGTGTTCGCGAGCGTCGCAGAGTTCCTCGGACTCCAACCGGTGTTGATGTTGAGGTCCGATCACGCGTACGTTGCGATCCGTTCGGGCATTCAGGGCTCGTCGGTCGTCTGGCCGATCGAGACCACGCTGGTCGGCTCGACGGCGACACCTATCCAGGCCCTCAACGCGGGCATCACCACCCTCGTGAACGACAGGGCCAACGATCCGACCCATCAGGAGGTCGACGTCGCCACGATGCGGTCGCGCGGCGTGACGCCGCTGGTGCAGCAATGACGATGCGCGACCTGGAAGCGTCCGACGTCCAAGAGACGGCGACGATCTCGCCTCCGCCTTTGGATTTCGTCGAGGTCATCCAGCGCATGAGCGCGGCCGGCGAGGCTCGCCTGGCCGACGTCGAGCGCGACCTGGCCAACCTCGCGCGCGAGCTGGCCAGCCTCGCGCGCAAGCGGGAAGCGATGGGGGGCGAGACGTCGCTTCGCGATGCGCCACCTGAACTTGTCGCCGAGTTGGTCGAAGCTGCGCAGCGCAGAGAGAGGCTCGCAGCGCTCGCCGAAGGGCTGCAACCGATGACCCAGTTTTTCGCGAGGCCCCGATGAGCCGCCTCGTCGCGATCGCCGTCGTCATGCTCGTGGCCGTCGGCTGCGGCACCGTCAGCGTCAATTCAGATCCTGACGGTGGCGCCGGCAGGGGCGGGCAGCAGGCGGCCGGCAGCGCGGGTGCGGTGGGCTCGGGCTCGGCGGGTAGCTCGGGCGGGGCGGGGCAGGGCAGCGCCGGCAGCTCGGGCGCGGCGGGCTCGTCGACGGCGGACTCGGGCGGCCAAGATGGCGGCACCGTCGACAGGTTCACCGCGGCGGGCATCGGCGTCGACCTCGTGCCGGCGCACGTCTACGTGATCGTGGTGTCGTCAGCAGCCAACCCGAACTCGATCTTGCCTGCCGTCTCTGCCTCGGGCTCGATGCTCAATATGACCGGGTGCCAGGCGTACGGAATGGAGGTCGGCGAAGGCACCCGAATGGCCACGTACGTGCCGGGGCGCATCGCGACAGCAGCGGACCTCGAACTGCTGACCAACTCCGGGGAGTTCCAACCCGGCTCAGGCAACGGCATCTCGTTGACTGCGTGGGAGGCCACGGTGCCGGCGTCGCTGTCGCCCTGTCAGATCAGACAAATGGTCGGCGGCTCGGTGGTTTGCTGGTACGGCGGAACGTCGATGCCAGGCCCCGCAATCACCTGCCCGTAAATTCCAAGCTCTGCGCGGTCGGTCGACGAATCTCGTTGCGCTGATCGCTGATTCGTTTACCTTCGAGAAGTCGTTGTGCGTACGTACAACGACCGAGCCCCCAAGGCTTACCAGGCGAGCGGCCGACAGCTCGTCGAGAGGCATTGCCTTGGGCGTCAGCAGCGATCGAAGAATCGGTGTAGTTCAGACATCAGCGAAGAAGCGTCTCCTCGACGAAGAGGAAATGAATCTTGGCTCGTCAGCGATCATCGCGCCCGGTCTCATCGGGGTGCCTGGTCCTACTACGAGGCTGCTCGACCTGCGCGCAGACAGTCCGTTGGCGCAAGTCGTCACGGTGACGTTATCGCAGCAACTTCAAAACCCTGGCGGCTCGGGAATTTTTCCAAACGAACCGATCATCGGGCAGCTCACCTTCGGCAACGGCGGCGCCGAGAGCACCGTCGAGTTCGATGTCCCTCCGGCCGACTCCACCGGTGAGGTCGACAAGACCCTCATTCCGCAAAGAATTCTGCGCTCAGGTGTGAGCCTCTCCGTCCCCGCTGGCAGCCTGCGCGTGTACGCAAAATGCGATCGCAACAACGGCTTGATCACTGATCCGACGAAGCCGCTCGGCTTCGGCACTGAGAGTCCGGTCGTCTACGCACACGTCGCGTATGGCTCGGTCTACGGCTCAGTGCCTCCCACGAGGACGGTGTACATGGCCAACTTCTTGGCACCCCTAGCTCCGACGGCGACGGTGACGTGCGGCGTGCCGGCGTTCGCCACCGGCGTGCGCTTCATGGCCTTCGATGGGGTCACCGGGATCTCGGCACCACTCAACGTGAGCATCGTTTCAGGGTCGGGGCTTTACATCTACGCCTACGCCGTCGCCGCTGGCTCAGACGGGTTCGCGGTGATCCCTGGCAACGTGAAGAACGTCGCGGTCACCAACAGCGGCGCGAATGACATCTCGCTCGCGGCGGTCTTCGAGATCGGAAATTTCTAATGAGCGTTCAGTTCTTCAACGGGCCGGCGGGCACGCCAACCGCACGTGTCTACCGAGTCGGAGAGAACCCCGACTCGGAGATCATGGCGTCGCCGAACTTCGCTCAGGCGAATCACCACTTGGTCGACGTCCAGATCTTCCGAGCGGCGACGTCGCCGACTCCGCTCGCACCGTCGCACGCGGCACCAGACGCCGAAGCCGATGAACCCTGGGTGCCGCTCGGCATCTTCGGAGTTGAGCAATGAGCCTCACTCCAGAGAACGAGGACATCCTCAAAGAGCTGCGCGAGCAGCTCGGCCTCAACGATGGCGACGTCGTTGGCGACGACGGCGTCGAGGGGCCCCTGATCGACAACGAGCTGCGCTCGATCATCTCAGGCGCAGACGGCTGGCCCGAGCTGGAAGAAGTCCAACGTCGCGTACAGCACCGTCGGAGACGCCGGTGAGTCAGCCCAGAGCCCGTATCGTGCTCGACGTGCCGGCGGCCCTCGCTGCGGCGCTGCGGCTGACGGCTCGCCGGAGGAAAATCACGATCAAGAGGATCCTCCTAGGCCGTCGGCTCGCCGACCTCGGCCGGCAACGCGCGTACACACCACGCGGGGCGAGGACGTCATGATTTGGCCGCTCCTCGCGTTCGCGTCGCTCGCCGTCAACATCGCCGCGATGGTGCGCGTGGGCTCGCGCGAGCCGAAAAGGTTCCTCACGTTCGGCGTCGGCCTGGGCGCCGACGTCGACTCGACACGCGCCGAGACCAACAACTACATCGACACCGGAAACCTCTATCCGCCCGGCACGAACGAAGCAGCCAGTCACTTCTTCGACGACGGCATGTGGGTCGACAAGAGCGTCGTCGACGATGACGACTCAGAAGCTCTCGACGACGCGATCGTCGAGACCAACGGCGTCTTCGGCACCACCGAGCAGGATCTCTGGAACCGCCCGGACCTCGTCGGAGGCTGGAGATGACCGCCACGGCGCTCAGACTCTTGCCGTCGGCAGACCAACGTGTCGCAGCACGGGCCTCAGTGCTCGTCTGCGTGCGCGTCCGCAATGTCGCGCACAACGTGAGGTCGCGCGCGAGAGCCCGCGCCATATTGCGCGGGATGCGCTCAGCCGAGCTGTTCGCAGAAGCGCTGGCAGCGTTGCCCGACTACGTCCACGTCGGCCGTGTCGAAGCAGGCTGCGCCATCACGTTCGTTGATGTTCCTGCCCTGTTGGCTCGACAGCTACGCGCCCGCGCCGTCGCTGCGGGGGTCAGAACCGGGGACGTGATGACCGCCGCGATGGCGGCCTGGATGGAAAAACGATGACTCCGCGTCGGCAGAAAGAAGAGGTCGTGCTGACCTCCGACGAGGTCGGCCGCCAGCTCGGCATCACAGGATCTGCTGTGCGGCAGATCGAGAAAAGGGCCATCGCGAAGCTGCGCAAGCGGCTGCTGCACCTGACGGACGATCTCAATACGCCGCAACGGAAGAGGTCGAAGTGAGCTGGTGGGAGAACCTGATCAAGGTCGGCACGGCGACGCTGCCGCTCGCGCTGCCGCCGTCGGCGCGGCCGTTCGTCGCGCCGGTCGCGAGCATCGTCACGCAGACATCAAAAATGAAAGGTGAGGATTCAATGACGTCAGAAGCAGATCGGGATCTCGAACGCCTCGTGGCCAGCGACGGCCCCGCCTCCCTCTCGGGGCTCGCCGAGCCCGACCGAGATCTGGCGATTATGGTTATGGGCGCTGCGCCCGCTCCGCAGCCGGACGTGCTCGCGCAGCTCGCGCAGATCCACCTGCCAGCGATCGCTTCGATCGCTCAGACCTTCGGCCTCGCGAACAAGCAGAAGTGGTCAGCTCACGACGTCGACGGCGTCGCCGCCGCGCTCATGCGCAATATGATGTCCTCGACGGGCCAGCCCCCCGATGCCGCGGACGCCCAAATTGCGCGCAACACCGTCAAGGCCGTCGTCCAGAAGGCAGGCGGAGCTGTCATCGGTGGCGACGACGTCGTCGGCTTCTCGCTGACTAGCTTCGTCAAAACCGCTCTCAATCCTTTGACGCCCCTCAAGGCCACGTTCTGGCTCGGCAAGAAGGGCGTGCAGGGCGTCGCCAGCGCGGCGTCGTGGGCCGGGCGAAAGCTCGGCATCACGCACAGCGCTCCGTCACAGGCGCAACAGTACGCTTCCGCCCAGCAGCGCCTCGCCGCTGCCCAGCAGCGCATCAACGCGGCCAACAAGGCGCAGGAGGACGCGATCTACGCCCAGCAGCAGGCGCAGGACGCCGCCGACGCGCAGGAGCAGGCCGAAGAGACCGAGGCCGCAGCGAGCGCGGCGGAGCAAGTCGCGGCACAGGCGCAGGCCCAGGCCGGCGTCGTGAGCGGCGACCTGTCGCTCGACGGCTACCTCTACGATCACAGGCGCGGCAACGTCGGTCGACGTCACGAGATCGGGAGCCGCCTCTATGACCACGAGCTGTCCGAAATTCTTTCGTCTCGTCGTCACCACCCCTGGCACCCGGGTTCCTAGCCACGACGCCATTTGACTAACGGGCGGGCCCGGCCCTCGCGTGACTTGTCTCCGCGCGAAGCCCAAGGCCGGGTCGCCCACCTCTCGATCGACTCGAACATAAGAAGAAAGGCACAGCATGACCGCCAACTACGATCAGCAGATCCTCGCCCTCGTCGCCGCCGCGTCGATCGACCCCCTGGGCTTCACACCGATCGCCTATGGCTGCTCGATCACGAGAATCGTCAGTGGCACGTACAAGGTCATCCTGCCGACGGGGAACGGCGTCGTCGCCGGGGAGTCGTTCACGCGCGTCACCGCCAAAGCCGGCGTCGGAGCGTTCCCGGTAGCCATTTCCGTGTCCGACGAGTCGGACGTGATCAAGACGATCATGTTGGAGGACAACGCGGGCGGGCAGATCGACTCGGGGCTCGAAGTCATCGTCCAGCGCGCCGTCGGCAACCGCAACTAGAGGAGCCTCGAACGATGAAGGTCGCCGCCACCTGCGAAGAATCAGATCTCCCCGACGTCGTCGCGCGCCTGCTCGCCGCCGGCTTCGAAGAGCATGACCGTCCGCTCCAGCGCCTCAAGCGCCGTGGCGAGACGATCACCCTCAGGAAGCTCTTCACCGAGGGTGCGGAGCAGCTTCAAAACCACGTTCAGATCGTCCGACGCGCCGACGGGCTGTGCGAGATCTTCGCCCACGTCGAGCCGGCGATGCGGTGGTCGCTGGAGAACGCGATCAAGCACTGCGCGAGCGCAATCGCCGGCCGCGCCGACTACGACCGCGGCACGAGGATGCTCCGCGAGGCGATGCGCGAGGCGTGCGCGGCCTTCGGCGACAACGATCGCGACGAGAACCAACACGAAGAGAGGACAGCATGAGACTCACCTACAACACGCTCGGCCACGCCGAGATCGTCGGCGACGACCGCTCGTCCGACGTGCTGCCTGCCCCGACAGTCGAAGCGCTGCCCCTCGGCGGGTTCAAGAACGGCGAGGGGATCCATGGGGTCCTGTCGTCCGAGAACTACTACATCCACAACACGACGAACCCGTCGAAGCCGCCGATCGACCCCGACGCGCCGGCAGCGCCGAACGTGAGACGTGCGGAAATCTGGCTCGACGACGGCTCGATCCTCTACGAGCTGCAATATGGGTCGCCGCCCTCGGCGAAGACGCTCGCGGCCGTGATCGCGCTGCTTCCGGCCGGGTTCCACGGAAAGCGCGTCGTCATCAAGCGTCTCGCGCCCGCCAAGATGTGATCGTGAAGACCATGCTCATCCACGGTTTCGCGGGCTGAATTCGATGCTCTCTTATCCTTTGACCAAGATAGAGCTCGCCGCGAGGGCAACGTGAGCGTCGCCGGGATCGCTGAAGTCACGCGCAGGCTCGACGCCGAAGCGAGGAAACGCGTCGAGGCGATGGCGCTCGAAGCCCAATGCGAAATCATGGGCATCACCGCAGCCCTCCAGTTGCACGACGAAAAGCACTGGGACACCGCCGCCGTCGTCGCCGTCGCTGGCGCGTTGCTGCGACTCGTCCCCCACGAGAAGCCCGAACTCGCCTACCGCGTCGTCGAGGAATGGCATCGCTCGCGCGGAGGCGTCGTCGAGGAGGAAGACGACATCGGTGCGGAGGCTGGAAATGCGTAGGGATCCTCGCCAAATCTTGCATACGCGAACGGACGTGGAGGAGGATCTCGGTTCAACAATGAAGTCGCTGCGCGAGCTGAAACGCGAGTACGAGAGGCAAGTCGTGAGCCTGACGCTCGTTCAGAACGGCGGCAACCAACGACGCTCAGCCGCGTCGCTCGGCATGAGCCAGCGCGGACTTCAGAAGGCGATCGCGCGCCACAGTCTCCTCGCGACGGCGGCGTCGAGGGCTTCATGAAGATGAGCAACGAGTATCGAAGTGCCGTCGCGCCACCCGTGCCGTGCCCGGCACTTCGATACTCGTTG
>Ga0265338_10010661_pt1 | contig 10742 bp, 10 predicted proteins | sample 42126metaG_FD_193579 | JGI IMG/M metagenome (GOLD analysis project Ga0265338, IMG submission 193579) | Rhizosphere microbial communities from Carex aquatilis grown in University of Washington, Seatle, WA, United States - 4-21-26 metaG | ecosystem: Host-associated > Plants > Roots > Rhizosphere... | reverse complement strand
TCTGCTGTGTTAACATTTGGCACCTATCCCCAGGGCAAATTTAACGTTGATTTAACAAACCTTAACCTATCCATAAAGACCAGTTAATTCATGCATGATACTTTATAAGTGCAACGGTAGCAGCGTGAAACGAACGCAGCCGTGAAATACCGCAGCGAATGACGCACAGCTCTTTTCTTTTCGTTCGTACATAAACAGGAGGATTTATGCTTAAACAATGGCGCTACGCCCTGGTGGTAGGATTAGCGTTAACTATTTCTATTTTTATTTCAGCTTGTGGGAGCACAACTAGCACTTCTTCAACTCCGACCGCCGGTACAACTTCTGGTCCAGCCCTGGGTACCCCTGGCGCTTACACCTGTGTCTCTGGTAGCCTGGTGATCAGTGGATCAACTGCTCTGCAGCCTCTGGTGACTAAAGTAGCGAAAGACTATACAACGAAGTGTTCAGGTGCGACGATCACCGTCAATGGTGGTGGTAGCAGTACTGGCAAAGCCAATGTTCAGGCCGGAAGCGTCGGTATTGGTGATTCTGATACCCCTGCCAGTTCCGCTCAGTCCGACCTGGTTGACCATCAGGTCGCTGTCGTAATCTTTGGCGTGATTGTGAACTCTGGCGCAGGTGTTACCAATCTGACCACAGCTCAACTTCAGGGTATTTATGCTGGCACCTATACCAACTGGAATCAGGTTGGTGGCGCGAACCTGGCAATCGTAGTGGTCAGTCGCCCGGCCAGTTCCGGCACACGCGCGACATTCGCACAGTATGTTCTGGGTCACTCCGAGAAGGTCACCGGTCCCTCTCACCTGACAAGTGATGCAACCGGCACGGTTGTCACAGAAGTCGGTCAGACTGCTGGGGCTATTGGCTATGCAGCAACCGGCCAGGTACCTTCGGGCGGTACTGCCGCAGTCATTTCTATTGATGGTACTGCCGCAACTGCTGCTAATGTAGAGAGCAATACCTATAAATTCTGGAACATTGAGCATATGTACACCAAAGGCCAGCCTTCGCAAATTGAGCAGGCATTGATCGACTACATGGATAGCGATCAGGGCCATACCGAGGAAGCTGCCTTGCAGTTTGTTTCACTGGCTGCTGTACAGGCGTCTTCGATCACAGCTCACAATGCTGTGCCCGCTCCTGCGTCCTAACCTGTTGATTGAATGACGATACTGTGTTCAGTGCTTGATAAAGTTATGAACACAGTATCGTTGGTTGTCTGCGGATAATTGCAGAAAGGAGAAAGTTGGTGCAATATAGCCAACGAGGGCGTCTGACGGACCAGGTGGCACGCGTGGTATGCTTTGTATTTGCCATCCTGCTCATTGCAGTCATTGTTGCTGTCTTCATCTTTATTGGCTCAAAAGCCTTTCGGATCTTCTCTGAGGGTGGAAATCCCAGGACCTTTTTTACCATTGATAACTGGGATCCGACGGGCGAGAACGATCCAACAGGCAACGGTACCCCGACGTATGGTGCTTTTGGACTCATTTTTGGTTCAATTGTAATCACACTTGGCTCGATTATTATCGTCACACCACTGGCTCTGCTCACGGCGATTTTCTTTACTGAGATGGCTCCCAAATGGCTGGTACGTTTTTTACAGCCCTTGATTGAGATCTTCACTGGCGTGCCGTCAATTGTAATCGGCTTCATTGGTTTGACTGTCCTGGTGCCATTTTTATCCAAAGCCATTACTCCAGTGGCAAAAAACCTGGGTGTACTGGGCGCGACCGCCGGGTACGGTTGGGGTGCTGCTATCCTGGTTCTGATTGTCATGGTGTTGCCTACAGTCCTGAGTGTCTCGATTGACAGTCTCCGAGCCGTGCCTGATAGCGTACGTGAAGCCAGCCTGGCCCTGGGATCAACGCGCTGGCAGATGATGCGCAAAGCGATTATTCCCGCCGCCTCAACAGGTTTAGGAACCGCCGTTGTGCTGGGCATGGCGCGTGCGATTGGTGAGACACTGGCTGTTGAGCTGGTTCTGGCAGGAAGTAGTTTGCCTGCGAAGTTGTTTTCGTTGGGAGCTTTATTCCAACCGAATGTCAATGTTACCGCGCAGATTGCGCAGGACTTTGGTGAGGCCGTTGGCACTACAGCCGAAGACGCATACTGGACGCTGGCTTTTGTTCTGCTGGTGATTTCGTTCATCTTTATCTGTCTCAGCCGCTACCTGGCTAGTAGGAGTGTGTATAAATGAGTGCACCATCAGCTTCTCCGTTTATGCTTCCCCAGGCAGAAGAGACGCGAGTTACCGCGCAGAAGCGCCTGGTTCGTCGCTTAAACAGAAACAATGCGATTGCCTCAAGTCTTCTCTGGCTGGTGACAGTGATCGTCGCGGTGATCTTTCTGGCAATCATTGTCAATGTGATCTGGACCGGTGCGCCAGCATTCTTTGTCAGTACTTTCTTTAGTTCTGGCGGTGCAGGTATTCTCTCAGAACTTTTTAACTCGTTCTATATTCTTATTCTGACCGAGATCATTCTTTTTCCGGTTTCGCTGGGCGCAGCGATTTTCCTGGTTGAGTATACACGCCAGGGACCATTTGTTACCGTCGTCCATTTTGCTGCCGAGACGTTGGCTGGTGTACCTTCGCTTGTATTGGGTATGTTCGGCTTTTTGTTCTTTAGCGTCGATCTACATATGAGCGTCAGCCGTCTGGCTGGTGCGCTGACCCTGCTCTGTTTGAACTTCCCTCTGGCCCTGCGTCTCTTTGAAGGAGCGTTGAACACTGTTTCTCGCGATCAACGCGAGGGAGCACTGGCGCTTGGGTCAACCAGGTGGCAGAGCATCTGGACGGTGGTTTTACCCTCGGCGCTACCGGGGATTATCACTGGTTTGATCCTGACTGCCGGTAAGATTATTGGCGAATCTGCAGCTCTGCTCTTTACCATGGGCATTTCCAATCCGAATAATGTCTTTACCCTTGATCCGCGTATTGCCAGCGATACGCTGACAACTCACCTGTACTATCTGAAACAGTCGGGCATCGGGACCAGTGGTCTGGGTGCATCAGGTGAAGCCACCTTAGATGCTGGTATTGCCGCAACGCTTATTCTGCTTTTGCTGATTATTAATCTTGTTGCCCGATATGTCGGTCGTCAGGTACAGAAGAAATTGACCGCTGCTTAGCTGCGTACATAGCAGGTGGGTACTTGATATGCCTGGTACGGCGTTAGAGTAGTTATCGCAAAACCGAGGAGAGATATCAATGAACACAGTATTCGAGACACCAGGAAACGGTCCGTCACCGCTCCCCGAGAACGCGAATATTTTCTCGCGGAAGGTCGCGCGTAGCGGGCATATATCCTACGAAGGGCGTCCATACTTTATCAGCAAAGCATTAGCCGGGCGTTATATCCGGCTGGTTGTCCTGGCGGACCGTTTGATTGTCGATACCGCTATACCATTGCATAAAGAGTATCCGCTCGTATAAGATAAAAGATGAGATAGGGAAATGGAGTTTCATTCTGGTCTGTGCCTGCGCAGATTCGCCAGGATGCTCACCGACGAGAAGAAGGAGATCTTATGGACACTCGTCTGAACAAGTCATCACAACAGGAAGCCTTGTTGGCTGCACAAAAAGGCGCGAACCAGGAAAAAACCAATGAGCCTGGAGCCTTACTTGAGAGCGAATTGCAGGCAGTCCAACCGGCGCAATATTTGGATACCCATGCGCCACTAAAAATAGATGTCAAAGCGGTGAACTTTTTCTATGGAGCCAAGCAGGCCCTGTACGATGTGACGTTGCCTATCCGCGAGCACCAGACAACCGCTCTGATCGGTCCCTCTGGTTGTGGCAAATCAACCTTTTTGCGGACGCTGAATCGCATGAATGATCTGATTCCTGGTACACGTACCGAGGGAAATGCAGATATGGATGGCTTCAACATCTACGCGAAATCAACAGATGTTGTGGCACTTCGTCAGCGTATTGGCATGGTGTTTCAGCGCCCCAACCCTTTTCCCAAGTCAATCTTTGAGAACGTGGCCTATGGCTTGCAACTCCAGGGCAGGCCGCGTAAAGTAATTGAGGAGCAGGTAGAGAAGAGCCTGCGCGGCGCGGCGATCTGGGACGAAGTCAAGGATCGTTTAAAAGCATCTGCGCTTGGTCTCTCCGGTGGTCAGCAACAGCGTCTCTGTATCGCGCGTGCCCTGGCTGTACAGCCAGATATTTTGCTGATGGATGAACCCTGTTCGGCGCTTGATCCGATTGGCACCCTGAAAATCGAAGAGTTGATCACCGAATTGACAAAAGAGTACACGATTGTGATTGTGACGCACAATATGCAGCAGGCTGCCCGTGTTTCTCAGTACACCGGTTTCTTCTTGAGCGGCAAACTGATTGAGTATGCACCCACCACTCAACTGTTCGAGCACCCGCAGCGGAAGGAAACAGAGGACTATATTAGCGGACGTTTCGGTTGATCCCTGAGCTGTTCGCGGGAGAAAGATATGGGTAGGAAGATACTGGTTGTAGATGACGAAGTGGTACTGCTGGAGACGATTGCTTATAATCTGGAACAGGCTGGTTACCAGGTAATAACAGTGGCGGACGGTCTGAGCGCCCTGGAGGCAGCCAGGCGTGAGAAGCCAGATTTAATTATCCTAGACCTGATGTTGCCGGAAATGGATGGCCTGGAGGTCTGTCGTCAACTGCGCCGCGAGGATGCTACATCCACAACACCCATTCTCATGCTAACGGCCAAAAGTGATGAAATCGACAAGGTCGTAGGTCTGGAGGTTGGCGCGGACGACTATGTTACCAAACCTTTTGGCAGACGCGAACTGCTCGCGCGTGTGCGTGCTCGTCTGCGCTTTATTCCTCCACCCTCCGTCCCACCTGATGATGAAGAAAAAACCAGGCGTGATTATCCACCGCCGCCGGTGCGTGAGATCGTGGTTGGTCCCCTGCGGATTGACCTGGCAGGCAGACGTGTGCACTGCCGTGGCCAGGAAATGGAGCTTCAGCCCAAACAGTACGACCTGTTGAAGTATCTCGTACAGAACCGGGGGACTGTCCTGACACGCGATCAGCTTTTGCAGAACGTCTGGGGATACGACTACGCCGGCGATACACGCACCGTCGATGTGCATGTCCGCTGGTTGCGTGAGAAACTTGAAGAGGACCCCGCCAATCCTCGCCTGATTCAGACCGTGCGTGGCGTTGGTTACTGCTTCCGCTGGTAGTATATCCCCATTTTGCCATTGGCAGGTAACAGGAGGGCAATGGTCCTCCTGACATTCTGGTTCGTCCCTCAATTGTCATCGTTTGCTGTGACTGTTTTGTGTCCTGGATGTGGTAATATTGCGACATTAAGCGAAGCAATTGGCACGAATCATAGAGGGTAAACGGTACAGCGTTATGATGGAAAACCAGAAAGAACAGTACGATCCAGCATATATTTTTAAAGAGAAAGAACGCATTGGGAGATTATCTCAAATACGCGAGCTTGTTTTTGGTGCTCAGGATGGGCTCCTTGTGCCCCTGGGCGTCATCTCTTCGGTGGCCGGGGCATTCAGTAACAACCAGATTGTCTTGATTGCTGGAATTTCGGAGGCATTGGCCGGGGCCTTCTCTATGGCAACCGGTGCGTATCTTGCATCGCAGGCGGAACGCCAGGTCCATACCGCCGAGATAGCGAAAGAGCGTCAATCGATTCAGGCATATCCTAAAGATGAGCAAAAAGAAATGAGCCTGTTGTTGGAGAGAGAAGGTATAGATACAGACGATGCGGACACGATCGCTGGCATTCTGTGGAAACATAAAAGTTCCTTTTTTACCACAATGGTGCAGAAAGAACTGGGCATAGAACCAGAACCGCCGGGTACTCCGGGCAAAGATGCTCTTCTTGTGGGTTTCTCCTATCTGATTGCCGCCGCCATTCCGCTATTTCCCTACTTTTTTTTGCGGGGAGAGATCGCTATTATCAGTTCTATTGTAGCTACATTGATCGCACTGTTCGGGATAGGTCTACTCAAGGCAAAATTTGCGCTGTTACCCTACCTGAAAAGCGGATTGCAGGTATTATTGATTGGAGCAGGATCAGGTATCGGTGGGTACTTCCTGGGGACGATTCTGCCGCACATCCTGGGCATAAAGTAAAAGAACGCTCATCCCGCTCTGCTAGCCGTTTCTCGCTTGTTTGTATTCTCCTCTTTTATTGCACAATGTCCAGGCTGGCATGAACTCAAGTGAGTGAAAGAGGAGGCACTACCTGTGCCAGACCACTCATCAGTACGTGTGTTACCTGGCTCGCCAACTCTGCTGGTGGCAGGGCCACCGCTGGCTCGTCCCATTGGTGAAAACATTGGAAGCCAGCTCCAAAGATGGCCCAGCTTGTGAGCATAGCAATGGTTTCCAGGTCAACCTGCTGATCCAATCTAGAGCTTGAGATGGATTTAAAGCCTTGTAAGAGCAATTCAAAGAGTGCTTCTTGCAGGGTTGTCACCACCAGGGGAATGAGCGAGCGGTCCACTGATCTGGTGGACTGGTGGAATTGTGTGAACCATTCAACGACGCTTTGAATGAGCAAGTGAAAGGTACTGAGGCCCCAGGGGCCTGAACGCAGCACAGTCTTCGCTACGCGCTGCTGAAATTGTTCACGCAGCCAGCATTCCAGGATCGCGTGCTTATCCTCAAAGTGGGTATAGAAGGTGCCTCGATTGACGTTCGCCCGTTCCGTAATGTCCTGCACCGTCATCGCGTGAAAGCCCTTTTCTAAGAAGAGTTCAGAAAAGGCTTGCAGCAAAAGTTGTCGCGTGCGTAGCACCCGTGGGTCTTCTCTCTCGTTGATTCTCCTCAGTTCCATGTGCTCCTCTCGTTGCTTCATCTGTTTTCAACAATCTGTTTCATCTGTGGTCTAACCGACAGAAACCCCTCTTTGTTCAATGACTGGTTGGGATCATCCAGTAGTATTGTATCCAACAGAGGGCTATTCAACAACTATGCCTGGCTCCCTGTGCAGACAGACCGCAAGCGCAAGGCTTATCCTTCGTCGGAGAGGAGCAACTGAAAGAAGGGTTTCAGGAAGCACTCGACCGTCAGGGACGCTTTAGGCTTATAGAGGGCGTTTTACGCCCATAGCTAAGATTGGAGAAGATAACAATGTCTCAATTCAACCGTACTCCCCTGGTTCAACCAGCATTGGCCCGAGAAATTGCTCCAGGAGTGATTGTGCTTCCTGACCAGCATATCGACCTGGTGCCTAATATTGGGATCGTGATCGGCACAGAGGCCGTGCTCGTTGTGGATTGTGGCCTGGGAAGAGAAAATGGCGAACGGGTGCTCCACAAAGCCAGGGAACTGGCCGGCGAGAAGCCACTCTTGCTCACGACTACCCACTTTCATCCAGAGCATGCCTTCGGCACTCAAGCCTTCAACGGTCACGCCACTATTATTGCCAATACTACTCAGGCAGACGAACTGCGTGAAAAGGGAGCCTTCTTCTTGACGCTCTTTCGCAACCAGGTGAGTCCCGAAGCCTGTGCGTTGCTCGAAGGGGTAGAAATAGTCATGCCGGATGAAACCTACCAGGGAGAAAGAGTCATCGATCTGGGTGGCAAGCGTGTGGTGTTGCGCGAACTGGCTGGCCATACCCGTGGTGACCAGATCATCTACCTCCCGGATACTCAGGTGCTCTTCACAGGCGATCTCGTAGAGAACCGCCTGTTTCCAATTTTCCCTGACCAGGATGCTCAGGGAAAGCAATGGATCGAGGCGCTCGCAAATATGCTTCGTCTTTCTCCAACTATCGTGGTTCCGGGTCATGGGGAGTTGGGAGCAGTAGAGTTATTGCAGGAGTTTCAAGGCCACCTGATCTTTGTTCGCCAGGAGGTGGAGCGACGTATCAAGGAAGGACAGGCGCTTGATCTCATTGTACAGGAAGGTGTTGGTACCATCAAAGAGCATTACTCTCATTGGGGAAACGACCAGTGGATTCCTCTGGCAATTCACATCCTGTACGCAGAACTGACTGGAGAGCCACTGACCTTGCCAGATTTCTAAAAGAGAAGAGGTCAGTAATCCACTTCGGGCAGCTCCCAAACCCTGTTTATGGGCTATCATTGATGTTGTTCAGAGTAAAATCAGAGATATTTAGAAAGTTAGTTCTAAAAACTCTTGACGACCGGGAGGTATCGTGGTATTATACGTCGTGTTAGAACAAATGTTTAAAACTAAATAGCTCTCTCACTCCCCACAACATCCTCGCAAAGTATCCTCTGGCGGTCGGGTTCCCTCTCTCTCCCTCCCGACCGCAGCCAGGGCGAGAAACTTCAGATTTTTCTCAAACATTGGCCAGCGTATTCTTTCAACATATGCTTTAGAAAAAAGAGCCGTTTCATCGAGGGATTTCCATCCTATGATACGATAACAGGTAATCTATGCATCTTACTAAAAGAAGGAAGATTTATGTCATCGATAGAATTTGGCTTATTACTCCCGGCTCAACCTCGCAGAGGTATGACACGTGAAATCTATCTCCAACGGATTCGCGAAAGTCTGGATATTGTCACCGGGCATTTTCACTCGATCTGGTATGTTGATCATATGCAATTCCAGGATGCTCCGATGTTGGAGGGCTGGACGGCCCTGATCTACATGGCAGCGTGTTATCCCTCGTTCCATTTTGGGAATGTGGTGCTTGCGCAGTCGTTTCGCAATCCAGCCTTGCTGGCGAAAATGGCGGCAACCGCTCAGTATATGAGTGAAGGACGCTTCATCCTTGGTATAGGTACTGGTTGGCATCAGGAAGAGTACGATGCCTATGGTTTTCCTTATCCAACACCTGGCGTACGAGTCGAGCAGTTGGAAGAGACGCTGACTATTCTCAAAGCGCTCTGGACCCAACCTCGAACCACGGTGGAGGGGAAATATTATCGCGTGATCAATGCTGCTTGTGAACCAAAGCCCGATCCGGTGCCACGTATTATGGTTGGTGGAGAACAGCCACGTATGCTCCGGCTGATTGCGCGGCACGCCGACGAATGGAACATTGCACAGGAAGATATCGCACGCTACCGTGACCTGGTGAAAGAAAGCGAAAAAGCCTGTGCTGCTGTTGGTCGTGATCCAGCGACGTTACGCAGAAGCTGGTTTGGTGGCTGCCTGTGTGTGCCTGAAGGAACCGATATGAGCAGCATGGATCTATCGCAGATCCATTCCCCCAATCCTTTGATTGGTACTCCCAAACAGATTATCGAAAAGCTCAAGCCATTTATTGATCTGGGTGTAGTCTCTTTCCAGTTTAGAAATGAGGGATTTCCTGAGACAACTTCATTACGTTTACTGGCTGAAGAAGTGTTGCCGCACCTTAATGCGTAAGCTGGTCAGTCTCTCTCTTTTCTTCTCGTTCACTGCTGGACAACAAACAGGCAAGCGGCGTATACTGAGCGAGAAACTATTTCTCGTCGTCTCACTGGTAAAGGAAACAGCATGTCCCTCCCACCAAACATGAAGAGCGCTTCTCAACAAGACAATGTCCCTGCTCATACTCATGTTGTCCAGTTCAGTGAGAATGATGCTTCCTTCATGTCAGAGGACTACACTCGTCTCTCTGAGCAGGAGCGTATTCGTGCCTTTACCCTGTTGCAACAAAAAGCGCAGGCCCTGGAGGTTGAGATTGCGCGCCGCCAGACTGCCCAGGAGCGTTTGCAGGCGTTGGCCGCGATTGTCGAGTCCACCGATGATGCAGTGCTCAGCAAAGATCTCAATGGCATCGTGACCAGTTGGAATCGCTCCGCCGAGCGCATCTATGGTTATACGGCCCAAGAAATGATCGGCCAATCCGTAACACTGCTCTTCCCTCCAGAGCAAGAGGGGGAATTTGAGCAGATTATGGCACGTATTCACCGGGGAGAGCGCGTCGAGCATCACGAGACGAGGCGCATGCGCAAAGATGGTATCATTCTACTCGTCTCTGTGACGATTTCCCCCATCAGGAATGAGACCGGGGAAATCGTTGGTGCCTCGACCATTGCCCGTGATGTTACGGACCAGCGACTATTAGAGGCCAAATCTCATCGGCTCTTTGACTCCAACCTGGTGGGGATTTTTGTCACAAATGCTGAAGGAACACTGCTGGAGACCAATCGGGCATTTCTGGACCTGCTGGATCATCCACAATTAGATGGGCCTACAGATCCCAGGCAGCCAGATGTGCTCATTGCTTCTCTAAACCCGTTCCTGCGAGGTTTAGTTTCCCAGGCCAATCAGTCCAGCGGCACAGTTGAACCCAGGGAAACAGAGCTCCCACAGAAGAATGGAAAAGGCTTGCCGGTGATGGTAGCACTGACCAGCCTGGAACATGCAAACACCTGCATTGGCTTTGTTCTGGATATGAGCGAACGCAAAGCCCTGGAGCAGCGTAAAGATGCCTTTATTGGCATGGCCAGTCATGAACTCAAAACGCCTGTGACCAGTCTCAAAGGTTTTCTTGGCGTCTTGCGACGATTGCTGGCTGCTCAGGATAATGAGAAAGTCCAGCATTCTCTGAACCGGATGGATGTCCAGATTGACAAATTAACGAAGCTCATTAATGATTTACTGGATATCTCCCGGATGCAGACGGGCCAGCTCATATATCGAGAAGAGTCAATCGAAATGGATAGCCTGGTATATGAGATCGTAGAGAGTATCCAGGAAACGACACTGACCCATCAGATCCAGGTGGAAGGGAGGACCGGGATGGACGTATATGGGGACCGGGACCGCCTGGGACAGGTCTTGATTAATCTTT
>Ga0265338_10010660_pt1 | contig 10743 bp, 6 predicted proteins | sample 42126metaG_FD_193579 | JGI IMG/M metagenome (GOLD analysis project Ga0265338, IMG submission 193579) | Rhizosphere microbial communities from Carex aquatilis grown in University of Washington, Seatle, WA, United States - 4-21-26 metaG | ecosystem: Host-associated > Plants > Roots > Rhizosphere >... | reverse complement strand
CAGGCACTGCCAGATAACCTGCGGTCGATTATCCTCAGATGTGTTGACTTGGAGCGGGATCAACGACCGACTGACTTTCAGCAATTGCAGAGCGAGTTGGCTGAAGAGTTCAGGCAATGCGTGGGAAAAGAGCCTCCATCACCGGAATCGGTTCATGCGCCAAATGTGGGAGAGTTTAATTTGCTGGGCATGACATTTTCGCAACTTGGACATATGGACGAAGCCATCCGTTTTTTTGACGACGGACTCGATATTTCGCCTCTGGACCGGTATTTGCTCATAAACAAAGGAACCAGCCTTCGCGAATCTGCCCGTTTTCGAGAAGCGTTAAAATGTTACGAGATGGCGCTGGAGGTGGCACCTGACTCCGCTGCCCTATGGGGCAACATGGCGCGGCTTTTTGTTGAAATGTGCAACCCTTCGGCGGCTTTGGGTGCCCTTGATAGGGGTTTACAACTAGCCCCTGACGATTCCGTTTTGATTGGAAACAAAGCGGTTGTGCTTTTCCAACTCGGCAAGAGTTCGGAGGCGCTTACGCTCAACGCCGCCGTCCTCGCGGCTCATCCGAGGAACGGCAGGCTCCTCACAGCACGCGGCGATATGCTGTTCAAGTTGGGGCGCCACCAGGAGGCTTTGGATTGCTTCGAACGCGCGCTTGTCATGGATCCGCTCAACTACGAAGCATGGGGTGGAAAGGCTACTATTTCTGAAAAGATTGCCAACTATCGCGACGCTTTAGTATGTGTGAATCGCGCTTTGGAACTTCAACCCAACCAGCCTGCTTTGCGGCAACTTAGAAGTCGAATCGTTCTACAATAATGCAGTGAGATAATATCCTAACAGGATAAAAATTTGCGTGCCATGAGCAATGTGCCTGAAAACCCAGCCGACCGTGCCATTCCCATTGAAATTGGGCGGACGGTTCTTGGCTCCGCTCCGGCTGATCCCCAAGCAATTCACAATGCCGAAGCGCAGGTGGCGGCGGAATGGAAAGTGGGCGATGTCGTCCTCAACCTATACGAGGTCAAACAGGTGCATGAAAGCGGCGGTATGGCTGGTTGCGTCCTGATGATGTGCGCCGCGAGTTGGAAAAAATGGCTGCTGAACGGAAAGCCCTACCTCTGTTGCCATGTGAAATCCAGGGAGCCAGAGAGGAGCGTCGTCCTGCTGCGGGTGACGCTCAGAACGGATCATTGTTGGGTCGAATCAGCAACTTGTTTTCAAACAAGGGGCAAAAAAAGTGAAAACGACAATTCCTTTTCCACAATTTGAATACAGTATATGAACCTCGCACCATCCATTGATTTGATTTGGCGACTGGCCGCCCAAGAAATGGCCGCTGGCGAATTCAGCGAGATCCAGCCCGAACATTTTTGCATGGCTTTGCTGAAGTTCGCTGAGGTTTCGGTCCAAGCAAATGAAGACGGCGATGAACAGGCGGAACTCGCTAAGGCCATCGCTGGAGATGCGCAGTTGGTTCGTGAAGCGCTTCAGAAATGTGGCATTGAAAGCACAAGCGCCCGACGCAAGTTACGCAAACAACTCGGGAAAGGTGGCTCGCCTCAGCAAGGCAAAAAGGTTCATCGCTCCGCCGCCAGCCGGTCGTTGTTCGAGTCAGCAGCCAAACTGGCGCAGCAACCAGATAGCGAAACGATTACTCCGCTGCATCTCCTAACTGCACTTGTCCAATCCCCTACGCCGGCAATCGCCCAAGCTGTTTTGGGCAAGGCTTCCCCAACGCTTCGGCCCGCAACCCTGCCACTTTTGGAAAAGCATGGACAGGATTTGGTGAAGCAAGCGGCTGAAGGGAAATTGCAAGTCAAACCTGGCCATGAGGCCCAAAGCAAGGCTGTGCTTCAAGCTTTGCAGCAAAAGGACCGAAAGTGTATCCTGCTCGTCACCGACTGTGACAATGTTGTGGTGGAACTCGCCTCCGCAATAGCCATCGCCATTGCGTCGCAGGACGCGCCGGAAGGGTTGAGAGGAAAGCGCGTGATTGATGTTTCCTCAAGTCGCTCGGTCGGGCTCAAGGGAAAGCGGATTTCTCCTGACGAGGAGGAGGCGAAGTTTGAGCTGATGCGACAATTACTGGCCGAAGCAGCATCTCACCCGGAAATCATCCTGATTGTTTCGGCTGTGGAAGTCGAACCGCAGCGAACGCGTGCAGGTGAATGGCCCTATTTGTTGCAGGAAATGCTGGGAAAGGGCAAAATCCAATTCATCTGCCGTGCGAAGCCGTCGGTGTTTACGGAACACCTCCGCAAAGCCACGGTTTGGAAACAACGAACTCAAGCCCTCTGGCTCGAAAAAGCAGCTCAAGGCAGCGTTCCAAGAGAATTGTGAGAAATTATGTTCACCGATAAAGCGCAAGCAATTATTGATCTGGCGAAAGACTTCGCCCAAACCATTGGTGCGAAGGAACTGGACTTTGCGTCGCTGACGCTGGCCATGAGCCGACACACCGAGGCGGGCATTCTCTTGGCGGAGTGTATAGGCTTGACGCCGGAAAAGTTGAGGTTGGCGTTGCCATCTTCTGAAGAACCAGTTCGCTGTCCGGGAAAGTTGCCGGTGGCGGAGTCGGTTCGAGCCTTGCTCCAAACGGCGAAAGAACTGGCTCAAGAGGTGCCTGACCGCTCACATCCCGGTTTGGTTGATCTGCATCATCTGGCGTGTGCGCTTGCGATGTCGCGTGAGGTATGCGCCACGCTGAACGCATCACCGCTTTCAAAAGAAGATGCAGTAGCCCGGCTTAATATCTGGTGCATTGAGGAAGCACTGAATCCCAAGCTGGAGGAGTTGACAGCACGGCTCCGAACCTTGCGGACGGATCTGATGGCAAAAGTTTATGGGCAGGACCATGCGGTGCAGGCCTTTGTGGAAGGACTGTTCAACGCGGAGGTCGTGGCAACTTCTGATCGGGAGCGAAAGTCCCCGAGGGCGGTGTTTGTGTTCGCCGGGCCGCCAGGTGTGGGAAAAACATTCCTGGCCGAATTGGGCGCTTCGCACCTGAACCGTCCGTTCAAGCGGTTCGATATGAGCGCGTATTCGGACCATCAGCAGCAGACCGCGCTGGTTGGATTTGAGGAGAGCTACAAAGGAGCGCAGCCGGGCGTTCTGACCGGGTTCGTGGAAAAGAACCCGAATGCGGTTCTGCTTTTCGATGAAATCGAGAAGGCTCATCTCAACACGATTCATCTCTTTTTACAAATTCTCGACGCGGGCCGGTTGGAGGACAAGTTCCTCAAGCGCGAAATCAGCTTCACAGACACTACAATCATCTTTACCACCAACGCGGGCCGGAAGCTCTACGACCATTCCAGCGACAATGGTGTGCGCAGTGCCAATGCCACGTTCCACCGCAAGACCATTCTGGACGCGCTGGAGAATGAGACGGATTCGCGAACCGGCAAGCCCTTCTTCCCGCCGGCGATCTGCTCGCGTATGGCCACAGGTTACCCGGTGATGTTCAATCATCTTCGGGTGAACGAACTGGAACGGGTGGTTCAGGCCGAACTGTGCCGCGTCGCCGGTTTGTTGGAGCGGCAATATCGCAAGCAGGTGAAATTTCAGGAACTGCTACCGATGTGCCTCGTTTTGCGGGAAGGTGCGCGGGCCGACGCGCGGACGCTACGATCGCAGGCAGAGACTTTCCTCAAGACTGAACTGTTCAAATTCTGCCAGTTGTTCAACACCGACCGGTTAGAGGAGGTTTGGGAAAAGGTGGACAGTCTCCGACTGGAACTGGGTGAGAGCGTTGGCAGTCTTCAGCCGGAGCTTCGCTCAATGTTTGAAGCTGCCGACCGGCCGCGCGTCTTGTTGGTGGCGGGTGAAGACTTGACGGAGCTTTACCGGGAATCGGTGCCGGATGTGGATTGGCGGGTGGCTGCGACCGCGCCGAATGCGATGCAGGTGCTGGCGGACGAGGAAGTGGACATGGTGTTGCTGGACCTGTCCCTTGGCAGCGGTCTGGGTGATGCCGGCCAAACGATGCAGCAATTCGATCATGTGCCTGCTGGTGCGCGTGGCTTGGATCGCGGACAGGAGATTCTACGCCAGATTCGGGAGAGATTACCCGCCATGCCGGTTTACTTGCTTGCTTTGTCTGAAACAGACGAGAGCAAGAATGACTCTGGTAAAGTAGATGACGAGGTTTTTTTGGCCTGTGCACAAGCCGGGGGTGCCAGGGGTGTGGTCACGAGCCGTTTCATTGATGGCATGGTTAAAGAGTGGCCAAAGCATCGCGATGAGTTCAAGTCGGGTTTGCTGGAGATCACGCGGAAGTTACACCGGGAAAAGGCTGCGGCCCGTCTGGCTCAGGAACGCAAAGTTCTTGGTTTTGACACTGTGCCACATGTGGACTCTGACCGGCGTGAAATCAGCATCCGGCTGCGAAACCTTCATCTCACCCGGGCCATTGCCGCAGCCGATGCGGGCGAGATTTTGGAAGAAGTAGAGCGACCCCGCACGCGCTTCGACGAAGTCATCGGTGCAGACACTGCCAAAGAGGAATTGAAATTCTTCGTTGATTTCCTAAAGAACCCACGCCGGTTTTCGGCGCTTGGACTCAAGCCACCCAAAGGCGTGTTGCTGCATGGCCCGCCGGGAACCGGCAAGACCATGCTGGCGCGGGCGATGGCGGCCGAGTCAAATGTTGCTTTCATTCCAGTAACCGCGGCGAACTTTGTCACGATCTGGCAGGGCAGCGGTCCGCAAAATATCCGCGATTTATTCGCCCGCGCACGACGCTACGCTCCGGCCATTGTGTTCATTGATGAGATTGACGCAGTCGGAAAAGTTCGCACGGGAGGGAGCAACGGTCAGGCGGAAGAAAACACGCTCAACGCACTCCTCACGGAGATGGACGGCTTCACGGGACCGTCGCCGGATCGGCCAGTGTTCGTGCTGGCGGCGACCAATTTTAATGTGCTTTCTGGTGATCAGGAGACACCGGATCGCCAATCACGAGCGATTGACCCGGCGTTGGTCCGGCGCTTCTCGCGGGCTATCCTAGTGGATCTGCCCGACAAAGCCGCCCGACAGAAATATTTTATGATGCGGTTGGCGACGGTAAAAGGGTTGTCCATACCCGAATCGGTAGTCGAACTGCTAGCGGAGAAATCCACCGGGATGAGCATCGCCAACCTTGAGCAGATAATCGAGACCGCTGGCCGGAATGCACTACAGAAAAACAAGGAATTGACTGGAGACCTGTTGGTCGAAGCGTTGGACACCGCTCGTGAAGGTGAAGCCAAGGAATGGTCACCGGAATTCTTGGAAAGCACCGCCCGTCACGAAGCCGGCCACACGATTTTGTATTGGCTGGCTGGTTGGTGGTCGCCTGAAGTGTCGATCGTAGCCCGGGCCGACCACGGAGGCGGCATGAGGCGTAGTGAAGAGGAAATTAAGAAAGAATGCAGCACTCGGGCGGAATTACTCTCGCAAATTCGAACTTGTCTGGCGGGACGTGCAGCAGAAATATTGTATTACGGTAAAGAACAGGGCTTGAACACGGGCGCATCCGGTGATTTGGACATGGCTACGCGAATCGCCCGACGCATGATCTGCCTTTTTGGGATGGACGACGAATTCGGATTACTATCCACGCCCGAATTGTTCAAACACGCCGAAGCCATGAGCAGTCCGATTTACCAGCGTGTCAGCGAAGCAGCGGGGAAAATTCTGAAGCAGGAGATGGCGAACACGCTTAAGCTGCTGGAGGAAAATCGCAAGCACCTCGACGCTGTGTCGCGGACATTATTGGAGAAAAACCGTTTGTATCGCAATGACTTGCAGCAATTATTGCCGTCGTGCCCGCGACACGGAAGGAATTCCAGCACGCCCACGCAGAATTTGGTGACGCAAAGGTAAGTAACAATTGGACGATGACGACACAAGAAATAAACAGGTTTACGAAAGGAATAAAAGCATGAGTTCAACGGATATACATGATGCGGCCGAGGCTGGCGACCTGGAAAAGGTTAAGATGCTGCTCAAGAATAATGCGGCTCTAGTTTCAAACAAAGATGCCCAAGGCTGCACCGCTTTGCACCTAGCGGCGATGGAGGGCCGCGATGCCGTGGTGGAATTGCTAATGGCCAATAAATCCGAAATCAATGCCAAGAACAACTACGGCCAGACGCCTTTGCATATGGCGGCGCATGACGGTCATAAGGCCGTGGCGGAGTTGCTGCTGGCTAACGGGGCCGAGGTCAATGTCAAACACAACCTCGGCATGACACCCTTACACGCAGCTGCTTCTTATGGCCATGCGGCCGTGGTGGAACTGCTGCTGGCTAATGGGGCTGAGGTCAATGCAAAGGCCAACAACGGTGTCACGCCATTGAACTTGGCGGCGGGACACAACGAAGTGGTGAAATTACTACACCAGCACGGTGGCCAAGAATAAAATCCATCAAAACTCTGCACGCTCAAAAAGCAACTAATCATAAATCCATGAACTTTTGGAAAAAATTATTTGGCGTCAAAGAATCGCTAAAGACTGACATTTCTGGAACGGAATCAACCCAACCATCAGCCACAGCGGCAGCAATCCCCGATCGATCGGCAAGCACAGGGTTGTGGAGCAAAAATGATAGTGTCCGCCAGGCCGCAGTGTCACAACTTACGGATCAGTCTGTGCTGGAGAAGATCGGTGTGCAGGACGTGCATCCGGATGTCCGCAAAGCTGCTGTTGAAAAACTTACCGATCAGGCCACGCTTGCGAAGATCGCGGCGTCGGACAAAAGGTCGCGTGTTTGCCGAGCCGCAGTCGAGCGACTCACGTATCTCCGTCTTGCCGATGTGGAAAAACTCTCCGATCAGGCGGAGTTGGTGAAGATTGCGCTGGAAGATTCGATTTCGGATGTTCGCAAAGCCGCAATTGCAAGACTGACAGAAAAAGCCTTGCTGATGAAGGTTGCCATGGAAACCTTGCCTCGGAATAGTTTGCAAAGTTGTAAGGCCGCTATAGAAGAACTCAATGATCAGGGTATGCTGGCGAAGATCGCCATCGGGGCGAAAAGTTGTGATAGCCGACTCGCCGCTGTGGAAAAACTCACAGATCACACTTTGATCGCAAAGATTGCTGTGGAGGACACCGAACCGCCTGTTCGCAAAGCCGCAGTATCAAAACTCACAAATCAGGCATTGTTAACAAAAATTGCTGTAGAGGATAAAGATTGGGCTGTTCGTTCAGACGCAGTAATTCACCTCACCGATCAGGCCGTTCTTGCGAACCTTGCCTTGAAAGATGAGGATACATACGTTCGAAAAGCCGCTGTGGCAAAGCTTACCAATCAAGCCGTCCTAGCAAAAGTTGCTAAGGAAACGAAAGATTCGGATGTCCGCAAAGCTGCAATGGAGAAAATCACTGATCAGGAGGTGATAGTGAATATTGAGTTGGAAGACAAAGACTGCAATGTCCGCAAGGCCGCAGTGGCAAAGCTCACGGATCAAGCTTTACTCGCCAAGATTGCTGTGGAGGACACCGAACCGCCAATTCGTCAAGCGGCAGTGTCTAAGCTCATCGATCAGATTTTGTTGGCAAAAATTGCAATAACGGACGAGGACCAGTATGTCCGCCATGACGCGAGGGCGAAAGTGACTGATCAAGAAGTGCTACTGAAGATTGACCTTGAGGATAGGAACAGGAAGGTGAAGTTGAATGATCAGGTTGAGTTGGCCGTAAAGTTGATTGCTGGTGCCGGGGTTCAGAAGGATGAGGACCGAGCTGTTCGACTTCTTACGTCTGCGGCGCATGCTGGACATATAGAGGCTCAAGAACTGTTGGGATCAACGTTACGTAATCGCGGAGAGATCGGCGAAGCGGTCGTGTGGCTTCGCAAGGCCGCCGATGCTGGAGCCTCGGGTGCTCAACTTGAACTTGGAACGGTCTATTGTTCACACGACACTTACCGGGATTACAGCAGGGCGAATGAATGCTGGAAGGCCGTAACGCGCGCTGGCAATAACGAACAGAGAGGTCTGGCTCTCGCAAATCTTGGTATTCTATATGGGAATGGCTTGGGTGTTAAGCGCAGTCCAACGAAGGCAATCCTCCTTCTCTCGGCGGCGGCAGCTTTAGGTAACAAGCCCGCAGTAGGTATGATAGCAGAGTTCGGACCAAAACTTCAACAGTCTATGCAGTCTACACCCAATGCGGTTAGCCAAATGGTGGAATCGATGGAGAAGCTCAAAGCTCTCGTTGATTCTGGAGACTGTAACACTATCTGCTCCTGGGCCATTGACAACTTGGATTCCCTAGCATGATTCGCTTTATTAATGAATTATGAACTATGACACCTCCAGTCCGCATTTCGGTGCAGGCACGCGTCTTCAATATCAGGGGCGCTTCAAGGAGGCTCTGGCCGCTTTCGAGGCGTGGCTTGTCAAGGAGCCAAAGAATACGGTTGCCTGGAATTGCAAAGGAATTGCTCTGCACGGTCTGACAAAATATGATGAGGCCATTCAATGTTTTGGGGAAGCCCTTAAGATACTCCCGGATGATCCACCAACCACGGGAAACATGGGACGCACGTTCCATGCAAAAGGTGATTATCAAAGAGCTGCTGACTGGCTTGAAAAGAGTCTCGCAGCATTGCCAGCCGCTGAATATTGGAGTCTTAAGGGCGACTGTCTTTTGCGGTTAGGCCAACCCGAAGCTGCTTTGGGATGTTTTCGGAGCGCACGCGACCTCGATTCCACGAAAGCTGAATACTGGTCGAATGAGGGAGCAATTCATGCCCAGCTTGGCTCGCTTTCCGATGCTTTACAGTGTTACCAAAAGGCTATTGATGCCGAGGGAAACTGCGCAGCGGCCTGGTTCAATAAAGCAGACGTAGAGGAAAGGCTTGGACGAATGGAAGCGGCGAAAGGCTCGCTTGAAAAGTTCATCCAATTGAGTCCTGCTGGCATGAAGAGACAGATCGAAAGTGCCCACAAACGAATTCAGGAATTTGCAAAGCCAAACGCGAATACCAACGAAGGCAACAGGGCTCTAAAGAAGTCTGCCTGTAACGGCGACTTGGTGCACGTCAAGGCTTTTATTGCCGCCGGAGAGGACGTGAACGCAGAGGACAAGGATGGTTGGTCGGCGCTCATGTTGGCTAGTCATGGGGGCCACTTGGATTGCGCCAAAGCTATTATTGCCGCTGGCGCGAACCTGAACGCGAAGGACCCCAGCGGCAAGACGGCGCTTCACAAGGCCGCCTACAACGGCCATGCGGATTGCGTCAAAGCGCTTGTCACCGTTCATGCGGACGTGAACGCGAAGGACCAGTATGGCTTAACTCCGCTCATGAATGCTGTCTTCGCAGGTAACGTGGACTGCGTGAATACTCTTATCGCGGCGGGTGCGGACCTGGATGTAAAAGACCACGCAGGCATGACGGCTCTCAGGCTGGCCACTGGCAAGGGCCTTGACGCGGACTGCGTCAAAGTTCTCATCGCTGCCGGCGCAACTCAATGAACCGAAATGATTGCAAGCCAAATTGATGATATATGAATACTACCGATGATCAAATCGCTTCAGCAGTGAAACAGGCATCCATTTTATTAAACCAAAAAGATGTGAGTTCTGCGATAAATGTGTTAAAGGCAGTTCGCGGCATAAATGGGTTTGAAAATTCTAAAGAAGCGTTCGATATGCTGCAACGAATCGGGTGCTTTTGTCGTAAGAAATCCATTTCAAGCATTATTCCAAGGCTTAAACTAGAAGGGCACACGAATAGTGTCACTTCAGTTGCACTTAACCCAGATGGGAGAACGATGTTGTCTGCTAGCAAGGATGGCACACTCCGCATTTGGGATATTCATTCGGGCGAATGCTTGAAAGTGCTTAGTGGAGGGGCGATAAATGCTATGGCTATAACTCCAGATGGCAACTTTGCAATGTGTGGCGGGGACTATAGTGGACTGACGTTGTGGAATTTGCAGACTGGCTCACCTATTAAGAGTTTCGATGACAAAGAGTGGAAAGGGCGGCAATGGCCGGTTAAGTCGGTGGCGGTAAGCGCTGATGGCCGACTTGCGCTTTCGGCAATTGCTTCGAGTCTCATGCTGTGGGATCTTCAAACGGGACAATGTTTGAAGCACCTTTGGGTCGAAACCACTTTCATATCATCAGTCACTTTTCGTTCAGATTCTCACTTTGCTTTGGCAGGAAGTGACGGACTACGACTGTGGGACATACATGCTGGCAAATGCATTCGGACATTTCGCATAAAGCTTTCCTTTGGATTTGCTGACGTTTTCGCGAGTGCATTCGGCATCAACGGAGCTTGGGGGTTTGCAGGAACTTGCGGAGAGCTGAAAATATGGGATTTAAAAACTGGGGAAATTGTCAAAAACTTGCGCCACGGCGGAGATGTGCTTTCTGTTGCGATTAGCGCTGATGGTCAGTGGGCAGCATCGGGCTGTCGTAATAACGAAGTGTATGTGTGGGATCTACATAGCGGACAATGTGTTAAAACACTAAAGGAGCACTTAAATAATGTGACATCCGTCGCATTAAGCACCGATAATCGTTGGTTGGTTTCGGGCAGTGACGACAAAACCCTGCGGGTATGGGAATTGGAGTGGGACTACGAGTTTCCGGGATGGGCTGATTGGGACGATGAGGCAATGCTGTTTTTGCATGAATTCCTTTTGCAACATCGTGCAATTGGGCCAGACGGCCTTACTCGCGACGGTCAACCCGTTTGGGCAGAGGAGGATGTCAACCAATTGTTATTAAATCTACAATAT
>Ga0265338_10010659_pt1 | contig 10744 bp, 9 predicted proteins | sample 42126metaG_FD_193579 | JGI IMG/M metagenome (GOLD analysis project Ga0265338, IMG submission 193579) | Rhizosphere microbial communities from Carex aquatilis grown in University of Washington, Seatle, WA, United States - 4-21-26 metaG | ecosystem: Host-associated > Plants > Roots > Rhizosphere >... | reverse complement strand
TCCGCCGGCGAGGCGGGCGCCAGGCCGTCCACCAGCGCCTTGACGTCCTGGCTGGAGCCCAGGTGGCAGACCAGGATGGCGTCCGGCTCGACCACCACCCCCACGCCGTCCAGGCCCAGCACCGTCACCAGCTGCTCCGTCGAAGAGCGCACCAGCACGTCGCGGCTGGCCCTCAGCCGCACCTGGCCCATCAGTGAGTTGCCGGCGTCGTCGCGGGCCGCCGCCTCATGGATCGCCTGCCAGGAACCGAGGTCGGACCAGGGGTAGTCCACCGGCGCCACCGCCGCCCGGTCGGTCTTCTCCATCACCGCATAGTCGATGGAGATCTTGGGCGAGGCCAGGAAGTCCAGCCCCAGGGCCAGCACCCCGCCCTCGATGCGGCCCGAGGCATGGGCGGCGCGGGCCTTCTAGGCGACCGCGGGGGCGAAACGGTCCAGCTCTTCCAGCAGTTGCTCGGCGGAGAAGACGAAGTTGCCGCTGTTCCACAGGTAGCCGGCCTCGACATAGGCCGCCGCGGTCTCGGCGTCGGGCTTTTCGACGAAGCGGCTGAGCTTGAAGACACCGTCGGGGCTGGGCAGCGGCGCGCCGAGCTCAAGATAGCCATAGGCGGTGGAGGGATGGCTGGGCCGCACGCCGAAGGTGACGATCGCGCCGCCGGTCGCGGCGGCCACGGCGATGTCGGCGGCGGCGCAGAAGGCGGCCACGTCGGGGATATGGTGGTCGGACGCCACGCAGACGGCGATGGCGCCGGGATGGCGGGCGGCGATCCAGCTGGCGGCGGCGGCCATGGCCGGGGCGGAATCGCGGCCTTCGGGCTCGACGATCACGAAGGCGTCGGCGCCGATCTCCTCCAGCTGACGGCGGATGGCCTCCAGATGCGCCTGTCCGGTGACCACCACCGCCTCGGCCGCGCCGGTCAGCTGGCCCATGCGCAGCACGGTGTCCTGGAACAGCGAGCGGGCGCCCAGCAGGGGCAGGAACTGCTTGGGCCGGGACGGTCTGGAGGCGGGCCACAGTCGCGTGCCCGCGCCTCCGCACAGGATCACTGGAACGACGGTCGGACGATCGGCCAAGCAGACTCCCCGGACTCTTCGCTGGCGCCCGCCGGCGCCGCCGCTACCTCTGGCACGAAGGGCAGTAGAAGGTCGAGCGGCCAGCCTGCACGGTTCGGCGCACGACACCCTGACAGCCGGGCCGCGCGCAGGCTTCGCCTTCACGGCCGTAGGCCCGGAACCGGTGCTGGAAATAGCCCAGAGCGCCGTCGGCGCCGGCATAGTCCCTCAGCGTCGAGCCGCCGGCCTCGATGGCCTCCTCCAGCACCTCGCGCACCGCCGCCGCCATGCGCTCCAGCCGCATGCGCGAGATCCGGCCGGCCTGGGTGGCCGGTGAGATGCGCGAGCGGTGCAGCACCTCGCAGACGTAGATGTTGCCGAGCCCGGCGACGATCCTCTGGTCGAGCAGGGTGGCCTTCACGTTCTGGACCTTGCCCGCGAACGCCGCCTCCAGGTGCGCCGCGTTGAAGTCCGGACCCAGGGGCTCGGGCCCCAGCCCTGCGAACCAGGGATGGGCGTCCAGCTCGGCGGTGGGGATCAGGTCCATGTAGCCGAAGCGCCGCGCGTCGAAATAGGTGACCCGCTGGCCGGCGTCGGTGTCGAAGACGACGTGGGCGTGCTTGTCCTCGGTGGAGGCTTCCTGGCGGAACACCCCGGGCTTGGATCGGTCCGAACCTTCGATCTCGAAGCGCCCGGTCATGCCCAGGTGCATCACCAGGGTGTCGCCCCGGTCCAGGCGTCCCAGCAGATACTTGGCCCGCCGTTCCAGCGTCTCGACCCGGGCGCCGGTGAGCCGCTGCACGAACCCCTGGGGCAAGGGAAAGCGAAGGTCCGGCCGTCGCGCCTGCACCCGCTCCAGTCGCGCGCCTTCCAGCGCCGGCTGAAGCCCCCTGCGAACGGTTTCGACTTCGGGAAGTTCGGGCATGACCCCTAGATAGGGCCACGCTAGCTCAGCCGACAACGGGCATGGCGCTTCCGCCGCGCTGCAGGAGGGCCTAAGACGCGGCCGATGAGCCAGGACAGCGCCACCTTCGGTTTCCGCGATGTCGGCCGGGACGAGAAGCCGGCCCTGGTGCGCGGCGTGTTCGACCGGGTCGCCCGGCGCTACGACCTGATGAACGACCTGATGTCGGCCGGCGTCCACCGCCTGTGGAAGGATATGGCCGCCGCCCGGCTCAATCCCCAGCCGGGAGAGCTGATCGTCGACTGCGCCGGCGGCACCGGCGACATCTCCCGCCGCCTGGCGAAGCTGGCGCGCAAGGCCCAGCGGCGGCGCGGCGGCGCGGACGCCCGCATCGCCGTCGTCGACTTCGATCACGAGATGGTCAGGAATGGCGTGGAGCGCGGCGGCGAACCCGAGATCGTCTGGTCGGTCGGCGACGCCCAGCGCCTGCCCCTGCGCGACGCCTCGGCTGACGCCTATGTCATCGCCTTCGGCCTTCGCAACGTCACCGACATCCCGGCCGCCCTGGCCGAGGCCCGGCGCGTGCTGAAACCCGGCGGCCGCTACCTGTGCCTGGAGTTCTCCAGGCCTGTCACCGAGGCCTTGCGCACCGCCTACGACGCCTATTCCTTCAAGCTGATCCCCCAGATCGGCGAATGGGTGGCCCGGGACCGCGAGGCCTATCAGTACCTGGTCGAGAGCATCCGCCGCTTCCCCGACCAGCCAACCCTGGCGCGGATGATGGGCGAGGCCGGGTTCAGGCGCACGGGCTGGACCAACTTCACCGGCGGCGTGGTGGCGCTGCACCACGGATGGGCGCTCTGAAGGCTGGGGCATGAGCGATTTCGGGTCCTTCACCCGGCTGATCGGCGCGGGCTGGGTGCTGGCGCGCAACGACGCCCTGATCCCGCGCGAGCTGGAGCCGCTGCTGCCGGCGCGGGCCCGGATCCTGGGCAAGGTCGCCCGCCTGTTCGCCGGCCGCCAGGCCAGGATCGGACGGCCGGGCGAGCGCATGGCCCGCGCCCTGGAGCGCCTGGGTCCGGTGGCGATCAAGCTCGGCCAGGTCATGTCCACCCGCGCCGACATCTTCGGGCGCGATTTCGCCCAGGACCTCGGACGGCTGCGGGACCGGCTCGATCCCTTCCCCACCCCCCTGGCGCGGGCCGAGATCGAACGAAGCCTCGGCCGCCCGCTGGAAAGCCTCTACGCCAGCTTCGAGCCGCCGGTCGCCGCCGCGTCCCTGGCCCAGGCCCATCCCGCCCGCCTGCTGGACGGCCGCAAGGTGGCGGTGAAGGTGCTGCGCCCGGGCATCGAGCGGCGGGTCCGGAGCGACATCCAGGCCCTGTCCCTGGCCGCCCGCTTCGCCGGCAAGCTGGGCCCCGACGCGCGCCGGCTCGAGCCCCGGGCCCTGGCCGCCGCCGTCGCCCGTTCGCTCGAGCTCGAACTGGATCTCAGGTTCGAGGCGGCCGGCGCCTCGGAACTCGCCGAGGTGATGGCCCGCGACGGCTATATGCACGCCCCCGAAGTGGTCTGGCCGGGGGTCGGCAAGCGCGTGCTGACCCTGACCTGGGCCGAGGGCCTTCCCCTGTCCGAACCCGCCGCGCTGGAGCAGCCGGGGCTGAACCGCAAGGTCCTGGCCGACGACCTGATCCGCGCCTTCCTGGCTCAGGCGCTGGACCACGGCGTCTTCCACGCCGACCTGCACGAGGGCAACCTGTTCGTCGCCGCGCCCGCGAAGATGACCGCCGTGGACTTCGGCATCATCGGGCGGCTGGGCAAGCGCGAGCGCCGCTACCTGGCCGAGATCCTCTACGGCTTCCTGGAACGCAACTACCACCAGGTGGCCCAGAGCCATTTCGACGCCGGCTATGTGCCGGCGCACCACTCGGTGGACTCCTTCGCCCAGGCGCTGAGGGCGGTGGGCGAGCCGATCTTCGGCCACACCGCCCAGGACGTCTCCATGGGCGCGGTGCTGGCCCAGCTGTTCGAGATCACCGCCCTGTTCGACATGCGGCTCCGGCCCGAGCTGGTGCTGCTGCAGAAGACCATGATGGTCACCGAGGGCGTCGCCCGGCGGCTGGATCCCCAGCATGACATCTGGAAGGCCGCAGATCCGGTGGTGCGCCGCTACATCCTGCGCGAGCTGGGCCCCGCGGCGCGGCTGCGCCAGCTGTTCGAGGATGGCCTGAGGGCCCTGGAGGACCTCGCCCGGCGCGCCGAGGCGCCGGCGGTGGCCGCCGTGGCCGAGATCGAACGGGAGGAACACCGGCTGGCTTCCCGCTTCACCTGGTTCGCCGTGGGCGCCGGCATCGCTGTCCTGGCCTTCGTGCTGGTGCAAGTGCTGCATTAGACTTGGGGCCAAGGAGGCCGCCCATGACCCGTCCCACCAAGATGCCCGTTGAACAGGCCCTGGCCCGGCTCGACGGCTGGTCGGCCGCTCCGGGCCGCGAGGCGATCCAGAAGAGCTTCCGGTTCGAGGACTTCAACCAGGCCTTCGGCTTCATGACGCGAATGGCGCTGGCGGCCGAGAAGCTCGACCACCATCCGGAGTGGTTCAATGTCTACAACCGCGTGGAGGTCACCCTGGCCACCCACGATGCGGGCGGGGTCACCGAGCTCTACATCCAGCTCGCCAGGCTGATGGACGCGGCCGCTAGTTCGTGAGGATGGAGCCCAGCAGCAGCCGCGCCCCGCGGCGCTTCAGCGTCTGGTCGGTCGCCCGTTGCAACACCATGGAGATGTAGTCCGCATTGGGCGGCTGGGCCGGGGACAGCCCCACGGCGTAGGGCTGCAGGGCCGAGACGAAGGCCGAGTTCAGGAGCGGCAGATAGAGATCCACCTCGTCGCGCAGGGCCGGATTGGGCACGTCGAGACCCACCTCCACGGTCAGCACGCCCCGTCGGCCGTCGGCGCGCACAATGCTGACCGTCACCGCCTTGAGCGAGAGGTAGGAGGCCTTCTGCTTGGAGCCGCCCCCTTCCTCCTGGGCGTGTCCCAACGCGGGCGCCAACAGCGCCGTGGCGGCGAGGGCGGCGAGGAGCAGGCGGCGTCGCATGGTCCGATTGACCACGACTTTGGTTGACGCGGGGTTGAGACGGGGACGCGCCCCGGCTCAGGTCTGGTTCGGGAAGCAGGCCTGTTCGGTCATCGGCACCGACGCCAGGCCCGTGATCAGGTTCGGGACCACCGTCGTGAAGGTGTAGTTGATGGTCACCGAGGAGAAGCCCGACGCGCCGCCGCAGGTCGCCGACTGGCTGAGGGTGACGTCGGCGGTGGGCACGGTGACGCCATAGGTGGACGCCACCGTCTGCAGGTAGCTCAGGCTCCGGCTCGAGGAATAGGCCGCCCCCGAGGCGCAGTTGCCGGCCAGCACCCCCATGCACCGGGCCGACTGGATCGCCGCCTGTTGCAGGGCGTTGGCGGTCCACATGTACCAGCCGAACTCGGTGACCCCGAACAGCAGGGTGAACAGGGTCAGGATGACGGCCGAGAACTCCACCGCCGCGCCGCCGCCCTGATCCTTCGACCAACGCCGGAACAGGCTCACTGCACCTGCACCAGGCTGGAGGTGGTGATGGTCCCCGTCTGCGAGACGATGCCGTAGCCGGAGAAGATCGGGGTGTAGCTCTTGCTGGCCGACAGCAGCACGAATTTGCCGGCATAGCCGCCGCCGGTGCAGGTGGCCCCGCAGGTCTGGGCCGTGCCCCAGGTCACCGAGGAGGAGGCGGTCCCGGTGGGGCAATAGCAGCTGTCGGCGGCCGAGGCGGTCCCGCCGGTGGTGACCGTGCCGCCCGAGGAACTGGCGGTCGGACCGCTGTTCAGGGTGATCGAGCTGTTGGCCCAGTTGGCGGACTGGCCGCTGGACACCAGCCCCGCCAGGGTGCTGGCCAGGCTGGCGCCGGAGGTCGAGTTGACGCTGTTGGCGTTGACCATGGCGTAGTTGGCGCCGGCGTTGAGCGAGGCGTCGAGCTGGAAGCGGGTGTAGAGCATGCCGCCCAGGTCGATCAGCCCGACCAGGACCAGGATCAGCGTCGGTGCGATCAGGGCGAACTCCACCGCCGCCACGCCCGAGCGGTCGCCGAGGAAGGCCGCGCCGAGGCGGCCGCCGCGCCTGGACAGACTTCCGGTCATTGCACCAGCGCGATCTTCACTTGGCTGCCGCCGCCGGAGACGCAGTTGGACGCCGCCGCGGTGCCCCCCGCAAGGGTGACCTGGGTGCCGATCATCTCCAGGCACTGTCCTGTGCCGCCGCCGACGCTGGCCCCGCCCGAAAGGCTTATGGCCCCCTGCGGGAAGTAGAAGGCTCCCGACAGGCTGGTGTTGGAAGCGCCCTCGGCGAAGGTCGCGCCGCCCGTGTTCGAGGCGGGCCCCACCACCACCAGGCCCTGGGTGGTTCCCGAGCCGGGCGCGGTCAGGGTGACGTTGTTGTAGCCGGCCGCCAGGCAGAAGGCCTCGCCCGAACAGGCGCCGGACGCCGGCAGGGTCGAGCCGCCGATCACGAAGGTGACGCCCGTGCCGCTCATGCCGACGGTCGCGCCGTTGCAGGTCACGTCGCCGCCGCCGGCCCCGCCGAGGTCGACATAGCCGGTGACGGTGTAGACGCCCGACCCCAGCACCGTGCCGCCCGCGGTGAAGAAGCTGCCCTGGATGTCGTGCTGGGCCGCCGCGGGCAGGTAGGTGCAGCTGCCGCCGCCGCTCGGCACCCAGAAGTTGCCCACCAGCTGGAACACGCTGCCGGTGTCGGTGGCGTCGCCAAGCTGGGTGTAGGAGCCGCCGCCCAGCCACATGGCGTTGCCGCTGGAGGCGGAGCCGATGTTGAAGCTGTTGCCGGTGCCGGAGTCGCCCATCACCAGCTTGGAGCCGCCGTTGTTGTAGACCCCGCCCTGAAGGGTGAACTTCGACGGGCCCAGGAACTTCAAAAGGGTGCCGGTATTGCAGATGCTGTACTTGACCCCGTCGGTGCAGGTGCTGGACGCCTTGCCGATGTTGTAGGTCCCCGACCCGAAGGTGGTCGTGGTGCCGCCGCCGGTGAAAAGCCCGCCCGCGATGTTGTACGAGCCCGGCCCGAAGGTGATGGCCGTGCCCGTCATGTTGATCGAGCCACTGAAATTGTAGGTGTTGGACGAGGCGCCGCCGGTGTTGAACAGCACCGTGATGCCGCCGCCGGTGGTGATCTTGCCGAAGTTGTAGGAGGTGTAGCCGCTGCAGGTCACCGTCCAGGTGTTGCTGGAGAAGGCCCCGGTGCAGTGGTCGGAGGTGAGCTGGGCCTGGGTTGAGGACTGGCTGTAGGCGAAGTCGACGTCGCCGCCCGCTGTCACCGTCGGCGCGGACGGACCGGTCTCGGCGGTCACCGTGCTGATGCGTCCGGTCGCCGCGGTCACGCCCGAGGCGCCGGCCAGGGGATCGGTGGTGAGCTTCTTGCTGATCGAGGCCGAGGTCCCGCCAGGTCCCCTGATGCCGCTGCAGCCCTGGGTGGGGGCGGAGCTATTGTAGGTCACCCACTTGGAGGTGATGGTGGTGCCGCAGGGCACCGCTTCGGAGGCGTTGGACGCCACCGCGCACCCCGTCGCCGTCACCGCCGTGCCGCCGCTGAGCGTCACGCCGGCGCCGCCCGAGCTCAGGGCGATGATGCAGCCGGTGGTCTGGACGTTGAGCTCCGCATAGGACGAGGCCGACACCGGCAACGAGGTCGAGCCGCCGACGACCGAGGCCAGGTAGAGCGGCAGGGTCGAGGTCACGCTCACCTGCACGGCGCTGTTGCCATCGCCGCTGGGCGAGGTCACCAGGCTGGCCGAGACGCTTCCCGAGGGAATTCCGTTCAGGGACGCCACGGCGTCGGCCGCCGAGGTGATCGAGCTGGTGGTGGCATTGGAGTTGTAGGCCAGGGCGCCGGCATAGGCGGCGAGGTCGGCGACGCGCTGGTTCTCGGTCTTCACCAGGAGGCCATGGCCGTACTCCGCCACCAGCGACGAGAAGGCGATCAGCGCCGGCAGGCTCAAGGCCGCGACGATGCTGACCGCGGCCTTCCGGTCGCGGACGAAGCCGCCGATGCGGCGTCCGAAATGATTCAGCCCCTGCAGCATGACTCGCTGGATCTGTTGCGCCCCACGGCAAGATCGCCCAGCGAGCTTAAGTGTCGGTGAGGAAATGAGCTTAAGGCCGGTCAACCATGCCGGCGACCACGGACGCCGGCCAAAGAGGGCGGATGTCGCGTGGCGCGGTCGCCGTTAAGCGATCGTAAACGCGGCGCGGGCAGGGTCCTGGCGGGGGTTGGGGTTCGGTGCGGCATCCATGGGCTCGATCGACCAATCCGTCCTGAATTCCTGGTACAGCTCCACCTCGGGCTCGAGCTCGGGCTCCAGCAGCTCGACCATCACCGTGAGCAACAGCAACGCCGGCGTCGCGGCCGTGCTGCTGGGCGGCGGCACGGTGAGCATGTCGTCGGCCACCACCTCCACCTCCTCTTCCGCCAGCAGCCTCTCGGCGCCAACCGCGCCCTGGCTGACCACCAGCACCTCCAGCTCATCCACCGGCTCGAGCACGGTCGGGATCTCGGCCAAGGTGACGTCGCTGATCAACTCGCTGGCCGCGGGCGCCAAGCTGATCAATCCCGCCGCCACCCAGCTCAGCGGGGCCGGCAGCAGCACCACCAACACCACCAACTACCGCAACCTGTTCGCCCTCTATCAGGGGCTGACCAGCCTGCAGTCGATCGCCAAGTCGGCGCAGGCCGCCAACCTGACCTCCAGCCAGACCCAGCAGCTGCAAACGGCCTTCCAGACCGGCATGCAGCAGGTCCAGACCTATCTCGGAAGCCAGCCGTTCAGCGGCTTCCAGGTCTACCAGACCACGCCCAAGGCCAGCGAGACCACCAGCACGGCGATCGTCGCCAACGACGACACCTACGTCACCAAGACGCTCTACCAGGGGGCGCCCAATGGCGTCGTGCCCGGCTTCCAGGGCGACGTGCAGTTCAGCCTGACCGCCACCCGCGCCTCGGGCAGCCAGGTCACGGTGAACTTCGATCTCTCCCAGATGGGGGACGAACCCCGGACCTTCGGCAATGTGCTGAACTACATGAACGGCCAGATGGCCGCCGCGGGCCTGGCCACCCGGTTCGGGGAGAGCTTCACCGCCGGCACGAGCACGACCCAGAAGGTCGGATCCAAGACCGTCACCCTGCCGCCCGGCCCGAACCAGTATGCCCTCAAGGTCCTGGGCTCCTCGGCCGAGGCCATCGCCTTCTCGGCGCCCGCCACCGACCCGGCGGTCTATGTCGCCCAGAGCTCCGGCATCACCGCCGCCACGGCCGCCACCGGCACGACGCCCGACGCGGTTCAGCAGCTGGTGAAGTTCGACGCTTCCTCCACGCCGGTGGATTCCACCGAGACCAACAACCAGGTGTTCAGCCAGGCCCTGGGAACCAACGTCTCCAAGGTGGTGGCCACCGCCACCTCTTCGGACGGCTCGGTCTATACCCTGGCCGACGTCACAGGCACGGTGAACGGCCAGTCGATCCAGGGCAGCCAGGACGTGGCGCTGATCAAGTACGATTCCGCCGGCAATGTGGTCTTCACCCAGACCCTGGGCGCGGACACCAGCGCCTCCGGCTACGGCCTGGCCGTCTCGGCCGACGGCTCGCAGGTGGCCGTGGTGGGATCCACCTCCGACAACCTCAGTCCCACCAGCACAGCGACCTCGACGGCGAGCGCCGCCGGTTCGGCCACGCCCCCGCCGCAGGGCTTCATCTCGGTCTACGACTCCTCCGGCAATGAGCAGTGGACCCAGCAGACCGCGGCCGTCGGCGGCCAGGGCGCCGGCGTGCAGCCCAGCTCCGTGGCCTTCGGGTCGGGCGGCATGGTCTACGTCGCCGGGCAGGTCGACGGCTCCGTTCCGGGCGGCGGCGGCGCCTCGGGCGGCCTGGACGCCTATGTCCAGGCCTTCCACGCGTCCAGCGTGCCGCTGAACGACGGATCGGGGAATTCCCAGTGGGTGGTGACGCCCACCGCCGCGGCCCAGTTCGGAACCTCCGGCCAGGACCACGCCACCGGCATCGCCGTGTCGGGATCGTCGATCTACGTCTCCAGCATGGAGAACGGCGCGGCCGTGGTGCGCCAGTTCACCGCCAGCGGCAGCTCGGGCACGGGTCTGACCCAGTCGGCGATGCTCAACCTGGGCTCGGTGATGGGCGGCAATGTCGCCGGCGTGGCGGTGAATTCCGACGGCTCGGTGGTGGTGGCCGGATCGACCCACAACGGAGCCCTGAACGGCGGCGCGGTCACCCAGGCCTATGCGGGCGGCGAGGAGGCCTTCATCGCCAGCCTGTCGTCCGACCTGCAGCCCGGAACCCTGACCTATCTCGGTGGATCGGGCGACCAGACCGCTTCGGCCGTGACGGTCTCGAATGGCCAGGTCTATGTCGCCGGCCAGATCGCCGCCACGCCCCTGCCGGGATCCGGCGAGAGCTCGGCCTGGAACGGCTATGTCGCGGCGGTCGACCCCACCTCAGGCCAGGTGACCTGGACCCAGCAGTATTCCGGCCAGGAACACGAGGCCGCGCCTGCCAGCATCGCCGTCGCCCAGACCGGGACCTCGATCCTGGACCAGCTGGGCCTGCCGGATTCCATCGACACCACGCCCTCCCAGGCGCTGACCACCAACACCTCGCTGCGCGCGGGGGACCAGTTCTACGTCCAGGTCGGCAGCCAGTCGCCGGTCGCAGTGACCATCGCCAACGGGGACACCTACC
>Ga0265338_10010658_pt1 | contig 10744 bp, 10 predicted proteins | sample 42126metaG_FD_193579 | JGI IMG/M metagenome (GOLD analysis project Ga0265338, IMG submission 193579) | Rhizosphere microbial communities from Carex aquatilis grown in University of Washington, Seatle, WA, United States - 4-21-26 metaG | ecosystem: Host-associated > Plants > Roots > Rhizosphere... | reverse complement strand
TTGACACGTTCTGGCTCAGGTTTTATATTATGCCAACACAAGATTAAATGAAGTCACCAAAGGGGAGCCTCCATGGACCGCATACCATCCCTGCACGAAGATAAAGCCCTCGGAACCTACCTCCGGGAAATCGCAAAGGTTTCCCTTCTGACTCCCGAGGAAGAAAAGACCCTCGCCCGCAAGGTTCGTTCCGGAGAGGAAAACGCCCTGAACCAGTTGGTCGAGGCCAACCTGCGGTTCGTGGTGTCGGTCGCCAAGCATTACCGGAACCGGGGGCTTTCGTTCCTGGACCTCATTAACGAGGGCAACCTCGGCCTCATGAAGTCCGCCCGGACCTATGACCCCGAACGGGGGGTACGGTTCGTTTCCTACGCGGTCTGGTGGATCCGCCAGACCATCCTGGCCGCATTGCTGGATAAGGCGGATTTGGTGCGCATTCCCCAGAGCCAGGTGAAGAAGATGCGGAAAGCCTCGAAGCGCATGAGGGCCCTGGAGGAAAAGAAGGGGCGCGCGGTCACCGACGCTGAGTTCATGAAAGGGGCCGACCTGACCCGCGAATCCCTCGATGACATGAGGCGTTTCAGCATGGGTTACCTGTCCCTCGACACCACCCTGGTGGGGGAGGGTGAGAGGCCCCTGCTGGAGTTCCTGAAAAGCGACCAAACGGTGGAGTCCCTCGAGAAGGCCTTGATGGACCGCCGGTTGGGCGAGAAGCTTCAGGGTATCCTGAAGACCCTGAACCCCCGGGACGGCCAGATCCTGACCTGGCGCTACGGCCTGGATGGGCGGGAAGCCCGCACCTTGGACCAGATCGGCAAGGAACTGAAGATCTCCAAGGAGCGGGTGCGCCAAATCGAGGAGAGGGCGGTGAAGAAACTGAGGGGCCTCAAGGATACCGAAGCCCTTCGGGACTACGTGGACTGATCCGCCGCCATGCAATGTGATCCGTACGATCCGATCTACAGTATCGGCGTGGTGGCGCGGCTCTTGGACCTGCATGAGCAGACCATCCGGCAGTATGAGCGGTTGGGGTTGATCCGACCCTGCCGCTCGATCCGGAAAACCCGCCTCTATTGCCAGGTCGATGTGGACCGGCTCGAGTGCATCAATTACCTGGTGCGGGTCAAGGGCGTCAATTTAGCAGGGGTCCAACTGCTGGTGGAGCTGTCCGAGTGCGACCCCCAAATGGCCGAGAAGATCTTCCAAAGGAACTTTTCAGGCCCCCAGGCGTCAAACCCCAGTAATGAAAGCTCCCATCCACCGGAGGAACCGAATGACCGCCCCCCCCGCTTCCCGCGATAATCCCCATAGGGGGGCCTTCCGGCTTCTCGCGGTTACCTTATTCCTGATGGGGCTCCAGGCGGCCTGGGCCGCGGAACCGCCCCTTAAATTCAACCAATCCCCCAGCATCATCCTTCCCCCCAACAACGCGGCCCTCATCCAAGAAAGCGCCTTCATCCGGGTGGCCAAGGTGGTCTCGCCGGCCGTCGTGAACATTTCCTCGGAATGGACGGAGCATCTCCAGGGCTTCCAGGGCCCGGGGGACATGAACGATTTCTTCAACTGGTTTTATGGGCAGAACATGAGACCCCAGCAAATCCAGCGGAAACAGCGAAGCCTGGGGTCCGGCTTCCTGATCACTCCGGACGGGTATATCCTCACGAATTCCCACGTGGTGAGCAAAGCCGAGAAGCTGACGGTCCTTTTGGAGAACGGGAAAACTTATGCCGGTCGCGTCGTGGGGAATGATCCAAAGACCGACATCGCGCTCGTCAAGATTGAGGCGGGCAACGGCCTTCCCAACGTCCCCTTGGGCGACTCGGACGCCATCCAGGTGGGCCAATCCGTCATGGCCATCGGCAACCCCTTTGGCCTCGACCATACGGTCACCAGCGGGGTCGTTTCGGCCAAGGGACGGACCGTGAACCTGAACGAGAACAGCCCCTACTCGAGCTATATCCAGACCGACGCCTCCATCAACCCCGGCAATTCAGGGGGGCCCCTTTGCAACCTGCGGGGGGAAGTCATCGGCATCAATACGGCCATCTACAGCCAATCGGGCAACAACATCGGGATCGGATTCGCCATCCCCGCCAACGTGGCCAAAAAGGTGGCCCAGGACCTGGCGAGCCAGGGCAAGGTGGTCCGGGCGGGGTTTGGGGCGGTGGTCCAGTCGTTGGATTCCAGGATGGCCGCGAGTTTCGGGTTGGACAGCACCGCGGGCGCCCTCCTCTCGAGCATCAACGCGGGCGAGGCCGCCGATAAGGCGGGCCTGAAGCCCGGGGACATCGTCCTCACCTTCGACGGGGAACCCGTCGACAGCGCCAGCGACCTCGTGGCTAAGCTCTATACCAAGGCCCCGGGGGACCAGGCCCAAGTGGAGGTCCTGCGCGAGGGGAAGGAAATAACCACGACCATCACCCTCCAGGCCCTGTCCGATGATTCTGAACCGACCCATGTCACAAAAAGGGCGCCGATGGCCCCGGTGGACACCCGGACGGATCCGGGGTTCCTCTACCAGGACCAGACACCTGAAATACGGGTGCAATTGCCGCCTTCGGCGCCGAGGGGGCCCGTGGTGCTCCAGGTGGGGCAGGAAAGTCCCGCGGCGGCGGCCGGTCTTCGGCCCGGGGACGTGGTGTTGAAGGTGGGGGACAGGGACGTGCCTACGGCGAAGAGCCTGCAACAGGCCCTGAACGATGGCGATTTGAAGAAGGGCATCCGGCTCTTCATCTGGCGGGATGGGTCGACCCTCTATGGAATCCTTCAAACCGGGGAATAAGGGGTTGAAGACCGACGAAACCAGGCCGGGGTTGAAAGCCCCCGGCCTTTTTGATTTAAGGGGCGGCGGATCGGTCGAGAGCGCAGGGCGGGATGAAATATTTTAAATAGGGACGGCTATGGATGGGGCTGGTCGGATCCTCTTTTTGTTTTCCCGGTATTTCCCAATAAAACAGGGTCTCACCGACCCGACCGGTGGGCGGGATCCGGGAAGGCCATCCCAGCGCCAGGTCCCGGATCTGCGGATAAGCCACATAGCCGGATCGTAACAGGGAAACACCCACCACATAGACGTTTCCGGGTTGTGGTCCTAAGAGGTCCCGCTGGGTCCAGGAAGTCCAGGGGACCCCGTCAAAACAAGGTTCCGACATCAGGGTATCCGCCAGTTTCAAGGATTTCCAACCTCGGCTGTGGGCGGTCCGGGCCAAGCGTTTGAAATCCTGTCCGACGTCGAAATTATAGTCCCCCAAGGCCAACGACCTTTCCTGGGATGGAATGGGGTCGATGAAATAAGTCAAGGGATGCCCCGCCTGGACCAGCGCGCTGGCGATAAACCAGGCAAGTAGGAAAGTTGTCCAGAGTGCCCCGGCCAAACGTCCTGGGGACCGCCGCCAGAACCATGAAGCCGTTCGGCCGATGGTGGGATAAAGCAGGGCCAGGGCCGGCAGCGCGTACCTGAACGCGGCCAACCGTTCCACCGAGATCGCCGCGAGGAGAATCAGGGCCGGGAGAACCCAGACCCAGTCCAACCGGATTTTTCCTCGGACCGCCGAAATCGCCGCGGCGATTAGGGCCAGGGTCAGGGGAAGCGGGCATTTCAGGGCGAAAACCAAGGGGAAGGTCCAAGCCGGGGCGGTATCGTAAAGCCTGTGGAGAAGGTATTGGGGTATGGGAAGTTGGCCGAGGCTCATCATATGGTTGATGTTTCTCCAATAATCCAGGAGGGGTCGCATGGGGTCGCCGGAATGAATCCAGGCCGGAAGGTAAAGCAGGGTGATCCACGCCGCCGACCCTGCGGCCAAGCGGATCCAAAGCATAAGGCGTCGGGGCTGTTTTCGCGGCGTCAACAGGTCCGCCAGGAGAAATGCGATGGGAAGGACCCCAAGCGTCAGTTTCGACGTCAGCGCCGCACCCAGGGCCGCCCCGGCGGCCCAATCCAATCGGGGATCCCGGTTCCGGAGGGCACGGCCGAATAGCCCTACGGCCAGGACGGCGAAGGCAACGGTTCCACTGTCGGTCTTGGCCGGGACGGTCCAAGCCAAAAAGTTGGGCTCGAAAGCCCAAAGGCATAAAATCGTAGCGACGACAATCGGATCCTCGCGGCGGTTGAAGAGGAACAACAGGAAACCCACGCTTAGGCCTAATAGGATCGAAGCCATCCGGGGTAAGGCGGCCAGGAAGGGTAATCGGTCCGAATTGGCTAAATAATAAAAGATGAAGGCCCTGTTTTGTCCGTCAAACCCTTGGGGGAGCGGCTTGAGGTCCAGTGCAAGGAGGGGTAGCGCGTGCAAGGCTGGAACCAATGGGGGGTGGATGTAATCGCGCCCGGTCCGTGTTTCACCTTGGGTGAGATAGGCGAAACCATTGGTGACTTCCCAAGCCTCATCGTTGACCAACGAATCGGTCCAAATCCGGGGAACCGCCTGGGCCGCGAAGACAAGGGCGGCCAATAGGAACCACTTCCAGGAAATGAGGGGATGGGATTCGGGGCTTGGGGCGGTGTTTTTCATCCAAGGCCATTATGGCAAAGGTCGGCGAGAAGGGACAGTTTTTAGGTGCACCTCGGTTCGTTTGGGGGTGAAGGAATTCCGATTGGCCACAAAAAAAGGCCGGACCCGAATTGGGCCCGGCCTTTGGTATTGCGGGTGAGGTTTACTTGGCTTGCTTCGCGATCACCAAGTCCTTGATCCTCGCGTAGACGGCTTTCGGCAGGATCTTTTTGGCCACCAGCTCCGTCTTGGCCTTATAGGGCCGTCCCGCCACGATCTTCGCGGCGTAGGTATCCCCGATGCCTTTCAGGGTCTTCAACTGGTCCACCGTGGCGCTGTTCAGGTCCACCAGGTCGGCGGCGGGAGCGGCGGCTTTCGCGGCCACGGCCGGCTTGGCCGCCGAGGCGTCCTTTACCGTATCGGCCTGGGACGACAAGGCCAAGCCCAACCCCAGCAAGACTGCCAACAACAGGCGCTTCTTCATCTATCTTCCCTCCAAGATGGTTTGCGGTCGATTCGATCGCTGTCAACCGCGGCGATAGATTACGCCAAGTCGTGAAGAGTTTCCGACCTGACAATCCAGGATATTGGGCCGATTTAAAGGACTTCAGTTTCGGTTCGGAACCGTTGGCCGATTGATAAATCGCAATAGGGATGATTCCAAATCCACAAACCTCGGGTTGAACTCGTCGTCATAGGCGTTGGAGCGAAGCGCGATATGGGTTTGCTTGATCGGTTGGGTCGGGACCAGGATCTCGTGGTCCAGGTCGTCGAACTCCAGGTCGGACTTCACGCCCTCCTTCACGTAGGCCAAAATCCGGTGGTCCCCAGGTTGGCTCTCGACCCAGTAGACCGTCCTTTGGACGTTGATCACGTCGTCGGACTCGGTGACGCAAAGGAAAATTGGGCAGGCCAGGGACACATGTCCCGGTTGCAGGTCCAGTTCGTCCACCAGGTGAACCAATTGGCAGGTGCCGTTGTTGGAGGTCTTGCTGTAACGGATGGGGACTTCCGACCCTCGGTTGGGTAACAGGTGTTGGGGCCGAAAGCAGGTCAAACGGGTCACCCAATGCCCGAAAAAGAGGGCCGGTGAAAATAGGTAGACCGCCTCGACATCACCCGAGTATTTTCGTCCGGCCCAAACCGCGAGGGCGCCCCCGGCCGACATTCCCCCGAGGGAGACCTTTTCGCCGAGCCCTTGGGCGGTCTCATAGGCGAAGGTGACTTCCTTCTTCCAATCCTCCCGGCTCACCTTCCCCAGGTCCTCCATCCTTGTCCCGTTGCCCGGCAGGAGGGGAGCCACCACATCGTATCCGTGGCCGTAAAAAAGCTTGGCCAGGTCCCGCATGAAATAGGGGGAGTCGCCCAGGCCGTGCATCAACACGATGCTGTGTTTCGCGGGTTTGCCGTGGACCATCAGGAAGGGCGAACTGGGGAGGCGGTAACCGCCGCTCGCTTGGGTGATCTCGGCCACTTGATCGGCGATATGCCGGTTGAACCGTTCGACCGTGGCGCGGTAATTCGCCGGGGAGTGGACCTGGGCGGAAGCCGAGAGCGGCAGGAGGAATAGGAGCGGGAACGCCTTCAGGAGGTCCTTCATGGGATACCGATATACGTGAGGGGATTCGTCCGAGCCACCTTGAGCGCTTGCCGCGGCGTCAAGAGCCCCGCCTGGGTCATCCGGTTCACGGCCCTGGGGAGGGATAGGTTTGAGGCCGCCAAGGACCCGTCCGGCCGGCGGAGGGAGCCATCCTGGGCCGTGACGACCGGTCCTCCGGCAAAACGGGCCCTATGCCCGGCGGGAAACCCGGACGCGGAACAATTATCCGAAACGAGGAGGATTTTGTCCAAGGGCCGCTTACGCAAGGTATGGTCCAGCAGGATGTCCGAGACATGGATCCCATCCCCGATCAATTCCGTATAAAGTGACCGGTTCTCCAGGGCGTAGTGGGCGAGTCCGGGCTCATGGCGGTCCTGGGGGCCCATGGCGTTGAAAAGGTGGGTCACGCCGGTCACGCCTTTTCGTTGGGCATTTCGGGCCTGGGCGAAGGTGGCGCAACTGTGGCCGGCCTGGACCCGGATGCCTTGGTGTTTGAGAAATCGGATCACAGGTCCGGCGCCGGGTAACCCAGGGGCCAGGGTGACAATCTTGAGGAAATTTCCCGCGACCTGGACCCATTCCTTCGCCTCCGCCAGGGAGGGTTTGCGGATCGAACCCGTGGGATGGGCGTTTCGACGGGCGGGGTTCAGGAAGGGGCCTTCGAGGTGGACCCCCAGGATTTGGGCGCCTCTTTCACGGCCTTTGGCCTTTCGGGCGGCCGCGAGGGACCGAAGGATGGAGGATTTCGGCGCGCTGACGTAAGTGAGGAGAAACCCGGCGAGGCCTTCCCGGCGCAACCGCGTGGATAGGCGTAGAAGTTCTTCCGGATCGGCGCTCTGGGCGTCGTACCCGCCGTAGCCGTGGAGGTGGAGGTCGATATATCCGGGTTTCAATCCACAACTCCTTTAAGCGCCCTCAAGTGAACACCCAATTCCACCACAGAGACATAGGGTCACAGAGTGGGGTTTGGAGACAGCCGAAGCCAAGAAACAATGTGAGATCTGCCATGAGACACAGGAAAAGCCAACATCATCCTTTGGCTTTGTTGATGAAGCTTAAGCTAACCGCTATCCGCCAACCGCTAACGGCTGCCTTCCGGTGTCCCTGTGGTGGATGTATGTGTTATTTAAGGGATTCTTTTACCAGGGTCCAGTCGATGCCCAGCGGCCGGGGGTCCACCACTTTTAGGGTTTTCGCGAGGGCGGCCAACCGCTTCGCGCGTTCTGCGCTCTGGGGATGGGTCGAAAGCAGGGCGGGGAACTTCGATCCGGGGTTCTCGACTTCCTCCAGTTTTTTCATGAAAGTGCCGAGGGAGGAGGGGGGGAGACCGGCGCGGGCCATGAGCTTGGCGCCCTCCAGGTCCGCCTCCGTTTCCTGGCTCCGGCCGTAGGAAAGCTCGCCCAACTGCTCCGCCGTGAGGGTCAGGCCCTCCAAGTCACTGCCGCCGAACACGGTGGAGACCAGCAGGCGGGACCCCAGGCTTTGGGCGATGCGGGAGGTTACATGGCGCCGGAGGACGTGCTGGGTCTCGTGGGCCAAAACCCCCGCCACCTCGTCGGCGCTGTCGGCATTCCTCATCAGCCCGGTTAAGAGGATCACGTGGCCGCCTGGTAGGGCGAAGGCGTTAACCGTGGGGTCCTCCACCACGTGGAGGATGAGGGGATACCCGGGGTTGTCCTTCTTCGCGGCGTCGGTCAGGCGCTTCCAAATCTTTTGGGCGGCGTCAACGGCCGGACCCTTCCTCAATTCCCTCTTTCCCCGCAGGTAACCCGCGGCCAGCCGGTCACCCCAACGCACTTCCACCGGGACCGGGGTGTGCTTCACGACTTCCTTCACGAGCCAACGGGTCACGCCCCACCAGGCCAGCGCCAGGAGGAAAAGACCCACCAGGACCGAACCGACCAGGCCCAACCATTTGCGGGCGCGTGCCGCCTTTCTCGAGGAATCGAACCCGTGGAGGAGATCCCGCTGGGAGGGAAGCCGGTCGCCAAGCGCCTTGAAGAAGGCGGGTTCCCGCGCCACGAGGCTGTCAAAAGGGCCGCCGGAACTGGAAGTGACGAGGAGGTATTGGTTCTCGTCGCCGGCCGGGGACAAGCGGAGGGACCCATAAGGCCAGAGGGCGGTTTGGCGCCCGGAACGGACCCGGAGGCCTCCCGCCTCCAAAGTCAGGTCCGCCCACCGGGAGGTTCCCTTGGGTTCGGCGAGAAAGGCCGTCGCCTTGAAGTTTTGGGTCATCCCTTTTGGGTCGGCAGGTACGAGGAGAGCCAGCCCCCGAAGGCCTGGGGATTGCGGGTCTGCATGAGCACCGTGCCGGGGCCCGTGAAGCGGCAGACGAAGCCCTCGCCCGAGGTGATGGTGTTGATCCACCCCTTGGACGCCTTGGTGATCTTGTAGGGCGTTGTGGCGGTCCAGGCCACCAGGTGGCCGTTATCGACGATATATTCCTCGCCGGCGGCCAGGTCCTTCTGGTGGATCGCGCCGAAGGCGTTGAGGGCCAAGGTCCCCTGGCCCTTGATGCGGCTGATGAAGAAGCCCTCGCCGCTGAACAGGCCTTGCAGGAGGTTCTGGGTCTTGGTGTCCATCTGGAGGCTGTGGGAGGCCCCGAGAAAGGCTCCCTTCTGGATCAGCCAGTCGATGCCGCCGTCCAATTCCAGGAGTTTCACCTCGCCCGGGGGCGGGGGCGCCAGCAAGACCTCGCCGGGGCCGTTCAGGGCCTTGAGGGTCTGGAAGAAGAACGTCTCGCCCCGCAGGAATTTTCGGGCCAGGCCGCCCAAGAGGCCTCCCTTCATCTCACCCTCGACCTGGATGTTGGCGGTGGAACAAAGCATGGCCCCGCCGTCGGCGTAGACCGACTCGCCTTCGGGCAGGAGGATCCGCACCGCGGGGGAATCCCCGGGATAAAGGACGTCGAATTGGATGCCTGTCTTGGCCGCGCTCATAAAAAGTCCTCCTCAACGTTGACTCGAACCGGCTTAAAAGGTTGTCTCGCGGTAGGTAGGGGCAGAGCCCCTCACAGGCCCTTGGGCCTGTCAACGGCCAAGTTCAACAGATCCCTTCCGTCCATTACCAGGACGGCGTACCGAAGGTCCGCGAAACGCCTCCCTTTAATTGGGTCCGGGATTGGAGTCAAACGACCGGACGATTATAAGGGAAGGGGGTTAAGCCGTCGTTAAGCCGGCTCAGAAACCCGAGACATAGGGCAACTTCTGGGCCACCGCCGCGGTCTTGGCGGCGTTGGCCAGTAAAAGCCCGGTGGAATCCCAGGTTCCCGCGATCAGGGCCTGGCGCTTGGGTTCGGGCATCTGGGCCTTGATCGTCTCCCCGCCCTCGACCAGGATCCGGGTCTTCTCCACATCCATGGTCAGTTTCGTGGAGGGCTTGTCCTTCGCCAGGGCCTGGAGGCGCGCCGCGTCCGCCGGGGTGACCGTCATGACCGGGATCCCCAGCATGGTGCAGTTGCCCGCGAAGATCTCGGCGAACGACTCGCCCACGATGGCCTTCACGCCCCAGCGCATCAGGCTCTGGGGGGCGTGCTCCCGCGAGGAACCACAGCCGAAGTTCTGGTTCACCAACAGCACCGACGCGCCTTTGTACTTCGGGTCGTCGAAGGGATGGCCCTTCGACACCCCGCCCTCGCCGAAGCGCTCGTCGTAGAACGGGTACTTGCCCATGTTGGAGAAGGTGATCTCCTTCAGGTAGCGGGCCGGGATGATGCGGTCCGTGTCGATGTCGTTGCCCGTGACGGGAACCCCGGTCCCGGTGATTTGCAGGATCTTCAGGTCTTGCGCGGTCATGCCAACACCTCCCGGACGTCGGTGACTTTCCCGGCGATGGCCGCGGCGGCCACCATGGCGGGGCTCATCAAAAGCGTGCGGCCCGTCTTGGACCCTTGGCGCCCGATGAAGTTGCGGTTCGAGGACGAGGCCGAGATCTCCGGCCCCTTGAGCTTGTCGGGGTTCATGGCCAGGCACATGGAGCACCCGGCCTCCCGCCAATCGAAGCCCGCGGCCTTGAAGACCTCGTGGAGGCCCTCCTTCTCGGCGGCGGCCTTCACCTTCATGCTTCCCGGCACTACGAAGGCCCTCACCGAGGCGGCCACATGCTTGCCTTTGGCCACCTTGGCCGCCTCCCGCAGGTCCGACAACCGCCCGTTGGTGCAGGACCCGATGAAGGCCACGTTGATGGGCGTGCCGGCCATCGGCGCGCCGGGCTTGAGGTCCATATGCTTGAACGCCAGCTCGGCGGATTGCAGGGCGTTGCCCGTGAAGCCCGAAAGGCTCGGCAGGGATTGGGTCACGCCGACCGACTGGGCTGGGTTGATGCCCCAGGTCACGATCGGCTCGATGTCCCCGGCCTTGAAGACGACCTGGTCATCGTACCGCGCGTCCTTGTCCGAGGCGACGCTCTTCCAATACTGGAGCGCCTTTTCCCACTTGTCCCCGGCGGGGGCGTAGGGGCGGCCCTTCAGGTAGTCGAACGTGGTCTGGTCGGGGTTCACGTAGCCGATGCGGGCGCCGCCCTCGATGGCCATGTTGCAGACCGTCATGCGCTCTTCCATCGTCATGCCGTCGAAGGTGGTGCCGGCGAACTCGTAGGCGTAACCGATGCCGCCTTCCACACCCAGCTTCTGGATGATGTATAGGATGACGTCCTT
>Ga0265338_10010657_pt1 | contig 10745 bp, 3 predicted proteins | sample 42126metaG_FD_193579 | JGI IMG/M metagenome (GOLD analysis project Ga0265338, IMG submission 193579) | Rhizosphere microbial communities from Carex aquatilis grown in University of Washington, Seatle, WA, United States - 4-21-26 metaG | ecosystem: Host-associated > Plants > Roots > Rhizosphere >... | reverse complement strand
ACGCTGAGCTGGCCCGCGGATCACACCGGCTGGCACTTGCAGGCGCAGACCAACCCGCCGGGTGTGGGACTCAATTCGACCAACTGGGTGGAGGTGACGGGTTCGACGGGCGTGAACACATTGCCCATCACGATCAACAGCACCAACGGCTCGGTGTTCTTCCGCATGAAGTATCCGTGAGGAATTGATATTCGTGCGCGGGGCGAGACGATTCGCCCCGCGCTTTTTTCTGTGTGATTTGTGTGACACTTCCGTTTGCGGTAATGTTGTTTGTGATGAATCGGGCTCGCCGTTATTTCTCCACGTTGATCCGGTGGGCGGGCCTTTGCGTCCTGGTTGGATTTTTGACCGTTCCTGCCTACGCCGCGCTGCAACCCTATGCAGTCGATGTCAACACACTGCATCTTTGGCATTTCGATGAGACGAGCGCGCCCTTCGCGGACGCGGTGGCGGGCGGTACGAATCTGACTTATCTGATCGGCGGCGCGACTGCCGGGAGCGCCGGGCTTTCCAACAGCGTTGTTACGTTTTCGAACTCGGTTAACTTCGGCTCGCTCGCGGCTTCGAACGCGGTTCTTTTTCCAGTCGGCTTCGGTAGTGTCGGCACTCCTGTCCCATTCACCTTCGCTGGTTCGGACGCATCGTTCACGTTTGAGGCGCTCGTGCAAATCGGATTCGATCCGGCGAATTTCGTCCGCAGTCAGCCCATCCAAATTCTAAATGGCGATGCCAACAACAGCGGCGGAGGCGCGCGCGTGTTTCAATTTCGTTTGTTGCCCGTTGGTTTTACCGGCGGAGGAGGGGACACGAATGTGTTGCGCATAGAATTCATCAACGGTACCACGACCGTGGCGGTCGCTCCCATTCCCACCAACGGCCCGGACGCCATCGCGTCCAACAATTGGTATCACATTGCGGTCACTTACGATGGCCAGGCGAACACAACCAGCAATCTGCTTTTTTATTGGACGCTCGCGAACAGCAATCGCGCGTCCGCGAACCTGATTTTTGGCGCGAACATGGCTTCGAGTTTGCCCGGCGTCAACAGCGCCACGACTATTTTCAGTGTCGGAAATAGCGCGCGCAATCCGAACGGCGGTTCCAATCCCTCAGTCGCGAATTTTCTGGGTGACATCGACGAAGTGCGCATCAGCAGCGTGGCGCGCGCGCCGAACGAATTTATTTTTCAAAACGTTTCAGTCACAGCCAGCAGTTATCAGCCGGGGACGTCCAATTACCCGTCAAACACTCTCGACGGCAACTTGTCCACGCGCTGGTCGGCGGAAGGTGACGGCCAATATATTACCTACGATCTGGGCAGGGTGGAACTGGTGCAGTCGATTAGCCTGGCGTTTTACCAGCCGTCCGGCGTACGCACGAACTGGTTTGATGTGCTGCTCTCCAATGACGGCGTAGCCTGGCGAAATGCCCTGACCAATGCCAGTGGGACCAATGCATCCCTGGCGGATTTTGATTTTGCGGATTGGCCGGCGCGTTACGTTCGTGTTGTGGGCCATCTTAATTCGCAAAACGATTTCAACAGCATCACCGAGACGATGATTCACTACACGGTGCCGGTTGATGCTGACAGCGATGGTTTGCCGGATGTTTGGGAGCTGTTTTATTTTGGAAATTTGACGAATTCACCTGGCGATGATCCCGACGGCGATTCGCAATCGAACGCGTACGAATTTTTGCATGGCACTGATCCGACGGTGGCTAATGTTTCGGGCGACTCGGATGGCGATGGCCTGCCAGACGCGTGGGAGATGACGCATTTCGGCACGCTCAGTTTTGGCGCCAACGATGACCCCGATCGCGATGGATTCAGCAACGTGCAGGAATTTCTCGCCGGCTCGGATCCGATGGATGCCAATTCCATCCCGAGCGACATTAATGGCAACAACCTTCCCGACGCGTGGGAGACGAATGCGTTTGGCGGTTTTGTTACCTCGGCGTATGACGACGCCGATGGCGACGGCTACAATAATCTCGCGGAAATGGTGTGGGGCACGAATCCGACCAATGCGGCCTCGCATCCGTCCTTCATTTCGCCGCGCGTGGCATTGCTGAATGATTCGGTGGTGGCGACCAATGCCTGTCTCATGCCGCTTGGTTCAACCTACGGTCGCGCTATCAATGGCATTTCATTTCAAACGCGCATCCTCCCGACCTTCGATGGTTACGAATACACCGCGTGGTACGACACAACCGGTTCTGGCTCGACCACGCAAACTGTCTGGCTCGCGCGCCGTCCGGTCACGAACACCGTGGTTGGCACATGGGAAAAGTTTAACACCGGTTCCATCTTCGTGAACGGCAAAGGCGGCTGGGACGCGCACGATGTTATTTCGCTCGGCATTTCACCGGTCGACGGCACGTTGCATTTTGCGTGGGACATGCATGGAAATACTTTGCGTTACCGCCGCTCCGTATTCGGACTCTGCACCACCAATAAGGCCGCGTGGGGCACCGCGGGCATGATGAATCCGGAGCAAAATTGGTTGGTCGACTCGGCGTCTCCAGTCTTTAACGTGACTTATCCGATGTTCATTAACAATCCGTCCGGCGCGCTGATCTTCGAGTATCGCATCGGCAGCACCAGCGCGGGCGATCATTACCTTAATACCTACATTCCCGGTGCCGGCAATTGGACGACGGGCATAAAATTTTCCGCGAAGGAGGGCACTTACACCGGCATGCTCGCCACGGGCAACATCGGTTCTTCATCGTCGCGCAATGCCTACGAAAATAATTTTGATTTCGGCCCGGACGGCGTGCTGCACCACACGTGGACCTATCGCGAAGCCGCTGATGCCGCCAATCATGATTTGGATTACGCCTACAGTTCGGACAACGGCGTGACCTGGTTCAACAATGGCGGCACGAACATTGCCGACACGACGCTCGGCCAATCGATCAACGTTGCTTCGCCGGGAATTATTTTCAAAGTGCTCGACAGCCGCCAGCGCCTGATCAATCAACAGGCGCAATGCGTGGATAGCGACGGGCGCGTTCATGTGCTCGCACTCCATCGCCGCGCCGAGCCGGATGCCGCGTGGGCCTCGGGTGATTCGGTTTTTTCTGTGCTCGACACCGCTTACTTTCATTACTTCCGCGATCCGACCACGCACACGTGGTCGCAGCGCCGGATACCGTGGACTGTTTTCCCCGTCGGCTCGCGGCCGAAACTCGGCTACGACGCGCAGGGAAATGTTTACGGCATTTATCTTTCCTACGCCTCGACGAATACAGATGTGACCCCGGGATATGCCAACGGCAGACTCGTCATCGCCACAGCGTCGAAAGCTTCGCAATACACGGACTGGCAGGTGGCCTGTGTCTTGCCTAACGACCTGAACGGTGAACCGTTGATTGATCAAACGCGATTGCTTGCCGACAACATCCTCTCTGTTTTCATCCAGGAAAATTCCGCCGCTGCCGGAGTTGTCGGCACGCCGCTGCACGTTTTTGATTTCGCGGTGAACGTCGCTCCGCCTAATACGAATTCGGTGTCACTGAATTTTGTGGTGGCCGATGCGCTGGTCGCTTTCAATACGGCTGCCGGGCACACGTATCAGTTGCAGGCAGCTTCCGCGTTGTTGCCACAGGCTTGGACCAACGTGGGATCAACGGTCGCGGGAATCGATGGTCTCATGGCCTTGCCCGATCCCAATGGCCGACTATCCGGGCAACGGTTCTATCGGGTGATTATTGATCCGTAAAAGGGCTTTGCTAAAACTGCGGTCCACCGGGACAGCGTGACTTCGTAGTGCGCGGGCAGAGCATGGCGGCGGCGGCGCTTTCTGATGCGTTCGCAAATCCATTTTCCTTTTTCCGTTGCGAAGTGGTAATCGTTGAAACCAAATGGATGCCTTCAGCGTCACAGTCAGGGAACCCGTTGCCCTGTTTATTTCGAGCCCATGATTGTCAGGTGGACCATTTTGACTATGCAAAAAAGATCATCGAAAAAATTTGGAACCATGTTGTTGACGAACAATTTCACTGGTAGGGCGCGTCACTCCGTGCGCGCCGTCCTGTTGCAACCGAGCGGCGCGCACGGAGTGACGCGCCCTACCACATTGTTTTTCAAAAGCATAATCCCAAAAAAATTTGTGCCGTATACTGCGGTGGCGAGCTTGTTGTTGAGCGCCGGACTGGCGAGTGCCCAGGATGCACCGGCTGGTGACCCGGTGCATGGGAAGGCGTATTTTCAAATCAGTTGCGCCATTTGCCATTCAGCGGAGTTGGGGCCGGACAACACGGTGTTCAATAAACAAGGGCCGAGCCTGGTGGGAGTCGTGGGGCGGCCGGCGGGAACGGTTCCACAATTCAATTATACTCAGGCGATGCGGGGATCGGGATTTACGTGGGATACGGCGACCTTGAATCGATTTCTGACGAACCCGTTGCTGGTGTTGCCGGGCACGACCATGCCCATGCCGGTGCCGGACGCGAGCAATCGCGCGGATGTCATCGCTTATCTTTCGACATTAAAAGTTCCCGCAGGCGTTACGTTGAAATACGAAATAGTGCCGGTCATGAGTGGAGGAGCTGACCCGAACGACTGGCAGCGCCAGGCGCCCGGAGTGAAACATCATTTTACCGAGGCGGACCTGCCGCCTCCCTACGCGACGAAATCTTCCGGCAACGGCCCGCAAGTGGTGCCGGCCCCGGCGAATGCGGCCTTGGCGGTGCCTCCCGGATTCACGGTGAAATTATTTGCCAGCGGTTTGAGCAACCCGCGATTGGTGCGCACGGCGCCGAACGGCGATATTTTCATCGCCGAAACGGGACGCAATCGGATTCGAGTGATGCGCACAAAAGATGGTGCCGATGCGCCGACGGAAAATCAGATTTTCGCGGAGGGCCTGGAGCGCCCGTTCGGAATCGCCTTTTATCCGCCCGGTGATAATCCGCAGTGGATTTATGTGGCCAATAATAATTCGGTGGTGCGGATCCCTTACAAGAGCGGAGACTTGAAAGCCAACGCCGAGCCGGAAGTGATTGTAGCGAAGCTGGCGAATACCACTGGAGGCCACACGACGCGCGACGTGGCGTTTTCGCAGGACGGCAAGCGCTTGTTCATTTCAGTTGGTTCCGGTTCCAATGTGGCGGAAGAGATGAATAAGAAGACGCCGGAAGAAATCAAGGCGTGGGAAGCCGAGCATGGCCTGGGAGCGACGTGGGGGCCGGAGGAAAATCGCGCGGATGTTTTGGTCACGGACCCCGAGGGGAAGCAGCCTTTGCACGCTTTTGCGACCGGCATCCGCAACGGAGTCGGCTTGGCGGTGAACCCGGATACCGGTGAGTTGTGGGTCTCTACCAATGAGCGCGATGGCCTGGGAGACAATCTTGTGCCGGACTACGTCACCCGTGTGAAAGAGGGTGGCTACTACGGCTGGCCTTGGTATTACATAGGAAATCACGAAGAACCGCGGCATGCCGGCGAACGGCCTGATCTGGCGGGCAAGGCGATTGTTCCGGATGTCCTCGAACAAGCGCATTCGGCGTCGTTGCAAATGACTTTTTATACCGCGACTTCGGGACCGGCGGCGTTTCCGGCTGAATATCGCGGCAATGCATTTTCGGCGTTGCATGGTTCCTGGAATCGCAGCGTGCGCACCGGTTACAAAATCGCCCGCTTGCGCGTGGACCACGGAGTGCCCACCGGCGGCTACGAGGATTTTTTGACGGGCTTTGTGGTGGACGATCACAGTGTTTGGGGCCGGCCAGTGGGTGTGACGGTGGCGCACGATGGAGCGCTATTGATTACCGAAGACGGCCACGGGACGATGTGGCGAGTGGCTTACGTCGGAGGAAAATAGGGCAACCCCAAGTCTCAAAGCTGCCGGCTCTTATTTGGCGGTAAGTTGGAGCTGATAGCGCGGAATGATTTCGACGCTTTGAATTTTGGCGATGCTATCGGCATTGCCAAAATCCGGCCGCGCTTTTTCAGTCATGTAGATAGGCGCGTCTTTTTGCAGGGGCAGAATTGCGATTTGCAGTTTGCCGTTCAGGATTTCGGGTGTGTGCCGGCGGAGACCAATGTCGAGAGCGTTGCCGTTGTAGAAGTCGTCCGTAAGCATCTTTCCGTTCAACATCACGCGTGCGACGTCTCCCACATAATGGATGCGGAGGAGGGGATTATTGGCGAGGTCGAGGTCGGGAGGGAGAGTTACGTTCCAAACAGCAGCGGCGTTGAAATCGTTGTCCAAAGGGGCCATGGCAACCGGCTTTTCGATTGCGCCAAAGCTGATTTTGCGGAGCGGCCCCGGCTTTTGTATTTCTGTGGCGGAAACTGAGGGAACTTGCTCGCCCGGGATTGAGGGAATGAAACGCTCGAACACGCCGTCGGTTTTGGTTTTAATTTTTTGGTTCCCAGACAGCAAAGTTTTAGGAGCGGGATAGATTTCAAAATTCAGACCGAAACGATTCGTCGAATTCACGCGTAAATTGTTTTTGTCGAAAACGAGATTGGCGCCGCTGAGGAAAATACGATCGCGACCCTGGAGATTTCCTTTCCACAATCTGAGAGCATCCTTCGAGTCGAGCACGACGAGCTGGATGGCAGTGCCATCCGCGAGATTGATGATGGCGATTGGTTTTGTGCCGGGTGTGAAATTCTGCAGGATGTCGAGGGCGCCGGAGTGAGTGAGGTTGCCGGAAAGGGCTTTAATGGCCGGACCTTTGGCGTCAAAAGCGAATTGCGCTGGGATGCCATCGGCCTGTTCAAAAAATATCGTGCGGGTTTTTCCGACATCGAGGGCAGTCAATGGCTGGGCGGTGGCCCACGCCAATTCGACGCCATAGCCGAGGTCGAGATGGAATGGCCAGATCAGGCAAGCATCGCTCGGGATGGTAATGGGCTTTTCAGGAAAGGTGAGCGGGTCGGCAGCGAGATGGAGGGTGAACTGCACATTTTGCTTCGGAGGAAGCGTTTGGAGGCGTTCGTAATTGTTGATGAAAATAAAACCGTTCGTGCCGTTCGAGCGGACGCTCCAGCGAAGAGTGTCGGAATCGTTTTTTCCCTGCGGGCGAATGTCGGGCATGGTTACGGCCATGTTGGCGAGTTGAGGGCCCCATTCGTGGAGGAAGAGGTGGAGGCGGCGCAGACGATGATATTGTTCACGGACCTCGCCATAATTTCCGAGCGGCGCCTGGAAATCGTAATTTTTCTCCGGCATGTCGTTCCAATAACCGGTGGCCTGGGATTCCATCAGGGTGGAGAGTTTTCCGTCCGGATTGACGCCGCCGTGATACATATAATAGCCGAGCAGCGTGCTGCCGGAGCCAAGTTTTACGAGCGTGGTGGCTTCGGCATCTTTCGGGTTAAAAAGAATCCGGCGATGATAACTGTTCATCATGCCGCCGCCGATTTCACAAGTGAGATACGGGTATTTATCGGCATCGGGCGGGTCGACTGTGCCGCCGTGGCCCGGCGCTCCCATGAAGGTGGCGTCGTCCACGCGCCAGGGAGAAAATTGAAAACCCTTCCAATAACCCGCGGGCATGGGTTGAAGACTCCGATCCCAAAAACCTTCGGCGTAAACTCCGTAGAGCGGGACGAGTTCGCCAAAAGGCATTTTGCCGGACGGTGTATTCCAACCGGTGCGCGTGTAGAGTGGGGCGTCGAAGCCGGCTGCCTGGCCCATCTGTTTCAGCGTGAGCAAATGTGCGGCGGGGCCGTTGTATTCGTTCTCGAATTGGATGCCGATGATGGGGCCGCCGTCCTTCCAATAAAGGCCATTGAGTTGTTTCGCGATTTCACCGTAGAAGATTTTTACTTTGGCCAGATAATTCGTGTCGTTGGAGCGGAGTTTCCAACCTTTGTGCATGAGCCAATCCGGAAAGCCGCCGTTGCGCACTTCGCCGTGGTCCCATGGGCCGCAGCGGACACAGGCTTTGAGGCCGACATCCTGAACCGTCTGGATGAATCGACGCAGATTGCGTGAGCCGGACCAGTCGAATTGACCTTCGACTTCCTCGTGATGAATCCAGAAGACATAGGTGGACACGATGTCGATGCCGCCGGCCTTCATCTTGAGAAGTTCCTCGCGCCATTCATTTTCAGGAACGCGCGAATAGTGAAATTCGCCCATGACCGGTGTCCACGGTTTGCCATTGAGCAACAGGCTGTGGCTATCCAGTGTGATTGTCTCGCCGTTGGGATTGCGCGAGTCGCCCATTTTGAAGCCCTCGGTAATTGCCGGTGGTGGGTCGACGATGGTGGCGGTGTACGAAGCCGCGTTCGCGAAGGAATAAAAAAGGCAAAGGCTGGCCGTGATTAATAGAATGTTCAGGGCGCGGCCAATGGCCCGAAGTCTGAGGGGCGATGTTGTTGGGATTCGACTGGACATATCGGCGCGTGCGAAAGGCTAATGCTGCGTTGGGATAAAGAAAACTGCAAGCGACAAGGGCGCTTGCAGTTTTCGTGTGTGAAGCTTTGGCATTTAGTGCTGAATCAAACGATAGAACCGCACCGGGCCATTGAGCGGCGCGGGCCACGAGTAGAGGCCTGACGTATTGAGGACATCCTGCCAGCTAGCGTTGTTGTTCAGGTTGGTGGAACTCTGCAGGCTGACGGCGGGATTGCCGACCCAGGACAGGTTGAGGTTTCCGTTTGTCAGCATGCCGGTGTTAATGCCGCCCAGGCCGATGCCAGTGATGCCGAAATTGTCGAAGTTAAAGGTGCCGCCGGTGCCGATGGTCACGAACACCAATCCAGCGCCGGTCATGATGCCGTTCAAGTTACTGCCGGCGGTTGAGCCGATCAGACCGCCGGAGGTAGCGATGGTGAGATTATTACAATTGCTCGCCGCCGGGTTGAAAGCGAGCGTGTAGGTCGCGTACGTCCCACTGTCGCTCGCCGTCGGGACGGGCAACGGACTTGCGGAAATATACCAGTTGGTATTGTTCATTTGCACGGCGATGTAGGCAGTGACGTTGCTTGCGGAGAAACTCGGCGCGATGTCCACCGAGAACGTCATGCTCGGATAAGACGCGATGCGAATATTCGGGAGGGGCAACCCGGCCTGGTTGGTATCAATTGCGGTGCTGGTATAATAAACCGTCGTGGCCGCGCTGCCGAGAAAAGCGAACGCCGAGCCTTCGCTGGTCTGGGCCTGCGATTGGAATATGACGTTTGGATTATTCGGAACCGCCTCGGTCCAACCGACGGTGCTCAAGGAATAATTGCCGGAGACGGGCCCGACGAAGGGGAATTGTTCCAAATAGATTTCGCCCACGGGTGGATTCGTGACGGTCACCGGAGTGGCGCCGAAAACACTATCGCTTTCGTCAAAGCCGGCCGAGTTGGTAACAAAGGCGACGACTTGCATGTTGTTATCGTTTGCGGTGAGATCGGCGATCGTCAGAATGGCCGTGGAGGAGCCGGAGACGCGTCCCCCATCGTGGACCGCGACGCCGTTGGTGGTCCATCCGTAAGTGAACGGTTGTGTGCCGGTGGCCGTGACACCGAAGCTCGCGCCCCCGCCGGAGGGCACGGTCACCGCCAGCGGAATGCCAGTGCCAATCGAGGGCGCCGTGCCAACGGATTGGTTTGTGAGGACCTGGAAGTTCTGGAAATTCATATCCGAGCCGGTGGAAGTGTTGTGGGCGACCACGAGGCCGACACCGGTAATATTTCCGCTCAACGCGCTGCCGGCCTGGCTGCCGATGATGGCATTGGTGCCCGTGATGGTAAGATTATTCCAATTCGTCGCAGTCGGGTCGAATCCCAGTTGATAAGGCAGATAAGGACTGAGCGCTGTGAGCGTGATATTGATTGGGTTCTTCGAGGCATACCAGGTGCCGTTCATGGCCACGGCCCAATAAACTGAGATCGCGCCCTGAACCTGGCCGGCGGCATTGCCGGGGACGAAGCCGGCCTGAAGAGTAATCGCGGGATAACTCGCGGGATCGATGTCGATGAACGGCAGGCCGGAGAGGCCGGTGTCATTGGTGGCGGTCGTATAATAAATGTTCGTCGTGGCGGTCGGAGAATAGGAGAAGACATCGCCCACGCCGGCGGCGGCTTCGTAAATGCCCACGCTCGTTCCCGCGGAGGCGGAGCTGACCCAGCCCGCGCCGCTGAGCGGAAGATTTCCGCTGGGGCCGACGTACGGGAAGTTTTCGGCGTAGAGAAGTTCCGGGGGCTGATTACTGAGAACGAGTGTCAGGCTGTTGTTGGTGGCCGCGCCGGCGATGTTGGTCACAATGACGGAATAGGCGATGGCGTCGTCGCCGACCGCGAGATTGGTGATGGTGAGAATGTTACTGTTCACGCCGATATAGCGTCCGCCGCTTTGCAGTGGCACGCCGTTGGTTTCCCAAATAAAGGTCAAAGGCTGAGTGCCGGTCGCTTGCACCAGGAAGGATGCGCCGCCGCCGGGGTATGAGTATTGAGGTGTGACTCCACCAGAGAGCGTGGGAGCCACGGGCGGCGCGACGCTCGCGCCGAGGGCGGTGATGGCAAGTTCGTTGTAGTTGAACCCGCCGGAAGTGGGAAGTTCGACAATGCCGATACCCGTTATCAGGCCGGAGAGATCCGAGCCGGGGGCGGCGCCGATGGTGACGTCGGTGGCGTTGATGGTGAGGAGCCGCCACGCCCCGGCGGCATTGGTAAAGGGAACGACGGCGTTCGTGAACACGGGATAACCGAGGGTGCCCGAGCCGGTCAGTTGGTTGGTGGAGACGTACCATTGGCTGCCCATGCGGACGGCGAAGTAATTCGTGTCCGTGGC
>Ga0265338_10010654_pt1 | contig 10746 bp, 15 predicted proteins | sample 42126metaG_FD_193579 | JGI IMG/M metagenome (GOLD analysis project Ga0265338, IMG submission 193579) | Rhizosphere microbial communities from Carex aquatilis grown in University of Washington, Seatle, WA, United States - 4-21-26 metaG | ecosystem: Host-associated > Plants > Roots > Rhizosphere... | reverse complement strand
GAGAGTTGGCTCAAGCTACAGTCTGTTTGCATCTACCGGCCTCTCCGTTGCTTGGTAAAGCGTTTGTGGCAAAACACTTATACCGGAGCGGGAGGCCCTTTTCAATTACGAGTGTGAGAAATCCGGGTTAGTACTTTGAAATATGACTCCACAGATTCATAGATGAGAATAGATGACTACCTATCAATTAGGGTAGCAGAAAAGAATGGGATGAAGCTATTGAAGCAATTTAGAAAGAATGTAATAGGAACGATCGTAAACGAGGTTCTCTATTGTATCCATCGAAGATCAATTACCGTGGCATGACATGCAGGTCTGACAGCCTTTACCGCTGAAATTTGCTGCAATAAACCCGCGTTCTCAACCTGTTCGTGCATCGTGCTGATTAAGGAACGGCTTTTGGAGTGAAAACCGAGTCAACGAATGGTCTGCAGATTAGCTACGATGTCAGAGAGAAAGGAAGCACGATTCTTCTTCACGGATTTGGCAACGATCGAACAAGGGCCAATATTGACCTTGCATTTGTTTACGCTCGGATAGGGGCTGTAGCAGAAGTCGATAGGGCGCGATTGCAGGGAATGGAGGCTTGGCCTGAAGTGCAGCCACGGCACGGAAGTCTCCGCAGAGTTGATCGGGTGGGTCACCGATTCAGTGAGCCAGATGTTGGAGGAGGCGCAATCGGGAGTTGGAGAAGGTGTACCCGATCGTGTTTCTTGATGCCATCGTGGTGAAAATCCGCGACAACGGGCACGGGGTGAAGAAATCGATCTATCTGGCCTTGGCAATCACTCTGGAGGGCAGGAAAGAGCTTCTCGGCCTATGGATCGATCAGAGTGAAGGGGCGAATTTTGGCTGGGAATCCTGACAGAGCTGAAAAACCGCGGGGTCATGGATATCCTGGTAGCCGCTGTCGATGGGTTGACGGGATTCCCCGATGCGATCCGTAGCGTCTTTCCTTCCTGCCAAGTCCAGCTGTGTATTGTGCACTTGGTGCGCAACTCCCTGAAGTTCGTCCCCTACAAAGACCGAAAGGCGGTGGCCCAGACTCTGCGCACTAAAATGCCGCTTTCATCAGTGGGCGTAGTTCGGAATTCCGATTGATGGTCCCTTGATTCGGCGGCGCAACTGAACTCCGTGTTGGGCTGTCTCCACCTGAGAGTGTTGCAGTCTGCGTCATGCAGTTGCCGCAAACAGCTCGTTCTGAAGTTCCGTGTTTTGATTCGGGTGGGGCTCGAATAGGTCGATTGGGGACGTAATATTCAGCTTGTCCAAGTCCTGCATATGAAGGTATACCATCGTGGTGTAAATGCTGCGGTGACCGAGTAAGTGCATAATGTGGAATATGCTGGTACCGCTTTCCATTAGGTGCGTTGCAAAACAATGTCTCAACGTGTGCAGGTGCACCTCACGAGGGTCAATTGCGTTCTTGATCAAGAGCTTCCTCAGTTCTCTCCTGATCGCATCTTTGCTTACTCTGACTGTACTGTCTTCCTGGTTGTAGAAAAGAAAGGAATGCGGCCTGTACACATTCATATATGTTTTTAGCAGTTGAATTGTCTTGTTCCCAAGGATCGAGTACCGGTTGCGCCCGTTTTTCCCATTTCTGACGTATACCTGCTTCCTATCGAAGTCAACGTCACGTACGGTCAGGTTTCTTAGTTCCGAGGTCCGTAGGCCGGAAGCATACGCTAGCGTGAAGAGGGTCTTGTATTTTAAGCTCCCGCAACTTTCGAGCATTGACAGCACCGTTTCATGACTCAATACCATGGGAACTTTATTTCGTATTTGCCTAAAGGTGAGATGCGGCAGCCGGTCGGTGATGTTGTTGATGTGGTAGAAGAACTTTAGGGAAACATAGTACAGATGAATTGTCGAGTCACTCTTGTTCTGTTGTCGGAGGAAGTGGAAAAAGGATTCGATCTCCGTCATAGAGATCAGCAGAGGAGAGCGCCGAAAGTGATTGGCGAAGACCCGAACACAGGACAGATAGACCGCAATGGTTCTTCCAGAATAGCCTCGGATTTCCATCGCAGTTCGCATTAAGTCTTGCAAGACTCCCATGACTGTGCCCCTCCAAGTTGTTGATGTTGATGGCACAAGATAGTAGACGAAATGGACAGAAAGAGCAGCCCAACAAATCGTTGGAGAAGTCGCCCTAAAGGCCGTTGGCAACTGCAAGTACTGCTCCGTAAAGACCCTTAGGATCTGTCAGGAAATAACTGAACGAAATAGCTGAAACGTTATATACTTTCCGTGTGGATGCTGGGCAATTGAGAGCGAAGTACGAGGCTTTGGCTCCTGTGCTCAATGAGCGGGCCCGACGCCGATGGGCCGCGACGGAAGCGAGCGCGGCAGGTCGTGGCGGAATTGCCTTTGTCTTTCGAGCCACCAAGATCTCGTATTCAAGGATTGTCCGCGGCCTCAATGAACTGAAGTCTGGAGAAGACACAGAGTCTGGACGTGTCCGGCGTCGCGGAGCAGGGCGCAAAAAGGCGTTGGAAAAGGATCCGCGGCTTCTGGGAGACCTTGAGGCTCTGGTTGAACCAACTGTCTCGGGAGACCCTGAAACCCCTCTACGATGGACATCCAAGAGTGTTCGGAAGCTGGCGGGGCATCTGCAACACAAAGGTCATGCCGTAAGCTACGAACTTGTGGCGGAGTTGCTGTCAGCAGCCGGATATAGTTTGCAAGCCAACCGAAAGACTCGTGAAGGAACGGAGCATCCCGATCGCGATGAGCCGTTCTGTTACATTAACCGGCAAGTCGGGCGGCTGCAGGCTGACGGTCAGCCTGTAATCTCAGTGGATACAAAGAAAAAGGAGTTGGTCGGATACTTCAAAAACGCCGGAAAACAGTGGCGCCCGAAGGACAATCCGGACATAGGCCGAGTCCATGACTTTCTCATCCTGGAGAACGGCAAAGCCATTCCCTACGGCGTGTATGACCTGACGCGCAACGCGGGCTGGGTCAGCATTGGCATCGATCATGATACTGCAAGTTTCGCTACTCGCACGATTCTACGCTGGTGGCGAAAGATGGGACCCCAGAGCGCACACGCTGCTCATCACCGCAGATGCGGGAGGGAGCAACGGTCCGCGAGTTCGCCTGTGGAAATGGGAGCTACAGCAACTGGCCAATAAAACCGGACTATCGATCACGGTGTGCCATTTCCCCCCGGGGACCATTAAGTGGAACAAAATCGAGCACCGTTTGTTCTCCTACATCAGCACAAACTGGCGCGGCCAGCCTCTCGTGAGCTTGGCAGTGATCGTCAGCTTGATAGCATCCATACGAACGGCCAGCGGATTGCGGGTATGCAGCGAGCTTGACAAGCATAGCTATCCTGACGGACAGGAAGTCTCTGACCAGCTCATGTTGAAAATCGAGCTTGAACGCCATCGCTTCCATGGAGACTGGAATTATACAATTCACCCGCAGCGTAAGCAAAATTAATTCGTTCAGTTATTATCTGACAATTCATTAGTTTCTGGTCGTGGTCGGCGGCGCTGCTCAACTCTATGTTATGAAGCCCCAGGGATGTGTTAGGTATGGGTGACCGTGGACTTTGCGCTGCAGAACTGAGCGTTCCATAGACAAACTGGCAGGCCCGTCGGCATCAAGTTGCCTTTGGCCGAGACCTTGACCTTCTGTGAATTTGATTTTACCTGGCAGCTGCGCTTCTTGACAACTGCAGATGGTATCGATACTATTGATGACATACGAACGCCTGATCGATAGGAGACGCGCATGTCCACCGTTACCATCTCTCCCAAATACCAAGTGGTCATTCCCAAGGAAATTAGGGAGAAACTCGGACTTACGCCAGGTCAGAAGGTCCAGACAGTAGTCTTTGAGGACAGGATCGAACTGATCCCAGTGAAACATATAAAGAAGATGAAGGGATTTCTGAAGGGGATAGATACCCGCGTCCCAAGAGAAGCAGATAGGACATGAACGTTGTAGACTCAAGCGCGTGGCTAGAATACTTGGCAGCTGGACCAAATGCCGCCTACTTTGCTGCAGCCATAGAAAATACTGCTGAACTGATTGTGCCAACGCTGATTCTTTATGAAGTATTCAAGCGGATTGTTCAGCAACGTTCTGAAAATGAAGCGCTGCAGGTCATTGCGGTGATGCAACAAGGTCGGATAGCTGATTTGGATTCGCGTACCGCCCTGAGCGCTGCTCGAATCAGCATTGATCACCAATTGCCAATGGCCGATAGCGTCATATTGGCAACGGCAAGATTGAACGACGCACTCTTATGGACGCAGGATTCTCATTTTGAAGGCATCCCGAACGTTAAATACAAAAAGACAGTTGCTTGAGCTTGTCTTGAGGTTGTCATGGCAAATGAGATTTGTGGCCTTTTTAGGTTCAAGGTCGAAGTGCAATTATCGAAAGAATGCATTATATACCTCCTGGGGAGTTCTGTAACCGTGGCGCTTTCGGGGTCTTGAGTTCAACTTGAAGGCAATATAGTCGCAATGGGCTTGGGTGACGCCACGCATGCACATTCCCTTTGGGAGATACTGGCGGATCAGACCGTTTAGGTTTTCGTTGCTGCCTCTCTCCCAGGAATGGTAAGGAGTCGCGAAGTAGCATTTCAGCGGGAAGTGGTCCTCGAGGATCTTGTAGTCATGGAACTCCGTGCCGTTGTCCAGGGTGAGGGTTTTAAAGTTAGCTCGGCGTTCTCTGATAGCGGGAAGTGCAGCTTGGGTAACGGAGTTGGTTGTTCGGGAGTCCAATTTTTTGATGACGACGAGCCCGGATTTGCGTTCAACAAGAGTGAGGATGCAGTGGTGACGGTCGCTGCCGATCAGGGTATCTCCCTCCCAGTGTCCGAGCACTTTACGCGTCTCGACTTCATACGGGTGAGTTGAAATGTGACGCTTTCCAGGCATAATTCCGCGAGAATCCTTGGTGTTATAGCGTTTTCTGCGAACTTTGGGCATGATTCGCAGCAGCCTAAATAGCTTACCTCCGTGCTTTCTGTCGGTGAGGATGTACTTGTAAATGGTTCGGTGGCTAACGGTGAGACTGCCGCGCATTTTCAGGACATTGGAAATCTGTTCCGGACTCCAACCTTCCTTTAATAGGGTGACAACTTGCTGCCACTGATCGGTGGTTAGGTGGAAGCCGCGCCGTGCACGTCGCCGCCAGGCTGTTGCACAGCTGTGTGCTAAGTCGGCTCGATACGTTCCATCGCAGTTGGACCGATTGCGCGCCAGCTCTCGGCTGATGCTGCTGGGCGAACGACCGATGGCTGGAATCGAAGCATACAACATCTCAGCTCTCTCATTTCTTCGGAATAGTGTTGCACTTACTAGTTGAATCCACGCTTCATAACAAATCGTTGCAGTTGTCCGCCTGGGAGTCTCCGGAAAGTGTGGTTCATTGCATACACTTGGACCATTGATTCTGATTCAGGGCGGCAACTGAACTCTATGTTAGAAAGCCCAAGAATTCGGAACAACGGCGCGTACCGAACAGAGCCGAGACTGGTTCTCTCAGGATAGCATCCGGAACAAACGGAGAAAACATTGCAGGTAAACTGTGGGGCACAAACGACGTGATGTTGAGCGTGGGCTATGTCGTCCCGTATTGTACTTGATACGAATGTCCTTGTTTCTGCACTTCGTTCGAGAGACGGGGCATCCTTCAAAGTGCTTTCTCTCGTAGACAGCGGGAACTTTACCCTATGTTTGTCTGTACCGATGGTCCTCGAATACGAGGCAGCATCAAAGAGACAGACTAAGGCAACTGGACTTGCTGCGGCGGATGTAGACGCAATCATTGACTACTTGTGCCGGGTTGGCGAGCGTCATAAGGTCTACTACCTATGGCGGCCATTCCTCAAAGACTCGAAGGATGACATGGTATTGGAGTTGGCAGTCAGCTCAAATGCTGAGTCTATAGTCACTTACAATAGAGGTGACTTCATGGGTGCCAATCAATTTGGCATCAAGGTAATCACACCGAAAGCCCGGTTGCAGCAAATAGGAGTATTGGCATGAGCGCAATTAGCATACGGCTTCCTAACTCTCTACACAGGAAAGTTAAGGAAGTTGCACAAAGAGACAATGTTTCGATCAATCAAATCATCACTTTGGCTGTCGCGGAGAAGCTTTCGGCCCTTGAGACTGAAGACTACCTTGGAAAAAGGTCACGGAAAGCAAGCAAGGCAAAGTTTCATGAAGGCACTAAGAAAGATCCCTTCTAGGAATCCAGAGAGCAACGATAGACCATAGGGCTTTCTAACAAATCGTTGGACTTGTCCGCCTGGGTGCTGTTCGGGGCCATGGGCTTTGGTTTCGTAGAACTGCGAGTATATACCTCATTCGGGGCGGCAACTGAACTCTATGTTAGAATGATCAGAATTGGTTACCGCCGCATTTTGCCCAAAACTGCATAGCCAAAAGTACGTTTGCCGGACCGAGCAATCCGCTTGGGGGAAGGCAACTAAGTCATGGTCATGACTACTCTAATAGAGAAGCGCATCGCCCTAGAGCAGTTTGCTGAAGACAGGTGGCGCGTATACTATCGAAATACGCTCTCGGGCAATCTTTGATGAACGGGTGCTTCGGATCATGGATGATCAGGGGCGGATCCGCAACGCTGAAAAAAGTGTAAACGATGTGCTTAGGGACCTGTCAACGATGTGTTAGGTAGTACACCATCGGATACAATTGAAGAAAGGAGATCTGATACGAATGATTTGGCGCGAGCCTATACGTAGAGATTGTGAAGGGAACATCAGCCGGGACCAGATGCATCTGCTGGTGAGCGTGCCACCAACACTGGTGGTGTCCAGGCTCGTGCGGCGTATGAAGGGGCTGACATCACGGAAGCTCCTGATAGAAAACCGAAGAGTTGAACAAAACATTTTTGGGGAGGCATCTATGGGGCCGCGCGTATTTCGTGGCCAGCACCGGGAACGTGACGGAAGAAATGATCGCCCACTATATCGAGAATCAGCAGGACGCGGAGCGGGACCAGGATGCCGACTTCAAAGTAGAGCCGTAATGTCGGCCCCAGTCGGCTTTAGCCGACGAGCGCAAACCCACCGACTTTAGCCGGTGGTGGTTTAGACTGTTAGATGTTTCGCGTGACTCACTGAATCACGGGGATTTTGCGCCCCTTGTTCAGCTGCAGCCATAGGGAATTCCAGGTCGGACTTAGCAGGCGTGCGAGATTGAGATGACTCGACAAGCATCTTCGCAGGGAATAGCTTTCGGTGCAAACGAATACTGCTAAGAAGAAACTGACTTTTTCCCTTGGCCAACCGCTTTCTTTGAATGATACTCCCTCACGAATGTGATCACTCATGTATTCAAGTCAACTGTTTATCGTTACATTTGTCGCAGCAAGAAGGAATTCAAATGAAGCAAAATAAAGAACCGTCGCAAACTCTGCAGTTCAGGCTTTCTGTTAAGGATGTAAAGCCTGAAATCTGGAGAAGACTACTAGTGTCATCAGACGTTACGCTCGCAAGGTTGCATGCTATTCTCCAAGTACTTATGGGATGGAGAGATAGTCATCTCTATGCGTTTGTGATTAACGAAAAGCGCTATTCCTCTCCCAGTGAACATGATACGGGAAAGCAGAATTCGGTTCGCACAAAGCTATCGAACATATTTGCAAAAGAAGTAAAAGTTATCATTTATGAATATGATTTTGGTGACCGTTGGGAGATAGAGCTCTGCAACGAACCAAAAAACGGCGGTTTTCAACAAAAACAATCGACGGAATGTATTGAAGGTTTTCGGCATGGTCCGGTTGAAGACAGTGGCGGCTCACGAGAGTATATGGAGAAGGCAAGAATCTACAGCAATCCCAAGCATAAGAGATATCAGGAAATACGGGAATTGATTGGTCCAATGTTTGATCCTGAGGCCTTCGACCTAAGAAAAACCAATGAAATGCTGAAGGAATTCGGTTGAAGAATATAGGATGCTGCGGTGAAAAAATAGTATTCAGAAGTGATGAGATATCACAAGTCGTTGCAGTTGATAGTATGAAGGCGCTACGCCTCGAGGCCACATCGGCTATGATGTGGCTGTCGAGACTCTCAATGAGAGGAGACGCAGCAGATGGAGTATATCGCAGTTGACGCGCACAAGCGAAAGCCCGGAGGGAAAGCTTCGCTGCGAGGCACGGGCGGAGCAGTGGACGTGACAAGGTCTACGAGTTTGTGCCGACGAATGAAGTTTGGATCGACGATGCGATAATAGAGCAAGAACGCGGCTACGTGCTCTTGCATGAACTGCATGAACGCAATCGAATGTCGAAAGGAATGCCGTATAGTCAAGCGCATGCAGAGTCAAGTAAGATTGAATATCGTTGCAGGCATCATCCCGACGAGCTGCATGATGCCCTTTCTGCGGAAGGTTGGACAAAATGACGGCTGGGGAGCTAGGGCGTAGCGACGTTGCACTTTAACAGGAAATAGTTCTCAAGGACCATGTAGTCATGGAACTCATTACCGTTGTACAACGTGTGAGTCTCGAAGCTTGGCCTGGTGTTCTCATTGCAGGAAGTGCAGCAGGGGGCACTCGTTAGCGATACTCATTCGATGGCCACTGCGAAAATTGACCAAGTATTATTTGTCCAACTGACGTTCACATGATGTCCATTGCCTCGCGACCTTGAGCCTTGAGACCAATCCGTGTTCTGATACTACGCCGAAGGTGCGGCAGAAATGAAGATTTGCGAACCGAAAATTGCGATCGACAAAGAAATGTTAATTCCCGCTGAAAATTGACCCATCTCCCGAAGTACTCCTGTCTGAGGGACAGGACTGGGGGCAAGTCCGCGCTGTACCGCTGGATCGACGAAGAACTGAAGCCGAAGCGGGATGCTCAGAGCGCTCAGGCGTTCCAACCCTACAAGACCAGGCCAGGCGAACAGACGCAGTACGACTGGGCGGAATATCGAATGTTGATCGGCCAAGGGATCACGCGGGTGTACGTGCACTTGGCAATCCTGGGCTATAGCCGCTACAAGGCCTTTGACGCCAGCCGAAGCGTGCACCAGGGTGACGTGTTTGCGGCGATTGAAGGGGCCTTGCTCGCCTTCGACGGGCTGACCGAGCGGCCGCAAGTGGATAACGCCAAGGTCTTCGTGTTGGACGCCTCCAGCGCGCTCTTTCGTTGGAACCCGAAGTTTCTCCAATTCTGCGGCTTCTTCGGCATCGAGCCCACCCGCTCCGCTCCCTATCACACCTAGAGCAAGGGCAAGGTGGAGAAACCGTTCGACCATCTGGAGACTCATTTCATCCAAGGCGCGCGCTTCGACAGCTTCGAGCAGTTCCTCCTGTGGCGCACAATGGTTAACGTGCATGATGACCAGAGCCCTATGTAGTGCCGCGAAGTATTGAACAATGTCGACACTGTGACCGAAACTCTTGCTCGGAGCCTGGCGGCAATAGTTTGCCGCATTGAAGTTCGAATTCCATGCGCTGCTGCTTTGATGCGACGACGCATGTGACGCATGGCTAACTCCGTTGTGAGACCGTCCGCGGTGAGGATAGGCCTTGACAAACGCCCACTAAAGTTCATGCTACTAGCAATGTCGTATTACAGGCAGGTGGCCATTCAGAACATCGAAAAGGCAATGGCGGCTGCCAATGCATCATCTTCAATCAAGCATTCGTTATTGAAAGGCCGCCTGTGTGAGATAGTTGTTTCAGAACTAGTTCAACCGTTCCTCACGCCTCACACAAGAATTGCCTCTGGCACGATTGTCGACCATTACGGAAATCAGAGCGGCCAAATTGACGTCATTCTTTATGATGAAAGGATCACCCCACCCGTCTTGTTGACTGCCTCCGAAGGAATCGTACCTTGTCATTCCGTCTTGGCTACTATCGACGTGAAGTCAGGTCTGAATAGAACCGAGTTAAGGAAAGCCGTCGAGAATGCTAGATCAGTAAAGCTGCTTAAGTATGAATACGATAGTCTACCCCTTAGCAGCGAGCACGGGTTCGAAGTGGTCTTTTGGAAACGATTGCTGAAACTAATAGAACACGAGACCCTGAGAGAGCAAATAGGCCATCACTTGCTCGATGTCAGTAGCCCAGCATGCTTTGTTTTCGCGTTTAGCTCAGATCTTCCGAAGAAAGCTACAATTGAGGATGAAAAGCATCGACTTCTTGAGGAAGTGAAAGCGGCAAACAAGGATGCAGACGAAGTGCAAATTCCTTTGACAGGACTCTGCGTGGCGGATCGTGGTTACACGTATTGCTCTGCTTTCAGTCCCAATCCGCAAACGGTTAAATTTGAGTCGGAACCACCCGACTTCACTGAACAACGAAAGCCCAGGGGTAGAAAGTATTGGGCCAGTCACAATGTTCTCCTAAAGTTTGAGGCAACACTTATGAATATGTGCGCAGAGCATTCAAATCAGCGCTGGAGAATCCCCCTCGACGTCTATTTCAAGCAATAAGATCAACGACGCCATGCAAAGCGAATCGATGCTGAATGCCATGCAGTGCGACGCTGAGGCGACAGAACAGTAACAGCCGTCCACAAAACCTTCCGCAAAGGTGATTCAATGGGCGTGAAGATGTGTCCCAAGATCATTCTCGAACCTACGCAGCTGACCATGAAAACCGAGACTGCTTTCGCTCTCAACGAGCACCCCAGGATCATTGGCCCGCGGAAGTACAGGTACCATTCTCATCGCCGCAGAGTGGTGTTCATTTACGAATTATCCATGGGGAACCGGGCCGATCAACTTCAGTCC
>Ga0265338_10010653_pt1 | contig 10747 bp, 12 predicted proteins | sample 42126metaG_FD_193579 | JGI IMG/M metagenome (GOLD analysis project Ga0265338, IMG submission 193579) | Rhizosphere microbial communities from Carex aquatilis grown in University of Washington, Seatle, WA, United States - 4-21-26 metaG | ecosystem: Host-associated > Plants > Roots > Rhizosphere... | reverse complement strand
GCCTCCGCCGCCACCGCCTGAGTTGTCGCAGTCACCGCCGCCTGCACCGCTGAGGATGTTGCCGCGCCCGTACGAGATGTTGCCGTTCAGGTAGTCCGCAGCCACGAGGCTCTCGCCCTTGGCCGCCCAGACGCCAGCGGGGAACGTGGCGTTGCCGAAGCGGAGGTTGGTGGGGCGGTCGTTTTCGGTGCAACCGCAGAAGTCGCCGTTGGTTGCGGCCACCGTGCCGCCACGGAACCCCAGGCCGCCGGCGTTGATCGAGCCGTTGAGGGTCACCGCTCCGGTGGCGAGGAAAGCCACGAGCCCGCCCGTCGCGCCATTCCAGGCGGGTGCGGTGACCGTACCGGTGATGGTGACGGTCGTGTACTCGGGGACCCGCACCACCTGGGTGCTGGCGTTGTCGTAGGCGTAGAGCAGGGCGCCGTCGAGGGTGATCCGCCTCAGGCCGGTGTTGACCGCGGTCACGCGGGCCAGCTCGTAGCGCCCGGCCGCCGAGGCGCTCAGGTCGATAGCGGTCTGGCTGCCGGAGGTCACGGTCCCGGTGTAACCCGTGGCCTGCCAGATCAGGATGAGGTCGCCAGTGGCGATGGTATGCGCTGCCCCCGCCACGGCCGTGAGTTGGGTGAGTGTGAGGGTGGTGGCCCCCGCGGCCGCGTCCGCGTTGAGCTCGTAGTAGGTGTTGATGGTGCCGTTCGCGGTCACGGCTCCGTTGTGTCCGTTGCCAACGTCGTACGTATCGGAGGAAGCCCAGGCCATCGGGGCGAACCCGAGGCACGCGACGATCGCGATGAACGCTCGCCCCACCTTCATCGAGGGTCTGTGCCTGGAGGGTGCCATCTACGGACTCCGCTTCGGTTGAAAACGGCCATCGACCCTGTAGCGCTATATCAAGGCGATGATCCGGCTCAAGGGCCCCAACATTCTAGCGGATCTCATGGGGTCCACGCCTGGGGTCGGCAAATCTCCCAACTCCGCGGCCCGAGAGGGAAACGCGGTTGACGCGGGGATCGGCCTTTGGTTGCGTGCGGGCCATGCGCAAGGCGACGACGGCGTTTCTCGTGGCGCTCGCGGTGATCCTCGGCTGTGCCAACGTGCCACCGCGCTCGGGCTCGGACGAGGAGGCGCAGCGCTTCGGCGCGCTCTTCCTCAAGGTGCTGCGCTGGGACGGGCTGATGGAGTCGGTGAAGCTCATCGCGCCCGAGCGGCGGAAGGAATACGCGCAGAAAATCACCGACGGAAAGCTCATCGACAAGCTGAAGATCACCGAGTTCGAAGCCAAGGACGTCACGCGCACGGGCAAGGACACGGTGATCATGCCCGCGGACCTCTCGTGGTTCGTGGAGCCCGAGGTGACGGTGCACAACGAGCACATCGTCATCGATCTGCGCTACGCCCAGGGCGCCTGGGTGGTGGAGGGCATGCAGGGCGGGCCGCTGCCGTTCGAGCCGCTGCCGCCGCTGCCCGATGGTGGCTCGTGAAGTTCTGTCCGAAGTGCGGAAAGCCGCTGGGCACGCGTGGCGACGGCGGCCGCGAGCGCGCCGCGTGCACGGACGCGAGCTGCGGCTTCGTCTTCTACGACAACCCGATTCCCGTGGTGGCCGCGATCGTGGAGCAGGACGAGCACGTGATCCTCGTCCGCAACCAGGGCTGGCCGGAGAAGATGTTCGGGCTGGTGACGGGCTTTCTCGAGCGCGGCGAATCGGCGGAGCAGGGTGTGTTGCGCGAGCTGCGTGAGGAGCTCTCGCTCGAGGGCGAGATCGTGCGCCTGGTGGGCGTCTATCCCTTCGAGCTGATGAACCAGATCATCGTCGCGTACCACGTGCGCGCGAAGGGCGAGCCGGTGATCAGCGACGAGCTCGCGGGCTTCAAGCGCGTGCCCATCGCCAAGCTGCGTCCGTGGGACATGGGGACGGGCCAGGCGGTGAAGGACTGGCTCGCTGCACGGGGGACTTGATGCGCGCAGCGGTGATCGATCGCTACGGCGGTCCGGACGTTCTCCAGATCCGCGACGTGCCCCCGCCCGAGCTCGGCCCGGACGATCTGCTCGTGGACGTGCATGCCGCGAGCGTGAACCCCGTGGACTTCAAGATCCGCGAGGGCAAGCTCAAGCCGGTGCTGAAGCTTCAGCTCCCGCAAATCCTCGGCAGCGACCTGTCCGGCGTGGTGTGCGCGGTGGGAACGCGCGTGTCCAGGTTCAAGGTCGGCGACGAGATCTACGCGCGGCTCGAGAAGAACCGCATGGGCGGGCTCGCGGAGCAGGTGGCGCTCGCGGAGTTCACGGCAGCGCTGAAGCCCAAGAACGCGAGCCACGTCGAGGCCGCGTCGTTGCCGCTGGTGGCGCTCACGGCGTCGCAGGCGCTGTTGCAGATCGGCCGCTTGCAGAAGGGCCAGCGCGCGCTCATCCACGCGGGCGCGGGCGGCGTGGGCAGCTTTGCGATCCAGCTCGCGAAGAACGTGGGCGCCGAAGTGTTCACCACGGCGAGCGCCAAGAACCACGCGCTGGTGTGCTCCCTCGGCGCCGACGTGCCCATCGACTACGCGTCGCAAAAGTTCGAAGAGGTCGCGCGCGACTGCGACGTGGTCCTCGATACGCAAGGCGGCGACACGCTCATCCGCTCGTTCGCATGCGTGAAGCCGGGCGGCGTGCTCGTGTCGATAGGCTCCATCCCCGACGCGATCACCGCCGAGGAGATGGAGCTCGGCCCGATGATCAAGGCCGGCTTGTGGTTCATGAACCGCAAGTTCCGCGCGCTCGCGAAGGCGCGGGGCATCACCTATCGCTACCTGTTCATGAAGCCAGACGGCGTGGAGCTCGCGCGAATCGCGGGCCTGGTGGAGCAGGGCGCCATCAAGCCGCAGGTGGAGCGCACCTTCCCGCTCGATCAGGTTCGCGACGCGTTCGCGGCCGTCGAGTCCGGGCGCACGCGCGGCAAGATCGTGGTGCAGGTTCGCTAGTCAGTCGCGGTGGTACGGCTCGCCGCGCAGCAGCGTGAACGCGCGATAGAGCTGCTCCGCGGCCACCACGCGCGCCAGTCGATGCGGCAAGGTGAGCTTCGAGAGCGAGAGCGTGCGCTCGGCCTTGGCGCGAATGGGCGCGCCGTGTCCGCTCGCGCCGCCGATGGCCAGCGCCAGATCGCGTCCTTCCGACAGCGTTCGCGCGAGCAGCTCCGAGAGCCCGCGCGAGTCGAGCTCTTTTCCGTGCTCGTCGAGCAGCCACAGCCGCTCGCGGTCCGAGAGCTTGTCGAGGAGCGCGTCGGCCTCTTCGTCGCGGCCGCGATCGCCCTCGCGCTTCGACTCGGGGACTTCGACGAGCTCGAACTTCACATAGCGTGAAAGCCGCTTCTCGTACTCGCGCACCGCGGGCTCGAAGAGCCCGGAGCGATCGCGCCCCACGGAGAGCAGCCGGATCTTCATCCTTCGCGGACGAGCTCGCGCGGCGCGTCGGCCCAGAGGCCCTCGAGGTCATAGAAGCTGCGGACCTGGTCCTCGAAGATGTGCGCCACCACGTCGCCGTAGTCGAGCAGCACCCAGCTGCCGCCCTGGCCCTCGACGGAGATGGGCATCACGCCCTGCTTCTTGAGCTCCACTTCCACGTTCTCGGCGATGGCGCGGAGCTGCGGACCGGCGGAGCCGCTCATCACCACGAAGTAGTCGGAGATGCTGGTCAGCCCGCGCACGTCGATGAGCAGGACGTTCTCCGCCTTCTTGTCGAGCGCGGCCTTGGCCACGGCCTTGGCGCGCAGGTGCGAGCGCTCGTCGGCGGCGTTCTTCACCGTGACGGCCGCGGGCCGCGCAACGGGGCGCTTGGCCCGCGTCGTCTTCGGACGCGCGGTCGGACGCGCGGTCTTGGCCTCGGTCTTGCGGGCGGGCTTGGCGGAACGCGTGGTTCGCGTGGAACGCGTGGGGCGCTTGGGGGGCATGGGGTGAGGTGATTGCGGATTGGCGGGTGGACGTCAAGGCCAAGAAATCTGACCGGCACCCCGGCCAATGGAAGAATCGAGGGCCCCAAACGGAGGTGTGTGATGCGTCTGCGAATCCTGCTGGTGTTGTCGGCGCTCTCCAGCGCCTCATGCGTGACCGCGCGCGCCACGGCCTTCGAGGTGCCCAAGGAGCGCGCCACCGAGTGCGCCAGCGTCTGCCAGAACCTCGGCATGCAGCTGAGCGCGATGGTGGTGATCATGAGCAGCGCGGGCTGCGTGTGTGAGCCGGTCCGCGCGCCGGGCGAGAAGCAAGCCGGGGCGAGCGCCGCGGCGGGTGGTGCGTTGATCGCCGCGGAGCTGGCGGCCGAGCAGGCGCAGCAGCAGCAGGCCCCGCAGCCGCCGTGAGCGCGAGGCCTCCTGGCCTTGCCCGGGCCTTTGGACGCTCCGTCGCGAGCCCTACCCTGCTTGGGGGGACTTCCGGACCCAAGGAGGCCCACGATGAAGGCAAAGATGATTCCCGTGATGGCGTTGCTGGTCGGCGCGCCGGGGCTGGCGCTCGCGGACAGCGGGACGACGTCTGTCAACCCGTCGAGCACCATCAACCAAAATGACCAGTCGGGCACCGTCAACGACCAACTGGGGAAGCAGCTCAACGACCAGGGCTCGGTGAACGATCAGGCTTACGGCCATGGCATGGCCGGCGCGATGGAGAACAAGCTCGGGCTCGATTCGGCCGCCAGCCAGAAGTTCGAGCAGACCAACCAATCGTTCCGCGAGCAGATGAAGCCGGTCATCCAGGACGCGCAGCAGACCGAGCAAGCGCTCAAGGCCGAGCTCGCCAAGCAGGCGCCCGACACCAGCAAGCTCACCTCGCTCTCCGACCAGCTGACGAGCGATCACCAGAAGATCGTCGGCCTGGAGCAGCAGAAGCTGGGCGCGCTCAAGTCGCAGCTCACGCCGCAGCAGTACGCGCAGTTCCTCGTGAACCGTGGTGACGTGGCGCGCGGCATGTTCCACAACATGCAGAAATCGAGCGGGCAGTTCACCGCGCCGACGCCGGGCCAGTAACCGGTCGTGGCATTTCCGCGGGGCGAGCTCGAGGGAGTCCTCGGTTCGCCCCGCGATGCACCCGCCTCACGGCTTGGGAGCGAGCGCGGCGATGACCTTCTTGGTGATCCGCTCGAAGTCCTCGACGTCGCGATCGCTCAGCGCGGCCATGACCTGCGCGGCCACACGCGCGCGCGCCTCTTCCGCCTTCTTGCGCGTGCGCTCGCCCAATGCGGACAGCTCCAGCAGGTTCTCGCGTCGGTCCTCTTTGCTGCGTCTGCGGCGGACCCAGCCGCGCTCGATGAGCGTCTCCAGGGCGCGCCCGGCGAGCGCGGGATCCGTCCCCGTGGCGCGCGCGAGCTCGGCCTGGGAGATGCGGCTGTTCTGGGCGATGTGCCGCAGGAACTTGGCCTGGGTGCTGCCCACCTCGAGCTCGGCGTAGGCCTGCGCGGCCGTGCCCCTCAGGCAGCTGGAGAGGGCGCTCACCGTCTCCAGGAACTTTTCCGGATCGCGTCGCGACACGCGCGAAGGAGTAGTCCAAGGACCCGGCCGGCGCAATCCGGACGAATTGATTGAATCGTGGACCCGTCCATCATATTCATGGACGGGTCTATGATGTTGGAGGCGCGCTGACATGGTCTGGTATCACCTCGTCGCCTACTTCTTCGGCGGCTTCTTTCTCTGCAACGCCATTCCCCACTTCGTCGCCGGCAGCATGGGGCGCCCGTTTCAGAGCCCGTTCGCCAACCCGCATGGAGAAGGGCTCTCGTCGTCGCGCGTGAATGTGGTGTGGGGCGCGTTCAACCTCGCCGTCGCGTACGTGTTGTTCGCGCACGTGGGCGAGTTCGACATCAAGAACTGGCAGCACGTGGCGCCCGCATTCGCGGCGATGCTCATCTGCGCGCTGTTCCTCGCGGGTCACATGGGCCGCTTCTACGACGGCAACGATCCCCAGAAGGCCCAGGCCGAGCTCTTCGCGAAGAGGAAGTGACGGGCCGAGCGCCTGCGGGGGAAACGGCACTGACGGCTGGCAGACGGCCACGCGCCGGCACTCGATTGATCGTTGCATTTCTCCGCGGCGCCGCCTCCAATGAGCCTCCGTTCTGGAGGGACCCATGCCCGACTTCGAGAAGCTTTCTGCCGCGAGCCTCATCGCCCGCGGGTTGGCGATGGACGCGGTGCACAAGTCGGAGTCGGGGCACCTCGGCCTGCCGCTCGGCTGCGCGGAGATCGGCGCGGTGCTCTACGGCGATCTTCTCAAGCACGACCCGGCGCACCCCGAGTGGCTCGGCCGCGATCGCTTCGTCCTCTCCGCCGGCCACGGCAGCATGTTCCTCTACGCGTGGCTGCACCTCACCGGCTACCCGCTCTCGCTCGACGACGTGAAGGCGTTCCGGCAGTGGGAGTCGAAGACGCCGGGGCATCCCGAGTTCCACTACACGCCGGGCGTCGAGGCCACCACCGGCCCGCTCGGCCAGGGCGTGGGCAACGCCGTCGGCCACGCCATCGCCGCGAAGATGCTCTCCGCGCGGTTCGACACCGGTTCCGACAAGCTCTTCGACAACACCATCTGGTGCCTCGCTGGCGACGGCTGCATGCAGGAAGGCGTGGCCTCCGAGGCGAGCGCGCTCGCGGGCCACCTCAAGCTCGACAACCTCATCCTCATCTACGACGCCAACCACGTGACCCTCGACGCGATGGCGGCGCAGTCGCAGAGCGAGGACACCGCGAAGCGCTTCGAGGCCTACGGGTTCGAGGTGCTGCACCTCGATCACGGCAACGACATCAAGGACGTGCACCAGGTGCTGAGCCGCGCGCGCGATCGCAACTCGGGCAAGCCGCGCTTCGTCGTCGCGCACACGCTCATCGGCATGGGCATCCCGGAGGTCGCGGGCACGCAGAAGGCCCACGGCGAGGCCGGCGCCAAGTTCATCGACGCCGATCGCGAGAAGCTCGGGCTCCCCAAGGAGACGTTCTACGAGAGCGCCGAGGTGAAGGACTTCTTCGCCAAGCGCAAGGCCGAGCTCGGCAAGGTCCATTCGGATTGGCACACCAAGTACGACGCCTGGCGGACCAGCAACCCGGATCAGGCCAAGGCGCTCGACGCCGCGCTCCAGCGCAACGTGCCCGGCGATCTGCTCGCCAAGATCCCTGCCTTCGCGCCCGACACCAAGATCGCCACGCGCAAGGCGGGTGAGACCGCGCTGCAAATCGTCGCCAAGGAAGTGCCCTCGCTGATGGGCGCAAGCGCGGACCTCTACGGCTCCACGCTCAACTACATCGCGGGCGGCAACGACTTCACCGCCGAGAACCGCGGCGGCCGCAACATCCGCATCGGCATTCGCGAGCACGCCATGGGCGCAGTGCTCAACGGCATCGCGTACCACGGTGGCGTGCGGCCCCACGGCGCCACGTTCCTGGTGTTCGCCGACTACCTGCGCCCCAGCATCCGCCTCGCGGCGATGTCGCACCTGCCGGTCATCTACATCTTCACGCACGACTCGGTTGGCGTCGGCGAGGACGGCCCCACGCACCAGCCCGTGGAGACGGTGATGGGCCTGCGCGTGATCCCCAATCTGGATCTCATTCGTCCCGCGGATCCCGAGGAGACGGCCGCGGCCTGGGTGGCGGCGCTGCAGCGCATCGACGGCCCGACGCTGGTCGCGCTCACGCGCCAGGCGGTGCCGATGTTGCCCGGCGACGCCAATACGAAGCGCGAAGGCGTGCTCAAGGGCGGCTACGTGATGGTGAAGGAAACGGCGCCGCTCGACACGATCCTCATCGGCACCGGCAGCGAGGTGCAGCACGCGGTGGCCGCGGCGAAGACGCTCGGTGCGGGGACGCGCGTGGTGTCCCTGCCATGCTGGCCGCGCTTCGAGCGCCAGAGCCAGGCGTACCGCGACTCCGTGCTGCCGCCGTCGTGCACGAAGCGCGTGTCCATCGAGGCCGGCGTCACGCTCGGCTGGCAGAAATACGTGGGCCTGAATGGCAAGTCGGTCGGGCTCGACGGCTTTGGAAACAGCGCCCCCGGTGCGATCGTGATGGAGAAGCGCGGCATCACCGCGGCGCACGTGGTGGAGCTGGCGAAGTCGCTCTAGGGGTTTTGATGATTCAGATGTTTCACGTCTACAAGGCGTACCCGGGCGATCCCCCGGTGCTCCACGACGTGAACCTCTCGGTGGAGAAGGGCGACTTCGTCTTTCTCACCGGGCCCTCGGGCGCGGGCAAGACCACGCTGCTCAAGCTCATCTTCTGCGCCGAGAAATCCACCAAGGGCCAGATCCTGGTGAACGGCCGCAACATCGCCCGGCTCGCCGACGGCGCCGTGCCCTATCTGCGCCGCAACATCGGCGTGGTGTTTCAAGACTTCAAATTGCTGCCCACGCGCACCGTCGCCGAGAACGTGGCCTTCACGCTGGATGTGCTGGGCGTCTCGCGCAGCGCCAGTCGGCGCCGCGTGCTCAACATGCTCAAGCAGGTGGGCCTGGAGCACAAAGCCGACGCCTATCCGCAGAAGCTCTCGGGCGGCGAGCAGCAGCGCGTGTCCATCGCGCGCGCGCTCGTGAACGATCCCGCGATTCTCCTGGCCGACGAGCCCACGGGAAATCTCGATCCCATGCTCACCTTGCAGATCATGGACATGCTGCGCGACTTCAACGCGCGCGGCACCACGGTGATGGTGGCCACGCACGATCGCTCGCTGCTCGAGCGCTATCGGCGGCGCACCATCGCGCTGGAGAAGGGCCGCATCGTGGCTGACCAGGATGGCGCGCCGCCCACCTGGATCTCCGGGGTGATTTGAAACCTATTTGTTAACTTTCTCCGGCAGCCGCGCGTACGTCGACTCGACCAGCGCGTGCGCCGCTTCGTACACGCGGCCCAGCGCCTCGTCGGCCTTGTCGTCGGGGAACGCGAAGTTCGACACCGACACCGCGATCGGCCCGCGATCGCTCTGCACCACCAGCCCCAGCGAGCGCACGTCGGTCTCGATGCCGTTCTTCGCGCCCGCGCTGAGGAAGTGATCGTCGAGGCCAATTGGCCCCGAGCCGCCGTCGCCCATGAAGCGCAGGAAGCACCTGGAGCTCACCTCGCCATCGAGCTGCCCGAGCTGCGCGTTGGTGTAGAGCGCCACGAGCTCGTCGGCGCGCAGCGGCCAATCGATGGTGTGCGAGATGGCCTTGCGCGAGTCGGCGGTCGACTTTCCTTGGTTGCAGCGATCGTTGAAGGCCTCGGGGCCGAGCGAGAAGCCGTCGCGCGCGGCATCGTCGGCGGCGGCCACGCGCGCGTCGGTGCCGAGCGCTTGCAGATACGCGCCTTGATCTTTCGGGTCGCGCCCGCGCAGCGGACCGAGCCCGCACTCGAGCGCGAAGAGTCCTTCCGTCGTGATCATTGGCGGCACGTGCGTGACGCCCGCGGCTTCGGCGGTGCGCGTGATGGCGTCGATGCCGAGCAGATCGCGCAAGAAGTCGGCGGAGGTGTTGTCGCTGTCGGAGACGAGCAGGTGCAAATAGTCGTGCAGCGTGGGCTGCAAGCCGGGATCGAACTTGCAGAGCACGCAGCTCGGCGTCCCGCGAACTTCGGCGGGCAACGCGAGTCGATCCGTGAGCTGCCGCTCGCCGCGACCCACTTCCACGCACGCGCGCGCGAGGAGCAGCGTCTTGTACTGGCTGGCCACGGGCTGCGGCTGGTCCTGGCGATAGCCGAACGCAATCTCGCGGTGCTCCGCGGCCTGCACGTACGCGCTCACCATGCCCGGCACTTCTTCGAACGCGTGCTGCAGCTCGGCGTCGGTCATCGGCGCGGAGCCGAAGCCGTAGTACCAGAAGCCCGCGAGCTTGCCCGAGTCATCGAAGACGAGCCGCAGCTTCTCGGCGAACGGCGACGCCTCGTAGAAGCCGGCCACGTCCCAGGTGTTGTGGTCCTGGTGAATGACGCGCACGTTCTTCAGCGCCTTGTGGCTCTTGCGGAAGTCGTCGACGAAGCCCGACCAGCCGTTGGCGAAGACGCTGTTCAAGCCGTCGGTGACCGTGAGCTCGCCTTCGCCGGAGTCCATCTGGTGCAGCGCGCGCACCGGAGGCACGTCCTCTTCGCCGGGCGCCAGGTGCAGCGTGGCGCAACCCGTGAAGAGCAAAGCGATGAGCGCGAGGCGACGCACGCCGCGAGCCTAACCTCAACCCACGGTGAGGATCAGCTTCCCGCGCGTGGCACGACCCTCGAGCAGCTCGTGCGCCTGAGCAACCTCCGCGAGCGGCAGCGCGCGATCGATGTGCAGCGCGTAGCGCCCATCGCGGACGCCTTGGAGCACGGGCTTTCCAAGCGCGAGCGTCGACGCGCGATCGAACGCGTAGTCGCGCAAGCTCGGCCGGGTGACGAAGAGCGAGCCCTTCTGCGCGAGCTGGCCGAGATCGAACGGCGGTACCGGACCGCTGGCCATGCCGTAGAGCGCGAGCACGCCGCGGCGACGCAGGCTGTCCAGGCTCCCCGCGAACGTGTCCTTGCCCACGCCGTCGTAGACCGCCGCGCACTTCTCGCCCTTGGTGAGTCGCGCGACCTCGGTGGCCACGTCCTGCGTGCGGTAGAGGATCGCGTGATCGGCGCCGACCGCCTTCGCGTGCGCGGCCTTCTCCTCCGAGCCAACCGTGCCCAGGACCGTCGCGCCGCGCTCCTTCGCCAACGCGCACAGCCACAAGCCGACGCCGCCCGCTGCCGCGTGCACGAGCACCGCATCGCCGCGTTGCACGGCATACGTCTGCGAGACGAGGAACTGCGCGGTCATGCCC
>Ga0265338_10010652_pt1 | contig 10747 bp, 18 predicted proteins | sample 42126metaG_FD_193579 | JGI IMG/M metagenome (GOLD analysis project Ga0265338, IMG submission 193579) | Rhizosphere microbial communities from Carex aquatilis grown in University of Washington, Seatle, WA, United States - 4-21-26 metaG | ecosystem: Host-associated > Plants > Roots > Rhizosphere... | reverse complement strand
GTCGAGCGCGGCGGCAGCCTGTGAGTCTGCGCGCGCGGTTTGAGAAGGGCGAATTAGGGCGAAAGACGCCGAATGAGGCCGAATATCAATGACTTACAGAGATTCGACCGGCGCCGGGGAGGTTTAGGAAGGTTTTCCTGAAAATAGGCCGGTTTGAAATGGTTTGAACTCATTTTCACGGCGTTTACAGGAGGGTTAATTGGGCGTTAACGGGCGGTTTAGGGGGCGTCTTTTTGACCCGCAGGAGCCGGGCTGCGGCGGCTAACTCGCGGATGGGGTCGGGCTGGCGGCGGGGGAGGCCGGCTAGGGTCGTGCTGACCCGGTCCATGACCGTTCGCAATGACTTCGCCCGTTCATAGATTTCGTCGCCATGGCATGCGAAATGGGACTGGATGATCTTGGCCAGGTAGGCGGGGAGGTAGTGGATGTTCTCGGGGTTTGTGCCGTGGACGATGCCATCCATGAAGACATCCAGGAAGAGCTTGCGGTATTCGTCGGCTGGGATGGTTACGGCTTTTTCATCCAGCCATTTGGCGGGCCAAAGTACTACCCAATCCAGCAATAGCCGGCGGTCCTTTTTGAACACCACGGAACGGCCGGGATAGAACTTCCGTTCGAGGAAATCGAGGAGGGTATCGCGCAGCTCCTGGGAGGTGGGCTGCTTAAGGATTGGACGCGGGCGGCGCATGTTAGAATGGGCATTCGATTTCGACGGGGGGAGGTTCGGCGGCGGCCGGGACCGGGGAGGCCGCGGCGGCGCGGGCACAGCGGGTGCAGGTGCAGGGGACCTTGGCGGCGACCTTCATGTCGTGGATGGTGTGACCGGCAGCTTTGCGCTTGGCATGGAGGCGGGCGTTGATGGTCATTAGGGCCTGGGCTAACTGGCTCGGGCCTTCACGCAGTTCATATACTGGCGGGCGGCGCTTGAAGGTCGGTTTGGCGTCCAGGTCATCGAGCGTGGGGGGGCGAGTGGGACGGTCGGTTTTGTTCCAGCGCACCAAGCCGGTGATGATGGTCTGCAAATAGCCGGCAGAGTTTTCTTCGTAGAGAGCCAGGCAGGGGATTTTTTCGGCGAGTATTACGTGACGCAGCCGGCGGGCTTCGCCGATGGTTCGGTCGCCAGTCTCGACGGCCGCCGCCAGATTGTCGGTTAGCGCCTGCAGGTGGGATTTGACGTCGTCGATATCGCCGCGATTATCCAAATCGCTGGCGCTTTCCAGAGGGCGTTTTACGGCGTCGCTGAGCACGCGCAGGCGCAGGTCCCGGTCGTCTTTGTCCCAGCCTTGGGCACGGCAGGCAGCGGGCCACCAGTAGGCCATTAGTTTGGTGCGTTGGTCGTGGGTCATAATCAGGCGGTCTGGAGGTTGGAGGGGATGTGGCAACGGCAGCGCTCGCGCTCGATTCGGGCAATCCGCAGGCAGAGGCGACGGAATAATTGCAGCCGTTCTAAGGCTCCAAAATAGTTATTCCCGGCATAGTAGGTGCGGAGAAAGTGGTAAGCAGAGCTCTCATAATCGTAGGCAATCATTGCCTCGACATGTTTCTCAAAGCCGGAGCTGTCGGCACATATGGAATCGGCGATTTGGTCACGGAGGCCGCGGAGGTAGAAGAGGCTACTTCGCTCGGGCTCAGGGAGGACGTCAAATTCTTGAAGGGTGGGCATCATATATTGGTTCAAAGCCGGGGTGGAGGAATAGGACCATCGGGCCGTTGCGCTTGGGCTGCAGTGCCCAATAGAATTTACCGCAGGAGCAACGCATGAGGCCGTAATGCATTAGATATGCGCCGCCTTTGGAGCCACAGAAACCACATTCGTGAGAGAGCCATTGTTCGGGGACGCTTGATCTGGCTTGGTGGGCTCGGCTCATGGCACACAGTCGTAAGGATCGTAATAGTCTTCGCAATCGTCCTCGGGCTCAAAGCAGTCCTGCTGAATTTGGTCGTGGCAATGGTCGCAGAGGCCAGGATGGACGAAATCAAAGGAGGAAATGCCAGCCCAGAAGTCTCCGCAGGAACAGCAATAGCCGGCGTCCGCAGCACATGTGGGGCAGAGGCGTTCGTCGGGTGCTCGCTCGACCATGGCACGCTCGCTGCCGGTGAAACGAGGCGGTTCGGGAAGATAGCAACCGATGGCATACAACGAATTGCAATTTTGGCAGCGGCGGTGATAACGCTGGCGGCGCCGGGCTCTGTAACGTTTGCTCATACAGAAAGGGTGCTGCGGAATTGGCGCCAGGAGTAATAGGCTGGGCGGTTCTTGCGCTCGGTGCCGCGGGTGGTCAGACCGGCGGCGACCCGGCGCTGAGAAATGCGGTGCCATTTGGCGCGGTTTGCCTCACTGCGCTCGGCGGCACTCAGGGTTACACGGCGGCGCGGGGCGCCATGGACTGTCCGTCCGGCGAGGAGATTGGCCTGGGCGCGCCTATAGTAATATTGGAGGCTGAGGGACTTTTGGCCGGGGCCGTGCCAGTCCAGGGGCTCGCCACAGTGGCTGCACACGATGGGGCGGCCGGGCCATTGGCGGGCCTGGGCGCTGGTGTGATAGACCCATTGCAGGCAGCGGCGCATGTAGATGTGACCACAGCAACGAGCGGATTGGACGATACGCTTGGCCATGGTCAGACTTCCTTCCCGAGGCGGATCACCGGGAAATGTTCCACACCGGGTTTGTCGCCTGAGTAACGGACGATTTGGCACCCAGACATGAACACGCGCTTGCACCGCTCAAGGACATCCCATGGAATGTCGAAGGTGCGTTTTGGGCGAGGACCAGGAACCCGGACATAGCCGGTGGCGGTGACTTTGACGCCATTTGGATTGCTCGGGTCCGGAGCGGTGAAGCCTTTGCCAGTGAAATGGACGATGTAAGGCATATTAGTCGCGGCAGTGGGTGAGCTGGGGTGTGGAGGTCTGGGCGGCGCGTCGAGCACGGTTCCAGATGATGTGCTCGCGGGCATGGGCGGCTTCGGCTTCGGGGGTGATGTGGCCGCTGAGGATTGCCGCGCGGACGATGGCGCGGTCGGTATCGTCGTCGCCAAGGAAGGCCAGGCGCTTGCCGCGGGGCTTCAGCATGGGCTTACGATGGAGCTGGGCGGAGGACCATTCCGGGGTGGCGAGGACGTTCGCGATCTGCCAGCGCTGCTGGAGTTCGGTCTGGAGGCAGGCGCCTGGCGGGAGTAATTCATAGATTGATTTGAGCTGACGGCCCGTGACGTTGCCAGGGACCAGGGCGGCGACGGGGCGGGCGTGCTCGGAGATGAGTTCGAACAATATCATGCGGCCTCCTTCTTGCCGTGTTTCTTGGCGGGTTTGTCGCTGGCCATGGTGAAGGGGACGATCTTGAAATTGTCCTTGCGCGCGCGCGTGATGGCGAACATGGCCAGGGTGGCGTCGTCCAGCTCGCCGAGGGCTTCGAGGTTTAGTTCCTCGCGCGTGCGGATGAGCTGCTCGGCGGTGAACCGGGGTTTGAATCCTTCGCTCTCGCGGGCCAGTTCATTCGTGCTGGCGACCTTGATCCTGAGCATGGATTTTTCTTCGTCCTCGACTTCGAGCTTGGTGGATTTACGGTACTCGAGGGAACCAAACGGTGTGGCGTGGGTGCGCTTCTTCGCGTCCGGGAAGAGGGATTCGTAATGTGCGTCGCTGATTTTCCGCAGCGAGGCTTCGAGGTCTGACAGGGCGACCTTTGCGGCGGCGTGCCGGGGGAGCAATTCTTGCGCGGCGGCGAGTTGGATGGTTTTGATTTCGGCCTCGGCGAGTTCGAGCGCGGCGTTGAGCCGGCTGTATTCGGAGAGGAGTTCGTTGATTTGATTGTATTGGGATGCGTTCATAGGACTAATGGGACGTATGGGAGTTATAGGACTGATGTGTTCGGGAGGAAAACGGGACGCGGCGGGTGAGGAGGTGGCGCCATTGGGCAGAGACGTGCGACCAGGCGGCCAAAGCGAAGAACACGAGTGCGAACAGGAAGAGGGCTGCACCGCCGATGGTGCCGAGCTCCAGGCCGCTAAGTTCAGATTCGGGGTCGCGGTTTGTTTTCATGCGGGCACTTGGTGGGGTAGATAGGTTTCGCATATACGGAGGAAGTCGTCGTCGTTGATGGTGGGGATCAGGCCGGTGAGCAGGAGGGTCAAACGGATGATGGCGGCGTCCTCCGGCCGGGACTGCAAATTCAGCGAGTTGCTCTCACCGGTGACAGTCACAGCGCCGTTTTTCAGGGTGCAGAAGCCGGCAGAGATAGGAGCAATGTCTTTCTGATTGATGGCGTCGGAGTGGTTGACGTGTTCCGCGAACAGGATTGCACTGGGGAGGCCTTGGCGATTTACGATGATGTATTTCATACGGCAAGGGCTATTTCAGATTTGAAAATCCTGAATCGGGGGGGGGGTACAAGCGCGGTGTTTTTGCCCAGTGCTATTTTGGAAAGCACGATTTTGGAAAGCACGATTTTGATGCAGGCGCGGCAGTTGGCGGGGCCGATGTCGAGTTGCCAGTGGACGGCACGACCACCACGGCCACCGCCGCAGAGAGGATGACCGTTGCTGCTCTGATGGACTTTGGGCGGGCGCTGGGCGTGGACGCGTGCGAGATAGGTCATGCGGCCTCCTTCCAGTAGTGGCGGAACTCTGTGAGGAATACAGACTCGGCTACCGTTGGTGGGTCTGGAAAGATCGTGTCTGTTAGCGGTGGGTAGTCCTTCGCCAGGGACCATTCATGGTCGGAATGCACAAGGATGTCGCGACGCTCGGTCATGAGGGCGCGGTTGTCGTTGACCTTCACCTCTGGGTGCATTTTTGGAGCCAGGCCAAACCGCTCGCAAACGACTAACCATATCCGGGATTCAAGCTCCCGATATTCGGGCATATTGATTTTGATGGGGCGGATAATGTCGCCGCAATAGGCTTCCGTCGCATCATGTAGCAGGCCCTGGAATGGGGCTTGAGTGCATGCCCGCGACACAATGATTGAGTGCTGGGCCACCGAATAAAAACGAAGGCTGTGGCCACCGAAACGGCAAATGTTCGCCAGACTGTGGGCAATATCTTCGATCCGGATTTCTTCCGGGCGCGGGTCCATGGGGTAGAACTTCTGCCCGGTGTAGGTTAGCAACCAGTCGCCGTAACGTTTCATGCTCGGACGGGTCCGACGAGTGGGACTTGTCGGACGGGAGGCGGCGGCGCGGGCCAGGGCGGCGTGGGTGGGGATGATTACGTCGATTGGATTCATGATGCCCTTGAATGGTCTAGGTGAGCTGGTATTCGCGCTTGAGGAGGGTGTGGGCGGCGCGGAAGGCTTTGGGCCAGGCGGCGTCTTTGCCGTTGCGGAGTTCGGCGGCGAGCTTGAGCTGCTTGTGGACGCTGCGGAAATGGCCGGCTTGCTTCGCTACTTGCTCGCAGAGGTCGAGCAGCTCTTCGCGATCGCCGTTGGCGCCGGGGGCGAGCTTGGTCACCATGTGCTCCAACAGGACGCGGCTCTTTTTGGTGTCGGGCCTGACGGTGAAATACAGGCCGACCCGGCTGAAGCGCTGGCTGTCGTCTTCGAGCTTGGGGAGGATGTCGGCGGTGCCGATGAGGGTGATGGGGATGTTGGTTTCGTCCCAGAGGTCGAAGAGCAGGTGCAGGGCGGGACGGGTCAATTTGTGGGCGTCGTCGACCAGGAGCGGGCGGTCGCTGCCGCGCAGGCTGGTGACGATGAAGCTGGCGCGCTTTGTCTGGCTGTCGTAGCCGTTGTGGGGGATGACGTCCCAGAGGGCGGATTGCAGGCTGTTCTTGTCGCAGCTCCAGGCGCGGACGTGGAAGAGGATGGCCAACGGGTTTTCTTCGCGGATTAGCTCGATGCCGCGGGATTTGCCTTCACCGGACTCGGCGACGATGGCGCCGATGTCGTTGGTTTTTCGGATGTACTGGAAGGCTTTGCGCATTTGCTCGGCGGCGTCACACCAGGTGGTGTCAATGCCGGAGGCGCGGCGGCGCTCTTCGTTGCGGAGGAAGTCATCGATGTTGCGCTCCAGGGTCTTGATGTCGCCGTTGTATTTGCAGCCGTCGTCGTTGAGGTACTGGGAGATGACGGCGGAGCTAATGCCTAGGCGGGTGGCGAATTTGTTGTTGGACCAGATGCTGCCTTCGGCGTCGCGCATTTCACGGAGGCGATCGCGGAGGACGGGGTTGCAGGGGAATAATTTCGCGGCGGGTTTTTCGGGGAGTTCGTCGCGGTCGGAGGGAGGTAAACTGTCGTTGTGCATAAGGTTATTCGTTTTTAAGGATGAAGAGGACAGGTTCAGTGATAGTCTGGAGCGCGAACGGGATTAATTCTTTAAAGTTAGGGGATCGAAAAACGGAAAAGCCGTTATCTTCTGGCTTAGAAAAGTTGGTGAATCTAAACCCCAAATTGTAACAGCCAGCCCAGTAGAAGATGATGCCGACTGTCGATGGGAGGTGGCGATCCGGCACCGACTCCAAAAACTCTAAGACGCCTGCATCTGTGAGGATGGAACGGGCAAGCTTATTGCTCGTGATGGCAGCTTCAGGAATTATTCGGGAGAGGGATGCGATGCTTTCCGTTTCCGACTTCGTGCGAGGGACGTTAGCTGTTGGAGCATGCTTTGTGCGCGGCGGATGCTCTGCACTGTGTCCCGATTGACTTGAACCATGGCTTTTACCAAGGGAGCCGCTTCCGCTTTGGATATCCCCACTTTCAGGAAGAATTTTAGAAGGGTCTCCCGGTATTTGATTTGTTTTTTCATTCATGATGCCCTGGATGGTTTTTAGTGTTTGAGGAGGTCGATGACGGTTTGAAGTGTGGCGGCTGCGGCGATGTGGGCGCGCATGAGGGTCTTGGCCTGTTTGACGAGCTGCTGGCGATCATATAACCAGAGGCCAGTGAGTGAGTCCGAAACCTTGGCGCGCTTGGTCTTGGATTTTGACTTGCGACGCCCGGCCTGACGGTTCCGCATTATTTCCGACCGTTGTTCCGGCGTGTACTTTGACCAGTAACCGCCTGCTGCCTTAGCTTGCGGAGAGCTGTTTGGTGCCTCTGAAGCTTCGCTAGTGTGCGGCGCGCCGCCCTGACTGTTTGCAGAATCTCCACTGGATTGAGCGTTGCCAGGAGTGCCCGGAATCGGAGTTGTCGTTTCATTTTTCATGATGCCCTTTCTGTTGATGGTGTTTGGTTAACTGATGAACGTGAAAAAGCTGAGCCAGAGGAGATCGGCGCTCCAGTAGGTGATGCCGCCCTGGTGCTCTACCTCGAAACAAAGCAATGCACCGCAGCGACCGCCGGCAGCGATTTCGCCGATGGCGAAATGGACGCCGTCATCGGAGACCTCGAACTCAAAGAGGGAAAAGGAGAATGGGTTTTTCATAGCATCGCGTTCATTAGGGTTTCGCGGGCGGCCTCGGCGGCGGCGGCGCGCTCTTTCGCGGCGTCTGCGGCGGCGGCGCGAGTGCGGGGGATGGAGGTAAGGGCGGCGGCGACGGGGGAAGTTACTGTGGTGCGTGGTGCGTGGTGCGTGGCGGCGACTTCAATGAATGTATTCGCGGCGATCAATTCGTCGTTGTCGGCACGCATCTGATCGAGTTTGGCGTGGTTGGGGGCGGCCAGATTCTCGGAATGCTCGCGGGCCACTTTGAGCGCGTGCTTGCTGTACTCGATGGCGGCGCTGACCGCGGCCTGGTCGCCAGCCCGGGAACGCAGGAGCCAGGTGCCGATGATGGCGCCGCGACCATCGGTGAGATGAAGATAACAAGGTTCGTCGGGGTTGAAGTAGCCGAGCAACTTTGTGCCGGAGGGGATGGGAGGCATGGAACTCAGGGGACTACTGGGACCGATGGACTCTGGGCGTCGGAAGGTGAGGGGCTTGCCGTCGTGGGTGAACTGGATCTCGCCGTTGTCTTCAACCGTAACTTTGCGCTGGGTGTGGGCGTAGAAGGCGGTGATGATTTCCGGGCTCACGCGCGTCCACTGGTCGGCGTAGGGGGCCACCAGGCGGGTGCAGCGTTCGATGGGGGATTCTTTGCGCTTGCGGATTTTAACTCCGACAGATGGCAAGGAAGGGAACGAAGATTGAGGGAGCCAGAGGCCGCGGGTTTCGTCGTAGGCTTCAACAACGTCTTCGAAACCTTCGAGGGCGTGGTCGGTGCGCTCGTTTTGGATCTGGAAGATGCGGAGCAATTCTTTGCGGGCTTGGGGAATGGTGAGGACCGGGTATTGCGCCTGGCCGCGGAGGTGGACGGGGAGCTGCTGCGCCAATGTCCAGATGGTGACGGCTTCTTTTTCGCGGCTGACCAGGTCGGCGGGGCGGACTCCGTAGGCGGGGCCGGTCTGCGCCGGTAGGTTGGCGCCGATGGTGTGCATGAGGCGGTTGTGGCTTTCCAGGCTCGCCTTGCCTTTGCTGTTGCCGATGCGGCGTTCGAAGTAGCCGGCGCTGGCGCTGTTGCCACCGAGCATGCTGCTGAAGCTGACCCGGATGCGGCCGGGGAGATTCTCGGCCAGGGCGGCGGCGCTGCCTTCGCTCAAGGTGGCGGTGCCGCGCTCGATTTTCCAGATGACCAGATACGGGGGCAGGCCGAACCGCTCGAGTATCCAGCCGCAGAGTTGTTTCATGTCCCGCAGCTTGAGGTGTTCCTGGGTGCCGTCGTCTCGCGCGCGGGCGGGACGCATGCCGAACCCGAGGAGCATCGCGGTGGCACGGTCGCGGGCGACCAGGAGCCAGAGATCGCAGATTTGGCCGGTCTCGGTATCGAGGATGCGCCAGTCGGTTTTGACGTCGTCGAATTGGACTTCGGAAAGAAAGAGCAAATTGTCGCGGGTGCCGAGGGCTTGGGGGAGGTGTGCGACGGCGGCGGCTTGGCCCTGGTGCAGCAATGCCTGGTGGGCTTTGGTGAAGACGGCGGCGGCTTTGATCTGGCGGAGGATATTGCTGTAGTGCCAGCCGGCAGGGAGAATTTCCGGGTTGCGATCGGCCCAGTGTTTCTCGTAGCCGGGGATCATCTCTTCGTTGCCGGCATCGTTGCGGCCGGTTTTCCACTGGCGCTTAATGCTCATGATGGCCTGGCGCTTGCCATCGGCGCGGGTGAATTCTCCGAACCGGGTGGCGACGAATTGGATGAACTCGTCGGGGAGGCCGTCGTCGGCGCGGCATTGCCATTCGATGCCGGCTTTGGCGCGGTTCACCAGGGCGACCCAGTCTTTGGCTTTGGACCAGAGGTCGTAGCGGGCGCGGAAGGTTTTGACGTTCCAGTGCCAGTCGCGATAGGACCTCACAACTTGCGCGCACGCTGACTGGGTGCTTAACCTGGCTTTAACGAGGGATTTAACGGTGCCAAAGGCGCCGCCTCCGGGGCGGATGCCAAGCAGGGCGCGCAGCTCGCTGCGGATCGCGAGAGGGAGAGTGACGAAGAGGGATTCTTCGACAGTGAAATGATCGGCGGGTTTGCGGGTGGCGAGATAGGTGCGGACGTCGGGGACGGGCTGGTGGAGTGAACAGGAGGTAACGGAGAGGGCAGAGAGGGAAAACGGCACCGGAGCGATAGCCGCCTCCGGTATGGATTCGCTGGATGTTGCGGCGTGTTGTACGCTGGTGGCTGCATCCGGTGCCGAAATTGTGGAGGACGGGTCGGACTGGGAGGACGGGTCCGACGTGGCTGACATGGTGGTGTCGCAGGGGGTGATCATTTGAGCATGTCCGTGAGTGAGGAATCCTGAGAGCGTGATGCCAGGCGGCGGAGATAGCCGGCGGCGGTGTCCAGGGCGACCAGGAGTTGCTCGCGGGATAGGTCGCTGATTAGACCGAGGTGTTTGTCGTCGGCGACTTCCGTCAACCACTCGGCGGTTTCGACCGCGCGCAGGTCCATGGCTTCGAGGCGGGCCTTCTCCGTGATTTGCTGGGCGGCTTCGCGCTGGGCTTTGCTGGCGCCGCCGTGGCCTTTGAGGCGGCCGCGCTTGGGCTTGTCATCCTCGGATTGTTTGAACTCCATGAAGAGCTGGCGCTGGGTCTTGCCGTCGACCAGCGTGCAGATCTTTTCGCGCAGGGGTTGGAGGTCTGCGGGGACTTTTCCGGCGGGCAAAAGCAGGAGTTTACCATGGTGGCAAATCTCCCCCGTGGGGAGATTTGAAAGAGCTCCGAGGTACTTCGAGATGGACGGAATACCTACCGCTTCCAGCACACTCTTGGTGAGGGTCATGTAGTTGTGCAGGGCGTGCGAAACCTGGGGTTTGCCGCTCTCTGGATGCAGCCGGCAAAGCTTGGGCGCGTGGGCTGCCAGCCAGGGGCCGAACTCACCGTGCTTGAGTTGCTGCTCTTTCATCTCCCAGGCGAACAGGCCGAGCGCGACGATCTTACGCATACCGGTCTGGGCATCGGTGAAGAGCTTGGTGAGCTGCTTGGCCGCGGCGGCGTCGTTGCCGGATTTCAGAGCGGGGACTTTGGCTATGGATTTCACGGCTGGGGCGGATAGGATTTTGACTTTAGCCCAGCGGGCTTTGGCGCATTCCTGCAGCTTGGCTTTGAGATCGGACTTGGTGCCACCTGTCCATTCGCTACAATTGCCGTCCGGAGTGGATTTGATCTGCGGGTGCGGACAGGGATCGGTTTGGCAGGTGGTGCAGTAGCCAATGGTGGTGGTCATATGTCGATCGGGAGAGTGGACGGGGCCGACAGGTCTGACGGATCAGACGGGGCGGGCCGGGCGTCGGGTAAAGTGGCGGACTCGATGAGGATCGCAGACTTGATGCCGTCGGGGTCGAGCGG
>Ga0265338_10010651_pt1 | contig 10747 bp, 7 predicted proteins | sample 42126metaG_FD_193579 | JGI IMG/M metagenome (GOLD analysis project Ga0265338, IMG submission 193579) | Rhizosphere microbial communities from Carex aquatilis grown in University of Washington, Seatle, WA, United States - 4-21-26 metaG | ecosystem: Host-associated > Plants > Roots > Rhizosphere >... | reverse complement strand
ACCGAGGACTTCGCCGTCCTCCTCGACGCGGGCATCGACGACTGGGGCGGCGTCTCGCCGGTGACCATCGACCACGTCAACCCGGAGGCGCCGTGGCCCGCGATCGAGCGCCTGCGCGAGGCGACGCGCAGCCGCGGCCTCGACCTCGCGCCGAGGCTGGCCGTCTATCCCGAGTGGCTCGACTCCGAGTGGATCGACCCGAAGGTGCTGCCGCTCGCGCTGCGCGCGTCCGACTCGCTTGGCCTCGCCCGCGAGGACGCGTGGGCGCCGGGCGATCCGGTGGAGGTGCCGTTCGTCCCACGAGACGCGCTGCCGATCGACAGCCGCAACGAGCTGGACGAGGACGCGATCGTCCGCCTGTTCGAGACGCGCGGCGAGGAAAGGGAGCGCGTCTTCGCCGCAGCCGACCTGCTGCGGCGCGAGATGAACGGCGACGAGGTGAGCTACGTCGTCACGCGCAACATCCAGTACACCAACGTCTGCTACTTCCGCTGCGGCTTCTGCGCGTTCTCGAAGGGGAAGCTCGCCGCGAACCTCCGCGGCCCGGCGTACCTCGTCCCGCACGAGGAGATCGTCCGCCGCGTCGTCGAGGCGTGGGATCGCGGCGCGACGGAGGTCTGCCTCCAGGGCGGCATCCATCCGGCGTTCACCGGCGAGTACTACGAGTCCGTCGTGCGCACGATCAAGGACGCCGTTCCGGACATGCACGTGCACGCGTTCTCCGCGCTGGAGATCTGGCAGGGCGCCGCGACCCTCGGCCTGCCGCTGGACACGTACCTCGAGCGGCTCCGCGACGCCGGTCTGAGCTCGCTCCCGGGAACCGCCGCCGAGGTGCTCGACGACGAGGTGCGCGCGATCATCTGCCCGGACAAGATCACGACGGCGCAGTGGCTCGAGGTGCACGACACCGCGCACGCCGTCGGGCTCCGCTCCAACAACACGATCATGTTCGGCCACGTCGACCGGCCGCGGAACTGGGCGCGGCACCTCGTCGCCGTGCGTGAGCAGCAGCAGCGGAGCGGCGGCTTCACCGAGTTCGTTCCGCTCCCGTTCGTGCCGATGGAGGCGCCGATGTTCCTCCAGGGCCGCGCGCGCCGCGGGCCGACCTTCGGCGAGGCGCTGCTCATGCACGCCGTCGGACGGCTCGCGCTCCACCCGTGGATCACGAACGTGCAGGCGTCGTGGGTGAAGCTCGGCCCGCGCGGCGTCACGGCCGCGCTCCGCGCCGGCGTCAACGACCTCGGCGGCACGCTGATGAACGAATCGATCTCGCGCGCGGCCGGCTCCGAGCACGGCCAGGAGATGACGCCGGAGCAGATGGAGGAGCTGATCCGCGCGAACGGGCGCACGGCGCGCCAGCGCACGACGCTCTACGCCGACGCGCCGGAGGAGCGCCGCGCCGCGAGCTTCGGCGCCCCGCTGTGCGTCGAGCCGGTCAACCCGCCGGTGCGCGACGCGGGCCTGAAGGCGCCGCCGCGGCTCGTCCGGCCCGGCTTCGTCGCCGCCCGCGCCCGCTAGCCGGTCTCGTACCGCAGCAGGTCGGCGACGCTCTCGCGTCTCCGGATCACGCGCGTCTCGCCGTCGTGGACGAGCACGACCTCGGGCCGCGGGACGCCGTTGTAGTTCGAGCTGATCGCCAGCGTGTACGCGCCGGTCGCGGGAACGGCGATGAGATCGCCGCGCTCCGGCCGCGGCAGCTCGACCGCATCGATCAGCACGTCGCCGGACTCGCAGTGCTTCCCGGCGACGCGGTAGACGCCGGTGGCGAGCTCCTCCGCGCGATTCGCGAGCAGCGCCTCGTAGCGGGCGCCGTACAGCTGGGGCCGCGGGTTGTCCGACATGCCGCCGTCGATGGCGGCGTACGAGACGCCGCCGCTCTCCTTGACGACGCCGACGCGGTAGAGCGAGACGCCGGCGCGGCTGACGAGCGAGCGGCCCGGCTCGAAGACGACCTGCGCCGGCTCGGGCCACCGCTCGCGGAGGCGCGCGACGAGCGGCCGTACCCATGCCTCCACCTCCGGCGGATGCTCGTCGCGGTTGTGCCGAACCCCGAGCCCGCCGCCGAGGTCGATCACGAACGGCGTCCAGCCGAGCTCGGAGCGGGCGTGCTCGCAGAACGCGGCGAGGCGGTCGACGGCGACGAGGCTCTCGTCGATCTGCGCCAGCTGCGAGCCGACGTGGAAGTGGATGCCGGCCACCTGGAGGCCGAGCCCGCGCGCCACGTCGATCGCCGCGAGCGCGTCGTCGTGCGCGAGCCCGAACTTCGACGCTTCGTGCGCAGTCGCGATCGCCTGGTGTGTGACCGCCTCGACGCCGGGAGTGAGCCGTACGAGCACGCGCCGCACCCCGGCGGCCGCGGCGCGCTCCGGCTCGTCCGACGCGTCGATCACGACCGCCGCCTCCGCCTCCGCAGCGGCCCGGAGCTCCTCGTCCGACTTGTTGTTGCCGTGGAAGAGCAGGCGGTCGCCGGGAATGCCGGCACGCCGCGCGAACGCCAGCTCACCGAGCGTCGAGACGTCCGCGCCGATTCCCTCGCCGGCGAGGACGCGCAACACCTCGACGTTCGCGAACGCCTTCGTCCCGTACGCGATCAGCGCGTCCGGAGCGGCCGCGCGATAGGCGCGCGCCTGCGCACGCAGCGTCTCCTCGCAGTAGACGAGCAGCGGCGTCCCGTGCTCGGCCGCGAGCCCCGAGACGGGGACTCCGCCGATCGAGAGCTCGCCGCCGTCGACGCGGGCGGTAACGGGGAAGAGATCCAGCACGACGCCGACGCTATCGGTTGCTAGAGTCCACGCCAATGCAGGAGCGGCTTACGTAGGACAGGAAGTCATGTGCGGCGAGGGCCGCACCGGCTTCCCCTGGCCTCTCTTGCGAGAGGCTTTTTCGTCTCTGGAGAGCGAAATGGACGACGACAGGTACGACCCGAAGACGATCGAGGCGAAGTGGCAGCGCGTCTGGGAGGACGCGCGCGCCTTCTACGTCGACAATCCGGCTCCGGGGGCGCCGTCCGACGACACGCACTGGTACCAGCTGGAGATGCTGCCGTACCCGTCCGGCAATGGCATCCACATGGGCCACGTCCTCAACTACACGATGGGCGACGTCCAGACGCACGTCCGCCGCCGCAGCGGCTGGAGGGTCGTGCGCCCGATGGGCTGGGACGCGTTCGGGCTGCCCGCCGAGAACGCGGCCATCCGCGAGGGCGGCCATCCGCGCGAGATCACGGAGCGGAACATCGCCACCATCCGCACACAGATGAAGCGACTCGGCTGGGCGATCGACTGGGACCGCGAAGTCTCCTCGCACGATCCGCGCTTCTACCGCTGGACGCAGTGGCTGTTCCTGAAGTTCTACGAGGAGGGGCTCGCGTACCGGAAGGAAGCGCCGGTCAACTGGTGCCCGAACGACCAGACGGTGATCGCCAACGAGTACATCGTCGACGGCCACTGCGAGCGCTGCGGCGCCCTCGTCGAGCTGCGGAACATGACGCAGTGGTTCTTCAAGACGACGGCGTACGCCGACGAGCTGCTCGAGTACCACCTGCCGCCCGGCGGCGAGTGGCCGGAGCGGACGAAGACGATCCAGCGCAACTGGATCGGCCGCTCCGAGGGCGCCGAGATCCTCTTCCGCGTCGACGATCTCGACCAGGACATCCCGGTCTTCACGACCCGTGCCGACACGCTGTTCGGCGCGACCTTCTTCGTCGTCGCGCCCGAGCATCCGTTCGTCGAGGCTCACGCGAGCGAGGAGGCGCAGGTATACGCGCGTCACGCCGGCGCGCGCCGCTCGGAGGACCGTGCCGCCGAGACGGAGAAGACGGGCGTCTTCACCGGCCATCACGCGACGAACCCGGTCAACGGCGAGCGTCTCCCGATCTGGGTCGCCGACTACGTCCTGATGGACTACGGCACCGGCGCGATCATGGCCGTGCCCGCGCACGACGAGCGCGACCGCGAGTTCGCCGACACGTTCGGTCTTCCCGTCGTCGAGGTGATCGACGAGGAGGGCCGGCTGGTCAACTCCGAGCAGTTCGACGGGCTGACCGTCGAAGACGGCGCACGGGCGATCGTCGCGTGGCTCGCCGAGCAGGGCCGCGGCGAGCTGACGGTCTCGTACCGGCTGCGCGACTGGAGCTTCTCGCGGCAGCGCTACTGGGGCTGCCCGATCCCGATCGTCTACTGCGACGGCTGCGGCGCCGTTCCGCTGCCGGACGACCAGCTGCCGCTGCTGCTGCCCGACATCGAGGACTACCAGCCGAAGGGCAAGCCGCCGCTGGCCTCCAACGAGGAGTGGATGCACGTCTCCTGCCCGCGCTGCGGCGGCGACGCGCTGCGCGACCCGGACACGATGGACACGTTCGTCGACTCGTCCTGGTACTTCCTGCGCTACGTCGATCCGCACAACGACACCGCGCCGTTCGACCGCGGCGTCGTCGACTACTGGCTGCCGGTCTCGCAGTACATCGGCGGCATCGACCACGCCACCGGCCACCTGCTCTACTCGCGCTTCTTCGTCAAGGCGATGAACGACTTCGGGATGCTCGGCTTCCGCGAGCCGTTCGCGCGCCTGTTCCACCAGGGGTGGGTGCAGATGGGCGGGACGAAGATGTCGAAGACCAAGGGGAACGTGCAGGGGCCGGACGAGTTCGTCGCCGCGTACGGCGCGGACGCCGTGCGCCTGTACATCCTCTTCCTCGGCCCCGCCGACCAGGACATGGAGTGGACGGAGACCGGCATCGAGGGGATCGTCCGCTTCCTGCGCCGGCTGTGGCGCGTCGTGGGCGACGTCGCCGCCCGGGCTCCGAGCGACATGCCTGTGACCGGACCGCTCGTGCGCAAGGCGAACGAGACGATCGTTAAGGCGAGCGACGACATCATGCGGCGTTTCCAGTTCCACACGCCGATCTCGGCGGTGATGGAGCTCGTCAACGCGATCTCCGACGATCCCGCCGCACCGGACGCGCGCTTCGCGACCGAGACGGCCGTGTCGCTGATCCAGCCGTACGCGCCGCACATCGCGGAGGAGCTGTGGCAGAAGCTGGGTCACGAGCGGCTGTGGGAGCACCCGTGGCCGGTCGCCGACGAGTCGCAGCTGGTGCGCGAGACGTTCGAGCTCGTCATCCAGGTGAACGGCAAGGTGCGCGACCGCCTGGAGGCCGAGGCGGGGCTGTCGGAGGACGAGCTCGTCGCGCTCGCGCAGTCGTCGCCGCGGGTGCAGTCGCATCTCGACGGCGTCCAGGTGCGGAAGACGATCGTCGTGCCGCAGAAGCTCGTGAACTTCGTCGTCGGCTAGCCGACAGTCACTCGGTACGAAGCTGTGACGCCGGCGTGACGGTTGCGTTGTCACGCTTGGTGACATGGGTCTCGCCGCTCTCTCGCCCTCGCGGCGGCGGTTGCTCGCCGCCGGGTTGCTGCTCGTCGTGGTCGGCGTGCTGCTGTTCCGGCATGTCGGCGGCGGCGGAGCTGCTCGCCCTACGGTAGAGCCGCTTCGGCCGGGGCGGCGCGCTGCGCCGGCAGTCGCACAGGTCGTCGTCGACGTCGTCGGGGCGGTGCGGCGACCGGGGCTCTACCACCTGCGCCAGGGGACGCGGATCGCCGACGCGGTCGCGCTCGCCGGCGGCTCCACGGCGAAGGCCGACCTTGCGCTTGTGAACCTCGCGGCGCCGCTCGCCGACGGCGAGCAGGTCGTCGTTCCCTCTCGAAGTCCCGTCGGCGGAGCGGTCGCGGCTACCCCTCCCACCGCGGGCGCCTCGCCGACGGCGCCGCTCGACCTCAACACCGCGACGGCGGAGCAGCTCGACGGCCTGCCGGGGATCGGTCCTGCGACCGCGGCGAAGATCATCGACTTCCGCCAGGCGCACGGGCCTTTCCACTCGGTCGACGAGCTCGATGCTGTCCCGGGCATCGGACCGTCCCGGATCGCTCAGCTGAAGGGACTCGTGCTGCCATGAGCGGACGCGTGCCGACGCTGCTCGTCGGTGTGTTGTGCGTCGGTCTGGCAGCCGCGGTCGCGGTGCGGGTCTCGGCGCCGGTAGCCGCGGTCCCGGCGGCCGTCGCGGCCGCGGTCACGCTCGGCGCCGGCGACCCTCGCGCGCGGATCGTCGGCGCAGCGTGCGTGGTCGCGCTCGCCGGCTGGTGGTGGGCGAGTCACCGGCTGGCCGCGCTCGACTCGAGTGTGCTCGCATCGCGGGTCGGCACGGCCGAGCGGGCGCTCGTGCAGACCGAGGAGCCGGCCCGGCCGGGCCGCTTCGAGACGCGTGTGCGCGCCGTCGTGGTGCGGTGGGGGCCGTTGCGTCCACACGAGCCGGTGTTGCTCGAGCTGCCGCCGGGGCGTGCGCCGCCACAGGGGGCGAGACTGTCAGTCCTCGGCGAGCTGCGGCGGCCCCGCGGGCCGTCCAACGGCTTCGACGAGCGCGCATGGCTCCGCCACCACGGAGTCCAGGTCGTGCTGCGCGGCGAGACCTGGCGCGTCGTCGGACGGCGCGGCGGGGTCGGCGGTGTCGCCGACCGGCTGCACGGCTGGCTCGCCCGTGACGGCGCGCCGGGCCTGGGCGGCGAGCGCAAGGCCGTGCTGGAGGGCATCGTGCTCGGCGAGGACCAGGGCCTGAGCGACACGCTCAAGCAGCGGTTCCGCGCGAGCGGGCTCTACCACCTCCTCGCCGTGAGCGGCTCGAACGTCGCCGTTGTCGCAGGCGGGGCGCTCGGACTGCTGTTCCTGATCGGCGTTTCGCGTCGGTGGGCGGAGGCCGGGGCGATCGCAGCGATCGGCGCCTATGTGCTCGCCGTCGGGCCGCAGCCTTCCGTGATCCGCGCGGGGATCGTCGGCGTCCTCGGCTCGCTCGCGTGGCTCTTCGGCCGGCAGCGCGACGCGTGGCACGCGCTGCTGCTCGCCGCGGCGGGGTTGCTCGCCTGGAATCCGTATCTGGTGCTCGACGCGGGCTTCCAGCTCTCGTTCGCCGCCGTGCTGTCGATCTTCCTCGTCGCGCCGCGGATCCGGCGCGTCCTCGACGGCTATCCGCTGCCGAGCTGGTGTCGGACGGCCGTTGCGATCTCGGCGGCCTGCGGTCTCGGCACCGCTCCGGTGTCCTGGTTCCAGTTCCACCAGATTCCGCTGCTGACCGTGCCCGCGAACGCGGCCGCCGCTCCCGCGGTCGCGCCGATGCTCGGGCTCGCGCTCGTCTCGGCCGTTCTGACGCCGGTCGCGCGCCCGGTCGCGGTCGTGCTTGCCTGGGCGAACGGCTGGTGTGCCGCGTATCTCGCCGGCTGCGCGCGGTTCTTCGGCGGACTTCCGGGAGCCCAGATCCGGTCGCCGCTGGCCGCCGCAGCTCTCGCCGCGGGCGTCCTCGTGTCGGCCGCCTATGCTTGGCATCGTGGCCAACGAGTTGAAGCCGGTCTACCTCCTCACCGGCAACGACCGTCCCAAGATCGCGCGCGCCCTGCACCGTCTGCGGGAGCGGATCGGTGACGACGCGATCGAGCACCTCAACGCGCGCGAGACGTCCGGCGAGGACGCGGTCGCCTCCTGCAACTCTCTCGGGCTCTTCGTCGGTGAAGGCCGTCTCGTCATCGTCGCGGAGGTGGACCGCTGGAAGGCGGCCGACGTGAAAAACGTCGCCGCATACCTCGCATCACCCGCGCCGGCGACGGTCCTCGCGCTGGTCGGCGAGGAGATCAAGGCCGACTCCGCTCTCGGCAAGGCGGTCGCGAAAGCCGGCGAGGTCCTCGCCTACGACGTCCAGAAAAAGCGCATCCACGACTGGGTCGCCGAACAGTTCAAGCGCATCGGTGCGAAGGCGGACGCGGATGCGTGTCGCGGACTTGTCGAGATCGTCGGCGAGGATCTCGACGCGCTCACGATGGAGATCGACAAGCTGGCGACGTGGGCAGCGGGCGACACGATCACGCTCCCGGATGTCGAGCATCTCGCGAGCCCTCTCGCCGAGACGTCGATCTTCGCGCTCACAGACGCGTGGGGGAGACGCGACGTCGCTGCCGTCCTCAGCTCGGTGGAGTCGCTGCTCGAGCGATCCGACCGTCCACGCTCGGGCGAGCTCGTTCGGCTCGTCGCCATGCTCACGAGCCACGTCGGCAAGGTCAGGCGCTGCGCCCGCCTCGCCGACCAGGGTGTGCGGCCGCGCGACGCGGCCGGCCGGCTGAAGATGCATCCGTATGCCGCGGAGAAGGCCTTCGCTCAGGCCGCGAACTTCTCGCCCGAGGAGCTGTCGGACGCGATCGTGCGCCTCGCCGAGCTGGACGCAGCGTCGAAGGGCGGCTCGCGTCTTCCCGCGGACCTCGAGCTCGAGCGTGCACTCGTCGACGTGACGCGACGGCGCGAGCGCGCGGCCTAAGCCGTCTTCGAGGACTCGCCGGCGACGACGCGTGCGGCCTGCGCCTTGCGCCGGGCTGCGGTGTTCTTGTGGAGAGCGCCGTGCGTCACGGCCTTGTCGAGCCAGCTGACGAGCTCCTTGTACCGCTGCCCGACCACGGTCTTGTCGCCCTCGTCGGCGGCTTCGCGCAGCCGGCGCATGAGCGTCTTCGCGGTCGAGCGCCAGCGCAGGTTCTCGCCCCTCTGGCGGGCGGCCTGGCGAACGCGCTTCTCTTGCTGTCTGATGTTCGGCATGTCGGAAAAATGCCCGCATCTGCGGGCCGGACGATGGTAGCAGCCGGGAGAAGGGCCTGACGCGCGGGGTCCTGACAGGCCCGCTCCCTATGCTCACGCTGTGAGCGACGACCGCGAGCGCGAGCGACACGAGCGCAGGCTCGAGCGCGACCGCCGCCGCCGGGCCGAGGGCAAGCCGACCTACTTCGAGGTCGACGAGACGACGGTCGAGAGCCGGCCGCTGCTTGCCGACGCGGCGGACCAGCCGACGATGATCATCCGTCCGGCCCGGCTCCGGGAGGAGGCGGCCCGCGACGACGCCGACGAGCTGGCGCTGAGCTGGGACACGCTCGAAGAGGCCGAGACGATCGCGGCGCTCGAGCAGGACTCGTTCTCGGGCGCCGAGACGCTGATGGTCCCGCTCGCGGAGCGGCCGGCGCCGCACGAGGGCACCGTCCCGGACGCGTCGCGGCGCCGCCTTGCCGTGTCGACCGCGATCTTCGCCGCCGCCACCGGTCTCTCGCGGGTGCTCGGCCTCGTCCGCGAGATCGTCACCGCCAACTACTTCGGCGTCGCCGGGAAGGTGAACGCCTTCACCGTCGCGTTCCAGATCCCGAACCTGATCCGCGCGCTCGTCGCCGACGCGGCCCTGTCGTCGGCGTTCGTCCCCGTCTTCAGCGAGCTGCTGGAGAAGGGCGAGCGCAAGCGCGCGTGGCGGGTCGCGTCGAGCCTGTTCTGGCTGATGCTGCTCGGCCTCAGTGCGTTGACCGCGATCTACATCCTCATCGCGCCGTGGGTGATGAGCCTCTTCGGGAACCCCGGCGGCGACCAGGCGCTGGCCATCGGGCTCTCGCGTGTCCTCTTCCCGATCGTCACGCTGCTCGGCGTCTCCGGAATCGTCGTCGGGATCCTCAACAGCTACGACGAGTTCACGGTGCCGGCGATCTCGCCGGTCTTCTGGAACCTCGCGATCATCGTCGGCCTCGTCATCGGCGTCCCGCAGGCGACGACGATGAACACGAAGCTTTATGTCTACGCGTTCTCGATCCTCATCGCGACGGTGATCCAGACGCTGCTGCCCATGCCGTGGCTGCGCGGCCGCGACGGCCACCTGCAGATGGTGATCGACTGGCGCGACCCGGCGGTCAAACGCGTCTTCGTCCTGATGGTGCCGGTGACGCTCGGTCTCGGGCTGATCAACGTCAACGCGGTCATCGACACGTTCTTCGCGTCCCGCTTCATCAACGGCGAGCTGGCGCCGAGCGCGATCCAGAAGGCGTTCCTCATCTACATGCTTCCGCAGGGGATGTTCTCGGTCGCGATCGCCACGGTGCTGTTCCCGTCGCTCTCCCGCTTCGCCGCCCGCGGCGACATGACGCGCTTCCGGGAGACCGTGGGGATGGGACTGCGCCAGATCGCGTTTCTCCTGATTCCGGCCGCGGTGATCAGCGCGGTGCTCGCGGAGCCGATCGTGCGGATCCTCTTCCAGCACGGCCGCTTTACGGCGGCCCAGACCCCGGTGGTCGCCGGCGCGCTCGCCGCGTTCAGCGCCGGGCTCGTCTTCAACGGCGCGATGCTGATGCTCAACCGCGCGTTCTTCAGCCTCCAGGAGAACTGGATCCCGACGGTGGTCGCCCTCGGGAACCTGTTCCTGAACGCGGTGCTCGACTTCGCGTTCTACCGCTACGGCGTGTGGGGGATCCCGCTGTCGACGGCGTTCGTGAACCTCGCGGGCAGCTGGGCCTTGTTCGTGCTGCTGCGCCGGCGCCTCGGCGGGGCGGAGGGCGGCGCGCTCGCCGCGACCGTGCTCAAGGTCGTCGTCGCGTCGGCCGTCGTCGCCGCCGTCGCCTGGACCGTGTGGCGACCGCTCGACTCCGCACTCGGACGCTCCTTCGCCGGCCAGCTCGTCTCGCTCGGCGTTGCGCTCGCCGCCGCGATCGCGACGTATCTCCTCTGCTGCAGGCTCCTGCAGGTGCGCGAGCTGAAGGCGCTCGGGTCGCTCCGCACCCGGCTCCGCCGGGCCTAGAGCGGCGGCCTCAGTCCGCTGCCGGGTCGGGCCGGACGATCACCGTGTCGGCGACCTCGACGATCTCCGTGATGGGGAGGTCGGCGCGTGAAGCGTGCTCGCGGATCTTGTCCTCGCTCGACG
>Ga0265338_10010650_pt1 | contig 10748 bp, 9 predicted proteins | sample 42126metaG_FD_193579 | JGI IMG/M metagenome (GOLD analysis project Ga0265338, IMG submission 193579) | Rhizosphere microbial communities from Carex aquatilis grown in University of Washington, Seatle, WA, United States - 4-21-26 metaG | ecosystem: Host-associated > Plants > Roots > Rhizosphere >... | reverse complement strand
GAGTCCGGCTCAAGATAGGAGAACGGCGCAGTCTCGAAGCGGACCCTCCGGGCGTACGCCGCCGGCCGCGCAGCACGGCACGCGGCGATCGCGCTCGCGTCGATGTCGACCGCGGTCACCCTCGCCGTCGGGTATAGGTCGGCGAGCCAGTAGACGAAGGTCGCGTCCCCGCTACCCGCGTCGAGGACGGTGGACGGCTGGAGTTTCAACGCGGGCAGCAGGTCGCTTAGACGGTGCAGCTTCAGTCGCTTGCCGACGTACGGCTCGCCGATCGTGCGGCGGATCAGCTGCTTCGCGCGCTGCTTGGCCCGTGCGCGGTCCATTGCCGCTGTGTTAGCTACCGCCGGCCTTGCGCGATCCCGAAGCCGGCGTCATAGCGTCAGCACGCCGATTCGGAACCCGCCCTCCGACCGGCCCGGCGCGACGAACTCGCGGCTACCGCCGAGCTCTCGCCAGAGTTGAGGCACGTCGTCTGCCGTTAACCCGGGATTGATGCGATGGACTGCGATCAGCCCTCCGGCTCGGACGCGCGGCGACCAGAGCTCGTAGTCGCGGCGGACGCCGTCGTGCGTGTAGTCGCCGTCGACCAGAAGTAGGTCGACCGGCCGTCCCTCGAGCAATCGCTCCGCCTCGGCCACGGAGGCGGGATCGTGGGCGTCGCCTGCGATCGGGTACACGCGCTGCTCGTGCTGCGCGAAGGAGCGGAAGAGCGGCATCTCCGCTCGGCTCATCTCGATGTCTACCGTGATCAGAATCGCGTCGTCGGTCGCCACGTCGCAGAGCAGGAACGGCGTGCCGCCGTGATAGCAGCCGATCTCGACGACGGCGCGAGCGCCTGCGGCTAGGGCCAGCAGCTGGTCGAACTCCTCGCGGAGCTGCATCGGTGCGAGCCACGGTGTCCTCCAGGCGATCTCGCGCACCGGCAGCTGCCGTCTCAGACGTCGCAGCTCGACGCGGTGCCCGAGCGCAGTGGCGAGGGTGCGCACCCGGAAGCCGGACGCGCGCTGACTCGAGCGATGGAGCGTGCGCGCTCCCATCAGCCGGCGCCTGAGTCCGTGGGCTTCCGCCCGAAGACGAAGACCAAGTCGCCGCGCCGCCTGCGCCAGGGCCACGAGACGAGTCGCACTGCGATCACATACAGGCGCTCGGGGAGCGCGGCTCGCAGAGGCGGGAGCTGCGTCAGGAACTCCAACTCGAACTCGAGGCTGAGGCGCTCGAGCGCTGTGCTCAGCTCTGCCGCCGAGATCGGCGCCTCCTGCGACTGCGGCGCCTCGGTCGCGGGCTCGCGGCGCCGTAGGCGCCGCAAGCGCCAGAGCGCACGCAGTGCACGCTTGAGTGGGGTCTCGTCGCGGCACGGCTCTGAGATGTAGAAGAAGCCGCCGGGGCGCAACACGCGTGCGAGTTCCTGAAGACAGGGTTCCAGCTCACGAAGGTGGTGGAGGAGTCCCTGGCACGTGACGCAGGCGAACTCCCCGTCGCCGGCCGGCAGCTCACGCACGTCGGCGCTGACGAAGCGGCACGTGCCGCGCATGTCGCTAGCGGCGAGCTTCTGCTCGGCGAGCGCCAGCATGTCCTCCGAGTGGTCGACTCCGAGGACGTCGAAGCCGCGCCGCGCTAGCGCGAGACTCACAACGCCTGTGCCGCAGCCGAGGTCGAGCGCGCGCGCTGGACCAAGCTGCTCCGCCAGGCGATCGAGGTAGGGCTCGAGCAGGAGCCGATGGTACACGCCGTAAGCCTTCGTGACCTCCGCGTCGTATGCCGCGGCCGTTTGGCGGTGGAACTCGATGTCCCGCAGAGAAAACGCGTCGCGTGGCACAGTGGCACGTGTATAGCAGACGACCTGCAGGGAGAAGCTGTCTTCCTTCCGGCGCGTCACCCTCGCGGCGGCGCGGTCCAGTCGACGAGCCCGGTCCCGGTCCAGTGGCCGAAGGACGTGACGTCGAGTTTCGGGCGCGAGATCCCGCGCCAGACCGCGAGCATCGTCCAGAGCCGGATGTCGTCGAAGACGACGATGGGGACACCGTCGAACTCGATCGAGTCGAGGATGCCTAGCAGGCGGTGCTCCATCGACCCGTCCTTGGCGGCGTCGACGAAGATCAGGTCGGCGGCTGCGAGCAGGTCGCGACGACGCGTGGAGCCATCTGTGTGCGTGATGTCGTCGACGATCTGCTCAAGTCTTCCGTCCGCGAAATCGGTCTTCCGAAGCGCCGTGCCGCTCAGCGTCTGCCACGGCACGACGTCGAACGTGACGACCCGGGCGTCCGGAGCAAGCCGGTCCCGCAGCGCGAGGGCGGACAGGCCGGTGTACGTGCCGACCTCGACAACGAGCTTCGGCTCGAGGGCCTGTACGAGCCCGGCCAGCAGCCGGTAGTGCTCGCCCGGCCAAACGGAGGGAAAGCGCGGGCCGTCCTTCACGCGCGCAGCCACGTCGGCGAGGTCGATCGCAGCCGCCGCAGCCGCCGCTCCGAGCGCAAGCTCAAGGAGCCGCTCGGACGGCTGCGACGGCTCGTCGTCGAGCGAGAGCAGCAGCGAGTACTCGAGATGACGCACCGCGACCGGCGGCGGCAGCAGCTCGCGGATCAGGTGCTGTCGAACCCGCGATAGCACACGACGGAGTCTAGCGACCAGCCTCGACGCCGTTCGCGCCGGCAGCGTTGCATCTATCCGTCGCAGTCAGTGCGACGGGTCTGGCGGAGAGGACGATCCGCGTCCTGCGCGTTCACCACGACGGAAGGGACCCTCAGCACCGCCGTCGCGACAGGACGCTTGTGGCCGCAGGTGTCGCCGTGACGCTGGTCGTGTCGAATGAGTGGCCCAAAGGATGGCGCCCTGAAGCGGACCGGCTTCTGACGTCCATGTTCAGCAGCGTGGCGGATCGTCCACACCTCGATCTCATCACCGACATCGACGAGGCGACGAGGGAGCGTCGCTGTCACACGACACCGCGCGACGGCGGGAGCGTAGGCGCTCGGGAAAGAGGGCAATGCGCATGGACGACCTTCGCGGATCGCCTCAACGTATTCTTGCCGGCACGCATGTCGACCCGTCCTCCGCTCCGGGTGCTTCGGGTGTATCACGGCGGACGGGATCCGGCGCATCGCGCTCGCGAGCGTGCGCTGAGGTCGGCGGGCGCCGCGGTCACGCTTGTCGTTCCGTCGCGCTGGCCCGGCGCGGGCGACGAGGCCGAGCTGACGGACGAGAGCTTCCGGATCGTCGAGCTCGCGGTGCAGCGGGCCGGCGACGTCAACCGCCACACGTACGTGGAGCCGCCCGAGCGCGTGGTCGCGTCACTCGCGCCCGACATCCTGGACATCCACGAGGAGCCGTTCAGCGTTGCGGCCAGGCAATGGCTGTCGGTGGTTCAGCCAGACACGCCCGTGGTGATGTACACGGCTCAAAACGTCGACAAGAGACTCCCGCCGCCGTTTGCTCAGTTCGAGCGTGAGGCGCATCGGCGTGTCGCCGCTCTGTACCCCTGCAGTGCCCAAGCGGCGGCCGTCGCTCGTGGGAAGGGCTTCGCAGGTCTCATCGACGTCATTCCTCTCGGCTACGACGAGGGTCGGTTCGCGCCGGGATCGCAGTCGCTTGACGGTGACGAGCTTGTGCTCGCCCTCTTCGGGCGGCTCGTAGTCGAGAAGGGCGTGACAGACGCTGTCGAGGTCCTGGCGCGCGTGCACGCCCACCGACCTGCGCGACTCGTCATCGTGGGAAGTGGGCCCGAGGAAGCCCCCGCTCGTGCTCGTGCGGCCGCGCTCGGCGTCGCCGACCGTCTCGAGCTGATCCCGTGGCAGCCGGCGTCGGAGCTCGCGGCGACTTACCGGCGGGCGCACGTCGTACTCGTCCCGAGCTATCCGACGGAGACGTGGGTCGAGCAGTTCGGCCGGGTGATCGTCGAGGCGCAGGCGAGCGGTGCAGTTGTTGCCGGCTATGCGAGCGGCTCGATCGCCGAGGTTGCCGGGGACGCCGCGATCCTCACCGACGTCGGCGCGGTCTCCGAGTTGGCGGATCAGGTGCTGGCGCTCGCCGATTCCGGCGAGTACGGGCTCCGGCGCGAGCGAGGCATCGCTCTGAGCCGCGAACGAACCTGGGCGCGAGTGGCGGAACGCCAGGTCGAGCTCTACCGTCGCGTGGCTCGAGGGGACGCTCCGCATCGTCCCCTGCCCGGCTCACCGCGCCAGCGTCGCGAACTCGCGCGCGTCGAGTTCGGAGGGACGGCTGCCACGGTGGCCGGGCTCCGGCCCTTTGCCCTCCCGCTGCTCCGCAAGGGCGGCGCGGTGCCCTCGGCCGCCGCGGCGGTCATCGACGCGAGTGCTGAGCTTGCAGCGCGGGTCCGGCGTACGCGGCAGAGGCGGGCGTCGTCTCGCTGACGACTATGGGGAGACCGGCGGGATCGGGGCGTCAGCGGCGCGAGCGGTGCGACAGGATGCTCGAGTAGATCTCCATGATCTGCGCCGCGGTTCGTTCGGGACTGAACTCCCGGCTCCGCGCCCGCGCGGCGTTTCCGAGCCGCAGTCGCAGCTCGGGGTCGTCGTACAGCGTCTGCAGCGCCGTCGCGAGGGCCGGAGCGTCGCTCGGTGGCACGAGCATGCCATCGACGCCGTGCGTGATCAGCTCAGCCGGACCGCCGGCCCCCGTCGCGATCACCGGCAGGCCGGCCGCCATCCCCTCCAGGACGACCTGTCCGAAAGGCTCCGCCGTCACCGAGCAGTGCACGAATACGTCGAGCTCCGCGAGCTCCGCCCAGACGTCGTCCCGAAAGCCACGGAACTGGATCTGCGCCCCGATGCCGAGTCGCTCCACCTGTCGCCGCAGCGCGGCTTCGTAGGCTTCTTCGCCGAACATCGCGCTTCCCACGATCCTGCCGCGGACGTCTGTGCCGCGGAATGCCTGCGCGAACGCCTCGAGGAAGACGTCCTGCCCCTTCCACGGCGCCAGACGCCCGATCATGCCAATGGTGAACTCGTGGCTCGGGAGCCTTGGGAACTCGTCTCGGTACTCCACTGCGTCGGGCACGACCGGGTTGTAGACGACGCGGCCGCGCCGGGCGACCGGCAGCGTGTTCAGCGTCGTCTGCGAGTTCGCGATGACAACGACCGGCAGCAGCCGCGTCGCGATCCGCACCAGGCGCACGGCACTCGACGGGAGGTAGTCCTCCGCAATCCTGTCCCTGACGTGCCACACGGCGGGGACGCCGGCGAGGCGTGCTGCCATCCCCGCGTAGAAGCCTGATTTGAGCGAGTTCGCATGCACGATGTCGGTGTCGAGCGCGCGCAGTCGCTTACTCAGACGGATGACGTAGCGAGGGAGCGTGGCAAGCGCACGGAGGTCGAGCTCCCCCGGATGGATCGTCGCCTTCCGAAGGTCGCGGATGTGGGGGTCGAGCGGCATGACCTCCGAGGGGATCCCCGCCGAGCTCAGCCTCTCCTGGAGCGGGCCCTCCTCGCCGAGGATCACGTGAACATCGACCTGGTCGGACAGCGCTGGAAGGAGGCGTAGCAGCGCGATCTCGCCTCCCGACAGGCGCGCGACGTGGTCGACGAAGACCACCTTCGGCCTCCCTCCGTGCCTGCCTCTTATGCCATTCCTCGTCACGACGCGACCATGGGGTCGACCAGCGCGCGCATCCGCGCCGCGAACGACGCGGTCGAGAAGGTGAGCGCGTGCCGGCGGATCGTGTTGCCGTCGAACGCCGCGGCCTCGAAAGCCCGGATCGCCGCGGAGACGTCGTGCGGCGTCTGCTCGTCGCGCGGGTCGATCATCGCGAGCGGGCGGATAACGACGGCGTCCCGGCCATACGCACGACGGATTCGCTCTCGCACAGCTGTCATCGCCGAGGAGTGCACGCGCCGCCGCCGGCCGGCCGGCGTGGTGTCGTCGCAGGAGGAGGAGCTCTCGAGTCGCAGGTCGATCTCAGTATGCGGTACCCGTCAGCAGCCCCGCGGCCCGGCTTTCGACAACTCGGCCCGAGGAAAGTACATTGGGTAGGTGCCGAGGCGTGACGCCTTCGCCCAGCCCGAGGAGCTGATCCGGCGCGTCTATGCGTACGTCGCGTACCGGATCGGCGACGGGCCCGACGCCGAGGACGTGACGAGCGAGGCCTTCGCGCGGGCGCTCCGCTACAAGGAGAGCTTCGACGACGAGAAGGGCGACGCGGTCTCGTGGCTCGTCGGCATCGCGCGGCGCTGCATCGCCACGCACCTCGGAGGACAAGCCTCGTCCGTTCCCGAGACGCCGGAGCCCGAGGCGTCCCCGGACGTCGCGGAGCACGTGCTCCGGCGCGTCGAGCTCGCGGAGGCGCTCGCGACGCTCCCCGAGCGCGACCGCGAACTCGTGGCGTTCCGCTACGGCGCCGACCTGACCGCGCAGCAGATCGCAGCCCTGCTCGAGCTGCGCACGAACACGGTCGAGGTCGCGCTCCATCGCTCCCTCGCGCGGCTGCGCGAGCAGCTCGAAGGCTCCGACGTGCCGGGCGCTCCGGGCTCTACGCCTGTGAGCGTCTCGCCCGCGAGCTCGGACATCTGACGAAACGACGGAGGGCGGGTCACCCCGCCCTCCGTGATGCCATGACTCCGGTCGGCTACTAGCGCTTGACGGCGATCGTCCGCGTCACCTTGTTCCCGTCGAAGTCGACGACGGTGACGACCAGCGAGAGCTTCCCTGGGTGCATTCGAACCCTCGGCACCTCGAGACTCGCGGTGATCGTCCCCGGCCGAAGGATCGCCAGATGCTGCGTCTTGGTCAAGCCGCCGCCGATCTTCATGCCCGCGATCTTGCTCCCGCCGCCCAGCACGATCTGCTGCGTGCCGGACAGGACGTGGACGTAGAGCGCGGCCTGCTCGTCGACGAAGAACGTGAACGGGATGCGCGTGGCGTTCGCCGTCGGCGTCGTGACGATCCGCAGCGCGGGCGGCCCGGTGTGGATGCGGAGCGGGTCGCCCCATTTGCCGCTGTTGGGCGCGGCGAGCTTGCGGCCGGTCTCGCTGATCGAGATGTTGCCCTTGTAGACCACGCCGAAGAGCGTGAGGTGCCGCGTCAGCACGTGGATGACGCCGCCTGCGATGTAGTACCCGTCCTGCTGGTCGGCCGGAAGCGTCGTGCCCGCGAGCAGCGAGAGCGCCCGGAACGTGACCCCGTCGGTCGAGACCGTGGGCACGTAGCCGGCGGGAACGTTCGCGAAGACGATGTCCATCGGCGTGGACAGCGTGTGAATCGGCTGCCCCGTGGCCGGATCCGTGGCGACGATGCTGACGAGAGAGTTGCCCGCGCCGAGCAGCGTCGCCGTGCTCGTGAGCGAGGGCGTCGGGTCGACGGTCACGTCGGCGGCCGTGGTGAACGTCGCCGGATCCCAGGCGACCGTCACCTGCGTGCTGCTGCCGGGCGCGCTCGTGCTGACCGACGCTCCCTGCCCGAGCTGCGCGGCGACGGTCTCCTCGCCGCCCGTGGTCGTCGCGGTCGTCGCGGTCGTCGCGGTGGTCGTCCCGTACTGGTCCTCGGCGGCGTTGACGATGCTCGGTCTCAACACCGTGCGGTGCGTGACGACGATCTTGGGATGCGTGATCTTCGCGACGATCTGCGTGGCATACGTCGCCGCGTAGCCGAGGCCGCCGACGGCGAGCAGGGCGACGAGCACGGCGGTGCTGAGTGCGGCGACCCGGGTGCGCGAGCGCATGGTCGGCCGCTCCCGGTCGGCTCGGATGTCGGCGAGGATCGAACGCACGAGAGGCTCGGGCGGCTGCGGGCGCTCGGCCTGCAGGCGATCCTCGATCGTGTCCTTCCGCCCGAACCAGCGCCGCATTGCGCCCATCCTCGATTCCTCCTCGTCGATCGACCGGTTACCAGGAATACCGCCGGAGGGCCCGGAATCCTTACCGGCGCAGCGCGGCGATCTCCGGGCTGAGCGGATTGAGCACCGACGCGCGGGCGAGCGCGGCCCGGCGCTGCTTGCCCGAGGTAACGCGGGCGAGGTCGTACCAGACGGTCCAGTCGCCGGCGTCCTTCGCCACCGCCCTCTCGAATGCTGCTCTCGCCGCGGCCGGCAGACCGGCGTTGAGCTCGCCCTCGCCGAGGTGGAGCCAGGGCTCCGACGACCACGGCGCGAGCGCGGCGGCGCGCTTCGCATCGCGTGTCGCGCCCGCCCAGTGCCCGTGCGCCACGGCGGCGTCGAGCCTGTTCATCGGGATCCGGGTGGCGATCGTGTACGTGCCCCCCGCCGCGAGCAGCAGCGCCGTCGCGATCGCCACGCGCCGTCCCGACCGCCGGGAGGGGCGGGCCGGCGTTGCAAGCAGCGCGCCGCCGCAGAGGACCGCCACGAGGGTGACCGAGGCGATCTCCCAGTCCCAGTCCACGATCGCGTGGAGCAGGTACGCGACGAAGGCGCCGAAAGCGGCGAACGCCAGCGGCTGCTCGCGCCGCCGGAACGCCGCGTAGAGCGGGAGAACGAGCGCGCCGAGAAGGAGCGCCAGACCGGCGGGCCCGAGCTCGGCGAGGGTCTCGAGGTACAGGTTGTGGACGTTGCGGATCCGGTTCGCGACCGGGCGGTTCCGGTTCCAGAAGAGCTCATACGTGCCCGCGCCCGACCCGAGCCACGGGTGCGCCTTCGCCTCGTCCCACGCGACCCGCCACTGGGCCACCCGCCCCGTGCCGGAGAACTGGAACAACCGGCTGTTCAGGTTCGAGCCGTTGACGGTGGCGGGGGCGTCGCTCGCGAACGAGTGCCAGCCGTGCCGGACGATGGAGACCGGCGAGCCCAGCTGGACGAGGACGACGAGCACCCCCGCGGCGACCGCGCCGGCGAGCCCGACCCGCACCGCGTGCCGCGCTCGCCGCGGAAGCCGGACGCGCGGTTCTACCATCGCGACGGCGAGCATGAAGAGCGCTGCCCCCACCGCCGCGACGATCAGGACGAGGACGAGCCGGTGTCCCTGGTGTGCCATCTCGGCGAGGGACGCCTGGGTGGTCGTCAGAGCGGGTGAAACCGAAGCGCGCCAGACGGCAAGCGCGATCCATGGCACGACCGTGGCGAGCGTTCCGACCAGCTGGAGCCGGCGCTTGGCGAGGGCGAGCGCTGCGACCGCGCCGAGCCCCAGCGCGAGCCAGCCGCCGCGGCTGTACGTGAAGTAGAGCGTGGTGACGAGCACCGGGAGCGTCGCCGCGGCCACCGCCCTGCCTGGCCGCGATCCGCCCCGGGCCGCGATGCCGAGCCCGAGCAGCGTCCCCATGCCGGCCATGAGCCCGAGCGAGTTCCAGTAGCCGATCGGCTCGGAGAGCCGGTAGCCGGAGATCGTGTCGATGACGCCCCAGCGGTCCGGGACGAGGCGCGTGGCGAGCCCCCAGCCGCAGAGGGCCGTGATCGCGAGCCAGACGCCGTGGACGACCCGCTCCGGACGGTGACGCGCACAGAGCACGACGGCAAGGAGCGCCGCCGCGTAGACCGCCGTCCGTTCGGCCTCGAGCGCCGTCTGCGTCACGTCGGCCGACCACAGGAAGCTCAATGCGGTCCACGCGGTCAGCGCGCCGAGCAGGGCGGCCGCCGCCGCCGCCGGCCGTGCGAGCCTCGTCTGCTCGCGGCCGAGCAGCACGGCCGCGGCGGTCCAGGCGGCGCCGAGCGTCGCCCATCCCCACGAGCCGGGGAAGTAGCCGCCGCCGCTGAACCCCGTCGCCGCGACGAGCGCGAAGCTCCCGAGGGTGACCCACGGTGGGTGCCGCACGCCGATCGCGCGCGGGAGAGCGAGCGCTGCAGGGAATCGACCCGTCACAGAACCGTTCGAGCTTGCACGCTAGCGGGCCGGCTGTCTACTGGCTCTGACGGCGGCGTCGAGATTGGGCTCGTCGCTGGGTGGGGTGAGCGACGTTGATCACGTTGACGTGGTTCGCCGTCGCCCAGCGGAGCATCGATCGCCTACTAGTCTTCGCCTCGAATGGCTGCGGCTCGGGTTGCCCTCGTGCACGACTACCTCACACAGCGGGGGGGCGCCGAGCGCCTCATGCTGACGCTGGCCAAGGCCTTCCCCGGCGCACCGCTGTACACGTCGCTGTACGAGCCCGAGTCCACGTTCCCCGGATTCCGCGAGCTCGACGTCAGGACGACCGGCCTCGATCGAATCGCGCTCCTGCGCCGCCGGCACCGGCTCGCGCTTCCTCTGCTCGCGCCGGCGTTCTCACGGCTCCGGGTCGAGGCCGACGTCGCCGTGTGCAGCTCGACCGGCTGGGCGCACGGGGCCCGTGTCACCGGTCGGAAGATCGTGTACTGCAACACTCCGGCGCGCTGGCTCTACCAGAGCGAGCGCTACATCGGCGAGCGGAGCGTGTTGAACCGCATCGCGCTCTTCGCGCTTCGGCGGCCGCTTCTCGCCTGGGACAGAGCCGCGGCGGCGAGCGCAGACCGCTACGTGGCAAGCTCCCGGGTTGTCCGCGACCGCATCGCGGAGGCCTACGGGATCGAGGCGGAGATCGTGCCGCCCGCGCCGTCGCTGACACCGGACGGGCCGGCAGCGCCGGTCGCCGGCCTCGAACCAGGATTCTTCCTTTGCGTGTCGCGCCTGCTGCCGTACAAGAACGTCGGCGCCGTCGCCACGGCAGTTGCCGGCTTGCCCGCCGAGCGGCTCGTGATCGTCGGAGCGGGGCCGGACGAGAGCCGGCTTAGGCGGAGCGCACCGCAGAACGTGACGCTGCTCGGCACGGTCGGAGATGCCGAGCTCCGTTGGCTCTATGCGTCCTGCGCCGCCGTTGTCGCAGCGTCCCACGAGGAC
>Ga0265338_10010649_pt1 | contig 10749 bp, 10 predicted proteins | sample 42126metaG_FD_193579 | JGI IMG/M metagenome (GOLD analysis project Ga0265338, IMG submission 193579) | Rhizosphere microbial communities from Carex aquatilis grown in University of Washington, Seatle, WA, United States - 4-21-26 metaG | ecosystem: Host-associated > Plants > Roots > Rhizosphere... | reverse complement strand
TATTGTTGGTAAACTTTTGATACGATTTCTCAAAAGCGCGGGATAAAACAAGATTTCTCTCGTCAGGGGTTACCCATTCGCAAAGGGTAACCCCTGACGGGGCAATTGCCTGGTGGATAATGGTATGCTACAAATAGGTAGTCCCTAACGGGACATTCGCTTTTTAAACGCGATTTCCCTGCTCCCTACCCCAGCGCTACTTTAAAATCATGCAGCAGGTCATCCAGGTCTTCAATACCAATGGATAGCCTGATCATAGACTCAGATATGCCCATTTCGGCACGTTTTTCGCGGCCAAGTTCGTTAAATATAGTATGTGCCACAGGAATAGCCAGGGTGCGGGTATCGCCGAGGTTGCTTGATTTTACCACCAGCTTTAGTTTATTTAAAAACTCGAAGCAATCAATGCTTTCATCCAGCTCTATGCTCATTAGCCCTCCGTATTTTAAAAACAGGCGGCTGGCCAGTTTATGCTGCGGGTGCGATTCAAGGCCGGGGTAAAATACTTTTTTGATCATTGGGTGCCCTTCAAAAAAGGTGGCCAGCGCAAAGGCGTTGTTACAGGCCCTTTCGAGGCGCAAAGCCAGTGTTTCGGATCCTACCGAGATAGAATGTGCCGCTTCCGGGGATAGCGTGCCCCCGGCATCCCTTAGCCCTTTTTTTCTGATCTGGGTAATGCCAAACACTTCGGGTTTTACCTGTGCTTTAAAGCCCGGGAATATATTCGGATAATTCTCCCAGTTAAACAGGCCGGTATCAGTAACACTGCCGCCCAAGGCATTGCCATGGCCGCCAATATATTTGGTCAGCGAGTTCATTACCAAACTTGCCTTTACCTTTTTAGGGTTAAACAAATAAGGCGAGGTCATGGTATTATCCACCATATAAATGATGCCCTTTTCGGCACACAGGTCGCCTATTTTCTCAAGGTCGGCAATTTGCGTGGCCGGGTTGGCAATGGTTTCTACAAAAACCAGGCGGGTATTGGGTTGTACTGCTTTTTTCACCTCGTCAATCGAGGTCGCGTCAACAAAAGTAAAATCGAGCCCCAGATCAATAAACGACTGGAACACGCTGCGGGTATTGCCAAATAAATACGAACTGGCCACAATATGGTCGCCTTTTTTGATCAGCGCCAGGATGGTCGATGTAATAGCCGCCATACCGGTAGAAAAGGTAATAGAAGCCATGCCATTTTCCATGGCGGTTATTTTGGTTTCCAGCGCGGAAGCAGTCGGGCTGCCCTGGCGGCTGTAAGCATATCCTTTTTTCTTATTCTGAAAAATATCCACCAGGTCCTGCACATCGTCGTAACCAAAAGTTACGGAGGTATGGATTGGCTTATGAAGTGCGCCGTGTTCTGGCTTGCCCAAACGGTCGGAATGTAATATGGTAGTTGTAAAACCCTTCTTATGAGTCATAATGGGCGCGAATTTAAGGATAAACACGAATTATCACGAATTTATTCGAATTACACGAACAGAATTGACACGAATTACACGAATAGACCAGGCACGAATTATCACGAATGGACAGGAATACAAAACAGGCAAGGCTATCACTACATTAAATCGATAACGACAGACGCTTAGCATTCGTGAAAATTCGAACTCATTCGTGAAATTCGCGCATATTCATTTACATTCGTGACAATTAGTGTTAATCCCATGCGAGCAGTAATACAGCGTGTTTCAGAAGCCAGTTGCACGGTTGAAAACAACATAACAGGCGCCATAGCTACCGGTTTTTTGGTGCTGCTTGGCATTGAAGATGCCGACACCGAAGAGGATCTGCAATGGCTGGCGCAAAAGACCGCCAACCTCCGCGTTTTTGGCGACGAGAATGGGTTGATGAATAAGGCACTGGCAGACATAGATGGCGGCGTCCTGCTGATCTCGCAGTTCACCCTCTTCGCCCAAACAAAAAAAGGGAACAGGCCGTCGTTTATCAGGGCAGCAAAACCCGATAAAGCCATACCTCTTTATGAAAAAATGATCAAAGTGCTGGAAGAATTGACGGGCAAAAAAATTGAAACAGGAATTTTTGGGGCGGATATGAAGATCAGTTTGGTAAATGATGGGCCTGTAACGATAATAATAGACACGAAAAATCGCGAATAAGATTAACACTAATTTCACGAATTTATTCGAATTGCACGAATTGAATAATGACCTAATTTGTTTAATTCGCACACATTCGTGTAATTCGTGTTCATTTTGTAATTAGTGTCTATTTATGGCGGATATTTTATTTAAAGAAGAATCATATAAAATCATTGGAGCTTGTTTTGAAGTCCATAAAGTTTTAGGACATGGATTTAAAGAAGCCGTTTATAAAGATGCACTCGAGCTTGAGTTAATAAAATTAGAGATTCCTTTTATAAGGGAAAAGCCTTTTACGATTACCTATAAGGAACATAAACTTAAACACTTCTTTGTCGCCGATTTCGTTGTTTGTGACAACATTATTCTTGAAATAAAAATTGGGAATTATATTGGCGAACCATATTTAAAGCAAACGCTAAACTATTTAAAAGCATCCGGGCTTCGATTAGGTATCGTAGTAAACTTTGGAACTCCCTCCTTAGAATATCAAAGAGTATTATTTTAAAGAGAGGTAACTTTTAAGCGTTTTAGTTAAATTTCATTAATAAAGTTAAACCTCTTAAGCTCATGCGATTCGAATAAATTAGTGTAATTCGTGTCTATCATTTCAATTCGTCCAATTTGAATAAATTCGTGTCTATCAATTCAATTCGTGTAATTCGCAACAATTCGAAAAATTAATGTAAATAAAATTATGGAAATCAGGGAAGCGCAGCATCTTGTAGATAAATGGATAAACACAATGGGTATCCGGTATTTTAATGAACTGACCAACACTGCCATTTTAATGGAAGAAGTTGGCGAAGTGGCCCGCATTATGGCAAGGCAATATGGCGAGCAATCATTCAAAAAATCGGATACGGAAGTTAACCTGGCGGATGAAATGGCCGATGTGCTTTTTGTATTGATCTGCCTGGCTAACCAAACCGGTGTTGACCTGACCGATGCCCTGGAAAAGAACATGGAGAAAAAAAGTATCCGTGACGCTGACCGGCATCGGAATAACGAGAAACTCAAACCATAAAAATATGAAAAAGCTGATCTACGTTGCTGCCCTAATGTTTGTCGTTGCCGGGTGCAACAATAGTAACGAAGAAAAAGTGAAGATGACGAATGTGGTATTAAGCCCTCCAGCTCAAAAGGAGTATAACGTAGAAGCCGACAAACACGCTCCCCAAAAGCCAGCCCAACAGGACATCAGCCGGAAGATCATTAAAGAAGGAGAGATCAGCTTTGAAACCCCAAATATTGCCGGAACCCGAAAGGCAATTTATAACTCGTTGCAAAAACTTGGCGGATATATTGCCGAAGAAGTTGAATCCAACGATAGCATAAATACACGTAACGAATATCTTTTAAAAGTCCGGATCCCGGAGAAGAACTTCGACTTATTTCTGAACGATGTTTCATCAAACGCAACAAAAATTGATTCAAAAAATATCCGTGCAAAGGATGTTACCAGTGAATATATCGACATTACCACACACCTGGCCAATAAAAAAAAGCTGGAAGACCGTTATGTCGATCTGTTAAAAAAAGGCAATAAAATGGCCGACCTGCTGGAGATTGAAAATAAAATTTCGGAGATAGAAACATCCATCGATTCAACCCAGGCCCAGCTTAATTATTTAACCAAACAAGTTGAGTACAGCTCACTGGATATTACTTTTTACACCAAACAACAGATAAAAGATAACGGGCAAACGTTCGGTTCAAAGTTTACCACCGCAATTTCAAGCGGCTGGGCCGACCTTGGCGTATTCTTTTTTGGATGCTTAGCCGTTTGGCCATTATGGATAATCGCCGTTATATTTTATTTTATCGTAAAAACCTGGCTTAAAAAGCACCAGCTACAGAGGGGGAAGCCATAGTTTAGTGGCAGGAATAAGTGGCAGTAGCAGTTGAAAGCAGCAGTTAATGGGGGCGGTACAAGGGCCACTAATTACTGCCACTACAACTTAATTAACCTTTCGCCATCCAAAACCGGAATGGCAGTAGTTAAATCTATCTGCAAACAAAACTCAATATCCTTTTCGATACCTAATTTTTTCAGTCGTTCGCTGTGGGATGTTTTTTTGAGGTATTCGTTCAGGTCGTTTTTGCCCAATTGGTAAAGGTCGTTTGCGGCAATGGCGGCATCATCCAGTTTAAAATCGCCTGTTTTTAATTGTTCAACCGCGGCGCCAGCAAACAGCGTATCTTCCAGGTTGAAATTATTTTTCCAACCCGCGCACACCAGTAAAACGTTATCGTTTTGTGCATTCAGCCAGTTACACAGTGAGGTAAGGTTTAAAAATGAGCCTACTACTATTTTTTTTGCGGCACGACTGAGATGTAAAGCATGCGTGCCATTGGTAGTGGTTAATACAACAGTTTTACCGGCCACCTTTTCTTTGGTATAGGAGAATGGCGAATTACCAAAATCAAAACCTTCTACTACTTTGCCGTCACGCTCGGCAGCCAGCAAATAGTCAAGCCCTTTTTCGCGGTAGGCGGCACATTCTTCTACCAGCGATACCGGGATAATGGCTTCAGCGCCGTTTTCAATACCATAACAGATGGATGAAGTAGCCCTGAAAATATCAACGATCACTACGATATAATCCTCAACATTATAAAGCGGGATCAGCGCCGGGGAAAGGCAGACACACAAGTCATTAGTCATTGGTCATTAGTCATTGGGCCATTGATCATCAAGCCATTGGAACTGTAAAAAAATGACCAATGACTAATGACCAATGACTATTTATTGAACGGCGGTTTTACCACCTTGGCTTTAATTTTATTGTCCCTGATGCTGATAAAGATCTCAGTTCCTTCTTTGGCAAATTCAGTTTTTACATAGCCCATGCCGATTGCCTTTTGCAGGCTGGGTGATTGTGTCCCTGAAGTTACTTTACCGATGACGTTACCTTCGGCATCCACAATCTGGTAGTCATGACGGGCAATCCCGCGATCTATCATTTCAAAACCAACCAGCTTGCGTTTTACGCCTTCCTGTTTTTGCTGTTGTAATGCTGCGGAGTTGGTAAACTCCTTGGTAAATTTTGTTACCCAGCCTAAACCGGCTTCCAATGGCGACGTGGTGTCGTCAATATCATTACCATAAAGGCAAAAACCCATTTCAAGGCGCAGGGTATCACGTGCACCCAGGCCGATTGGTTTTATACCGAAAGGTTCGCCGGCTTTGAAAATGGCATCCCAGATAGCTTCGGCATATTGGTTTTCAAAATAGATCTCGAAACCGCCGGCGCCGGTATAACCGGTTGCCGATACCAGCACATTATCAACCCCGGCAAATTTTCCTTTTTTAAAGGTATAATATTCCATCGAAGCCAGGTCGATGTCGGTTAGGCTTTGCAAAGCTTCGGCTGCTTTGGGGCCCTGAATAGCCAGCAACGAGGTGCGGTCAGAGATATTTTTCATATCTACGCCGTAGGTATTAAAGCTGCTGATCCAGCCCCAATCTTTATCGATGTTCGATGCGTTAACCACCAGCATATAAGTTTTTGGGTCGATGCGGTACACCAAAAGGTCGTCAACTATACCGCCGTCCTTATTTGGCAGGCACGAGTATTGTACTTTGCCGTCGTATAATTTAGCTGCGTCGTTACTGCTAACTTGCTGGATCAGGTCAAGGGCATGATCGCCCTTTAAAATAAATTCGCCCATGTGGCTCACGTCAAACACGCCTACGCCCTTTCGAACGGTTTCATGTTCAGCGTTGATGCCAGCATACTGTACGGGCATATTATAACCTGCAAAGGGCACCATTTTAGCGCCTGCCTTTATATGGACATCTGTTAATGCGGTATTTTTCATCGTAAATAAATTCTGGGCAAAAGTAGCAATGATTACTGATTTACAAATTACGTTTTATGAATTACGATTTCAGATTTACGAATTACGATTACTTTGCGATTGAAAATAGCTGCATCTCAACCCTTCACCAGTAAATCGTAAATCCTAAATCAGATCATTTTTTGATAAAACTCAACCAGGTTTTTGGTAACCTTATTCACGTCATGCTCTTCTTCTATAAGCTTGCGGGCGTTAAGTCCCACGTTTTTACAGTATTCTTCGTCGATGATGCAGCGTTTTATAGCCTCATAAAATTCATCCTGGTCGTTGGCGATCAGTATATCAACGCCGTTTTTAAAATTAATACCTTCGGCCCCTAACGAAGTGGATATAATACATTTTTGCATAGCCATCCCCTCCACAATCTTTACCCGCATACCGCCCCCAGACAGTAATGGCACAATCATTATCGATTTGCTATTTACAAATTCAAGCGCGTCGTCCACTTCACCCTGTATAAATATCTTGCCCATCACCTCGTAATCATCAAAACGCTCCGGGATATCATTGCCGGCCACATAGAACTTTACACGCAGGTCGCCTTCAGTAAGTTCCTGCTTAAAGTTTTCAAGGAACCACTCGATCCCTTCGCGGTTGGGCAGCCAGTCGAGCGAGCCTAAGAAGAAGAGACTCGGGAACTCCGTTTTGCTGAAATCAGGTTGGTAATGATCGAGGTTTATCCCCAGCGGCAATACCTGTATCGGGATCTTTGTGCCATATTCAAGTAAAGTACTCTTATCCTGGGCGGTAAAAACCGCTATCGCGTCAAAATTATTCAATTGCTGCAGCTCGTAATTTTTTATCCGTTTGGCATGCATTTTCAGGTACGATTTTTTAAACGGATCGCTTTTTTGCTGTGCAAGCCTATGCCAGATCTGGCTTTCAACATTGTGCAAACGGTAAATTAATTTGGCCTTTGAGTTTTTGCGGACAGCGTTTATATAAAGCGAAACCAGCAAGCCTTCAAACTGTATCACATCGTAACTGGTTTTTTTAAGCTCGGCAATCAATAACCTTTCAAACCCGGCATCATAATACCTGTCAATATTAAACGAGGTTTTGCTGAACAGGTTTACGGCTACGTCAAATACCGATACATTGATATCGATATCAAAAGCCCGGTAATTAATTTTTGACAACAGGTCTTTATCATCGTCATTATGTCCGTGGTGGCTTTTTTTGGCATTGAGCGCAACCAGCGATACGTCGTGCCCAAGGTTAACCAGGCCCCGAATGGTATTACATACCACTATAGGGTATCCGCCATTTTGCGGAAAAGGTACGCGATGGGTTAAAAAAAGTATCTTCAATGGTTGACTGGTTTTGAGCAAAAATAATAATTTGGGGCAATTCCCCTCTCCAACAACACGTATTGCCGCGTTTTGCGCAAAATAATTACATTAAAAAAGCAAAGGAACTGTTTACTTTAAACACTTGTTAGTAAGAGGGGGCAAGATTTAAGAACCAAGAGCCAGGAATCAAGATGGAAAATAAAAGTCGCGTAAAACAGATGTGTTTTGATCTAAACTATCTCTGCTATTCTGTTTATAATAAAGTCTTTCCGCTTGCCAATCTTTCCTGGCTCTTGACTCTTGATTCTTGACTCTTTCCCCCAAAAACTATTCCTCAAAAAGATCCAGCTGAGGGTCGGTCACTCTGAAGGTTCGGCGGTGATAGGGTGTGTAACCTATCGCCAATACCGTTTCGCGGTGCTTTACAGTTGGATAACCTTTATTTTTATGCCAGTCGTATTCAGGGTGTTCGGCAGCGATCATTTTCATATAATCATCCCTGTAAGTTTTAGCTAAAATAGATGCTGCCGCGATGCTCAGGTATTTTGCGTCGCCTTCAACGATACATTGATGCGGGGTAGTTTTATATTTATTGAAACGGTTTCCGTCAATGATCAGGAATTGCGGTACGAGTTTAAGCTGGTCAATTGCCCGGTGCATCGCCAGGAAAGAGGCGTTAAGGATGTTAATGGAATCTATCTCCAGGTTATCAACCGACGCCACCGCCCAGGCAATGGCTTTTTGTTCAATTTCGATACGTAGCTGATACCTGGTCTGCTCGTTTAATTGTTTGGAGTCGTTAAGCATTTCATGCTCGAAATCGTCGGGTAATATTACTGCCGCGGCGAATACCGGCCCCGCCAGGCAACCACGGCCGGCTTCATCGCAACCGGCTTCCAGAAATTCAAGTTGATATCTCGACAATAACATCCAGCAAATATAATATTTGGATCACCAGCACTTAAACTATAATGGTAATTGATCAAAAACGAATTCTGTGTGAGTCGTTTTATAATCAACATCGCTTTTTATTTTAAAGGAACTATCCTGCGTTGTCAGAGAGAAGAACCATGCCCACATTACGCTTATCAACAAGCCAATTACAGTTGGTATCCAGTGAGTTTTTAATCTTAATCCTATTCTTTCAATGCCTTTAAAAATTAACAAAATAAAAATAAAGTAGATAAATAAATCGGCCAGCAGTGCTCCAACAAACACAATATAACAACCCGTGCATCCATTGTTATTTGAAATGTATGCGAATGGGAAACCATATAACCTATCATAACCTCCATCTGTAATTACCGCCCGCTTTTCGGTAATCAAATTAAACAAAGTGAGGCTGATAGGTATGTAATATTGGAGCCACCTATTATTGAATAGTGTTTTTATCATCTTTAGTAATTGGCGACTTGAAAAATTGTTGCAGGATTGAAAACGTAAAAAAATTTTATATAATATAAGCATTAAAAACAATTGATTGCCGTCTGCTTTAGCTGACGGAACAAATCAATAGGAAAATATGGCTTTAGCCTAAATAATTATTGGGCTAAAGCCCATCAGATTTTTCTTTAAACCCGTTGGCTAAAGCCAACGGCAATGAATCCTAAAAAATCCGGAGTGTTAATAGTGTAACATCATCAATCGGCTTTCCTTTGATCACTTTCTTGATGTGATCCATCAGCATTTCGTTCAAAGTTTCGGGGGGCAGGTCGCCGTTCATTTTTACAAAATCGATAAGGCTTTCTTCGCCCCATGTTTTGTCGCTTGAGTATTCATGGTCAAGCAGGCCGTCGGTATAATTTACGATCAGCGTGCCTGGTTCAATATCTATTTCGCCCTGGTTGATAAACGGCAACTCGTCAAAAACACCGATCATGGTAGTACCCAGTTTTAGGGTGATAACTTCATCCTGCGAAAATAAAATGGTTGCATTGTGCCCGGCATTGATGTAATTGAGTTTCCGGGTTTTTTCGTTGTATTTGGCCAGGAACAGGGTGATAAACCGTTCGCCTTTGGTATTGTTGATCACAATTTTATTAAGGCGGTCAACAACGTTGGTCAGGTCGTCTTCAACTGCCGACCAGGCCCTTAAACTTGCCTGGAAATTCGCCATCAGCAGGGCGGCTGAAATCCCCTTGCCCGAAACATCCGCAATACACCATAAAAACTCGTGCTTATTGAGGCGGATGAAGTCAAAATAATCACCCCCTATATTTTGGTGAGGGATATACCGGGCGCTTACCTCAACGCTGCTATCTTTATACGTTTTTAAGGGGATCAGCATGTTCTGCACTTCGGCGGCCAGTTCCATTTCCCTTTGAAAACGTTCGGATTCAAGCCTTTCCTTAAACAGCTTTTTATTTTCGAGCGCAACTACAATTACGTTGATCACGGTTTGAATAAAGTTCAGGTCGTTGTTAAGCAACTCGCTGGAGGTATTAAAATCGCCGATCAGCGCGTAGGCCAACGCTTTCTTTTTATGATATATGGGGATAAAATAATCGTAGGTACAAAGTAATTTATCCTCGTGGTTCGCCAACGGCTCGGGCCACTTTACTTTGCTCAATTTTTGGCAGGCAGTGTGCAACGTGCTGATGGGTTCAATATCGCCGCCGTATTTTGAGAGCAAAACAAAGGTCCCGTCACGCTCAATTAAAAACCGCAATTTGCCAACCTGCAGGTAGCTTTTTAAAATAACCTGCAGCATTTGTATCAAAACGGGTGTCCGGGTATCTTTGTTAATAGCCTGGGTAACTTCAAGTAACGCGTTTAACTCCGTTTGCCTTTTGAGCAACAGGCGTATCAGTTCGTCCTCGGCTGAAATTTCGTCAATATCCGACATCAGTGAATTAAAAAGGTCTGCCTAAAATAATACATTTTTTTTAAATGCGGGTACTTTGTGATTTAATATCGAAAGCATCCCTCAATCCCACAGTAACCAGGTTAAAGGCATACACCAGCAACATAATAGCCAGCCCCGGCATGATGGCCAGGTAAGCCGAATCCATTACAATATAGCCGTAATGCTCTTTGATCATGCTTCCCCATGTAGGCATTGGAGGTTGCGCCCCAAAGCCCAAAAAGCTTAATCCTGCCTCTAACAATATGGCCGAAGCAAAGTTTGATGAAGCCAGCACAAGGATAGGGCCGATAATATTAGGTAAAATATGGCGCGAAATGATCCGTGTATTATTAAAGCCCAATGATCGTGCCGCTTCTACATATTCCACCTGTTTAAGGCTCATTACCTGGCCGCGCACCAGGCGCGCCACTTCAACCCACATGGATAAGCCTACCGCGATAAAAATTTGCCACAAGCCCTTGCCCAACGCAAACGAAATAGCGATAACCAGCAACAAGGCAGGCAGCGACCATAAAATATTCATCAGCCAGCTTAAGGCAGCATCAATCCATCCTCCAAAATAACCGGCCACCGCCCCTATCGTAACCCCCAGCAGCATACTGATGATCACTGACATTAGGCCAAC
>Ga0265338_10010648_pt1 | contig 10749 bp, 8 predicted proteins | sample 42126metaG_FD_193579 | JGI IMG/M metagenome (GOLD analysis project Ga0265338, IMG submission 193579) | Rhizosphere microbial communities from Carex aquatilis grown in University of Washington, Seatle, WA, United States - 4-21-26 metaG | ecosystem: Host-associated > Plants > Roots > Rhizosphere >... | reverse complement strand
CTGCGCGAAGTCGCAGCGAAAGTTCTTCCAGCCGATTACGGCTATGAATTTTCGGGACTCTCCCGCGAGGAGATCAACGCGGGGAGCAGCACGATTTCGATATTTGCAACTTCGATGCTTTTTGTTTTTCTCTTTCTCACCGCTTTGTACGAAAGCTGGTCGGTGCCGTTTGCCGTATTGCTGGCAGTACCCATCGGCGCCTTCGGAGCGATCCTTACATTGACCTTCATCCCGTCCCTCAGCAACAACGTCTACGCGCAGATCGGCCTCATCACGCTCATCGGACTGGCGGCGAAGAACGCGATTCTTATCGTCGAATTTGCCAAAGAGCGCGTCGATAGGGGCATGCCGATGAACGATGCAACACTTGAGGCGGTGAAGCTGCGTCTTCGCCCGATTCTCATGACGTCGATGGCATTTGTCTTTGGCGTTTCTCCGCTGGCTTTTGCCACAGGCGCCGGGGCACAGGCGCGTTCAACAATCGGCTGGACAGTTTTGGGAGGGATGTTATCGGCGACCATGCTGGCGATCTTCATCGTCCCCGTTCTGTTTATTACGATCATGAAGATTGCTTACAGCAAGGAAAAGCTGGAGCAGTTAAGGCTGAAAGGTTTGGAAGAGGCGGGGAGATTGCCGGGGGAGGATCTTTGAGAAGTCAGAATTAAGAATTATGAATTAAGAATTATGAGTCAAGCACTGAGCACCAAGAATAAGGAATAAGCACCAAGCACTAAGCACCAAGACTCAGGACCAAGGACCGAGGACACTTACCCGCCAGAAATACATGATTCCGCACCGGGGACGCGCCCGTGAACAATTTCATTTGCGATCGATCATAGAGGAGTGTCCAGACCCAGCGCTTCGAAGAGCTCGGCATTCAGGGAGGGTTTGAAGAGATACCCATCGGCCCTGGCCCGTTGCGCTTCACTTCGATAGAACTGCTGGTTGTGATTGCTTGTGATCACAACTTTCTTGTTTGGCCACCGCCATTTCAGGATTCTCGTCGCATCAAAGCCGTCACAGCGCGGCATGGTAATGTCCATGAAAATGACGTCCGGATTGAGTTTCTCTGTTTTCTCGACGACATCAATCCCATCGATTGCTTCACCCACGACTATGACGTTCGGACGGCGGCGCAGAAGGGCTGAGAGAGCCATCCGAAAGTTTTGTTGATCATCAGCAATCAAAACTGATATGTTTTTCATGATTCAGGATACAACAAAGTTTCAGGAGATAGTATCCTGCAAAGACCGTATTTCTGGCGACACGGTATACACCGTAGGCGCATTCCGGATGATAAATGCACACCGGTCTTGAGCTTCTGCACCGTTCATGTATCGTGTAGCTGTGAAATAACAAAAATAGTCCAGATGGTGAATGACGGAGGCTCATGACGAATTTATCTCATCATTATCAATCACCAGTATTTTTGCCATGCAATAATTCTCACTTTACTTTTTCGAGGGCGTCTCGTATTGCTTTGCCAATTTCAGCAATTCTGAAGGGCTTCATAACTACATTCTTGACGCCGATGGCCGCTGCTTTTTCTGGATTTAACTCATTGCTGAAACCGGTACAAAGAATAATGGGGAGGTCTTTTCTGATCTTCAGAACTTCTTTCGCCAATTCAATTCCCGACATTCCCGGCATAGTCTGGTCTGCTATGAGGATATCGATATTGTTTCCTTCTTCTCTCATGAATTTCAGCGCCTCCAGACTGTTTGAAACGCATGTCACGTTGTAGCCCAGCGAGGCAAGCATATCTTTGGACATCTCTACCAGCATCTGTTCATCATCAACAAAAAGGATCCGCTCTGTCCCGGCTAACTGGGATGTAGAATCATCATTGCCAACTTCAGATACTGAGTCTTTGACCACAGGGAAGTAAAGGGTAAATCTTGTGCCATTTCCTACTTCGCTTTGCACCTGGATATCTCCGCCAAACGCTTGAACCACACCGAGAACAACACTAAGTCCCATGCCGGTCCCTTCACCAATAGGTTTTGTTGTGAAAAACGGTTCGAACGCTCTCGCAAGAGTTGCCGAATCCATGCCGCAACCAGTATCAACAACGTCGATTACCGAGTATTCGCCGGGAGCGATTTCTCCGACTTGACCATACAGCTTTTTCTCAACAGACCTGGCGAAAAGCTTGATCGTCAGCGTCCCTTTGCGATTCATTGCATGAACGGCGTTTGTGGCAAGGTTGAGAATCACCTCATGTAACTTTGTTGGGTCTGCAAGAATCGGCTTTGTATTCTTGTCCAAATCCGAGTCAATCTCGACAGACGAAGGGATTGAAGCCCTCAGCAGGTCCAATACCTCAGTGATTATCGGCCGGATCGAGGTGATGGACATCCGTGAATCAGTCTTCCGGCTGAATGTCAAAATTTGCTCTATTAAGTGCTTTGCTCTGTCCGTAGCTTTAAGGACTTTATGCAGATTCTTCTCCAGCTTTGAACCCTTTTCGGCGTATTGAAGCGACATCTCGCCGTATCCCATGATTCCCCCGAGAACGTTGTTGAAATCGTGCGCAATCCCTCCTGCGAGTGTTCCAAGACTTTCCAGTCTCTGTGCCTGCCGCAGTGCATCTTCTGCGCGTTTGCGTTCGGAGATGTTGATGACAAGCCCGGCAACTTTCAGGGGTTTTCCATTTGCATCTCTTTTTGTGATAGCGCCGATATCATAGAACCATTTGTAATCTCCTGATTTAGTTGAGATTCGATATTCAACTTCATACTTCTCCAATGAGCCGTCGAAGTGCCCGCGCATGGCGTTCATTGCTCTTTCGGAATCTTCAGGATGGACCAACGCCATGAAATCCTTGTAGTGTTTGAATTGTTCCGGCGGGAATCCGAGCATTTCAGCTTTCCTTTTTTCGAAAGTGATATTACCGGTAGAGATATCCATTTGCCACCACGCCATGTTGGCTGCGCTCATAGCGAGTTCAAGCATGAGATTATTCTCTCGCATCAGCTCTTCCGCTTTTTTGCGATCGGTGATATCAGAGATGAATGCAATATTTGCTTCCCCATCTTGAAGCTGCACCGATGCAACGGCCACATGAATAGGAAATTGCGACCCATCTGTTCGCAAACCTACGGATTCAAATTCGGACGGAACAGGAAGCCCGTGGGATCGGCATCGCGTGCGCTCTTTGCTCTCCTCATGGCATTGCGGCGCTAAATATTGAAGGACGGATCGACCGGCACTTTCATCGACAGTTCGCAAACCATATATTTCGGCGTCTTTTCGATTTCCATAGATGATGATCCCGTCTCGCGAAACATTGATGGCCACTGGGGCTTGTTCAATGAGGGCTCGGAATCGTGATTCGCTTTCACGCAGTTGTCTTTCCGCAAGCTTGCGTTCGGTAATGTCACGAATAACCGCGACGGAATAGGTCTCTCCGTTAAGTTCATAGGTGGAAACGCTGAATTCGGCGTCGAATTCAGTGCTATTTCTTTTCACCGCCCGCGCTTCATAGAATTTTCCGACTGATTCTTTAGCAGCTCTTCGGCGCACATTGTGCGCCATTTGTTGACGGTGGCTTGGTGCGATACTCTCGACTATTGCACTGCCAAGGAGTTCTTCATTGCTCTCAAAACCGAATAGTTTGAGATAGGAAGAATTACTGTAAATATAGATTCCCTTTTTTGAAACACCGATGGCATCCCGAGAACTGTCGAACATTGCGCGAAGTTTGGCTTCGCTCTCTTGGAGGGCTTCCTCTGCTCGCTTGCGATCTGTGATGTCCTGGACCAAGCCGTCATAGGAGATCATGGCACCGTTTTCATCGCGATGGAGAACGAAGGTATTCCGTACCCATCGCACGGATCCATCCTTATGGATGATGCGATGTTCGATGGGGGGAGGCACATTGCCGGTCAGAACCCGCCGCGCCTGTTCCTCCACTGTTGCACGGTCGTTGGGTGCAACCATGGTGAACCACAGGTAGGGATCGAGGGCGAACTCATTCGCTCGATAGCCGGTAACGGCAAGACATCCGGGGCCGTGGTTTGTTCCCGCTATGCGCCCGCCCTCGATCTGCACGGTGTAAATATAGTCGGTTGTCGCATTCGTGATTCTCTGGTATCGCTCTTCGCTCTGTCGAAGTGCATCCTCCGCATGTTTTTGTTCGGTGATATCGACAAAGGAGGTAACAAACATGTCATTGGCAAAAGGAGAAGTCCAGATGGAATAGCACTTTTTGTTTATGGGGCTCCACATCTCCGTATGCTCGACCTTCGTTTCATGCTTGTGGGACTGCCAATACGCCTTGATAAATTCGGGAGACATGCCATAAAGTTCTGTTGCACGATTCCCCACAACCTGGCCGGGTTTGAAGTCTGCAGTCTGATAGAACGCGTCATTGACTTCCAGGACGCGGTAGTCCACCATTTCTCCTTTTTCATTGTAGAGTATCTCGTTGAGAGCGATGCCTTCAGACATAGTATTGAAGAGAGTCCGCAGTTTTTCTTCGTTTGCGATCAGGGCATTTTGTGCTTGTTTGCGGTCGGTGATATTGCGGATGTTGCATTGGATTACATGCTGATAATCCACCACATAAACGTTGCTGACAAACTCTACGTCGATATGCCGGCCATCACTCGTCTCCAATAGCACGTCTTCATAACGAACGTATTTCTTCTTCTGCAATTCCAGAAAATACTCCTGGTTGGCAATGAGGTGTTTCAAAAACCCGAGTTCCCAAACTTTTTTATTGATGAATTGTCCCTTAGAATAGCCAAGCATGTCCAGCAAGCACGGATTCACATCTACGATCATCCCCGTTTCCGCATCGAGGATCAATATCCCATCTATGGCAGATTCGAATAGCCTGCGATATCGAAGCTCCGAATCTTTGAGCGAGAAGCTTGCCTTTTCTAGTTCTTCAGTTCTTTCGGAAATGACGCGTTCAAGCGACTTGTTCTTCTCTTCCAAAGCCTTGAGAGGATAAATTTCTCCTTTGCCGACCAAGCCGTAAGGAATAGAAATGCTGCTGTGGGCGATTTTCCATTCACCCTCTCGCTTATGAAAAATTAATACAAGCCTCACAGTCTCTCTCGAGAAGTAATCGTCTTCGATCGGCAGCCTGATCGTGAAAAAACTGGTTGCAACAGCAACATCTTCGGTGAGTGATTGGATTGAGAGATCCTTTATGTCGATATGTAAATGTTCTTTGACTTGGGAAAAATCATGCCGGGTTACGGCGATCCATTCCTCCCTGTCCGTTACCAGAACGTCGCCGCCGCCTGCAAATCCAGAAAAGTCTGGACTAAACTTGCTTGTCAGCAGGTCATTTCTCGACGAATACATTTCGATGTAATCATCAAAGAGATTTTTTATCTGTTCGTATGTTTCAGAATCCATATGACCGTTCCCTCCGAAGAGATACTGTGCCCCGGATTAGTTACACTTCATCTGGGCCCGAAGTTTCCTTCAAAAGCACAAAAACCCCCACCATCACAATCGAATCCGGAGGTTTCATCCGTAAACGTTCCACCCCGAATCGGCCGCCCTGTTGAGGAAGCCCCACTTCATCGATAGACAATCATAGCGATGATTGCGCAAAGGTGTAATCAACCGAAAGGATGAAACAGGGGTTAATCCCTAAACCGGATTGATAAGTGATTCATCCTCGAACAAGGGGATCATCGGTGCAAACTAATGCCATGACGTCCTTAGTATCTTGGTCCGATCCGGTCTTGTGCAATAGGGGCGCAAGTTCTTGTGGCTCAACATCTCAAGAAGTACTTGCATGTGACTCTCAATCCAACGATTCATCGACGATGCTTTTTAATTGAAGGACGATGAGAATCCAGTGAAGTAGGGGGGGATCTAATTATTTTCGGATTCTTAGACAGGGGCTATCAGGGCTTCGCCATTTGCCAGTCTCTCTTTTGCTGCAACTCCTGAAAACTATTTTCGTTGGCAACGATATCCTTCAAAAACCCTAGATCCCAAATTGCTTTTCCGATGAACTGTTCATGTGAGTAGCCCAGCAAATTGATCAAGAATGGGTTAACATCCACAATCATCCCCGAATTGGCATCGAGAATCAGAATGCCGTCTTGTGCTGTTTCGAACAGACGGCGATAGCGGAGCTCCGAAGCAACAAGTGCCTCTTCAGTCCGTTTACCCTCAGAAGTATCCTGGGCAGTTTTATCGATTTTGTTTTCCTTGTTCATGGTTCGTTTGCAGTCATGGGTAAAAAGAACGGAAATTCCGTTTCTTCACGATGCAGCTTCGTGGAACTTTATTATGTTATCGAAGACTCGATGGGCAGGGGGATCATTATGGTGGATGGAAAACAGCATCTTCTCAGGAGAGTTACACCCCGTGAAATTCGAACAATGCCGAAGGAGAATAAATTCATATTATTTTCATGAGAACTTTCGGGCCTTCGCGTGCAAAAGACGAATTGATAAGAGAATTCGGGCAACACGGCCGCCTCGATTCAGACTCAGAGTTCCGTCGCCCCTGCCGTCCTGCTATTTGAAGTGTGTCAGACAAAATTGTCGTCTACGAATATTGGATCTTCGTCATCCAGTTCGTTATCGACCCAGAAGTATCTGCAGTCATGAAAATGGCATTCGTCGAAATCTGTCCAAGGATGCATGCACTCAGGACATCGATCAATTGCAGGCACACTCACCGTAGATTGAGAACTAATCTCTTTTCTGTTCATCCTTTCCTCCAGAAATGATGGTTCTGCTGTTGCGTTCTTTAACCATCAGCGCAATATCCATTTCTATCCGCATCCGAGTCTCAACATGAGTTACGCTGTTTGAGCATCAGGCGCTATCCCCCAAGAGGATGAAAGAGGAATTAATCCCTATTTTGGAACGATTTGTGACTCATCCTTATCCTTATTCAAAGGGGAGATTGGTGCAAATCAAAGACCAAGGCAGCCTTGGCATCCTGGCCGGATTCGGTATGGGGCAAGATGAGCGCAAGCTCTTGTGGCACAGCGTGTGAAGAACTTTCTCCATGTGACTCTTAATGCAACGATCCATCGACGATGTTTTTGATTGAGGGACTACGGGAATTCAGCAAAAGAGTGGTTTCAGTCCTTCATTTATGCGATTATGGCCTTGACCTTATTCTCCAACGAATGTAGTCTGTCAAAATTGAATTTCTTCCTTGCATCTCTGAGTATCCAGAAGATAACCCCGCTCATGAGGGCAGCGAAGAAGCACCATACCGACGCAAGGGACTGTAAATAAAAAACCGCTGTAATGAGAAATGAAAGAAACATCAATATGCCCAGCAGACGTGTTCTTTTGACGCTCGAAACAAAAAGAGGAGTGACGGAAGCGACAAAGTAGATTATGAAAGCTGGCATTTCCCCCCAATTCGGGAAATCGGTGTTATACTGAATATGATACTTCATGATCTGGGGTGTGACAATGAAGAACAATGAACAAAAAGCATAGTATCCCGACACCGAAATTCCCATGGCGAGGAGGACCCATAATATTTTTTTTCTTTCTTTGCTTTTTTCCATGAGGAGAACTGAAAGAGGAATCATCGTTGGCCAAAGAACCTCGGCCATGACGAGAAACATATGTGTACAAAATGTTTCCAGTTGGGCAAAATGCGGATGTCGTAATGTGAACCATAATAATCCCTCGGTAAACTGCTGCACTCCAAAAAACAGAGGGATACTTGCAAAGACCATCTGGGAAGGTTTACGAACCTCCCGGACAGTCGCGACACCAATTGCCGAAATGACAACACCGCCCGCAAAACTTGCTTCCGCTGAAAAACACATAATAGTTCACTTTCGCTCAATATGGATGAAAGCTCTTTGTCGAAGGACTCCCCGGCGCAAAAAAGAATTGGAAAACGATGCAACGACGGAATAGTCGCGATGCTGCGCTTCTGTATGGATCAGATCCCTTGCCTAAGAATTTCCTTTACATATGCTACCCAAGTAACACGCATTGCGTAATAGGCCGAATGGATGAAAGAGGGTTAAGTCCTCTTGTCGGATGAGGCTTGAGATGGGACGAAGACCCGCACGCCGGAAGAGAGGGAGACATAATGCTGAAATCGTTGCACCATTTCCACTCTTCTAACAATTCTTTGGCAGGACACCATATCCGAGTGATGTATATATCATTTGACTGAACAAGGAAGTCTTGAAGTGTTGTTCCAACACAGCCGAAATAAGTGGGCTTGTCTGCATTACAAATTGTGTGATGACGGTGGAGAAATCCGCCGTCTGCAATGCTCCCCCGCAAAAAAAGGAATGAGAACCCCGATTCAATCCACCCCATCCGCCGTAACCTCTGAGGCTGCGAACAATGATGTCACACAAAACCCCGACAGCCCGGGGCAACGTTACGTTATCCGGGCTGTTGTGGTTTCTGCGTACTTACTTTCCCAGCCCTATCTGATTCATGTAGGTCTGGTTATCCCAGAACAACGATTCCTCAATCATCACACCGTCTTTCCAATGGCCGACCGTACACATTGGCATCTTAAACGCCTTGCCTGTTGGTTTGATGAACTTGCCGTTTCCAATGGGCATGGGTTTTGTGAATGTTCCTTCGAATACACCGGTAACGCATGTCCATTCACCTTTGCTATCTCCAAAGCGGATTGGGTGCTGTTTGATGCGGGTGTCGGGTGCATAGACAAACATCGCACTGAGGTCGGCAATATGTCTTTCAATTCCGGTTGTAAAGTGACCGTCAGGCCAGTTAACCTTGATGTCCTTTGAATGGCTTTCATGCAATCGCAGCCACTCTTGGTTGCTGAACACGGTGTAGTCCAGCGTGTCAAATGTCTGGAGGTTTTTCTCCAACGTCAGTTGGCCATCTGCGACTGCCTTCATCTTTGCCTGAGTTTCGGAGTCTCCTTCCTTACCCGTACATCCCGTCAATACAACGAGGGTCGTTGCCAGTAACATTGTGAATACACTTACTGCGAGTTTCATGCTATATCTCCTTTGAGTAGGGATTAGTTTAATATGGTCTCTGTCAGACCACGTTGACGTGCCATAACACTTTGGTCCCCCAAAACCCGTCCTGCTTGCCATCTACTGCAGCTCGAACCTGGCGTGCAGAGTAGAAACGTTGACCGAAAGGGGAGCAGGCGATTGCTACAATCCGCTCTCGCGATCAAGTTCTGCACTATACTCACCGAAAGGCGCCCAGTTGCTCTTCTCGGTTCCAATGTATGTGCTATATGAGTGCAGCATGCCGAAATTCGCGCAGTGAACCGAATACCATTCTATATTTTTGCTGTGGGCAAGCTCTTCCTTTATTTCTTCAACCATAACCACACTTGTCTTGTTTGCCTTGTGGATCTTGTGAATCACGTAATCCTGATCTTCGGGAGTGAGGTAAGAATACACCGGCACCAAGGCATGTTTATCCACGATGTCAACAAGATCTTCAGGATACACGTCTGCCTCGGATTTTACCTCGACCGTTACGACGCTCAACTGGCCGAATAACCTGTCCATGGTGAAAAGCGATGTCTTCGGAAACGTCGTAATGACCGGAACATCTATCTTGAAGAGGATCTTCGACTCCTGCCCAGGCGTCGCCTTCACCGAGTAGCTGCACGAGTATTGCACAAGACATTTTTCATGCGTAACGGGGGTAGTTTTTTCGATAAAGAGGGGATATTGGAAATCAATTCGCACCGGAGCATTGCCAAATTCCCGGCAGTAGACCCCGATGTTGTTCTTGAGTGTCTTTGTGCCTATGATCTGCCGGTGCTGGTGAAGGTTCTGAATGAAGATGTCGATCCAGGTTGCCTCAAATTCCTGCATAATGTGGGCATTGACAGAAATCCTGCCGACCGTAAGAATGCCCCCTTCATTCTCTCTTGAGGCTACTTTCAAAGGGAATGGTATGTTCTTTATTCCAACATCCACCATGAATCTTTGTTCTTTTGTCACTGTCAGTTTTCCTTTCCGTGAAATGCGGTTGTTGTTCTAGCGATTGCGTTTTACTGCTCTCTTTGACCTCTTCGCCCCGCTTCTCTCGGCAAGTATCGCCTTCCCCCTTTTCAGATCGCTTGGCTTGATTAATAAGGTCACGCTCTCAGTCTCCTGTAATGAGGGAAGCATTCCGCCAGCGTCGTCTTTGACCAGCGATGTACTGACCCCCTCCGATTCAAGGTGGCCGGCGGCGACTTGCGCCTCGATCTCATTAATAAACCCTGCGAGCGGAATCATTTGTTTCTTCATCATTCACCTTCATTTCGAGTTAGTGTTGGATCTTACTCCTGATTTCTTCTCAACAAACATCTCTATATTCCCATGTTTGCCAACATGGTGCAAATACTATTAATTTCGGCCACGAGTCGTGGATGCGACACCTCGAACTTCTTGACCGAACCAGAGATACCTTCAAGCGAAAGTCTTAATTGTTCCATGTCCATGTTCCGACGAACCGCTTCGTCAACAGAGCGTTCGATCAACCCGATAATGCTCTGAGCATGTTCAGGCTCGCTCTCCCGGAGCTCAACGAATTCCGATTCTAGTCCGGAGAGCAAGCGGAGCAGTTCAGTCTTTTTCCCTTTTGTTATCGAGGGCGCCGTTTGAACTGCGGCTTTGATTTTGCGGAGCGAATCGTCAATCATGTCTTTGTTCACGAGGAGACTCCTTGTGTAATATTGACTTCAGATTTCAGATATGGCATACGTTGGTTGCTGAGTGGAGGAGACCCTCCCCCAGCTATGAACAATGATATCGATAATTGAGTAATGGTGTAATAGCCCGAAGGG
>Ga0265338_10010646_pt1 | contig 10749 bp, 13 predicted proteins | sample 42126metaG_FD_193579 | JGI IMG/M metagenome (GOLD analysis project Ga0265338, IMG submission 193579) | Rhizosphere microbial communities from Carex aquatilis grown in University of Washington, Seatle, WA, United States - 4-21-26 metaG | ecosystem: Host-associated > Plants > Roots > Rhizosphere... | reverse complement strand
GGCGACGCTCGAGCAGCTGCAGGCGCAAGGGATCGAGCCGGAGCGCGAGCCGTACCGCGTCCGCGAGGGCGGGTCGCTCCTCTGCTTCGTCAAAGATCCGGACGGCTACAGGATCGAGCTGATCGATCGATCGGGCGCCTGACGGCGACCGGTCGTCAGTTCTCGACCGTCTTCGGGTACGTCGTCATGTTGAGGGTCTCCGGGTCCGGGCCTCCGCGGACACCGGTGTCGAGCGCGTCGATCGCGGCGACCTCATCGGCGGTCAGCTCGAAGTCGAAGACGTCGATGTTCTCCCTGATCCGGTGCGGCTTCACCGACTTCGGGATCGCAACGACCCCGTGTTCGATGTGCCAACGCAGCACTACCTGCGCAGGGGTCTTGCCGTGCTTCTCGGCGATTGACGTGACGCTCGGATGCTCGAGCGCGTTCAGAACCGCGTTCGGGTCAGCCGGGCGGTACACGTGGATTCCGCCGAGCGGCGACCACGCCTCGGTCGTGATCCCGTGCTGCGCGTGGAACTCGCGCAGCGGCCGCTGCGTGAAGAACGGGTGGAGCTCGACCTGATTCACAGCCGGCACGACCTCGGTCCGCTCCATCAGGTTGCCGAGATGCCGCTCGCTGAAGTTCGACACACCGATCGCGCGAGCGCGGCCTTCGGAGAGCATCGCCTCGATCGCTTTGTACGCCGCGACCGTCGCGTCGAAGTCGGTGGGGACGGGCTGGTGGAGCAGGAAGAGATCGACGTAGTCGAGGCCGAGCCGTCGGAGGCAGCCCTGGAAGCCGACGAGAGCCTCGTCGTGGCCGTAGTCGCTGAACCACAGCTTCGTCGTGATGAACAGCTCGCCGCGGTCGATCCCGGAGGCGCGGATCGCCTCGCCGACTTCGCGCTCGTTGTCGTACGAGGCGGCGGTGTCGATCGAGCGGTACCCGTCGGCGATCGCGGTCTCGACCGCAGCGGTCGTCTCCGCGGGCGGACTCTGGAAGACGCCGAGTCCGAGGATCGGCATCGCGACGCCGTTGTTGAGCGTGAGAGTCGGTGTCGGTGCCGTCATCAGGCTCCCCTTACTATGCGCGGTTCGAGTCAGTCCGCGTCGAGCACGCCGGTGTCGATTGCGTAGCGGACGAGCTCGGCGCGCGTCGTGAGGCTGAGCTTCTGCATGATGTGCGCCCGGTGCGTCTCGGCGGTGCGGACCGAGATGTACAGCATCTCGGCGATCTCCTGGTTCGTGTTCCCGAGTGCGAGCAGGCGCAGCACCTCGCGTTCGCGGTCTGAGAGCGGATCGGTGGCTTTCGCGGTCGTCGAGTCGTGCCCGGATGCGAACTGGGCGCCGAGAGCGGGGTGGAGATAGCGGCGCCCGGCAGCAACCTCTCGCACGGCCGTGACGAGATCCGCGTCGGCCACGTCCTTGAGCAGATAGCCACCTGCGCCCGCCGCGAATGCTTCGCGGATGTAGCTGACGTCATCCTCCATCGAGAGGACGAGGACTTTCGCGTCCGGCGCCGCGGCGCGGATCCTCGGCATCGCCTCGAGACCGCCGACCCCGGGCATGACCAGATCGAGCAGCACCAGGTCGGGCTTCTCCATACGCGCCATCCGCACCACCTCCGCGGCACTCCCCGCCTCCTCGACCACCTCGATGTCGGCCTCGGCTTCGAGCAGGAGGCGCAGCCCCGACCGCACGAGGCCGTGGTCGTCGCAGATGAGGACGCGTATCGCTGCTTTCTGCTGCTCAGGCCGGCTGTGGCTCTGCATCTTCAAGGAAGCCGTTCCGAAGGGCGTAGCGGACGAGGTCAGAGCGGGTCGAGATCTTGAGCTTCCGCATGATGTGGGCTCGGTGGGTTTCGGTGGTGCGCACGGAGATGAAGAGCATCGTCGAGACCTCCCGGTTCGTGTGCCCGAGCGCGAGCAGCCGAGCGACTTCGCGTTCGCGCTCCGAGAGCGGGTCCGCCGCCGCATGTGCGGCGGCGTAGGCGAGGCGGGCCCCGAGTAGCGGGTGCAGATATGCACGGCCCGCGACTACCTCGTGAATGGCCGTCACGAGGTCGGTGGCGACGGCGTCCTTGAGGAGATAGCCGCTCGCCCCGGCGGCAAATGCGTCGCGCACATGGCGCGGATCGTCGCGCGTCGCAAGCACGAGGATCGCAGCTCTCGGCGCGGCCCTCTTGATCGCACGCACGGTGTCGAAGCCGCCGTGCTCCGGCATCGCGACATCGAGCACCACGATGTCGGGCTTGTGCAGGCGCGTCATGCGTACGCCTGCCTTCGCGCCCAGCGCCACGTCGTCGACGGCGACGTCGTCTTTCGTACCGAGCAGCAAGCGCAGAGCCGATCCGACGAGCGCGTGGTCGTCGACGATCACCACGTGAAGCACAGGGCGGGGACCGGACGCGCCGCCGCGCGCGGGTCTATGCGGCACAGCCGTACTGTCGATCGCGACGCGACTCTCAACCATCATCTTCCTCCGCGGGTGAACGTGATCGCCGGCCGCATCGCTCAAGCCCGCAAACGATGAAGAGCTCAGCCCCGGCCGCCGGTGCATCTGCGGCAGACGGAACGCTCGATCAGACGGCCGCACGATGGACATCTCCGGCGCGCCTTCCGAGACATGAGCAACCCTCGGCCAAGCCCGACTCGGACCATCACTGCACCGACGCTCATCGTCACGACGGTCAGGTCCACCGGCCCGCTCATACGGCTCGCCCACTCGCGCCCGCATGTGACGCCGAGACGTCGGAAACGACAACGCGAATCTCCACCATCGGATCCTCCGGGGGTGAGCGTCAACGCCGACCGTGGGGCTTGCGGTCAGCCAAGAAACTGCTCCAACCCACGCTGCTTGCGGGTGGACTCCGCGGCGCCGATGGCTGAGGCGCACTGCCGAGAACGTACCACAGCGCTTCGGCGCCGACACTTGCGCTGCAAGGCAAACACTGCTATCTTGTTACGCATGGCAGTTGGCGAGAGCCGTCACACCCAGTTCCTCCGGGGCGTGCTCGATCTGTGCCTCCTGGCGGTGATGGAGGACGGGCCAGCGTACGGCTACGAGATGACCAAACGGCTGCGCGATCGCGGTCTCGCAATCGTCGGTGAGGGGTCGATCTACCCGCTGCTCGGCCGGCTGGAGCGCGAGGGCCTCGTCGAGACGTATCGCGGCGCGAGCAACGGCGGGCCGCCGCGGAAGTACTACCGCGCGTCGGCGGAGGGGCGGCGTGCGCTCACTGCCGGGGTGTCCGAGTGGCGGGCGGCGCGCGACGCCGTCGACGCCGTGCTCGGTCTCGTCGAGACGGAGGCAGCCGCATGAACGAGTTCGTCGAGGAGTGCCGCCGCGAGTGGAGGCGCCTGCGCGTGCCCGATCCGATCGCGAACGAGATGGCGGCGGACCTGCAGGCCGACCTCGACGAAGCGGCGTCCGAGGGCGTCTCCGCGGAGGCGGTACTCGGAACTGCGGCGTTCGACGCGCGTTCGTTCGCTGCGTCGTGGGCGGCCGAGCGGGGCTTCGTCGAGCCTCAGCCGCCGTCACGCGTCGATGGCTCCCCGCGCCGGTCGCACCTGCTCGCCGGCTTCGCCGTCTCCGTGGTCGTCGCGATCGTCGGCCTCGCGCTGGCCTCCGTGCGCACCGGCGTGTCGGTGGTACAGGCGAAGCCGTTCCGGTTCGCAAGCCCTCCGGCTGCTCCCGGTGGCAAGCCGTTCGCGATCCACGACGCCGGCGTCGCCTTCCCCGAGATCGGCTTGATCCTGCTCCTCGTCGGCATCGCCGGAGTCGTCCTCTCGCTCGTGTACTGGTCACCCTGGGTCGTCCGGATCCATCCGCGCCGCCGCCCCGGCGATCGCTAGATTCGGGCGCGTGCCCGGAGCCGACGAGCGGCTCGCCGCCTTCTACGAGCAGCGCGCCGCCGAGGAGCCGGCGAGCGACCCCGAGGCGCTGCTGCGCTTCGACAAGGCGATCGCCGCCGCCGCGTTGCGCCCGGGCGAGCGCGTCCTCGACGTCGGCGCGAAGTGGGGCGGGCTCGCGTCGCGTCTGCAGGTGGACGTCGCGTACACCGGCCTCGACCTGAGCGAGGAGAACGTCCGCAAGGCGGCCGCCGCCGGGCTCGACATCCGCCACGCCGACGTCACGAAGCCGCTGCCGGTGGACGCCGGCGCGTTCGACTGCGTCTTCTGCCTCGAGCTCCTGGAGCACCTGACCTTCCCGCTCGCGCTCCTCGAGGAGCTCCGGCGCGTGCTGACGCCGGACGGCCGGGCAGTCATCTCCGTGCCGAGCCCGTACAGCTGGGTCGAGGTCTACCGCGAGCTCTTCGGCCGCCACGACACCGAGGGCCATCTCAACGCGTACACGACGCCGGTCATGACGAACCTCGCAGCGCTTGCGGGCTTCCGCGTCGAGCGGCGGCTCGGCACGTCCGTCCGCATCCCGATGACGATGCGCCTCGTCCCGACCGACTCGATCCTCGCGCGGTCGCGGATGTACGTCCTCCGCCCGTCCGATCGCGTCGTCTTCGCGGGACGCGCGCCGATCTAGAAGAGGCCGACCGTCGTGTGGTCTGGCGCGATGTCGATGTCGAACGCGGCCGGATGCTTGCCGAGGCCCGGCATCGTCTGCATGTCGCCGCAGAGCGCGACGAGCCAGCCGGCACCCGTGTACGGACGGATGTCGCGCACCGGGACCGTGAAGCCGGTCGGCGCGTTCTTCAGCTTCGGGTCGTGCGAGAGCGAGAGGTGCGTCTTCGCCATGCAGATCGGCAGCTTGTCGAGTCCGAGCGCCGTGTAGCGCTCGATCTTCGCGCGAGCGGCCGGCATGAGGTCGACGCCGTCAGCGCCGTAGACCTTGACGGCGATCGCCTCGATCTTCTCGGGGATCGACGCCTCGAGCGAGTAGATCGGCTCGAACCGGGACTCGTGCTTCGTCGCCTCGATGACCGTCTCTGCGAGCCGGGCCGCGCCGGGGCCGCCGAGCTCGAAGCCCTCGTTGATCTCCGCCGCCCAGGCGCCGCGCGCGAGCGCGAGCTTCCGCACGCGGTCGAGCTTCGCCTTCGAGTCGCCGGGGAACGCGTTCACCGCGACGACGGCGTTCAGGCCGAACGCCTGCGCGATCTTCAGGTGCCGCTCGAGGTTGTCGACGCCGAGCTCGAGATCGCCGTCGCCGTGATGCTCGAGCGCGCGCAGGCTGGCGACGAGCACGACCGCGCTCGGAGTGAGGTTGCCGGCGCGGCAGACGATGTCGAGGAACTTCTCCATCCCGAGGTCGGACGCGAAGCCGCCCTCGGTGACGACGTAGTCGCCGAGCTTGAGACCGATGCGCGCCGCGGAGAGCGAGCTGTTGCCGTGCGCGATGTTCGCGAACGGGCCCGTGTGCACGAACGCGGGCTCGCCCTCGAGCGTCTGGACGAGGTTCGGCTTGATCGCCTCCTTGAGGAGGACGGTCATCGAGCCGGCGGCGTGGATCTGCTCCGCGGTGACGGGATCGCCGTCGCGCGTCGAGCCGATCGTGATCGCGCCGAGGCGTGCGCGCAGGTCGTCGAGGTCGCGCGCCATCGCGAGGATGGCCATGACCTCTGATGCGGCGGTGATGTCGAAGCTGGTCTCGCGCGGAGCGCCGTTGATCCGGCCGCCGAGGCCGACGATGACCTGGCGCAGCGCGCGGTCGTTCATGTCGAGGCAGCGCCGCCACGTGATCGACTGCGGGTCGATGCCGAGCTCGTTGCCCTGCACGAGGTGCGACTCGATCATCGCCGCGAGGAGGTTGTTGGCGGCCGTGATCGCGTGCAGGTCGCCGGTGAAGTGGAGGTTCAGGTCCTCCATCGGCACGACCTGGGCGTAGCCGCCGCCGGCGGCGCCGCCCTTGATCCCGAAGACCGGGCCGAGGGACGGCTCGCGGAGGCAGAGCACCGGCTTCTCGCCCAGCAGGCCGAGGCCCTCGGCGAGCGAGATCGCCGTCGTCGTCTTGCCCTCGCCGGCGGGAGTCGGCGTGATCGCCGTCACCGCGACGAGCGCGCCGTCCGGCTCTGCGGCGAGCCGGTCGAGCACGCTGTGCGAGACCTTGGCCTTGTAGCGGCCGTAGAGCTCGAGCTCGTCCTCGGCGATGCCGGCCTGCTCGGCGACGTCCACGATCGGCTGCAGCCGGGCGGCCTGTGCGATCTCGAGGCTCGATGCCATCGCCATCGCCACCAAGTCTTGTTTCGGTCCGAGGCGGCGGCGTCGGGCCGCACCCGCAGGAACGTTGCGGCTTATTCGGGAAGACGCGACGGATCCGTGACACCTTCCGGCCTACGGTGTCGGTCATGGCGGGCAGGACGGCGACACCCTGGGGCAGCGCGCAGCTGGTCGAGCAGGTCACGGTCAGGCAGCAGGCCGGCGGGCGGCGGTTCGCGTCGCTCGTGCAGCTGCTCGAGACGCCGAGTGGCGAGCGTCTCGTCCGGTTCGCGTACACGAGCGGCGGGCCTGCGCGTCGCGGGCCGGTGACGTTCCGCGCGCGCGACGTCGCCCGGCTCCGCGCTCAGCTGGCGCAGCACCCCGCGCTCGCGGAAGCGCTCGGGCTGTAGCCGTTACGCGGCCGCAAGCGCGCGATCGCGCGCGGCGTCGACGAGCGACGCGAGGATGAACGCGCCGTCGGCCGAGCCGAGGAGGGGGTCGACGGCGTGCTCGGGATGCGGCATGAGCCCCACGACGGTGCCGGCTTCGTTGCAGACGCCGGCGATGTCGTCGACGGAGCCGTTCGGGTTGTCGCGGTAGCGGAAGACGACCTGCGCCGGATCGAGATCCGGCGGCGGGACGTAGCGCCCGTCGCCGTGCTTCACGGGGATGACGAGGGTCTGTCCGCTCGAGCAGCGCGCGGTGAACGGCGTGTCGGTGCGCTCGACGCGCAACGCGACGTCGCGGCAGACGAAGCGAAGGGACTCGTTCCGAAGGAGCGCGCCCGGAAGGAGCCCTGCCTCGCACAGCACCTGGAAGCCGTTGCAGATGCCGAGGACGAGCCCGCCGCTCTCCGCGAAGGCGCACACCGCCGCCGTCGCGGGCGAGAAGCGCGCGATCGCGCCGCACCGGAGGTAGTCGCCGTACGAGAAGCCGCCGGGCAGGACGACCGCGTCGAGCGACGGCAGCTCGGGCTCCTCGTGCCACACCGGCACCGCCTCGGCGTCGAGCGCGGCGAGCGCCCAGAGCGCGTCCCGGTCGTCCTGCGACCCGGGATACGTGACGACGCCGATCCTAGGCTTCGGACTGGCCATCATGGAGCTCGATCTCGTACGACTCGATGAGCGGGTTCGCGAGCAGCTGCTCGCACATCCGCTCCACCTGCGCGCGCGCCGACGCCTCGTCCTCCGCCTCGACGTCGAGGTCGACGACCTTCCCGACGCGCGCGCCCGAGACGGAGAAGCCGAGATGCTCGAGCGCACGCTCGACCGCGTCCCCCTGCGGATCGAGGATCCCCGCCTTGGGGCGGACGAGCACCGTCGCTCTCACGCGAGCACCGTCGACGGGTCGGCGACGTATGCGTCGAACGCGATCCCGGTGATCTTCTCGAACGCCTCGACGTACTTCGCGCGCGTGCGCGTGACGACGTCCTCCGGCAGCTCCGGGCCGGGATACGTCTTGTCCCAGCCGCTCGTCTCGCAGAAGTCGCGCACGTACTGCTTGTCGTAGCTGTCCTGCGCGCGGCCCGGCTCGTACGTGTCGGCGGGCCAGAAGCGCGAGGAGTCAGGCGTGAGCGCCTCGTCGCCGAGCACGAGCGCCCCGTCGGCGTCGAGGCCGAGCTCGAACTTCGTGTCGGCGATGATGATGCCGCGCTCGAGCGCGTAGTCGGCCGCGGTGGCGTAGAGCGCGAGCGCCACCTGCTCGACCTCGCGCAGGCGCTCGGTGCCGACGAGCTCGGCGGCCTGGTCGCGGTCGATGTTCTCGTCGTGCCCCGTCTGCGCCTTCGTCGCCGGCGTGAAGATCGGCGCCGGCAGCCGGTCGGACTCGCGCAGCCCCTCCGTGAGCGCGTGGCCGGACGTCGACCCGGTCGCCTTGTAGTCCTTCCAGCCGGACCCGGCGAGATAGCCGCGCACGACGCACTCGATCGGGAGCATCTCGAGCCGGCGGCATTCCATCGAGCGCGCGTCGTCGCGGATGGCGAGCATGTGATTCGGGACGACGCCGCGCAGCAGCGCGAACCAGAACCCGCTGAGGCCCGTGAGGACGCGTCCCTTGTCCGGGATCTCGGTCGGGAGAACGACGTCGAAGGTCGAGATGCGGTCGCTCGCGACGAGCAGCAGACGCTCGTCGTCGAGGGCGTAGAGCTCCCGGACCTTCCCGGATCCGACGTGTGTGGCCTCAGACATGAACCGGTTCCTCCTTGCCGGTGAGTGCGTGCAGACGGTCGAAGACGGTGTCGACGTGGCGCGTGTACGCGTCGAGATCGAAGACGGCGTCGAGGTCGACGCGCTTCGCGATCTCGTCGTCGGCGCGGACGAGCTCGCGGAAGTCGAGCTCCTCGTCCCACGCGCGCATCGCGTTGCGCTGCACGAGCCGGTACGCGTCGTCGCGCGCGAGGCCCGACTGGATGAGCGCGAGGAGCACGCGCTGGCTGAAGAAGAGGAAGTGGCTGGCCTCGAGGTTGCGCAGCATGCGATCGGGTCGGACGACGAGGCCGTCGACGAGCCAGACGAACCGGTCGAGCATGTAGTCGAGCGCGAGGAACGCGTCGGGAATCACGACCCGCTCGGCGGACGAGTGCGAGATGTCGCGCTCGTGCCACAGCGCGACGTTCTCGAGGCCGACGACCGCCGCGCCCCTGACGACGCGTGCGAGGCCGCAGATCCGCTCGGCCACGACCGGGTTGCGCTTGTGCGGCATCGCCGACGAGCCCTTCTGCCCGCGGCCGAACGGCTCCTGCACCTCGGCCACCTCCGTCCGTGCGAGGTGCCGGATCTCGAGCGCGAAGGTCTCGAGCGAAGCGGCGGCGACGGCGAGGGCAGCGAGGAGCTCCGCGTGCCGGTCGCGCTGAAGGATCTGCGTGGACGTCGGCGCCGGCTCCAGGCCGAGCCGCTCGCACGCGACCCGCTCGACCTCCGGGTCGGTGGCGGCGTACGTCCCGACCGCCCCGGACAGCTTCCCGACCCGCATGCCCTCGAGCGCGCGCGCGACGCGCTGACGGGCGCGGTCGAGCTCGAACGCCCAGCCGACGAGCTTGAGCCCGAAGGTCGTCGGCTCGGCGTGGACGCCGTGCGTGCGGCCCATCTGCAGCGTGAGCCGGTGCTCCTCGGCGCGCGCGACCACGGCGGTGAAGGCCCGGTCGAGCCCCGCGAGCACGAGACGGCCGGCCTCCCGGATCTGGAGCGAGAGCGCCGTGTCGACGACGTCGGAGGAGGTGAGGCCGTAGTGGAACCAGCGGCCCTCCGGCCCGAGCCGCTCGGCGACCGCGTCGACGAACGCGGCGGTGTCGTGGTGGAGGGTCGCCTCGAGCTCCGCGACCCGCTCCGGGGTGGGCACGGAGGCCTGGTCGCGGATGGCGTCGGCCGCCTCGGCCGGGACGACGCCGAGCTCGGCCCAGGCGGCCGTGGCCGCCAGCTCGACCTCGAGCCACGCTGCGAGCTTGCCCTCGTCCGACCAGATCGCGGTCATGGCCGGGCGGGAGTAGCGGGCGATCACCTGCCGCAGTCTAGAGCCGCCCCCCGACGGTCGCGGGTGGGGGCGCTCGCTACACGAGCATCAAGGCTTATTGAGGATCCGCAGCGCGAGCATGGCCGCGTTGCGGGCGTTGTCGACGCCCACCGTGGCGACGGGCACGCCCGGCGGCATCTGCGCGATCGCGAGCAGCGCGTCGAGCCCGTCGAGGAGGCTCAGGCTCGACCGAAACGGCACGCCGATCACGGGTAGGTCGGTGTGCGAGGCCACGACGCCGGGCAGCGCGGCCGACAGCCCCGCGCCGCAGATGAGCACGCGCAGCCCGCGGTCACGCGCGCTGCGCGCGTACTCCGCCACCGCGTCGGGCGTCCGGTGCGCGGAGCGCACCTCGAACTCGTAGCCGACGCCGTGCTCGTCGAGCACGTCGAGGGCCGGCTGCATCCGCTCGCGGTCGGACTCCGACCCGACGAGGATGCCGACCTCAGCCACCGATGTCCCTGCGGAACTGCATTCCGGCGAAATCTATGTGCGCGACACCCGCATATGCCGCGGCACGCGCTTCGGCGACCGAGTCGCCGGTTCCGACGACGTCGAGCACGCGACCGCCGTTCGTGACGATGCGACCGTCCTGGAGCGCCGTCCCGGCGTGGAAGACGAGCGCGCCGGCGACGCCCGCAGCGTCGAGCCCGTCGATCGGGGTCCCCGACTCACCCCGCTCCGGATAGTCGCGCGACGCGACGACGACCGCGACCGCCGCGCCGCCGGCCGCGGGAGCGTCGACGCCGGCGAGCTCCCCCGACGCCGCGGCGGCGAGTGCCTCGAGGAGGCCGTCGCCGAGGCGCGGAAGGATCGACTGCGTCTCGGGATCGCCGAAGCGGCAGTTGAACTCGATGACGTACGGGCCGCGTTCGGTGAGCATTAGCCCGGCGTACAGGAGCCCGGTGAACGGCGTGCCGCGGCGCGCGAGCTCGCGCAGCACCGGTCGGTGGATCGTCGCGACGATCTCCTCGGCGGCGGGGCCATCCGGCACCGGGGAGAACGAGCCCATGCCGCCCGTGTTCGGCCCGGTGTCTCCGTCCCCGATGCGCTTGTAGTCGCGCGCAGCGGGAAGCGCGACGGCGTCCTCGCCGGCCGCGATCGCGAAGACC